>Ga0308407_1000038_pt1 | contig 130191 bp, 114 predicted proteins | sample HotsprSampleMSe2_FD_203476 | JGI IMG/M metagenome (GOLD analysis project Ga0308407, IMG submission 203476) | Hot spring phototrophic mat microbial communities from Mushroom Spring, Yellowstone National Park, Wyoming, United States - 20060911_MSe2 ...
AAGACTTGAAAAGATAGCAGAAGGTGATTTTACAGAATATATTTTACTTAAATCAGGAGATGATATTGGTAAAATAATCTTTAATTTTAACAATATGATTTTAAAATTAAATCAAGTTTTAAAAGCTTTTAAAAATGGTTCTCTTGAACTTACAAAAACATCAGAAACTTTATCTGTTAATTTAACAGAAATTGCAAGTTCTATGAATCAAATAGATTCAAATATAAAGCATACTTCTGATGATATAGAAGATCAGGTAACAGCTGTTACTCAAACAACAGCTTCAGTTGAACAGATGACAAGAAGTATAGAAAATCTTTCTAAACTACTTGAGGATCTATCTGCAAGTATTACAGAATCTTCATCAGCTGTTGAAGAAATGATTTCAAATATAGCATCTGTTACAAATTCAGCAAATAAAGCAAAAGATTCTGTTGATATGCTTGTTAAATCTTCTGAAATTGGTAAGAAAAATGTAATTGAAATGCAAAGTATAATAAATTTGATATCGAAACAATCTGAAAAGCTTATTGAAGCAAATAATCTTATAGCAGGTATTGCATCAAAAACAAATCTTCTTTCCATGAATGCTGCAATAGAAGCTGCACATGCAGGAGATGCTGGTCGTGGTTTTGCTGTTGTTGCTGATGAGATAAGGAAACTTGCTGAAATTGCAGGGAATCAATCAAAAGAAGTTGAAAAAAATTTAAAAGAAATTAAAGCAAACATTGATAAAATGGTTATTTCATCAAAAAATGTAAATAGTTCTTTTGATGAGATGGCTCAAAATATAAAAGTTGTAGACAATATCGTTGCTGAAGTTAGACAGGCTATGGTTGAACAAAATGAGGGAACAAAACAGGTTTTAGAAGCTCTTAAGAAGATGAATGAAATAAGTTCTATTGTTAGAACATCTAGTTATGAAATGTCAGAAGGTACAAAACAGATAAATGAAGCTATTATGAAATTAAATACAGTTAGTTCAGAAGTAAAAACAAGTATAAATGAAATACAACACGGAATAAGTGATATTAATAATGGTATTAATAATATAACAAAAGTTGGGTTAACAGTAAAAGAGCTTGCTGAAAAGATAAAAACAGAACTTGACTTTTTTAAACTTGAAGAAGATAGAGTAAAAAAAGATATATTGATTAAAGAGGATGAATTAAAAGCCTTAAACTTTGAAAAAAAGAATGGAATTTCTAAAAAAGAAAAAAATGAAGAAAGAGAAAAAAAGAAAAAGGAAAGAGAGGAAAAATTAAAAAAAGTTTTAAAAGATAATGAAAAGAACAAAGAAAAAATAAAAGAACCTGAAGATTTTATAAATGATCTACCTGATATAGATGAAAATAAAATTAGATTGAAAGAGGAAAATAATGATTTTTAATATTAAAAAAAATATAATCAGAATTATTTTTTTTATTTTACTTAATTTGTTTTTTTTATTTAATATTTGTGATGTTGTTTATGCTCAAACACAAAGCAGTTCGAGCCAGAGTAGTCAACAATCATCATCAACTTCTCAAAAAGTTTCTACAGCAACAGAATTCACATACAGTTTTTTTTCCTTTTCAAAAAATTATGACTCTTTAAAATCTCAAGCAACAAATAATGGTTATAAATTTACAGAAAAAGAGATCAATACGATTTTTGGGAAATATTTATTGATTTTAGAAAAAGTTTATCAAACATATACAGAAAGTTTATATATATTTTTTAATGAAAAAAAAGAGCCTATTTTTATAAGTATAACATATACTCTTATGACGAAAAGTTCAAGATCATTTCTTGAAAAGCTTTTCCTAGAGATAAAAAAAGTTTTAAATGATAAATATGGTCCTTCTCAAAGGGAGGATTTACCATACTATAGAAATTTTAATGATAAATATGAAATAATTTTATCTCCTCTTTTTGCTGCTTCAATCTCTTTTGATTTACAAGTAAAGTTTAATGAAAAATATTTAGCTTATATTGATTATTATAACAAAGAAGTTTCAAAAGTTCAGGATGCTGAAATTTCAACCATTGTTAAACAATATTAATAAAAAATTAAATAAAAATTAAAAAAAATTGATAAAGAAAGGAATTGATGTGAAGATTGCTATCCATATTACTCATGAAGCTGTTCAAAAAATTGGTGGAATAGGCTCTGTTATAAGTGGTTTATGTTCTTCAGATGTTTACAAAAATTATTTTGATAAAACTGTTCTATATGGGCCACTATTTTATAATCCTGGAGATATTTTTTCAAAATTAGGTAAAGGTGGTAAAGTTCTATATTCTAATAGAGATTATTTTGATGAAGGAAATTTTGATTTAATATTTAAACCAATTATACAAAAGTATAATATAAATATTGTTTATGGCAAAAGATTCATTTCAAATGAATTTAATCCTTTGAAAAATATTGAAGCAGACATACTTCTTATTGATATAAATGGAATGAATTCAAAAGAAATTGAGATTTTTAAATTTAAATTATGGGAAAAATACAAGATAGAATCTTTAAAATTTGAAAATAATTGGGATTATGAACAATACTTAAGAATAGCTATTCCATATATCGAGATTTTGAAAAGCTTGTATAATGAAAATAATGAGTTTTATCATTTTTCTCATGAGTATATGGGTATATGTTCAGCTCTTTCAACATTATTTGAAAAAAAATTTTATAAGTCAAATACTATATATTATGCTCACGAGATATCCCCTGTAAGATCTATAATAGAAAGTAAACCAGGTCATGATATAATGTTTTATTTAAAAATGGAAGATGACATAAAAAAAGGAATCTCTCTTCTTGAAAGATATCCAGAAGAAGCTAATAATCCAAGGGCAGTTCTTGTAAAAAAAACAGTTTGTTTTGATTTGATTTTTGCTGTATCTGATCTTGTTAAAAAAGAGTATATTTATTTAAATCCAGAAATTGATGAGAAGAAAATAAAAGTTGTATATAATGGAATACCTATAAGATACATTGATAAAAAAGAAAAAAATGAAGCAAGATCTATTGTAAAAGAATATTGTAAAAGTATTTTCAATTTTGAGCCTGACTATATATTTTCCCATGTTGGGAGAATGGTTTTAAGTAAAGGTTTTTGGAGAGATTTTTCTTTTTTGTTTTATCTTGATGAAAAGTTAAAAAGTATAGGTGCAACTGGCTTTTTTATCCTTATATCATCATTAATAGGCACTGGAAGGGAATCTTCAGATGTTTTTAATATGGAAAAAGATTATGGCTGGCCTGCTCATCATAGAGAGGGTTGGCCTGATCTTGTTGGTATGGAAATAGATATATACAATTTTTTAAATATTTTTAATGCTAAATCAAGATCAATTAAAGCTATATTTTTAAATCAATTTGGTTTTTCAAGAAGAAAATGTGGATTTAGATTGGATGAAAAAGCAGAATTTATTCATTTAAGAGCATCTTCAGATGCTGAATTTGGTTTTTCAATTTATGAGCCATTTGGCATTGCTCAGCTTGAAACAATACCATTTGGAGGCTTTGCTTTTCTTTCAACAACATGCGGTTCATATTATTTGCTTAAAAATTCATATGAAAAAAATGATATCAAACCATTTCTTGGGGTTGATTTTATTTTAGAAGGGCAAAAGTATATTAATCAAAAAGGAATAGATCCAATTGATATTGATATTGACTTAAGAACAGAAATAGAAAATAGATCTTTTTACAATATGAAAGAGTTAGCATTTAACTTGTTACCAAAAGATGATAATGAAAGAGAAAAGTTTTTAAGTATTTTTCAAGGTGAATCAAATAAAATAGGGTGGGAGTCTATTTCAAATAAAATTATTGAAATTTTTAAAAATGAATAGTTAAAAATAAAAATAAAAATAAATATTAAAAAAAATAAAAAATAGGAAAAAAATAAAATAAGAAAAAATAAAGAGTAAAAATTTAATAATAAAGATTTGAGAATAAAGATTAAAATTTTAAAAAATGGATTTAAAATGTTTAAGGGTAAAGTTATTCTAATCTCAGGGCCATCAGGTTCTGGTAAAACAACTTTAAGAAAAAGAATTGAAAAAGATTTTAAAGATAAACTTGTTTTTTCTGTATCTTATAATACTAGAGAAAAAAGAAGTGATGAAATTGAAGGTGTTGATTATTTTTTTGTTACAAAAGAAAAATTTGAAGAAATGATTGCAAATGATGAATTTATAGAATGGGTAAATGTCTATGGTCATCTTAAAGGGACATCAAAAGAATATGTGCAAAATATTATTAATAAAGGGAAAAATATTCTTCTTGAACTTGATGTACAGGGAGGAGAAAAGGTTATAAGTATGTATCCGGATCTTCTTTCAATATTTATTTTACCTCCTTCTTTAGAAGAGCTTGAAAAAAGAATAAGAGAAAGAAAGGGAGATTCAGAAGAACAGATAAAGATAAGGCTTGCTAAAGCAAAAGAGGAAATAGAAAAAAGTTATATGTATAAATATAAAATAATAAATGATGATGTTGAAAAAGCATATAAAGAATTGAAAAAATTGATAGAAAATTATTTAAAAAAATAAGATAGTTTAAAAATATAAAATAAATAAAAGAAAAGTAAAAAAACACTTAAGAAATGTTTCTTATTTGTTCCCTAATTTTTTCTACATTATTTTTAATTTCTATTGAACTATAAATAATATCTGAGGAAACTGCTTTTGAACATATTGTGTTTGCTTCTCTTAAAATTTCTTGGCATAAGAAATCTATTTTTTTACCATTGTTTTCATCATCATCAAAAAGTTTTGAAAGATAATTTAAATGAGAATCGAGTCTTGTTATCTCTTCAGTTATATCTATTTTTGTCCATTGAAGTGCTGCTTCTTCTAAAATTTTATTTTCATCAATTTCTTTATTTGAAATTAGTAAATTGATTTTTTCTTTTATTTTATTAAATATCTTAATATTTTCATTTTGAGATTGTTTTTTTATTTTATTAAGATTATCATTTATTATATATATAATTTTTTTTATTTCATTTTTTAAAAAATCCCCTTCGAGTCCCATTTGATTTTTAAGTTCTAAAAGGGTTTTTTCAAAAGCTTCAAAAATAAAGTTATTAAGATCTTCAATATTATTTTTAGGAGTTATTTTAACAATTCCATCAAATTGAAGTAAGTTTGATATATATAACCTTTTTGATAATTTTAGTTTTTTTATAATTTTTTTTAAGTTTTCAGTAATTTTTTTTGCAAGTTCTTCATTAAAATAAATATCATACTCTCCAATAAATTTGTTAGAATAGATATTTATGAAAAAAGATCCTCTTGAAAAATGTTTTTTAAGTATTTTTATAAAATCATTTTCAAGCTTACTAAAAATCTGAGGAAGATTAAAATTTGTTTCTAAATATTTATGGTTTAAACATTTTATTTCAAAAATTATTTCAATATCTTCTTTTAAATAATTTTTATAAATATAACCTGTCATACTGATCATAAAAACCTCTTTTAAAATTTGCTTTTTGATTTTGTTTTTAATAAAATATCAGATTTTTAAAAAAGTTTTATGAAAAAATATTGTCTATATTTAATTTTATATTTTTGTTTGATTTTAAATTTTCTATAAAATCTTTATTTTCAAAAATATTTATATTATTGTATAATAGATCAATATTTTCAATTAATAATTTTTTAATAGATAAAATAAATAAAAGCCATTTATATATTGATATTCTTTTATTTTTATAATAAATTCTATAAAGTTCATTTTTATAGTAAAATTCAAGTATTTCTTTATCTTGGACATTGACTCCATCCATTTCAAGAATAGGAAATTTTAAAATTATATTTTTATTTTCATCTAAAAGTAAAAAATAGTAAAAACTTATTGATAAAAAAGCTTTAAATAAAAATTTGGTTTTTTCTAATTTGAATCCTTTATAAATTAATGCTTTTTCATTATCTATAAATATATCTTCCTTTTTTGAAACTTTATTTATATTAAAATTTGATACAAAATCTTTTAATATAATATTTTTATCAATTTTATTATTGACTATATTGTAAAAATTATTTCTTAAAAAATTAATAAGAAAATTAATTTGCCATTTATTCCATTTGTGAACTGTATTGAAATTATCTATATTAATTTTTATATTTTTGTTTATTTCATTTTTAAATAAATAGATATGTTTTTTAAATTCTTTTAATTCAGGAAATACAAGTCTTCCATATTCATTATATTTTAATAAAATATTACAGTTTTTACATAAAAAGAAATCAGAAAAAGAATATAAAGAAAAAAAGCTATTGCAATTTGGGCATATAAATAATGCTCTTTCAAGATAATGAGCAAGATTTTTTCCCTTAAATTTTATATTCATTTTATCTTGAAAATGATCTTCATTGTAGTTTAGGAAATTATTTGCTTTTTCATAAATTTGATTAGCTGATAATTCTTTAATTTCTTCTTTTTTTAATATATAATCAAACTCAATTATTACTTTTCCTTTTCTTTTTTTTATTGCCCATCTTGGAAGTGATAGATAGCCACCTTTAATAATAGTTCCAACAAGATCAACATTTAGTTTTTTAATAAGGTTTCCAATATTGGGGTTTAGAGGGAAACAACTTCCATCCCATGTTCTGTTTGTTTCTGGAAATATACCTATAGAACCATTTGATTCAATAGTGGAAAAAATATATTTTATTGTTTTTACATCAGGTATAAATTTGGATTTTGGAATAGAACCAAAAAGTTTCACAAAAAATTTAAAAATATTATGCCTGAAAATATTATCAGAAGTAACAAAATGAATTTCTTGGGTTAAATAGGAACATATAAAAAAGGGATCCCAAAAACCACTATGATTTATTATAATAACAAAAGGCTCTTTTAATTCTTTAATATTTTTGGGGTCTACAAATTCTATGTTATAATAATGTTTGAGAAATTTACCAAATGTTGCTCTTAAAATTTTTATTAATAATTTAGGATATGGTAATTTCTTCATAATAAAATATTTATTTTAATAAGGATATTTAATATTTTTTGCAAATATTTTTTATTTTAATATTTTTTAAAAATTATATTTAAACTTATAATTCTAATAAATATTTTTAATTTTTTCAAAAATATTTTTAAAATTTGAATTTTTTCTATAAAATACAGCTGGTTTACCAATTGGAGTTTCAATTAAATGATATCCTTTATTGTATTCTTTTCCATCGAAAAGATGAATAAAAGAATCTTCAGGAATATAAACTTTAATTTTTTTAATAGATTTTTTAATAACAGGATAGAATAAAAGATCAGAACCTATAAAATAACAATAATAGTTTTTATATAGATTTTTATCTTCAGGATAATATAAAATTGGACTTCTATAAAAAGGTAGATTTTTTTCAAAATATTCTTCATAAACATATTTATAATACTCTTTTAGACTTTCATAAATTCTTGAAAATTTAGAAAAATGTTTAAGAGTTTCATCATCATAATCAAACTGAACATTTTTATCGGGCCTATTTCCTTCATGGGTTCTCATAATAATAGAGAATGCACCAACTTCTGTCCATCTTAAAAAAAGCTCTTTTTCTCTTTTTTTCCAGGCAACAGTGGTGTATCCTCCAATATCTGAATGGTTCACAGCTATTCCTGAAAATGATGATGAAAGAAATGAAATAATAACAGAAGGTAATCCATCATCTTTAGACCAATCAACAAGTTGATCTCCAGCCCAAAAACTCATAGAATTATTAGAGCTAAAGAGAAAACCACTTCTTGAAAATATGAAAATATCATTTTCTTTATTTTTTTCTTTTATTGCTTCATAGTTTATTTTTGACCAAATAACTGGATAAATGTTATGAAATTTTCTTATGATTTCATATTTATCATTTAATAAATCATTATTGTTTGAATAATTATCAGGATCTTCAATAGTATTATCATTAAGATCATTACTTTCAAAGAATTTATTTTTATTTATATATTTAAAAAGTTTTGGAAAATTAGAATCTTTTATAATGCTATCAATTGGTGTATGTTCTCCAAAATCAGCCATCCATCCAGAAAGTCCTATGTCTATAAGATTATTTTTAATTATTTCTTTTATCCATTTTATAGTTTCTTTATTAGAAAGATCAAGAATTGCAGCTGGAAATGTTGTAATTTTTGTTAAGTATGGATTGCCATCTTTATCTTTAATAAGTAAATTCTTTTCTTTTGCAATTTGATAAAGTTTTCCATCTGTACACAAAAAAGGATTAATATACCCTAAAAATTTAATATTTTCTTTTTTAAGTTCTTCTATAAATTTTGGGAGTTCTGGATAAAGTTTTTCATCATATATCCAATCCCAAAAAAGTTGTTTTCCAAAGCTTGTTATTCTTTTGCCTTCCCAATCCTGACACCATACAGCAGATACTTTTATATTGTATTCTTTAGCTTTTTTTAATTTTTCCAATACTATTTCTTTTCCACCTTGAATACCAAGTATTGCACCATTAAAAATCCATTCTGGAAGTTTAAATTTTTTTCCAAGTAATTTTATTTTTATAGCAACTGTAGAAACAAAATTTTTTGCAGCTCCAATAATAATTGTCTCAGGTATAGAATAAAATTTAATAAAAGTTTTTTCCTTTTTAAAATCAAAAATAGAATAATCAAAACAATTTGCTATAAAAAAGTAAGATTTTGTTGAGATAAAAGATGGTTGTGGGAAATAAGTTGTAAATTGGTTCCCTCCAGCTTTGTAGAGAAGATTAACAAGAAATGTAAAAAGATTTTTACCTCTTCCTATTCCTTGTTCCTGACAGAAAATGGGAACTTTTTTATTCTTTAAGTTTAAATATGAGTATTGTTCCCCAAGACCAAAAATAGCTTCATTTTTGAAGGCATTTAATTTTATCTTTATTCCATTAAAATCTTTATTTAATTTTATTATAGTTATTTTTATTACTGCAGGAATAGTTAACTCTTCATTGTCATTAATCTTTAATTTTGAATTATCAATTATTTGAGAAAAATCATCTTTTATTTTTTCAAATACTAGTTCTATCTGATTTTCAAAATTTAAAACTATTTTTTCTTTTGATTTTTCTATTATTTCAAATTTTTTTAATTTTTTTAAATATTTTTTTTTCTCTCTAATAAAAAAAGATCCCCTGGATGATTTTATATCAAGTTCACTATTAAAAAGTTCTATATTTGTTTTGTTTTTATTAAAAATAAATATTAATTTGCTTTGAACATATATCTTTAAAATATTTTTTTCTTCAATTACTAACATAAAATGCCCTTTTTATATTTAATATTTTCTATATTTAATTTCAAGTAAAATTATTAGAAATGAAAGTTATTATAAATTAAATTATTTTATTTATTTTTTTTAAACATCAATTTATTATTCAAATTATTTCAATTCCTTTTAATTTTGAAAATATTTTTATTATTTCTTGTTGATCTCCATAAACAACAGAAATGTGATGAGCTATTCCATTTGTAACAATTTTATCAAGAATATCTTTTATATGTTTTTCAAATATAACTTTTCCAAAAGTTCCTGTTAATTCTTTTTCCATAGGTATGATTTTTCCATTAGTCATAAAAATTCTATAATTACCATTAACTGAGTCTAATCTTAAAAGAGAAACTTCACCTTCTTTTAAAACAAAACCAGCTGTTACTCCTTTTCCATTTGCAAAGTAAGTATCAAGTGTAATATCACATTTTTTATCCCAAAAGTTACAGGGAGCAACTCCACAATGCCAGAGAAGTCCAAAATTTTCTTTTAAATTTACTTGTGAGAAATCAGCAAGGAAAGGTGTTTCTCCACCAGCATATTTTTGTGCAAGCATAGATAAAGCACCATCTATATCCCCTTCACATGTTAAAATATAATTTTCAGATTGTAAAAAAGACATAGAAGCACATGGAGATATGCCAAAGTTTGCAGCAAATTCAGGCCAGCATCTAATTGCAAGAGCATCTAATCCATTATTTGTACAAAAACTTTTTATTTTAGCTGAAAGAAGAGCAACTTTTTCAAATTGTTCATTTGATAATTTTGAAATATTAAAAATATTTTTGATTTTTATCTTAGCCGATTCATAATCATTTTTATCAAATTCATAATTAAATAGATCATTAAGTTCAAAATGATCAATGAGTACATTAAAATTATTATAAAGAGAAGTTTCATCAACATCTATATTAAAAAAACCATGTGCTCTATAACCTAATATTCCAATTTTTGAATTTTTTAAATTTTCTATGATATTAATTGCTTTTAACCAGTTTATATCAATATTATCACCAATAGAATAATGGTAATTTTTAATTTGGGCTTTATAAAAGTTAGAGCAATTTAAATTAACCCCACAAACAGAGTTTAACCTTATTTTACCACCATCATATGGTAATTCATCCCATCCCCAGAAATAAATTGGTTTATTAATAAATTTATATATTTGTAAAGGAAGATGTCCAAGGTGAAATGTTCCAGATATAAAAATAAAAGCATCAACTTTTTCATTTTTAAAAAAATCTATTATAGAAGTACAATCTTCTACTTCAAATATAGGTTTTTCATAAATTTTCCAATCAACTATTTTTATTTTTTTCAATTCTTCTATTTTTGATATAAAAATTTTTGTAGCTGCCTCATAATCAAAAGTCTTTCTTAAACCACAAACAACCCCAATTTTTGCTTTTATCATAATTCTCCTCTAATAAATGGTTAAAAAGTAACAAAATTATATTTAAGTCTATTAATTATTAATTTGAAAATTTTAAATTTAATTAAAATTAATTTTTTAATTTTTTAAGATTTTAAATTTTTTTCAGAATAAAGTTTTTCGTATGGTAAACCTGTTAAAATTTCACAAACTTTTTTATCTTCAGGATTTGCATCATATAAACTTCCACCATTTTTAAGTCTATTTATTTCATTTTTAACTATTTCAAAAGTTTTTGGTGTTATTTTAAATTTTATTCCAAAATATAAACCTAATATTATTAGAATAAATGGGAAAATAAAAAATCCAAATTTTATTCCATTTAATGTGTAATCTGAGAGAATTTTAGCATTTGCATCATATTTTATAAATTGTAAATAAAGACCTATTAAAGCAAGAGCAATAGCTTGAACAATTTTTCTTATAAGAGTCATACCACCTGAATAAAGACCTGCTCTATTTTTTGTTGTTATAAGATTATCAACCTCAACAACAGATGGTAAGATTGCATATGGAACATAAACTCCTGCTGAAAGACCTGCACCAATAATAAAACAAACTAATATAACAAGATAAGATGGAGATGAAGGAGTTAAAAAAAATGATATTAATAACCCTAAACCCCATATTGGAAGTCCCAATCTATAAGCATGGCCTTTCCCAAACTTATTACTTATAAATACATAAAATGGTAAAAATAAAATTTCTGTTATTAAAAGTGTTCCCATACAAGGAACATATAAACCTGGTTTTTTTAAATATTTTTGTAAATAGTAAATAAAAAGAGCCATAATAAAATCCATAGCAACATAAGCTGCTATATACATTCCAATATGAATTTTAAAAGATCTATTTTTAAAAATTGATAGAATTCCTTTAAAAAATTCTTTAATACTTTGTACTTCCTGATCTTTATATCTTTCTTCATCTTCAAATGTTCCTAAAAATACAAATATCCATGGAATAGCAAAGAAAATACCAAAAATAGTTCCCATGTATAAGAATCCTTTTGCATCTCCATTAAATCTATTGATTATCATTTTAGGTAATGTTCCGCAGATAAGTGATGAAAATTGAGAAAAGAACATTCTGAATCCTGTAAGTTTAGTTCTTTCTTTATATTCTCCTGTCATATCAGCATTTAATGCAGAATATGGAATCATAACAAGTGTAAATGCTGTTGAAAATAAAATATATGCAAATGCATAATATAAAAAATTTACAATATAATTTGAAAAATCTACTTTTATCCATATAAGTAAGAAAGTTATAAAAACAAATACTATGCCAATAAGAAAATATATCCTTCTTCTTCCAAATTTTGTTCTTGTATTATCAGAAATATAACCCATAATTGGGTCTGTAACAGCATCCCAAAATTTTCCGAAAAATATAACAAGACCTGCTAAAGCAGGTGGTAATTTTGCTATATCTGTTAAAAAGAATAAAAACAATGTGTTGATTATTAAAAATGAACCACCACCATAAATATCACCAATACCATAAGCAATATAGTTAGAAAATTTTAATTTTCTATTTCCCATAAAAATCCCCTAATTTTGATTACTTGTTTTATCTTGTTAAATTTTAATAAAATTATTTAAAAAGTAAATAAAAACTATAAATATTTTTGATTAAAATTTAATAAATTTGATTAAGTTAAATAATATTGACCTTTTTATTTGTTGAAATTTTAATTAATATATTTAAATTATTTATAAACTCAGATATTAAAGGAAAATTAAAATTAAAAAAAGGAGAAAATTATGAATTGTAATAATAAGCAAAAAAATTTAAATAATTGTACCTGCACTTATGAACCTTGTTCAAGAAAAGGTATTTGTTGTGAATGTGTAGCTTATCATAGGAGAAATGGAGAGATACCAGGTTGTTTTTTTACAAAGGAAGGTGAAAAAACTTATAATAGATCTTTTGAAAATTTTGTAAAATATACGAGATAATTAAAAATAAAATATTGATTTTTGATTTTATTCAAATATAATAAAAAGAAATAATTAATAGGAAGTTTAATTAATTATGATATTTAATATTTTTAAAAATGTTAAAAATAAAACAAAAAAATTTAAATTTTATTTAAAAAAAGAGGATATTTTTGAACAGAATCAAAAGATACAGGAACTTATTAAAAATTCTAAAAAGATTTATTTTTTAGGTATTTCAGGAATTGGAATGTCAGCTTTAGCTACTTTATATATGAAAATTGGTAAAAAAGTTTTAGGAAGTACTGACCATGAAAATGAGATTACAAAAAAACTAAGTTCTATTGGCATTGAAATATTTTCTCCTCATAGTATAAATAATATAGATAAAAATAAAGATATAGATCTTTTAATTTATACAGAAGCTGTTGATAGTAAACATATAGAACTTATTAGAGCTAAAGAATTAAAGATTCCATTTATTAGTTATGGAGAAGGGTTAAGTTATTTTTTTAATAATACTCTTTCTTGTGCAATTGCAGGGACTCATGGTAAAAGTTCTACTACTGCAATATTAACAGAAATTTTAAGATATGTATATGATACTTTTTTCCTATGTGGTTCTGTAGTAAAAAAATTTGGAACAAATGGTGGTTTTATTCCATATATAAAAAGAAATAATAAACAGTATAAAATTGATATTTTCTTTGAAAAAAATCTTTCAAATAATCTTGAAGATGATTTTATAAATGATTATAAAGATGAAGTTTTTGAAAAAGATAATGAAAGTTTAAATGTTATTACTGATGAAGATCTTATAAAAAATATTTTTGAAAGTAAAAAAGATTTTCTTTTTATAGGTGAAGCATGTGAATATAAAGAAACTTTTCAAAATTTTTTCCCATCTATAATTTTAATTACATCACTAGAAGAAGATCATTTGGATTATTATAAAAATTCTAAAAATTACTTAAAAAGCTTCAAACAATTCATAGAACATTTTGAATTAAATTCATATAAAAATTTGCCTTATAAAAATATTATTCTTCATGTTAATTCAAAAATGGAGAGAAAACTTGCAAAATATATTTGTTCAACCAAAAGTTTAAGAGAAAGAGCTATTTTTTATACTCCTGATAAATACTTTTTTATTTCTAGTTGCTCAAAAATAAAAAATATACCTATTGTTTATTATCAATATTTAGGATTTAATAAAGAAGCAAATTTGTTTCAAACAAAAATTTATTTTAATAATAGTTATAAAAAAGAATTAGGTTTTTATGATGATTTTGTTCTATTCTTTCCGTTTCCCTCTGAAAAATATGGTGGTAATATTACTGGCGCTTATCTGGTAGCTAGATCATTAAAGGTATTTAACGAGATAATTTATAATGTTGTAAAAACATATGGTGGAATTGAAAGAAGATTTGATTTTCTTGGAATTGATATATTTAATAATAAAATTTATACAGATTATGCTCATCATCCTTCGGAGATTCAAACATTACTTGAAATGATGAAGGAATATTATCCCCAAAAAAAGATAGTTTTTATTTTTCAACCTCATCAATATTCAAGGACTTATCTACTTTTTAATCAATTTCTTGAATCTTTTTATAAAACAGATTTATCTATTATTTTACCTATTTATAAACAGAGAGATTCACAATTTGATATAAATAGAATAAATTCAAATGATTTGGTTCATGGACTTATTAAAAAAGGAGTTAATTCTTTAGGCATCAATGATGAAAATGAACTTTTTAATTTTATTGAGAACAATATAAAAAATTCTGTTATTATTTTTACAGGAGCAGGTGATATATATAATATTGCTAAAAATTATTTAAAAAATTTTGTACAAGTTATATAAATTAAATAATAAACAAAAAGGATTATATATGTTTTTTTATGATGATGATTTAAAAAATGAAAGTTTTAATGAAAACTATGTTAATAAAAATTATAATGGTGAAAATGTAAGTAATTTAAAAAATAATTTTTTGAATAATTTAAAAAATAATGATTTAAATAATATTATACTATGTAGTGTTAATGGTGAAAGTATTTATTATAAAGATGTAAAACCTCTTTTTGAAGTTGAGCTTGATAATTATTATAATGATAAGGGAAAAGAGATTAAAGAAGATACAGAAAAAGATAATAATATAAATAAAAATAATCAAATTTCAAAAAGATATTATGATATAAAATTAACAGATGATGAGATAAAAAATCTATTTATGGAGACTCTCTTTTCAGTTATTTATGAAAGGTTAATCATTCAAAAAGCAAAAGAAGAAAAATTAGAAGTTCCACAAAAGCTTTTTGAGGAAGAAAAAGAAAAATTTATTAAAAGTTTTGGGCAAGATGTTGAATTTGAAGTTATTCTTGATGATAAAAATATAACGATGGAACAATTTGATACTTCATTAAAAGAGGAGATTCTTTTAAAAATGATGCTTAAAAAAGAGGTTTATGACAAAATTGATTTTGGAGAAATAGATCTATATGATTACTATCAAAAAAATAAAGATTTTTTAACTCCTAAAAAACTGTATAAATTAAGACAGATAACTTTGTCATCTGAAAATTATGAAAAAAATAAAGAAGAAATTGAAAGAAAGTTAAAAAATGGTGAAAAATTTGAAGAAATAGCAAAAATTTATTCAGAAGATAACTTTAAGCTTGATGGGGGGCTAATTGATCCACTTCCTCTTGAAGCATTTGAAGAAACTATTGCAAATATAATAAAAAAGACAAAGGTAGGTAATTATACACCTTTTATAGAATATGGTAAAGAGTATTATAAATATTTTGTAGAAGATGTTATTGATGTAAAAGAGAAAAGTTTTGAAGAGATTAAAGATGAACTTGCAGAAGTATTGAAAAATGAACTTTATAATGAATTATTTATAGAATATATAGATTCATTAATGGAAAAAGCTGATTTAAAATTTAATGAAGAAAATTTAAAAAGAATATTTAATTAAAAATTAATGAATAGAAAATTAAAAATTTGGGATCTTCTTTTATATTTTATAATTATCATTATAAATCTTTATTTTTTATTTCTTTTTAATAAAGATTTAAAATCTTATCCATATGATCAAACAGTGTATATAAAATATAAAAATAAAGTTTATACTTATAATCTTAAAGAGAACAGAGAAATAAGATTAAAAAATGGAAATATAATAATAAAAATAGTAGATAATAAAGTTGGTGTAATTCATAATGATTGCCCAAACCAGTTATGCGTACTTAAAGGCTTTATAAGCAAAACAGGAGATTCAATTTACTGCGTACCAAATGGATTAATTATAAAGATTGTTGGTAAACAAAATGATAAAGATATAGACTCGATTTCTTACTAAAAAAAAATATTAATTTTGTAATTAAAGGCATTTTATAAAAGAATCATTCTGTTAAAAAAGGTAAAGATTTTCTTACAATGGAAAAACTTTTATTTAATGATAAAAAAAGTTATATTTTTTATATTATATCTCTTTCAAGCATAATTGGATTTATTGAAAATTTTTTCCCGAAAATATTAATTTTTACTAAAATTGGTATGTCAAATATCCCAATACTGCTTGTTTTTGATAAACTAAATTTTTTTGATATTTTTTTAATTTTAATTTTAAAATCTTTTATTTCTGCTTTTTTTTCAGGGACTCTTTTAACTCCTACCTTTTTATTGTCAATTGCAGGGAGTTTGGGTTCATTTTTTGGTTATGTTGTTATAAAAATTACAAATTTTATTATTTTTTATTTATTTAATTTTAAAAATACAAAAGAGGAGAATTTAATTCAATTATCAAATTCTAACTTAATTTATTCAATAATTTCAATTTCTATTTTTTTATCATTTTTCTCAAATTTTTTTCAACTTATTTTTTATATGATTTTTTTATTAAAAGACATTGATGGTTTAAATTTTATCCCAATAATTTCTATAATTTCAATTGTTTCAGGATATATAACAGGGTATATAGCTTATAGATTAAAAACAAGAATTGAACTATCTTTTTAATTTAAAATTATTTAATATATTTTTAACTTCTAACATTATGTTTTTAATTTTTCTTTTATTTTTAATTTTATAGTTTTTTATATTTTAATTATTTAAGTTGATATTAATTTTTAAGAAATTATAATTATAATATGTATAATTATTAATTCTTTTAATTTAAAAAAATATTTTATTAATAAAATTACTTTTTTGATTAAAAATATTGTGTGATTATTTCAAATAATCATAAAATAATAATTAGGAGCTAGTTAAATGATTAAAGAAGCACTATTTTATAAGGTGATAGATAGTAATTATGTTCAATGTTTGCTTTGCCCCCACTTATGTAAAATAAAAGATGGAGATTTTGGCAAATGTAAAACCCGTTCAAATATTGGTGGAAAATTATTTTCAATGTATTATGGTATGGTGTCTTCTATAGCATTGGATCCTATTGAAAAAAAACCTTTATATCATTTTTATCCATCTTCACAAATATTATCAATAGGAACTGTTGGATGTAATTTTAATTGTTTATTTTGTCAAAATTATACTATTTCTCAAAATACTAATGTTCCAACAAGATTTATAGATAAAGAAGAAATAAAAGAATATTTAATTGAAAATAAATGCAAGCTCCTCGCTTTTACATATTCAGAACCCATTATATGGTATGAAACAATTTTGGATTATTCAAAATATCTTAAAGAGATTTTGAATGAAAATATAAAAATAGTGCTTGTTACAAATGGATATATAAATTTAACACCTCTTGAAAAGCTTATAAATTATATAGATGCTGTTAATGTTGATTTAAAAAGTTTTAATGATAATTTTTATAGAGAAATTTGTGGTGGTAAAGTTGACCCTGTAAAAAATTTTATAAAGTTTTGTGCTGATAAGATACTTGTTGAGGTAACAACACTTATTATTCCTACAAAAAATGATTCCCAAGATGAGATTGAAGAGATTGCAAAATTTTTATCTGGAATTTCTAAAGATATCCCTTTGCATCTGTCAAGATATTTTCCTCAGTATAAAATGGTTTTACCACCAACAAATACAGATAAAATTAAAAGATTAGCAGATATTGCTAAAAAATATTTAAATTATGTTTATACTGGTAATTTTTATGGTGGTTATGAAAATACTTATTGCCCAAATTGTGGAAATATTTTGATTGAGAGAGCAGGTTTTACCTCTAAGATCGTTGGTATAAAAGAAAATAAATGTAAATATTGTAATAGTGAGGTAAAGATAATTTTGAAATAAATATTTTTGTTAAAATTAAAAATCGAAGGGGATACTTTGAAATTAAAAAATATAAAAATTAGAGATATTATTTTTATTATTATTTCTATTTTCTTTTTAACACTGAGTATAGTAAAATATATGGAACAATCAGGGAAAATTATTTTTAAAAGTTCTAAAACTTTAGATTTAAGAAAAATAAATGATTATAAACTACAAAAAAGTTTTGATATATTGGATGACCAATCGAATAAGATCAATAAAAGTAATGAAACTACAACAGTTGATGAAAAAATTAAAAAGATTAATAGATAAAAATTAAAAAACAATAAAAACTAATAAAAACTTTTTTTTAAAATGGAAAAAATATTTGTAAAAAAAATAGATAATAATCATAATAATTATATTTATATTTTTGAAAAGAATTTTAAATCAGATGAATATTATAGTGAACTTTCAAAAAAAATAAGTTCTCCAATAATTGGCCTTGGTAGTGATGGTCTTATAGTTTTTTCAAAATTAAGCAATAAAAAGTTTAAAATGTTGATTTTTAATTCTGATGGTTCAAAAGCAAAAATGTGTGGAAATGGATTGAAAGGTGGTGTTGTTTTTTTATGTTCTATGGGGCTTATTTCACTAAAAGAAGAAAATGTTTTTTTTTACGTTCATACTGATTCTGGGGTAAAAAAAATAATAAAAGATAATAATGAATTTATTGTTAATATTGGAGAACCTAAAATAATAAAAAATGTTCAAAATATTGATATTAATTTTCATAAATATTCCTTAAAGCTTTTTGGAGTTGATATAGGAAACAAACATTTTATATATTTTGCCAAAGGGAATAATTTACTTAATATTGATGATTTTTTTTCATTTCCACTTGAAGATCTTTTTGTTTTTACTCATGAAAATTATTTTTATGAAGATTGGAAAAAAGGTGTCGAAGTTGTAAATGTTTCAATAGTTTCTATTATTAAGGGTGAGGTTTATATAAGAACTTATGAAAGAGGGGCAAAAGAAACTTATGCTTGTGGAACTGCTTCAGCATCAACATCTTATTTATTTTTTAATTTTTATGAATCTATTTTAAAAGAGTTTTTTGAATTAAACATATCAAATCTTATAAATAAAAGTGATTATCCTTTCCTCCTTTTAAATTTTAAAGGAGGAAAAATAAAAAATTACAATATAAATAGTAAAATCTATCAAAATGTTAATTCTTTTATTTTGTTTGAAGGTTTTTATTATGTTTAAAGCTATTTTTTTTGATAAAGAAAATACCTTATTAAAGGATAATGTTTATGATCCAGTTTTTGACAGCAATCTTATATTTGAAGATTTTTTAAGTATAATAGATTTTCTTAAAGATAAGGATTTTAGGTATTTTATAATTACAAATCAATCAGGTATAAATAGAGGTTTTTTTTCAAAAGAAATTTTTGAAGAAAATATGAATAAAATTATAAATTATTTTAAAAGTAAGGGGCTATTTTTTAATGATTTCTTTTATTGTCCCCATCTACCTGAAGAAAATTGTGATTGTAGAAAACCTAAAATGCTTTTAGTTAAAAGAGCAGAAGCATTATATAATCTTGATTTAAAAAATTCTTATATAATTGGGGATAGAAAAAGTGATGTGTTATTAGGAATAAACGCAAAAATGAAAACTATCTATCTAAATCGGGGATATCCTGAACTTCAAAAAAATAAAGTTAGATTTGATAATAAAAATGATTATAATTTAGATGAAGATTTTTTAATAAAAAATAATGTTATAAAAATAGATAATTTATTAAAATTGAAAGAAATAATAAAATAAAAAATTAAGTTAAAAATTTTAATTTATAAAAACTTTTTAGTTATTTAAAAAATTGATTTCAAAATATTGACAGGAATCTTCTATTGTTTTTTCAAAATCAATATAAGAATGTTTAAAAATTCTACAACTTTTTTCATTTGAATAAAAAGTTTTCCATCCACTCAATAATCCATATCCAAAGGTTAATAATGATTTTCTTCTTGTTATATAGGATAAAATTTCTAAAATAAATCCAACAAAAGATAAAATAATTGGACTTATTATAAATGGGTATACTTTCTTTTTAGAATATTTTTCTATTGTTTTTAAAACTTCTTTATATTTTAAATTTTTACCAACTATTAAGTATTTTCCTTCTGGGAAATTATTTTTTATGTTTTTTATAATTATTTGGGCAATATCTCTAACATCAACTACTGCAAGTCCTCCTTTAAAAGATCCAAACATTTTGTTTTTATAAACTTTTTGATAGATTTGATTGTGAGGTGTGTTTATATCAGGATCACCTGGTCCCATAATTGATGCTGGACATAATATTACTGCATTTAATTTTTTTTCTTCAATTGCTTTTTCTACAATTAATTGTCCTAGATATTTACTTTTCATGTAGTATAAACAATCGGGATAATTGAAAGGGGTTTCTTCCTCTGCAGGTCTACCATCTTTGTGAAATCCAATTGCTCCAACTGATGAAATGTGGATTAATTTTTTAACTTTGTTTTTTATGCAAGATTCAACAATATTTTTAACTCCATTTACATTAACATTTATAAGTTTATTATAATCTTTTTTCCAGTAAGAAATTAATCCTGCACAATTTATTACAATATCTTTCCCACAAATAGCATTGTTTATTTCATCGAAATTTGTTATATCTCCATAAATAATTTTTAAATTTTTCCATTTTGATAAATTTTTTTGAAATTTGTCCTTAGGCAGTACAAAAGCATAAATATTAATATTTTCAAAAAAATTTTCATCAAATATTTTAGAAATTAATGTAGAACCTAAAAATCCAGTAGCTCCTGTAATTAATATATCCATAATTTCTCTTTATTCCGTTTTCTTATTTTTATTAATTTTTATTTTTTAATTAATTTTTGTTTTTAAATATAAAATAATCAGTTGTTATACCAAGAAATGCATGAATTAATATATTATAAATAATGGATGATGTTATGTAAGTTAAAAAACCAAAAATATAACCACCAATAAATGATGCAAAGATTTCAATTTTAGGGTGTCCTATATGAAAAAGAGTTGAAATTATAGTTTGAATTGTAATAGATATAAAGAGTATATATATACTATAATTTGTAATAATATTTAAACTATTATTTGAATAAAGATTTATATTAGAATAATCAAAAGAAAAAAGGATGAAATTTTGGAAAAAGCCTCTAAATGTAAATTCCCATGCTGTATAATATAAAAAAAAATATAAAAATTGATTTATAATAAATTTTTTTTTATTTTTTAAAATTTCTTTTGAAAAAGGATAAAAATTTGCAAGTTCATTATTTTGGTTTTTTTGTAAAAGAATTATAAGTGGAAGAGAGGAAATTGTAATTAAAATACCAGTTTTATAGTTTCCGATTTTGAAGTTAAAAAGCTCTTTTAAATATAGAACTAATATGTCAGCTTTTGAAAAACTTTGAGATTTAAATCCTTCAAAGGTAAAAATAAATATTAGAGAAATTGGTAAAAATAAAAGTAATATAAAAAAGATTAAAAAATAAAGGTTTACAGCTATATAATCACTTTTTATTGTTTTTTTTAGGTTTTCTATTGAGAAAAAAGTTTTTAATAGAGTGAAGGAAAAAGAGTAAAAAATTATAATAAAAAGAACAATTTTTAATCTATTTTCATTAACAAAGATATCCATAAGAAAAATAAAACATATTTTTTAAAAATTGAAATATTTAAAAATTATCTTCATTAAAATAAATTTAATTTATTAAAAATTAGAAAAATAAAAATTATAAAAATATAAAAATTTAAATTACTAAAATTTTATTTTAATTTACCTATTTTTTTAAATTTCATATACCAATTGTATATTTCTTCAAGATCTTCTTCATAATTTGTATGTGGAGTAATTTTTAAATCTTTAATAGTTTCAGAAATATCATAAGAAGTGTTTGTTGTTATTCTTGTTATTCTATATGGTGTTATTGATGGTTTAAAAGATGGAAAGATTTTATGAAATAAAAGAGAAAATTTTGCCCCAAGTTTTGCAATAAAGTTAGGGATGTATATCCACTGTTTTTTATTAAACTTATTTTGAAAATATGAAAAAAATTGCTTCCAAGTTATATCTATCCCACTTGTTACTACATAAGATTTATTATCTGATTCTTTGTACAAAATTGAACTTTCAACAGCATTACATAATGTCTTAATAGAACAATATGGAAACAAATAATTTCCGTGACCAACAATCATTGGAATGTTTTTTTCTATTGCACTAAGCATATAAAAGCAAGAGGTTCTATCCCTAGGGCCATAAACATCTGCAGGCCTTAAAACTGTGTAATTTAGTTTATTTTTTTGACAAAAATTAATTATAAAATTTTCAGTTTCTTTTTTAAATTTAACATAAAAGTTATTTTTTAATGGAATTCCTAAATTTTTTTCAGAGATATTTGTTTTTTTATAACCAAGAACAAGTGATGTAGAAATATAAATTATTTTTTTTAAATTTTTTTGATTTTTAACAACTTTTTCAAAGAAATTTATTGTTGAATCTAAAATATTTTTTTTAGAGAGAAAATAGTTTGCATAATCAGAAACTATTGATGCACAATGAATTATGAAATCAAAATCATTGTCAAATAAATTTTCTTCTATTTTGTTTAAATCACATATAATTTTGTTAATATTTAAATCATCTATAAGGCAAGTGTTTGAATTTTGCCTTATAGTTCCATATATTTCGAAACCTTTATTATAAAGAAAGTGTGCAATATTTGAACCGATAAATCCATTTATTCCTGTGATTAAGATTTTCATATAAGTTAATATTTTATGGTAATTTTACTTCCACCTTTTCTTTTAATTTTTTTAAAGTCTTCTTTGTTTTTCTCAAATAAAATATCCATATCTCTATCTTTTTCAATAAACATTTTATCTATATTTTCCATAATTTTATAATAATCATCTTTTGTTATATTTTCTTTATGGTAATCTTTCCATTTTATTGGAGGTAAAATATTTATATAAATTATAGCATCTTTATAATAAGTATAAGGATAAAATTTAAAATTAATTGCAAAAATTTTACTTAATCTTTTCTTTCCTTTTTCAATATAAATATGATAAGGTATAAGATCAGCTTCATTTAAATCAGCCATTACAGCAGCACCTGTTCTAATTCTTTCATCGAGTCCCAAAGTAACATCTCCACCTCTTATAGAATTAAAAACAGGATAACATAAATCAAGTTTTTTACTCATTGCTGGAAGTATATGTTTGTTTTCTTTTGGGTAAACCTGTACAAAACCACATTGTGTAAGAATATAACCAACTATTGGTACTTTAAAAGCTTTATAGTCAACAGGAATATAAAAATTATCTTCTGAAGTATTAATTATTGTATAAATATCAAATGTTGTTGGATGGTTTACAACATAAACTCTTTTTTTAGAATTATAAATATTTTCAATACCATTTATAAAAATGATTCCATTTCTTCTTACCCATGGGTCTATAAAATATTTTTTAATAAAAAAGAAATATTTTTTATTTTTTATAATTTCTTTAATATCATTTTCTTTATAATAGGAGCATAAATCAAAAATAGATTCTTTGATATTTTTTGATGTTTTAAAATATATCTCATTTTTAGATTTTTCATTGTTTATTTTACTTTGTATAAAACCACTTTTTATAAGGGGTAAATTTAAATTTTTTGAACCAAGTAGCTCTGAAATAAAAGAAATTGGATAAGCAATTAACTTTGGTATGTTGATAAATATTTTTAATCTTTTTTTGTTATAAATTTTATTTAATGTTTCATTTATTAATTTAATTATTTCGCTATATTTAATATTATTATCAAGGTTTCCAGAAATTATATAACTTTCAAGATTTTTACCAAAAATGGCAGCATTAAAAATGCCATTTGCAAGTTCATAAGAATCAATATATGAAGTATAACCATTTATTAATCCAAAAATGAGATTTTTATCAATATTATAAACTAATTTTGTAAAAGAAAAATTATCATCACCTTTTCCAATTACAGTTCCAGGTAAAACATTAATAAATTCAATATTTGAATTTATTGCTATCTCTTTGCAAACAATATAACCTGCAAGTTTTGTGTCAGCATATGGATTTTTTAAATATTTTAAATATTTTAAATCACCTTTTTCTATAAGTTCATTAAAAGTTAAAATTTCCTTATTAGATGAAAATGAATGAAATCTTTTTTCATAATCTGTTATTCCAATATCATTTTCATTTAAAATATGAGAATTATCAGAGAGATTTAATATACTTATAGAAGAAATATGTACAAATTTTTTTACATTATTTTTTATAGCTACTTCTAATATATTTTTTGCACCAATTACATTAACATCCCACAGTTTTTTTATGTCTTTTTTTGAAAAAGAAACTATTCCAGCACAATTAATAATAAGATCAAGATTTTTTGTTTTATTTTCTAATTCTTCTTTTGAAAATATATTAACTTTTTCATAAGAAAAAATAGGATGTTCAATATTTTTAATGAGATTATTCCATCTTGTTTTAGAGAAAAATAATTTTATTTCATCAACTTTTAGTATTATTTTTTTATTATTTTCAATTTCATAAGTATTATTAGTGATAATACTTAAATTATCATACAAGTATTTTACTAAATTAGAACCTATAAAACCAGTTGCTCCAAAGATTCCAATCTTTTTTATTTCAATGGTATTATTTTTATTTAATATTTCCATAGATTACCTTTTTAAAATATTAGTTTCTCTTACCATTGTTCCTGTTTCAAGTATTTCTTCAATTTTATAAGTTCCATATTTTCTTGCTTTTAAAAAGCCATCCCATGCAGCTTCTGCAAATCTACCATCCTCAAGTAACTCAAAAAGCCATATATTTGTAAATTCTGGTTCTTCCTGCAAAATTCCAGCCTGAATTTCCAATAACCATTTTCTGTTATAATATTCTTGAGAGCCTATTATTGGTGCTAGTAAAATAGGAAGTCCAAGTCCAGCATAAAAAGACAATTCAGAAGGTTTAGTCCATAATATATCAGTTACTCTTATAAGTTTTGAAAATTTTTCAAAATAATCATCATCATTTATTCCGTAAAGTATGTATACATTTTTTGGGTTTATTCCTATTTCATTTATATAATTTATAAAATGATCATATAAATTTTTTCTTTTACCGACTACAACATTAAACTTTATTTCACCATCATTTATTTTTGTTTTTAGGCTTTTTAGTGCTTTTTCAGCTATATCAGATTGTGCGCCAGCACCTCCAATACAAAAAGTTATTGAAAGAACTCTATCATTTTTAAATTTTAAATTTTCTACACCAAGAAAATGCTCCAGTTCTTTTTCATGTAATGGAAAAAATCTATTCTTCGGATCAAGATAGTGTAATCTTTGAGCAACATCATATTTTAAAATGTTTAAATCTCTATCTCCAAGTAATTCTTTCGGAAATGGGAAACCAGTTAAAAATATTCTATCATCAGGCACCCCATAACTTTTAAGTCTTCTAACCGCATTTCCACATGGTGCAAAGTATTTAATTTTTGAATTATGTGGATTTTCAGCAACCCATGCTCTTGAAATTTCAGCATCGCAAATTATACAATAATTAACAGGATAATGATAATAATCAGCAATTAGAGCAGCTATAGGGTATGAACTAATTATTGGAAGTGGATGGGATTTTATTTTTTCCATTAATGTTTTTCCAAGCCCTTTTTTAAAGTAGTTATATATAAATTTTACTTGAATTGTTGGGGAAGTTAAGTCTTTATATTGAAACCTTGTTGGAATTTCTTGTGCTTTATCTATAATTTTAAAAAGAAATTCCCCAATAATTGGAAAACTTTTTACTCTTGATAAAGATTCATAAGTTTTTCTCATTCTATTCCAAAGCTTTATTTCAGATTCATTAGCTGTTTCTTTTTCACCAAGAAAAAGTATTTTTTCATATGCTAAATATTTTAAAGGAAAAACAGCTCTTTTATGCCCAAGGCCCATTTCAACCGAAATTATCCATGTTTTTAAATCTTTATCCATATTTACTCCTTATTAGAATTGAAATTTTTTCTGTTAAAATTCATACTTAAAATTTTTTTAATTTTTTTATATAACAAATATCGTTTAAAAATTAATAAAAACAAAATAATTTTTTAAAATTTATTGAATATTTATAAATAAAATATCTTTTGTTTATTAATAATTTTATTAGTTTTTTAACAAATTATAGATGAAATTTGAGATAATTTCATACCCATTTTCAATTTTTAAATTTAAAATATTTTGCCTTAATTCTAAAGCTAATTTTTCATTCATTACTATTTCTTTTGCTTTTTTAGCAACTTTTTTTGAACTTTTAATAACAAAACCTACTTTATTTTTTTTAATAAAATTTGCATTACCAGTTTCTTGTCCCAAAATATAATATGAAATGATTAATGGTTTTCTAAGAGTTAAAGCTTCGAAGATACCTGAATAACCAGCTTTTGTAATAACTAAATCAGAACAATGCATAAGTTCAGGCATAAAATCAATAAATCCATAAACCTTAACAACTCTATTTGGATTTTTATTATAAATTTTTTCAATTTTTAATGCATTTTTTTTAAGTAAATTATTTCTTCCAGAAACGAGTGCAATATCAATATCTATATCAAGTCTTAAAATTTCTTTGAAAATAAATTCACCATAAGGAAGACCAACTCCACCACCAGCAAGAAGAATAATTTTGTGATCAGGATTAAAACCTAATTTTGTTTTATGTATTTTTCTTTCTTCAGATGTCCAAATTTCATAAAATTCTTTTTTAAGAGGAGGAGGTGCAATAATAATATTATTATTTGGAATTTTAAATTTATTTATTGCTATTTCTTTTATCTCATTGTTTGGTACAAGTGAATAAATATCTTTATCAACAAAATACCAAGGTCCAGGGTTTAAGTCCAAAACAGTGTTTATAATATAAGGATTTAGACCAGATTTTAAAACAGCTTTTTTAACAGCTTTAATTATTAAAGGATGAGAAATTATAATTAAATCAGGATTATACTCCTTAATTTTTTTTAAAAGATATTTATAGATTCTTTGAGTAACTGCTTCTGTATTTAAAAAATCAATAAGATTTAAATGTGATAAATAATAAATGGCCCCATAGATTGGTGTTGCATATGCTGATAAAAATTGATAGGTATCTTCTGAAATAAATTTTAATATTTTATCCTTTGGAGGTATAGCATCTTCAATTTTGATGTTAAATAAATTAGGGAAGTGGACATTCAGTGCATCTCTTATAGATTTACAAATTGAAAGATGCCCTTCTCCAGCAAGAACATAAAACATAAGAATTTTTTTCATATAAATTCTCCTTAGCTAAATTATATTTTATAAAAGTAAAAAATCAAATTTTGACATTCTAAATATTTTTGTTAATTTATTTTATATGAATGAGATTGAGAAAAGTATATATAAAAAAATAATTGAAAGAGAAAAAATTAGAGAAAACTTAGAAAATATAAAAAATAAAAGAATTGTTTTCACAAATGGTTGTTTTGATATTCTTCATAAAGGACATCTTTTATATTTAATTGAAGCGAAAAAAGAAGGAGATTTTTTAATTGTAGCATTAAATAGTGATAGTTCTATTAAAAGATTAAAAGGTGATATTAGACCTATAAACAAATTAGAAGATAGATTATTTAATCTTGCTTGTATTTCTTTTGTAGATTTTGTAACATGGTTTGATGAAGATGATCCTATAGAAACACTAAAAATAATAAGACCAGATCTCCATGTTAAAGGTGGGGATTATAAAGAAGAAGACCTAAAGGAATATAATATTTTAAAAGAACTTAATATAAAATTAAAGATAATCCCATATATTGAGGGTTATTCAACTACTAGTATAATAAATAAATTAAAATATAAAGATTAAAAAATATAAATTGAACATTAAAAATATTCAAAAATAAAAATAAAATTAATAATTTAAATAAAATTAAATAGGTTTTTAAAATGGGGAAGTTTATTTTTATAACAGGTGGAGTTTGTTCTTCTCTTGGAAAAGGGATAGCATCTTCAGCAATAGCTTCTTTACTTGAATGTAGAGGTTATAAAGTAGTTCTACAAAAAATTGATCCATATTTAAATGTAGATGCGGGCACAATGTCTCCATATCAACACGGCGAGGTTTATGTAACAGATGATGGTAGTGAAACTGATTTGGATCTTGGAAATTATGCAAGATTTACAGATGTTGAACTATCAAATTTAAATTCAATTACTGCTGGAAAAGTTTACAAATCAGTAATTGAGAAAGAAAGAAGAGGGGATTATCTTGGTAAAACAGTTCAGGTAATTCCTCATGTTACAGATGAGATTCAACTTATGATTAAAGAGTTGAACAATAAAGAAAAACCAGATTTCCATATCATTGAAATTGGTGGAACTGTTGGTGATATAGAATCTGTTCCTTTTCTTGAAGCTGCAAGAGAATTTTATCAGAATAGGAAAAAAGATACAATTTTTATCCATCTAACTCTTATACCAAAGATTGAAGTAGCTGGCGAATATAAAACAAAACCAACTCAACATTCTGTTAGTATTTTACGACAGATTGGAATAATTCCTAATATTATTCTTACAAGGATTTCAGGAAAACTTACAAAAGACATGAAATCCAAAATTTCTTTGTTTTGTTCAGTAGATATAAATGATGTTTTTGAAGCTCCAGATGTTGATAATATCTATGAATTACCATTAGTTTATAATAGACAATGTTTAGATGAAAGAATATTAGAAAAACTTTCATGTAAAACAAAAGATATAGATCTTTCTAAATGGTTAGATATTTCAAAGTCAATATCAGAATCAAAAGAATCAATTAATCTTTGTTTATGTGGAAAATATGTAAAGTTAAATGATGCTTATAAATCTATTTATGAATCAATAAAACATGCTGGAATAGCAAATAAGATAAAAGTTAAAGTTGAAAAAATTGATACTGAAGAAATTGATAGTAAAATTCTTGAAAAGATTAAGAATAATGCACATGCAATAATAGTTCCAGGTGGTTTTGGAGGAAGAGGAATTGAAGGTAAAATTGAAATTATAAAGATTGCAAGAGAAAATAATATTCCATTTTTAGGAATATGTCTTGGTATGCAATGCATGACTATAGAATTTGCAAGAAATGTTTGCAATTTAAAAGATGCAAATTCCGAAGAGTTTAATTTTGAAGCCCAACATAAAGTTATTTGTCTTATGGAACAACAAAAAAAGATCAAAAATCTTGGTGGTACAATGAGACTTGGTTCCTTTAGTTGTAATTTGGAAAAAGAAACAAAAGCTTACAATATTTATAAAAGTGAGCTTATTTTTGAAAGACATAGACATAGATATGAGTTTAATAATGATTATAGAGAAATTTTTCAAAAAAATGGTCTTGTTATTTCAGGTATAAATAAAGAACTAGATCTTGTTGAAATTATTGAGTGGAAAGATCATCCTTATGGCATCGGTGTTCAATTTCATCCAGAATTTAAATCCAAACCATTTTCACCACATCCATTGTTTTTTAATTTGGTTAAGGAAGCGGTAAATTATAAAAATAGAAAAATTAACTAAAAGAGAAAAATTAATGATAATATAATAATTAATTAGATAAAAAAAATAATTAAAATTTCTTAAAATATATAAATATAGGGTAATTATCATGATTTTAAAGTCAAAAGAAATAAAAATAGGAAATTTCTTTAATGTTGGAGGAGAAAATCCTTTAGCTTTTATTTTAGGTCCTTGTGTTTTAGAAAATGAAAAAACTCCATTTGAAATTGCTGAAAGATTGAAGAAATTATCATTAAAATATAAATTTAATTTAATTTTTAAAGCATCTTTTGATAAAGCTAATAGAACTTCTTATAATTCATTTAGAGGAGTAGGTCTTGAAAAAGGAATGGAAATTTTAAAAAATATAAAAGAAACCTTTGAGATTCCTATTTTAACAGATATACATGAATCTTATCAAGCAAAAATTGTTGCTCAAGTTGTAGATGTGATTCAAATACCTGCCTTTCTAGTAAGACAAACAGATCTTGTTTATGAAGCTTCAAAAACCAAAAAGACTATAAATCTAAAAAAAGCTCAATTTTTATCCCCTTTTGAAATGGAACATGTTGTTAATAAAGTAAAAGAAACTGGAAATGAAAATTATTTTTTAACAGATAGAGGAACATTTTTTGGATATAACAGACTTGTAAATGATTTTAAATATTTTCCAGTGTATAAAAAATATGGGCCTTTATGTTTTGATGTTACTCATTCCTGTCAACTACCTGGTATGTCAAATAGTTCAGGGGGTGAACCAGAATATATAGATAATCTATCTTTTGCTGCTGTTGCTTCTTTTGTTGATTTATTATTTTTTGAAACACATTTTTCAAGGGATTTAGCAAAATCTGATTCATCAAATTTAATTTTAATGAAAGATCTCGAAAATTTAATTCCAAAATTAATTGATCTTTCTAATTTTGTGAGAAAAAATATTTTTCAATAAAATAAAAATTTAAATATTAAAAAAAATAATAAAAGAAGAACATAAATAATAAAAAAAATCAAATAAAGTTAAAAATTAAAAAGTTAAAATGAAACAAAAATTAAAATAATATAAAAAAATTAAAATTATAAATTAAATAAATAATAAATTTTTGGGAATTAATATGCTTTTTAATAAAGATGAATTGATAAATTTAGCAAAGGAAGCTATAAAAAAAGAATCAGAAGCAATATTTAAGCTTTCTGATTTAATAGATGATAATTTTATTAAGGCAATTGAAATAATTTTAAATTGTAAAGGTAAAGTTATTATTACAGGTGTAGGTAAATCTGGCCATATTGGTGGAAAAATAGCAGCAACACTTTCTTCAACAGGAACCCCTGCTTTTTATTTGAATCCATCAGAAGGAATACATGGTGATATTGGTGTAATAATGGATAAAGATATTATTTTAGCAATAAGTAAATCAGGAGAAACAGAAGAACTTTTATCTATTTTGCCCTATCCAAAAAGATTAGGTGTTCCATTAATTTCAATTACAGAAAATAATAATTCAAGTTTAGCAAAATTAAGTGATGTTGTTTTAACTATTCCAAAAGAGATGGAAGTTTGTCCAATGAATCTATCTCCAACTACTTCAACAACATTAACTTTAGTTTTAGGTGATGCTATTGCTGTTACTTTAATGAAAGCAAAAAGATTTACTCCGGAGCAATTTGCTACTTTTCATCCTGGTGGATCTCTTGGAAAAAAATTGATGAGAGTTCGTGAACTTATGACAGATATTTCTCAAATAGCTCTTGTTGATGAAGATTTTTATGTTAAAGATGCTCTTGATAAAATGGTAAACTACAGTCAATTTGGAAGTAGAGGTGTTTGTCTTTTCAAAAATAAAAATGGAGAAATTACTGGAATAATATCAGATGGAGATTTTAAAAGATTGTTATTAAAATATCCTGATCTTATAAATAAAAAGTGTTTTGAAATTATGATAAAAGATCCAAAAAAAATAGATGAAAATGCATTTGCTTTTGAAGCATTACAAATAATGGAAAATAAATATTCCTTTCTTCTTGTTAAAAATGAAGAAGAAAAAATAACTGGTGTTATCCATTTTCATGATATTTTAAAAGGAAAAGTTATATGAAATTAAGAATAAAAAATATTTTTAATCCTTATGATAAAATTTTATCAAAAGAAATTAAACAGAGTAGACTTTATCAAAATATAATAAAATTAAAAAATAAGTTTAAACCAAAAAAAATTTTAATAATTTTTATTTTATTAATTTTATTTTTTTATGGTTGTATAACAATTCTTAATTATTATTATTCTACATTAAATTATCTTTCTAAAGTTGATATTAAAGCAAAAATAGATAAAATAAAAATAGAAAATGAAAAAGATTACCTGCAAATTTATGACTTTAAAAATAGATATTTTTCTAAGATTATAATTGATGGGAAAATATATCATAAAAAGAGTTCTTTTCTTATAAAAGAAGGATATATTTTATTTTATAGAGATAGTAAAGATAAAAAGGAATCTTTTTTCATAAAAGGGGATAGTTTATTAGTTGAAAATATTCTTGGAAAATTTATTATTTATTCTTTTGGAAATATTCTCTTATTTGATAATGAAAATGGGTATATTATAGATGGTGAATCTTTGATTTTAGATTTTACTGGTGGATTAATTTATGGAAATTATTGTAATTTAAGATTTAAAGAAGATTTCAATATTACTTCTGATAGATTATTATTAAATTTTTTAAAGAATAGAATAATAGGAAAAGTAAATTCAAAATTAGTTTTTTTCTTTGATGAAAATTATAAAATAATTAAACAAAATATTTTATTTTTCAAAAAATATTCTAATATAACTATTCTTTCTGATAGTTTTTTTATGGAAAATAATAAAAATATTAATTTAATTTGTGAAAATAATTCACAATTAATTTTTGATAATAATTTTGTGAAGGGGCAAGATTTAAATATTACCATTAAAAAAAATAATTTTAATTTTAAGATTTATAATTACAGTTTAAATATGCTTCTTAATGATAAAAAATATATAAAAAGTGATGGAAAGGAGTTTTACTTTGAAAATCTTTTAAAAAATAATGTAATTTATTTTTTAACTTTTAAATCTTCCGAAATTAAATTGATAGATGATAATTTTAAAGAAGAGAATTTAAAAGTAAAATATTCTAAAATAAAATTAAATATAAACGACACAATAATTAGTTTCATTTCTAAAAAATCATTTGATGATTAAATTGATAAAATTAAAAAATATTTTATAATATTAAAGAGAATACTTTTTCTAAATATAATTAAACTATAATTTATGAAAAATATAGAAGCAAAAAATCTTTTTAAAAAATTTGGTAAAAAACAAGCAGTCAACGATGTCTCTATAAAGATTAATCAAGGAGAGATTGTTGGGTTATTAGGTCCTAATGGTGCAGGTAAGTCAACAACTTTTTATATGATTGTTGGATTTTTGAAACCTGATGGTGGAAAGATATTTATAAATAATATTGAAGTTACTCAATATCCAATGTATAAAAGAGCAAGACTTGGGATAGGCTATCTTCCACAAACTACTTCTATATTTAGAAAAATGACAGTAGAGGATAATTTATTATCAATATTAGAATTAAAAAAATTTTCAAAAAAGGAGATGATTAATATAAAAGATCAATTACTCTCTGAATTTAATTTAAAAGAATTAGCAAAACAAAAAGGTGAAAGTTTATCAGGTGGAGAAAAAAGAAGAGTTGAAATAGCAAGAACTCTTATAAATGAACCATCTTTTATACTTCTTGATGAACCATTTGCAGGAGTTGATCCAATTTCTGTTAAGGAGATTCAAGAGATTATTAAAAGAATAAAAGAAAAAAATATTGGAATTTTAATTACTGATCACAATGTAAGAGAAACATTAAAAATAGTTGATAGAGGTTATATAATTTATAGAGGTGAAATTTTGATTGAAGGAAGTTCTGATTTCCTTATAAATAATGAAGATGCTAGAAAATTATATTTGGGAGAGGATTTTTATATTTAATGGATAAAAAATTTGAAATAAGACAAAATTTAGAAAATAAGTTAATTTTATCCCCTTCTCTAATTCTCTCTATGAATATATTAAATTTAAACAATTTGGAATTACTTGATTTTTTAAAAAAAAAGGAAGAAGAAAATCCTTTTGTTGTAGTAGAAGAAAATACAGAAGTTATCTTAAAAAATAATAATTTATCTAGTGAATCATTAAAAAATAGCTATATAGATGATATAGAAAATTTTAATTATTTTTCTTCTAATTTTTCAAGTTCAACTTCTACAACAGATGTTATAGAAGATATTGTTAAAGAAGAAGATACTATTGTTGACAAATTGAAAGATTATCTTGATTACTATAATATTGATGAGAAAATTAAAACTATAGTTGTTTCTCTTCTATTTTATTTAAATAATAACGGTATTTTTATAAAAAATGAGGATGAAATTTTAAAAGAACTTGAAATAGATAATTTTGAATTTGAAAATTGTAAAGTTATTTTACAAAATTTTGAAAATAAAGGACTTGGTTCATCAAATTTAAAAGAACTTTTTCTTGTACAACTAAATCTTTCAAATTTTGAGAATTCAGATTTATACTATAATTTTATTAAAAATTACTGGGATGAATTTATAAATTTAAAATATAATTATCTTGAGAAAAAAGGTTACAACAGAGATTTTATCAATAAATTAATTATAGATTTAAAATCTATAATTGATTTATATCCATTATCAAATTTGTTGGATTCAAACCCTGAGTATATTGTACCAGATATAATTATAAATTACAATGTGGAAGATTTTAGTATAAAATTAAATAATTTTTTTAAACTCAAGCATATAAATATCGACTTTAAGGATTTAAATAATGAATTAAAAGAAAAATATAAGGAATATGAAAATATAAAAACTTCTTTAAATTTAAGAGAAAATATATTAAAAAGTTTTATTGAATATTTTATTTTATATCAACAAAAGTTTTTAAAAAAGGGTATAAAATATGTAAAAATGATTTCTCAAAAAGGTTTTGCAGATAAAATAGGGATTTCATACTCTACTTTAAGTAGAATTATTTCAAAAAGATATATTCAAACTGATTATGGAATTTTTCCTTTGAAATTCTTTTTTCAAACAGTTAAAGATAAAAGAAATAAAAAAAGTAAAGAATATTCAAAAAATGAAATAATTGAGAAAATAAGAGAAATAATTTCAAATGAAAGTAATAATACTTTAACAGATGAAGAAATTGCTAGAAAATTAAAAGAATATGGCATAAATATAGCAAGAAGAACTGTTGCTAAATATAGATCAGAACTTAATATTTTGCCAGCAAATTTAAGGAAGAAAAGCAAAAATTAAAATATAGGAGGTATTATGTTAATTAATTATAATTCAAAAAATTTTACAATTACAGATGAACTAAAAGATTATTTTGAAAAGAGAATTGAGAGAATTAATAAATATGAAAATCTTATCAATTCAATTGAAGTTTATTTTAGTATTGATAAATATGTTAATCAAGTTGAAGTAATAATAGATTTTAGAAAAGGTAAAACAGTATGTTTTACTGGTAAAGATAATGATATGTATAAAGCTATTGATGATGTAATTGATAGAATAGAAAAAAATGTCAATAAGTATAAAGATAGAATAACAAATCATAAAGAAGTAGAAGGTTTTAAAACAATAGAACTTAAAATTAAAGATAAAAATTTATCTGATCCAAGGGTTGAATATATAATGGTTGATAATCTTTATAAAAAACCATTAGCTATTGAAGATGCTATTTTTCTTATGCAAAAAGAAACAAATAAAAACTATTTTTTCTTTTATAATTATGAAAGTTTAAACTTTGATGTTAAAAATATAAATTTTTTATTAAAAGAAAAAGAAAATTATATTCTTTATCAGATTATTGATAAAAATAATATATTAAAAAAATATATAAATATTAATAATGGGAAAATAGATTTTAATTCTCAGGAAAATATACAATTAGAAGTAGCTAATATAGATGATATTTTAAATAATTATAATAAAGAATTATCAAATAATAATAAATTTAATCATAAACTCTTTATTGATAAAAACTCAGAGAGAATTGTTTTATTAATACATGAAAAAGAAAAAGATTTTGTTATCTATTTATGATTTTCATTTAATTTTTGAAAAATATTTTTTAATAAAATAAAAATAAATTTTATGCAACTTTTTATAAAGGATATTTTAGTTGATTTTTATACAGGACTAAAAGGAAATGATATAAAAGTTTTAACCGGTTCATCTGGTCTTTTAAAATATATTGACAATGAAAATCTTGTTTCCCCTATTCCTTTAATGGAAGGTTTTCAAGAAGGTTATAATTCTCATAGTGTTTTGTTTTTTGGTAATATTGAATTTAATTATCTTTTAACTAGGAATATAAATGATGTAAATAAATTAAATAATTTAATTACAGAAAAAGTTTCTTTAATGGTTTTTTCAGATAATAATATCCCGCCTGATAATTTTATTAAAAAGGCTGTTGATAAAGATATTTGTGTCTTTACAACAAATATAAATGAAATAGAATTAAGAAAATTTTTAATGATTTATCTTGAAGATAAGTTTGCTCCTGCTGTTGTTATTCATGGAGACTTTATTGAAGTGTTTGGTGTGGGTATATTGATAACTGGTGCTTCAGGTATAGGTAAGTCAGAAACAGCATTGGAGTTAATACATAGAGGACATAGACTTATTGTTGACGATTTGGTTACTATTAAGAGAATGTCTGGTAATTTTTTATTTGGTTATGGAACTAAAATTGCACCATATCACATGGAATTAAGAGGTGTTGGCATAATTGATATTGCTAAATTATATGGAATTGGAGTTGTTAGAGAGAAAAAAAGAGTAGAGTTGCAAGTTCATCTTGAGGAGTGGGTTAAGGGTAAAAACTATGATAGAATTGGGCTTGATGAAAAATATATCCAAATATTGGGGATCACAATTCCTTTAATTATTTTACCTATAAAGCCCGGAAGAAATATTCCAACTATAATTGAAACTGCTGCAATGAATTACAGGTTAAAAAAAATGGGTATTAACTCAGCTCAAGAAGTTGATAGAAGTTTAAAAGAATACTTGAAAAGAGAAAAAAATCAGTAGAATAATATTTTATAAATAAAATATTGATAATATAATTTTTCTTTATATAATTTTTTTGGAATTATTAAAATAATTTTATGAATTTATTTTTAAATAAAATAAAAATAGTTATTATTATAATTAAAATTATTCGAGGTTTTTATGGTTCAAAAAGACATTCTAATTAAATTAGAAGATGGAGTTCATGCAAGACCTGCAGCACTTTTTGTAGAAAAAGCAAATAGTTTTAAATCAAGTATAAAGATAGTTAAAGATAATATTGAAGTTGATGCTAAATCAATTATGAGCATAATGATGCTGGGGTTAACTTTTGGTACAAAGATTACTTTAAAAGTTGATGGTGAAGATGAAAGTGAAGCTATAGAAGCTCTATACAAATTTATTGATAATAATTTTCATGAATAAGTAGATTTATAAATAAAGGTAAAGATTAGGTTAAAAACTTATGAGAAGAATATTTTTAAAATATTTTATTATTTTTATTATAATAATTTTTAGTTTTACATATATTTATGCTCAAGAGTATCAAGATACACAAAATAATAATTTAGATCGAAAAGATCCTTTACTTGCAGCTTTATTATGTTGGTATATGCCAGGTTTAGGTTTGATATATTCAGAATCTTTTTTAAAAGGTTTTATTTATTATTCAATTGAAAATTTAATTCTTTGGTTTATGGTTTCAAAAGTTGCAACATTTAAGTTAAGTTTTAATCAGCTTATAGGATTAAATTTTTTTGGTTTTAGTGATATTGAAGGATTTGATAAAACAAAGATAAATGATCTTATTTTAACATCAATTTTGTGGATTGGATTTAGGGTTATAAATATTATTGACTCAGCTTATACTGCATATAATTATAATATAAAAAACAATCTAAATTACTCAAAAGAAATAAATTTTTCTCCATTTATAGTAGGAATTTTATCTTGGATTTATCCAGGAGTAGGTCAATTTTTGATAAAAGATTATTTTACTGGTTCTATTTTTGTTTTAGTAGATTTTCTACAAAAAATTTATCTAGGAGGAATTATTTTTTCACAATTTCCAAATTCAGAAAAACCATTAAATTATCTTGATGATATAAAAACAATAAATTGGCAGAATTTAAGCAATGAAAGTAAATTTGTTATTATATCATATCTTTTAATTGATATTGGGAAAAAAGTGTTTTCTTCAATTATGGCTTATAATAAAGCAAAAGAGAAAATAGAAAAAAGTAAAAAGGAAAAAGAGAATTTTAGTTTTGTTTTTACACCATATTTTATTAAGAATTTATATGGTTTTAGTATTTATTTAAATTTTTAAATTTAATTGTTTATTTATTTATTTTTTTGTATTGATTTTTTAATTTAATTTATTTTAAAAGTACAATTAATGAAAAAGATTTTAGTATTTTTATTTCTTTTATTCAATTTTATTTTTTTTGTTTTTGCAGAAAATAATTTTCTTATAATATACTTAAATAAAAATAATATTGATTGTAACCTATTTATTGATAAAAAAATTAACAATGAGATTATTAATCTTATTTATAATGGTTATCAAGCAACTATTACATATGAATTTTTACTTTTTAAAAAAAATGAAGGTTTTTTAGTTGCTGATTCATTAATATCAAAGGTTTTAATTAACTATAATTTAGCAAGTTATAATAATAAAAAATTGAAATTATATAATTTAAATAGTTCAATTTATTTTGATTCTTTTCAGAATGTTGAAAAATATCTTTTCCAAATTAAAATAGAAAAACTTTTTTCTTTAAATAGCAAGGGAAAATATTATGTAAAGTCTTCATTTGATTTGGAAACAATAAAACTTGTTCCACCTTTTTCTTTAATTCTTATATTTTTTAACCTCTACAATATTAGAGTTGATAATTTATTAAGTAATATAGTTGAATATGATTAAAAAAAATGATCTTCTATTCCTTGCAATTTTAATTTTTATATTTTTCTTTTTTTGTTTCTTTTTTATATATCTTATAGATAGATATTCAGGGTTAATAGTTTTAAAAAAAAGTATTTTATATATAACTATTATTGTTGAGTCATTAATATTTTCATATTTAAGTACAATTTATTTAAAAAACTTTTATTTATATAAAAAAAGGATTTTCGGAAGCATTATTAAATTTAAGATATTAAATTATATAATTTTAAATTTAATAATTACATTTATGTTTTTTACATCATTCAACTATTTTTATAATTTTAATTATGAAAGAAGAAAAAATATTTACACTATTAATTCTAGGTTAGATAGTATAAATTTAGTTTATTATGATTATTTAGCAAAATTAAATCAAAATATAAAAAGTATCTTAAATAAAATAGAAGAAAAAAAAATAATGGATAAATATATAATAAATGAAAATAAAACAATAAAAGATAATAAAATAGAAATAGATAAAATACTAACTGAAAATCAAAATAGAATTTTAAGTAAACAAGATTTAGAGATATTAGATAATATTGTTTTTATTAAAAAAAATGATTTAAATATTTTAAACAAAATTAATAAGGATGTTGAAAAGAATATCTTTAATAAATTAAAAAATACAGATTTTAATAAAGAAAATTTTTTTATTATTGATTATGAAAGTTTTTATTATTATGTTGTTATTTATAATAATTACTTTTTAATTTATTATCCAAAAGAACAAGAAATTTTTAAAATAAATAATTATTTGTATGACATTAATATTTATTTAAAAAAGGAATATAATAATATATTGTACTCACCTGTTGTACAATTACTTTTATATATATCTTTTTTTATACCGTTTATTTTTATTCAAATCTTTATAACAATTAGTTATGTTGAAAGATTTAATAAACCTTTAACTCTCTTGTTGAAAGGATTTGAAAATCTCACTTATGATGAGTATAAATTGATAAAAACAAGAAAAAGTAAAGATGAAATATATTATTTGATAGAAAGTTTTAACAATATGCAAAAAGAACTTTTAAAACAAAAGACATTTGCGCATTTAAAAACTCAATATGATTATTATAAAAAAATTACAAATAAAATAGCTCATGAAATAAAAAATCCTTTAACACCTATTAATTTATCACTCCAATTAATATTAAAAAAGTATCCTTACAATGATGAATACAAAGCATATCTTGAAGAAAAAGTAAATCTTGCAATAGAACATTTAAATCAAATAAAGTTTATTTCAGAAAAGTTATATTTTATCGATTCTTTAACAGAGCATGAAACTACAGAAGAAATTAATTTATATGATTATTTAAATGAGATAAAAGAAAAATGGGAATCTGAAAGTATAAAAATTTACTTAAAAAATTTTATAGATAATAAAGAAAAAATATTTCTTAAAATAAATATACAAAATTTGAATTCTGTTTTTACTAATTTAATTATAAACTCAGTAGAATCAAAAAAAAAGGATTTAATCATTGAAATGATAATAAGAAAAAACGAAAAAAATGAGGTAATTGTTGATTATATTGATAATGGCCCTGGAATTCCAAAAGAGATAAAAAACATTGTATTTGAACCATTTTATACTACAAAAAGTGGAGGAAGTGGACTTGGTTTATATATTATAAAATCTATATTAAATAATTATAATTATAATATCGAAATTCTTTATGATAGAGAAAAAGGAGTTCATTTTGTTATAAATTTTGGGAGGTTATTATAAAAAACAAAGATTATATTTTAATTGTTGATGATGAAAGCGATATTAGAGAGCTTTTCTCTGAAGTTTTGGCAAATGAGGGATATAATTGTTTAACTGCAAAAGATTCTAATGAGGTTTTTAAACTATTAAATCTGTATGAAATAAAACTTATTTTCTTAGATATTTATTTAAAAAGTGAAAATGGGATCAATATTCTTGAAAAAGTCAAAGAAAAATATCCTGATATAGATGTTATAATTATAACTGGTTATGCAACTATTGATAATGCAATATTGGCAATTAAAAAAGGAGCCTTTGATTTTATAAGTAAACCTCTAAACTATGATTATATAATAGGGACTATAAACAAAGTCTTTAATTTTAAAAAAGTTTTAGAAGAAAATAAGAAATTAAAAGAAGAGAAGTTTTTACAGGATCGATTTATTGGTAATGATCCTTCAATAAAAAAAATAAAAGAATTAATAAATGTTATTTCTAAAACTGACTCAAAAGTTATAATATATGGAGAAAATGGGACAGGAAAGGAATTGGTTGCAAGGCTTATTCATTTAAATTCAGATAGGTATCATTATAATTTTGTTGAGCTAAACTGTGCAGCAATTCCTAATAATCTTATAGAAGCTGAACTTTTTGGTTATGAGAAAGGTAGTTTTACAAATGCTTATGAGAAAAAATTAGGTAAATTTGAGGTTGCAAATAAAGGTACTTTGTTTTTAGATGAAATAGGCGACATGAGTCTTGAAACTCAAGTAAAACTTTTAAGAGTCATTCAAGATGGAAGATTTACAAGAATTGGAGGACTTGAAAATATAGAAGTTGATGTAAGGATAATATCAGCAACAAATAAAGATTTAGAAAAAGAGATAAAAGATGGCAATTTTAGAGAAGATCTTTATTATAGATTAAATGTTATTCCAATATATTTGCCACCATTAAGAGAAAGAAAAGGTGATATAAGATTATTGATAGATTATTTTATTCAAAAATATAAAGACAAAAATGAATTGAGGTTTGATTATTTTACTAAAGATGCAATTGAATATTTAGAAAACTATAAATGGCCTGGTAATGTTAGAGAATTAAAAAATTTTATAGAGAGAGCAAATATTTTTGCAAATTCTAAATTACTTGATTTTAATTTTGTTAAAAATATTTTAGGTAGTGATAAAGCTTATGATTTAAATGATTTGATAGATTCAGAAAATGATTTAGAGTATATTAAAAAAGAAGTTGAAAAAAAGGTTATAATTTCAAGATTGAAAAGATATAATGGTAATGTTTCTCAAACAGCAAGATCTCTTGGAATTGATAGAACAAGCCTTTATAAAAAAGCAAAAGTTTTAGGAATTCAATTAAATGAAAGTGATTAAAAATCTAAAAATTAAATAAATCAGGATAAAAATGATAATAGAAGAAAAAATCATTTTTGAAAATTTAAATAAAATAAAAAACTCTAATTTTGTAATTTTTAATAATTTTAATGAAAATTCTATCTTTTATGTTGAAAAAGAGATCCAAGACAAACTTAAAGTTGATGGTTCTAATGAAATTGTCAAAATTAATAATATAGATGATTTTGAAAAAAAATTAAATGAAATAATACACTCTTTTTCGATTTTTGAATCAAAAAGATTATTTATAATAATTGGAAATCCTAAAAATGAGATAATAAAAAAAGTTATAAAAGAGAATAATGATAAATTTATTTTTTTCACTCAGAATTATCCTTTTAAAAATTTAGATGAAAGTTTGAAACGAGAAATATTATTTATAGATTATCCTAAAAATATTATAATATATAATTTTGTAAAAGATTATTTTAAAGATAAAGATATATTAATTAATAATGAATCATTGGAATATTTATCAATTCTCTTTTTAAATTATACTGTTGATCTTGGAATTATAATTAAAAATATTGAGCTTTATTGCAAAGAAAATAAGATAAAAAATATAAATAGAGAAATAGTTGAACAATTTGTTTATTTTTCATCTGATTATATGGTTTATCAAATTGTTGATTTTTTATATAAAAGAAAAAAAGAAAATTTTTTTTCCTTATATTTTCAAACTATAACAAATACAGAAGGATTTACAAATTTTTTCTTTTTTTTATTACAAGATGTGAAAAAACTGATTATAGTAGGGGAATTTATATTAAAAGAAAAAGAAGATGAAAACAAACTTCTTAACTACTTTAATTCATTAAATATTAATTACAACAAATTTAGATTGAAATATGATATAGAAAAAATTAAAAATTTTGGATTAAATAGATTTTATAAACTTTTATCATTCTTAATTTATATTAACTACTTGCTAAGAAAATTTAATTATGAAACAGTAAAAAATATATTTGAAGTCTATATATCATCATTATTTGAATAATATTTAAATTAAATCTTTTTATATCATTATTAAATTACTTATTTGGTATAATGATTTTTTCACCACTTATTATTTTATTCGGATCTTTGATATTATTTATTTCTAGTAATTTTTTATATTGAGAGAAATTAAGTTTAAATTTCTTTTTTATTTTAAACAATGTATCTCCCCATTTAATTAAATATGTTTTAAAGTTTTCATCTTCTTCAAAGTTGGGAATTCTATTTTTATTTTGATTTAAAAATTGTTCAAACTGATTCTCTTCAGCAATAAAAATCTTCTTATAATCAAAGTTAGATTCTTCATTAATTTTATATTTTTTTATATTTATAAAAAAATTATTATTATTTAAAATAATATAAATAAATATAATTGGTAAGATTATTAGTAAAAATAAAATTAAAAAGTTTTCTTTATATTTTTTATAATTAAAGTTATTATTCATCAATTTATTTTCGATTAAAATAGCAAAAATTTAATTTTTATTATCTTTAAAATTTATTAATTTACCTTAAATTTTGTTATACCTTTTTCAAAAAAATCTACCATTTGTTTTGCAGCTGCTATACCAGCATTTATATTTGCTTCTTCTGTTTGTGCTCCCATTTTCTTTTCTGTAAATAAAACTCTATCTGAAAATTTTTCTATAAATATAGCTTTCTTTTCAGGTTCAACATCTGATCCATAGTAGAAATCTTTTCTTTCTTCCATAATTTTTAATAAATCATCTTCATTAATTATTTCAGATCTTGCAGTATTAATTAAAACTGCATTTTCTGGCATTAATTTAAAAAGATTATAGTTTATAGATTTAACTGTTTCTTTAGTTTTTGGTAAATGTAAAGAAACAATTTGACAAGTTTTATAAAGATCTTCTACTTCATGAATAGGGTTTATTCCATCTTCAATCATTTTTGAATCTTCAACAAATGGATCAAAAGCATAAGTTTGCAATCCAAAACCTTTTGCAATAAGATTAACATATTTTCCAACATTTCCATAAGCATGTATTCCTAAAGTTTTACCTCTAAGTTCAATACCAGATTTGCCAGTATATTTTTTTCTTATAAGTGTAATTAAAAGCCCAAAAACAAGTTCTGCTACAGCATTTGAATTTTGACCAGGTGTATTCATCACAACAACATTTCTTTTTGTTGCTTCATTTAAATCAATATTATCATATCCTGCCCCAGCTCTTATAACTATTTTTAAATTTTTTGCATTTTCTAAAACATCTTTATCAACTATATCGCTTCTAACTATAAGTCCATCTACATCTTTAACAGCTTTTAAAAAATCTTCTTTAAATTTATAGTTTTCTAAAATTATAAGTTCGTAATTAGCATCAGAAAAGATTTTTTTTATTGTATCAACTGCAACTTTTGCAAATGATTTTTCTGTTGCAAGTAAAATTTTTTTCATTGAATCCTCCTAATTTAATTTCAATAAAAATATATTCTCTTAATAAAATTAGTCAAATAAAATTAATAAATTCTTTGAAACACTTTAAATTTAAGTTTATTTCAAAACTTATTGTTTTTTTCTATTATTTTTATAATATTTTTGTAAATCTAAATTTGTCGAAAATATAAATATGAAATATAAAATTATTTTTACTTTATTGCTAATAACTATATTTTTAATATTTTATGGATTTTTGAGTGAGGATATATTTGAAGTTATTGAAATAACACCAAATGGTAAAATAAATTGGACATATAAATATTATGAATCTAATGGTGGGGCTTATCTTGATAAAAATATTTTTAATTTTGCATCAAATGAACTTATTACTTATCAAAAAGCAATTGAAGAAGGATTTAAAAACCTATTTAATTTAATTGTTTACCAAATATATGATTCTAAAAATATTATTCTTGATCTTGTTAAAAATAATCCTGATTTACAGATAAATATAAACAAATATGTTCATTTTTCTAAAAAATCAAATATTATATCAAAAGATGATTATAGAGGAGTTAATTTTCAACTTCCTTTTCTTCTAAGGGATTATTCAATTTATGAAGCTTTGAATTTGAAAAGAGATTATTTTGTTCAGGTAAAGTATAAAAGTAGTTTTATACATACAACAAAATTTACAGGATTGGTTATTGATGCAAGAGGGTTGAATTTAAAACCTTCTTTGAAACCAAAATTTTTAAATGAAGATAGAGAAATTTTTATAAATTTTGATAATATTAAATGGGATTCTATTTTGCAAAGAGGATATGTTACTTATATTTATGATCATAAATATTTATATAAATTCAAGGATATTTTAGGTGATAATCCTTATTTTGTATCAGCTTTTGATAGTTTTGGAGTTTTTAATACAGATATAATATTTTCAAATAGGTCAATAGAAATATTGTTAGGTAATAAAGAAAATTTCAATATATTCTATGAAGCAAGAATAATCATAATTATTGACAAAATTAAAAATTAGTTTATTTTGATTTGTGTAAAATTTAAATTAAAAAAGAAGATGCCTGATAATAAAATAATTAATCAATATTTAAGAGATGGAAATTTTAAAGAAGCTTATAATGTTATTGAAGAAATTTTAAAGGAAGAAAGTAATTTTGAGACTATATTTGTTCAACATAAGATTATAAAGTATTGGATAAATAGAATTGAAGTTATAAATAAAATAAAAGATCCATATGAAAAAGGATTGTATTTATTAAACGAATGGAAAAATTTTTGTAATTATATAAGAGAATTTAATGTTTTAAAAGTAGTTGAACTTGAATCTATTAGTTATTTTATACATAATAGCGCTTTAGAATCTTTTATAAAAGCTAAAGAAGAAGGAGAATTCAAAGAAAAAAACCTAGATTTGCTATTAAAAATAGCCTTGTGCTATAAAGAATTGGGAAATTATGATGAATCTATAGGTATATTAAAATATGTATATAACTTAAATCATGACCCACAAATTTTAATATATCTTGCAGATTTGTATTATTTAAAGGGAGAATATTTATCATCGAGATTAATTTTTAAGGAAGTTTTTTTCTTTGAAAATTATTTTGATATTGATTTTTGTGACATATCCTGTGATGTTTTTTTTAATATTATAGATAAAATAAAAAGAGATGGATTTAATGAATTTGAAATTAATTATTGGATTCCTGTTTATGGGTTTATAGAAGGTTTTTTTAATGTTAGAAGGGAATTAATACAAGTTGAAGTTGAAAAGATAAAAACAAATTTAAATAGTATTGAAAAATCATATTATAGTGATGATGGGAAAATAAAGCAAAATCTAAAACCAGTTTTAATTAAAAATTATATAATTTTACTTGAATACTATTTTTATCAGGAATTTGATAAAAATAAATTTGAACAATATTTAGATAAAATAAAAAATATGGATAGTTTAATTTATGAAAAAATTAAAAATAATTTTAATGTTTAGGAGTTGATATGGTAAATCTTTTGGAAAATTTAAGTGATTTAATAAAGCAAGAAAAATGGACAAGAGTATCTATTTCTGAAATTACAACAACTATTTTTAACAAATATGATGATTTAATAGAAAAAATATTGAAGGAAGATAAAGCTAATGAAGCTTTAGATATATGCGAAAATACATTGAAAACTTCTCCAAATTCTATAATTGCTCTTTATGTTTCCCAAATGTTGTTTTTGAAAACAGGATACAATGATTTTACAAATGGTGAAAAACTTATTTCAATATTTAAAGAAAACAAAAAAAATAATATTGTTAAATTTTTAAGTGATAAATTTTTACAATTTGGTTTTTCAAAAAATATTTTATTGGATTATATTAATTTATTAGAAAATGAAAATGAACAGGAAGAAACACTGATCCCTTATCTTGAAAAACTAGCAAAATTAGATTTTTCTGAAGTTAAAAATTCAAAAAGATTAGCAAAATATTTTGAAGAAAAACAGATTTTAGATAAAGCACTTTATTATTATAAAAAAATTCTTGAGACAACAATAAAAAATAAAGTATTAAATGAAATTGAATTGTATTGGAATAAAGTTGTTCAATTAACACACAGTAATTATGACTATCTTTTTAATTATCTTGAAAAAATAGCATCAATAAATATTCAACTTTCTTTCAAGCTCGGAGAAGATTTTATTGCGAAATCTGAACTTGAAGAAAAATGGGATTTGGTTGTTAAAACAATAAAAACTATTTATAAATTTATTCCTCAAAAAAATAAAGAACCAAAATCGATGGAACTTAGACAAAAATTGATAAATGCTTATAGAAATTTATATAAAAATAATTCTAATTTTGATGATTGTATAAAAAGAAGTCAAATGAATCAATCATGGAAAAATCTCTATGATGCAATAGAAATTTTTGAAAAATATATTTTATTTGATAAGGGAAATTATGTTTACCATCAAAAACTTGGTATAGGTTATATCTCCGATATTAAAGATAATTTTTTAATTATAGATTTTGATTTAAAAAAAGCTCATCAAATGAATGTTGATATGGCTATTAAGTCACTCTCTATTTTAGGTAATGATGACCTTATAGTTATAAAAAGAAAAAATGAAAAAGAGTTATTAAGTTTAATTAAAGATAAACCCCATGAAATAATAAAAAGAACTTTGAAAGCAATTGGAGGAAGGGGAACTTCTCAAGATATAAAAAAATATCTTATTAAAAACAATATAATAGATGAAAAAAGTTGGAATAATTTATGGGATAGAGCAAAAGATTTACTAAAAAATGATCCTTTGTTTTCTAAATCATATGATAAAAATAATGAGTATTTCTTGAGAACAAACCCAATATCTTTTGAAGATTCTTTGTTTGAAGAATTTAAATCAACTTCGGATCTTTTTGAAAAAATTAAATTAATTAAAAAATATATTGAAGAAGGTGGAGATTTAAATAATGAAAATTTTTCTTTTATGATTGGTTTTTTAAATAAACTTATCAGTGGAGATTTAGAAGTTTCACCTAATTTTGTAATTGCTTTTATTATTTTAAAAGATTTAAAAAAACAATATCCCAATTTAAATATCAATTTTCCATTTCCAATTGAAGAAATGTTTAATAATTTAAAAGCAAGTAATAAATTTTATTTTTCAATAAACGATCCATATCTTGAAAAAATATATCTTGATAATATTGTAAAATATGTAGAAGACTGGGAACAAGTTTTTGTGAATTATTTAAAAAAATTTGGCTCAAAATATGCATTAAATTATCTTATTGTTAGAAATGAAAAAGATGCTGTAAATGAAATAATTAAAGAAGTTATTAAAAATTATAGAGATAATCCAGAACTTTTTATATGGTATTGTAAAAATCTTATTTTTAATAATATTTCATTAGAACTTGATGTTAAGAAAGAAGAAATAATTCTACTTCTTGTTAATCTTCTTGATAGTGTTAATAAAGCTCTTATTCAAAAGATAAATAGTGTCCAAAATAGAAAAATCTATAATTCAATAATTGAAATACTTTTTAGTGATGGAGAACTTGAAAAATTATATAGAGGAAATAATAATATAGAAATATTAAAAAGAATTCCAAAATTGTTTTTTAAGATTAAAGATATGAAGCCCGAATATATTGTAGAATTTAAAATAATTCTTACAAAATATTTTAAGGAATATGTAAGAGAACTAGGTATATTAGAAGAACCGGAAACAAAAGAAAATATTTTTTATTCTACAAAAGAATCTATAAGGGAAAAGCAGAAATATTTAAATAATTTATTACAAGTGGAAATTCCAAGAACTAAGAATGAAATGATGCAAGCCAAAGAAAAGGGAGATTTAAGAGAAAATGCAGAATATATTGCAGCAAGAGAAAGATTGCAAGAACTAAATGAAGAAGCTGTTAATATTCAAGATGAATTAAATAGAGTTAGAGAAATTGATTTTGATAAAATTGATTTATCTAAGGTTTCAATTGGAACAAGAGTTAAGCTTTTAGATTTAAATAAGAATAAGGAAATATTATATACTATTTTAGGAAAATGGGATGTTGATCTCTCAAAAAATATTATTTCTTATGAGACAACTTTAGGAAATTTGCTTTTAAATAAAAAAATTGGTGATGTAGTTGATATAGATGAGAATAAATATAAAATTATTTCTATAGAAAAATATTCTTAAAAACCTAATGAAAGATTTTTTAAAGTTTATAATATTTTTTGCAATTATTTTAATTTCTTTATATTTTTTAAATAAATATGAGTATCTGAATGTTGAATATTTATTAAATAAAATTAAGATAGTAAAACAATATAGATTATTATCTATTATTTTAATAATACTTTTATATTTTATTTCGGGGTTTATTTACATTCCTATTGCTCAATTTTCAATAATAAGTGGGATTATCTTTAATGTTTATTTAGGTGCTTTAATAGCATATGTTGGCTCTATTATTAATATTATGATTGCATTTATTTTTGCTAGGTTTTTATTATATGATTTTTTTATGAAATTTAAAGGAAAGATAAAACTTTTTGATAATATAATGAGCAGTATAAATAAAAACGGAAAATATTATATTTTATGGGCAAGATTATTTTTTATAACTCCATATAATTCTTTAAATATAATTTCTGCTTTATCAAATATTTCTATAAAAGATTTTTTTTTAACAACATTGATTGGTTCATCTATTCAGGCAATTTTTTATGCTTATATTGGTTCAATATTTCTTAATATTGAAGATAGAAATTTTATAAAAATTAGTATGGTAAAAATATTAATAGTTGTTTTAATCTTTTTTATTTTTCTTGAACTTGGAAGGAAATTAGCATTAAAATATAAAAAAAATTTAAATTAATAAAAAAATAATTTTTAAAAGATTATTTTTTGAATAAATAAAGAAAAATTATTTAAATCCAAAAAATCTGCCTATTTCTTGTGTTAAATTTTTCTTTGAATCTTTATTTTCTCCAAAGGTATTTAAAGGAGATTCAAATTTTTCAAAAAATCCAATTTTTCTATATTTTTCATATTTTAATGATACAATTTGTGAAGCTTCTAGAAGCATAAGTTCCAATAAATCATTATATAAGATTTCTTCAAGTTTTTTAAAAGTATTTTGAGGTGATAATTCAAAGTTATCATTTTCTTCAATAATTTTATCAATAATTCCTAATTCTAATAGGTCAAAAGAAGTTAATTTTAAAGATTCAGCAGCGATATTTGCTTTAGATGCATCCTTAAAGAGAATAGATGCACATCCTTCTGGTGAAATTACTGAAAATACTGCATTTTCCATCATATAAATTTGATTTGCAACAGCTAAAGCTAAAGCTCCTCCTGATCCACCTTCACCTGTAATAATTGATATGACAGGAACTTTTAAACTTGACAATTCATATAGACTTTTTGCAATTGCTTCAGATATACCTCTTTCTTCTGCATCAATCCCACAAAATGCACCTGGTGTGTCAATAAAAAATATTACAGGTCTTTTAAATTTTTCAGCTTGTTTAGCAAGTCTTAGAGCTTTTCTATATCCTTCAGGATGTGGCATACCAAAGTTGCAGTCCATGTTTTCTTTTAAATTTTTACCTCTAAAAGTTCCTATTGCAGTAACAGGTATATCTCTTAAATATCCAATTCCTCCAATAATAGCTTTATCATCCCCAAAACTTCTATCTCCATGAAGTTCAATAAAATTTTTAATTATAGATTTAATGTAGTCTTGGGGTTTTGGTCTTTCAAGATTTCTTGCTTTTTGAACTCTTTCCCAAGGAGAAATTTTAGATTTGCTTTTTAAAATCTTTTCTTTTTCAGATTCATTTATTAATTTTATTTTTTCTTCAAGTTCATTTATTTCTTTTGAAAGATCTATCCCTTCTTTTTTAGCTAAATTTTTTAATTCATTTAATGATTTTTTTATATTTTTAATTGAATCCATAATTAATCTCCAAATATTTTAAGTAAAATTAAACTGTAATTTTCTAATATATTAAAAATAAAAAATAATATATAATAAAATCAAAAAACTAATATTTGTGAATTTTTAAAATTTCATATAATTTATTTTTTATTTCTGGCCTTGGAAGTACAATATCAACAAATCCTTTTTCTAAAAGAAATTCAGATGTTTGGAACCCAGGAGGCAATGTTTGCTTAATTGTTTGTTCTATAACTCTTGGTCCTGCAAAACCAATTAAAGCCTTAGGTTCTGCTATAATTATGTCTCCAAGTGAAGCAAAAGAAGCAGTTGTTCCACCTGTTGTTGGATCAGTCATTATAACAATATATAAATTGCCACTTTCAGAAAATTTTTTAGCAGCAGCAGAGGTTTTAGCCATTTGCATAAGTGAAATAACACCTTCTTGCATTCTGGCTCCACCTGACCTTGTTAAAATAATTACAGGATAATTTAATGAAATTCCCTTTTCAAAAAGTAATGTTACTCTTTCACCAACAACTGCTCCCATCGATCCAAGTATGAAATCAGTATCCATAATCCCAATTAAAACATTTATTCCATTTATTTTAGCTTTTCCACAAGTTATACCTTCATTTATCTTATTTTTATAAAGTGAATTTAGTTTTTCAGAATAATCAGGGAAGTTTAGTATATTTATTGATTTTAAATCATCAAAAAGAGGAGAAAATGAATCTTTATCTACAAGTATATTAATCCATTGAGATACAGTAATTTTAAAATGATAACCACATTCTGGACAAATTCCTATATTGTTATCAACTTTCTTTTTATAAACCATTTTTTTACAATTGGGACATTGAATAAAAACATTATCTGGAATTGTGGTTTCGATTTTCTTTGTTTTTATTCCAAATATTTTTTTTAAAAATTCTTCTATACTTTTTGCCATAATTTTCCTTAAAACCTTATTTTAGTGTTATAAATTTATTTTTTTAGTAATTCTTTTTCTATAAAATTTATAGTATAAGTTCCTTTAAGAAATTTATCGGAAGTTAATATCTTTAAAAGAAAATTTACATTTGATTTGATTCCTTCTATATAAGTTTCTTGAAGTGCTCTGATTGCTTTAGCAATAGCAACTTCCCTTGATTCACCGAATGAAATAAGTTTCATTATCATAGAATCATAATAAGGGGGAATTATATAACCTGGATAAACGGCAGTATCAACTCTAATTCCATTTCCACCAGGGAAAATTATATTTTCAATTTTGCCTGCTGATGGCATAAAATTTTTTTCAGGATCCTCTGCATTAATTCTACATTCAATAGCATGTAAATTTAAGTTAACATCTTGTTGCTTTATTTTTAATTTTTCACCTGCTGCTATTTTTATTTGTTCTTTAACAATATCAATTCCAGTTGCAGTTTCTGTTACAGGATGCTCTACTTGAATTCTTGTATTTACCTCCATAAAATAAAAATTTCCATTTTCATATAAAAATTCTACTGTTCCTGCATTTGTATAACCTATATCAGTTAAAGCTTTTACAATTTTAGCACCTAAATTTTTCTTTTGTTCATTTGAAATCATTACAGAAGGAGTTTCTTCTATAACTTTTTGTTTTCTTCTTTGTGCACTACAATCTCTTTCCAAAAGATGAATACAATTTCCACGTTCATCAGCTAATATTTGAAATTCTATGTGTTTTGGGTCAAGTATCATTTTTTCAATGTATAAAGATGGATCATTAAAAGAAATATCAGCTTCATGTGATGCTTCTTGAAAAATTTGAATAAAATCATTTTCATTATAAACAAATCTTATTCCTCTTCCTCCACCACCACTTACAGCTTTTATAACTACTGGAAAACCAATATCTTTAGCAATTTTTAAAGCTTCATTAGGATCAGTTATCCCTTTTGCAGGTCCAGGAACAACAGGTACATTATGTTCTTCCATTATTTTTTTTGCCAAATCTTTTTTCCCTAATTTTTCAATTACTTCGCTTTTCGGTCCAATGAATTTTAATCCAACATCTTCACATATTGCTGCAAATTCAGGATTTTCTGATAAGAAACCATACCCAGGATGGATGGCATCAACTTTTTTTAGTAAAGCAGCAGAAATTATATTATTTATATTAAGATAACTTGATTTTGGAGAAAAATCTCCGATACAAACTTTTTCATCAGCTAATTTTACATGTAAAGATTCTTTATCTGCTGTTGAATAGACAGCAACTGTTTTGATTCCAAGTTCTTTACATGCTCTTATAACTCTAACTGCTATTTCTCCTCTATTTGCAATTAATATTTTATTAAACATAAAACCTCATATAATAAATTTTTTAATAAACTTTAACATAAAAATAATAATTAAAATAAAAAACTATTCATATTTTTTAATTTTGAAAAGATTAGTTCCATATTCAACAGGCTTGCCATTTTCAACAAGTATTTCTATTATTTCCCCATTTACTTCTGATTCAATTTTGTTCATAACCTTCATTGCTTCTATGATACAAAGAATATCACCTTTCTTTACTTTTGAACCTAATTCAACATAAGGAGGTTTATCAGGAGATGGAGTCCGGTAAAAAGTACCTATAATTGGAGATTTAACTATATGGATAGATTGTTCATCAATATTTATTTCATCAAGTTCAGGGATAATTGTTTCTTTAATTCTAGTTGTAGGTGTTTTTTGAATATCTATTTGATTCTGTTCTATATTTTCTAAATGGGTATTATTGATAATTTTTTCTTTAATTTTTTTTAATTTTAATTCATAACTATTATTTTTAAATTCAAAATAATCAATATTCAAATTTGAAAAATTTTCCATTAATTTTAAAATATTTTTATATAAATTATCTTCCACCAAATCCTCCTAAAAAATATTAAATTAAACATACATTCAAAAATATATATTAAAAATATAATTTGTCAATAAATTGAAATATTTATGAAAAAGATAATTAGAGAATTGTTCCATTTCAAAATCAATGTTAATTATTTTATATAATTTGTCAATTAAACTTTTTTATATTTAAATTTTTTTATTACTTTTTAATTGCTAATAAGATTCCTTTTAAAATGTTAGAGTATATTTTTATAATTTATTTTAATGTAATTATTATTATTTTTAAAAATTGAATTTTTTTTTTTTTTAGTTAATTTTAAAAAAATAAAGGAGTTTTTATGCCAGCAGGTAATAAATATGGAACACACAGAGTAATTGAACCAAAAGGTGTTTTACCACAGACAGCATGGAAAATTGATAATAATGTTGATGTTGTCTATGATAATGAAATTTTATGTAATGTAATAACATTAAATATTGATTCAGCATCTTTTACTCAAATTGAAAATCAAGCAAATGATGATGAAAATAAAATAGCTGAGATTATTCTTGAAACAGTTAAAACAAGAGGTAAACAGCACAATCCAGTAACAGGTTCAGGCGGTATGTTTATTGGTGTTGTTGAAAAAATAGGAGAAAAATTAAAAGGTAAAATTGATTTGAAAGAGGGTGACAAAATAGCTTCTCTTGTTTCTTTATCTTTAACTCCTTTAAAAATAAATAAGATATTGAAAATTAACAAAGATAAGGATCAAGTTGATATTGATGGAAAAGCTATTCTATTTGAATCTGCTATATTGGCAAAACTTCCAGATGATATCCCACAATCAGTTGCTTTAGCAGCTTTAGATGTAGCAGGAGCTGCACCTCAGGTTGCAAGACTTGTTAAACCAGGTGATAAAGTTTTAATAATTGGAGCAGGTGGAAAATCAGGGGTTTTATGTGGTTATGAAGCTAAAAAGAGAGCTGGTATAACAGGGAAAGTTTATGGTATTACCCACACTGAAAGTTCTACAAAAAGAGCAGAAGAAACTGGTTTTTATGATAAAGTTTTAAAAGTTGATGCAACAAATCCTATAGAAATGCTTGATGCAATATCAAAAGAAACAAATGGGGAACTTTGTGATGTTGTTATAAATTGTGTAAATGTTGAAAATACAGAAATGGGCTCTATTTTATGTACAAAAGATAGAGGAATTATTTATTTCTTTTCTATGGCAACATCTTTTACCAAAGCAGCTTTAGGTGCAGAAGGTGTTGGTAAAGATGTTGATATGTTAATAGGCAATGGTTATGCAAAAGATCATGCAATTTTTACATTAAATCTTTTAAGAGAATCAAAGGTACTAAGAGATATTTTTGAAAAACTTTATGCTTAAATTTATATATATTTTATGATTAAATAAAAAAATATTTAATAAAAAAGGGGGGAATTTTAAATTCTCCCTTTTTTTAGTTTAATTTATTTAAATATCTTCTTATTTTATTAATTTTTTTCTTTAAATCTATATTTTTTCCTTTTATAAAAAAGTAAATTTCATTAAAAAATATTTCTTCAAAAATTTTTTTTAAAAAATTAAATCCATTTTCATCAATATTAAAATCATTATTTTCATTAATAAAATTTAGTTTTTCTCTTTTGAAATCTTCATAATTTGAAAAATAAAACAATTTAATTATTTCAGAATTTTCATAATTTTTGTCAAATAAATTAATAATTAAATCAAAAAATTTGTTTAAATTTTCTTTTAAGATTAAACAATTTTTTTTAAAAATATTTGCGTCAAAATTTTTTATATTTTTTAATTTATTACTATCACATATAAAGTAATTATTTGAATTATAACTATTTGTATTATTAGAATAATCATGATTAAGTAAGTCTGAGTTTTTAAAATTATAATTATTTAAATTAAAATTAAGTAAATTGTTTTTAATAAAATTTTCATAATCATCAAAGTGACTTATCTTATAAATTCTTAAATTATTTAATTCTTTACTTTCAAGATCTTTCTTATAATTTTTATGTTTAAAAGAAGAGTAAATATAATTTTTTGTTTCCCAGGTATAGAGTGTTTTTATATAAGATTCATTTTTTAAAATATAATTGTATAATGGATAATATTTATGGTGTGTGTTTTTATTATTTAAACCTAAGTTTTCATATTCAGATCCAATTAAAAAAACTTTAAGTTTTTGATTAATTTTATTATTATAAGCATGATTATTTGAAAAATATAAGCTATTTAAAAGGCTAAGTTGCATATTTACAGTTGTTCCAGCAAAATTGTTTGTTGGTAAATCAATTTTATTAAAAACAATTTGTTCTAAACTAGTTTTAAAGTTTATTAGATATAGATCATTATTATAATTTTTAATTATAGAAGGGTATATAAAAAGAGATCCAATTAATTTGGTATTTTTGATATAATATAAAAATTTAATACTTTTAAAATATTTTGATAAGTGGAAACAAACAAAAAAATTTGTATCAAAATTTATTAAATAATTTAAATTAACTTTATTTTTTAATAGAATATCAAAAGATGATGGTACTGAAAAAGTAAGAAATTTATTAAAAATTAAATTATTTTTTATATTATTGTTTAAGTTTATATTTAAATTATTGATAAAAACATTAACTAATTTAAATAAAAATTCGATTTTTGGTGATGCACCAAATATTAAGATATCTCTATTTTTTAAATTTGGTAATACTTTTATATTATGGTTTTTTTTATTTAAATAAATTAAATTTTTAAAAAAATTTTTTATATATTGGTCTTGCTGGTATGCTGTTGATAATGCTGAAATATTTTTAATTTTAATTACTTCTAAAAAATTTATTATATTATAATTTTTTGGGAAAAATTTATTAAAATTATCATTAGACTTTTCTAATTCATAAATTTTTTTGTATAAATTTTTATTAAATTTTTCATAAATATAATTTAAATTTTTATTATCATAATTGATTTTGTTTATTTCAACGAAATCGAGTTCACTAAAATTGTTAAAAAGATACTTTTGCAAAAAATCTTCATTTCCAAAAATAATTTTAAAATGTTTATCTTCAAATTTATCATTAATAAAAAAATGAATAAAAAAATAAAAATTATTATTTTTAAAAAGATTATATTTATCATTAAAATTATTTAGTTCAAATATTAAAAAAAATAAAAAAGAGATAATATTATTAAAAACAATTATTACTTTAATATTTTTTATATTATTATCATTTTTATCTTTCTCTTCTTCAATATAAGTTGATTTAATATTAAAAGTATTTTTATTAAAAAAAAACAAATTCTTAGGGAATATTATAATGTTAGAAAAGTCAAAATTTTTGTTTTTTAAAGAATTCTCATAAAAAATTCGATCATTTATTATATTTTCAAAAATCAAATTGTAATTTTTAGAAATTTCTACTTCAACTAATTTATAAATTTCAAAAATGTCGATTAAATTATTTTGAGACAAATAGTAATTTAATTTTTTTAATATGCTATCTTTTGAATAAGATAATTCGTTTATATAATTTAAATTATTATTTTCCACTATATTTATCTATTAAACAAATATAATTAATTCATAAAACTAAAAGATAAAAAATTAGAATAAATAAATTAGAATAAATAAAATAGTAAAACTAAAATTATCTTTTAATTATTAAAAGCAGTACTATCTATAAATTTAACTATTTGATTTTTAGGCATTGCTCCAATTATTCTTTTTATTTCTTTACCATTTTTAAAAATAGCAAGAGTTGGTATTGAGACTATTTCATATTTTGAAGCAAGTTCGTAATTCTCATCAGTGTTTAATTTACAAACTTTTATTTTCCCTGCATAATCATTTGCTATTTCTTCAATTATAGGTGAGATCATTTTACAAGGACCACACCAAGGTGCCCAGAAGTCTATAAGTACAGGTATATCAGATTTTAAAACTTCATCCTCAAAATTATTTTCATTAATTTCAATATAATTTCCCATTTTAACTCCTCAAGTTTATATTTTTTTGTTAATAATTTTAATAAATTTAATAAGATATTTTGAATTTGAAATAAATATAATAATAAATGTTGATATTGTCAATAAAATTAATTATATTTCATTATTTTTATTTTTGTTTATTTATCTCTTCAATTTTTTTTAGTAATTCTTTTTTCTTATCTTCAGATGCAAATCCTAAATATGTATCAATATATTTTAATGCTTCATCATATTTTTTCTGCATAATCAAAGCTTCAATAACTAAATCATATGCAGTTGAATATTTTGAAATAATGGATATAGCTTTTTTAGCAAGAAGTTCAGCTTTATCATAAATTTTTAATTTAAAATAAATTGAACCAGCTTTAACATAAAATTTAGCTTTTTCCCTATTTAAATCAATTTCTGTAGATATTGAAGTTTTTACATAATTTTCAAACTTATTAACAGTGTCATTTAGTGTATTTGTATCATTAAAATTTTCTATTTTAAGTGCTGCATCACAAAAACCACTATATGTTTCAATAAAAGGTGATCCATATGTTAGGGCTTTTTTATAATATTCATAAGCTTTATTTGGGTCATCTTTAAAGATCATATTACCTATAATTGTATAAACTTTTGCATAGTTTTGAGATCTTTGATTTACATCTGCAATTTTTTTATTTTCATTTATAGCTTGAGCATAATTTTCTAAAGATTTCTGAAAATCTCCACTTTCTTTGTATGCAGTTGCTAAATTAAAATAATTTGTATAGTTAATTCCACCAAGTTGAATTGCTTTTTCTAAAACCTCAATTGCTTCTTTATATTTTTTCATGTTGTTTACATATAAAGAACCAAGCTCTTCAAATGGTAAAAGATAAGAAGAATTTATTTCAATTGCTTTTTTGAAATTTTTTTCAGCTTCATCATATTTTTTTAAATCAACAAGTACTTTACCATAATTGTAATAGTATTTGTATTTATAAGTTTCATCGTAATAGTTATTTGATTTTAAGCCTAATTCAAAATAATCGATTGCTTTTTGTCCTTGATTTGTTTTCCAGTATGATAAAGCTATAAAAAGATATTCATCAACATATTTAGGATCTTTTTTTATAGAATTTAATCCGACTGATATGACATCATTAAATTTATTTAAAGAATACAATGTTTTTAAATAATTTATAATGTTTTCTTTATCATCTGGATTTTTTTTATATGCAGTTTCAATATAATTTAATGCTTCATTATATTTTTTTTCATCAAGACTCCATTTTCCAAGATATTTATTTGCAACAAAATTTTTTGAATCTATTTTATATAGTTTTTCTATAAAATATTTAGCTTTATCATCATTTTTTAATGCAAAATAGTTTAGTGCTTGACCTTCTAAAGCCTCAATATTATTGGGATCATAAGTTAAAGCTTTGTCAAAAGATTCTATTGATTTTTCATATAAACCACTTTTGTAATATATTTTTCCAAGAAGAATATAAGATATAACGCTGTCTTTTTTAAATTCTAATGCTTTATTACTATTTTCGATTATCTTTTTTTGGTTTTCAGATGAATTTGGATCCATCATATAATAAGCAAGTGCTTCCTGTTCATATACTTCATAATCATCATTTTTTATTTTTTTCGCTTCTTCAAAATATTCTATAGCCTTACTTGTGTTACCTTTTTTTAGTTCCTCTTTACCTTTCGCAATCAATTCATCATATTTTTGTTTTAATGGATCTACTTTATCTTTAGTGGAACTAATCACATTATCAGTATTTGTTTCTTTTGTTTCAGAATTATTTGAAGAAGTAGATTTTATCGCAGTAACATTTTGAGAACTTTTACTATTTTTTGAAGAGATACCAGTGTTTGAACTTCCAACATTTGTTTTTTGATTATAATTTGTATTTTGATTTGTTTTTTTGCTATTTTCTGAACTTGTTTGATTAGTATTTTGATCTTTTTTTTCTACCAATTCTTTATTTTCAAAATTATCATTTTTGTTAAATTTTTCTTTATTATTTAAATATTCATCAATTAATTTTAATGAGAGCTCATAATTACCTTTAATTAAATTCTTATAAATTAAATTTCCATATAAATGATCAGGATATTTTAATAAAATTTCTTCTAATAAGTTTTTTGCTTCATCATACTCATTGTTTTCTAATAAAGTTTTTGTAAGTTTTAATCTTGAATTTATAAAATTATTTTTTCTTACATTATTTGAAATTATAAAAATAGAAGTGATTGTAAGTAAAATTAAAATAAAAATACTAACCAAAGTAATATTTTTTTTAATATTATTTTTCATATTTTCTCCTTAAATGTAGATTGGGTATATTAAGATATTTATTGTTGTATTCCAATTTAATAATATTCAATTTCTTTTAATTTTTTTTTAAATTTATTTTAATTATTTTAAATTTAAATATCTTCTTGGTTTTCTGTTTCTTCACCTCCGGGTTCACTTATCTCAACAGTTTCGGGATCATTTAACATAGAATCCAGGAGACTTGAAACAGTTGAGGAACTACTTGATGAAGAGGAGCCTGTTCCTTGTCCTGGGGAACCTGAGCCTTGTGAAGACTGAGATGAGCCTTGAGTGTTTTGAGTAACACTTACATTTTCTTCAGGGAACTTAAAATTAGGATCTTTTAAAAGTTCTAAAATTTTTAAAATTTTTTCTTTTTTTTCATTATTTTTTGTATATGCAACATAATATTGAAAATATTCTATAGTTTTTTCTTTATCTTTTAATTTATAATAACAAAAACCTATTTGTAAAAAAGCACTATCAAATATAGGATCAAATTTTAATGAATTTAAAAAATATTTTATAGAATTTATATAATTTCCTATCATATAATAAGTTAGTCCAATATTGTAATTTATTTCTTTTTGATATTTTTCATATTCTACTGCTATAAAATAAAATTTTAATGCATTTTCAAAATCTTTTTCAAAAAAATAAATGTTTCCAAGATAATAAAATAGGAGAACATCTTTATAACCTTCATTTAAAGCAATTAAAAAGTATTGTTTTGCTATTTGGAATTTAGAATTTAAGTAGTATTTTTCACCTTCAATAAAATTTTTATTTTCATCAGCATAGACCAATAAATTTGTATTAATAAAAAGCAATAAAAATATAAAATATAAAGAAAAAAACAAAGAAAAAAAATAAATTTTTCTCATATATATTTTTCTTTTTAAAAATTATAACTTAAATTTTAATTAAGTATATATCTTTTTATTATAATAATCGATAATTATAAAAATTTATTATTTTTTTATAATTCTAATAGAAATATTGAAAATTTAAATTTATACTTTATTTTTTGAGTGTTGTTTATTAGTTTGACAAGATAATATTTAAGTTGGGAATTTTCACATAAAATTATTTACTTTTGATTAAAAATAACTACCTTTATATAATAAAAGTATATTATAAAATAATTTTTATTTTAATTATTATTATAATGATTAAATAATTGTATAAAAGTATAATTTTAAAAAATTGAGGTTAATGTGGATATATCAATTCTTTTAGGTATAGGGTTTGGAATATTATCTATTATTTCTATAATAATATACAAAATTTTCTTTTCGCCTATAAAACTTAATAAAATAAAGCAATTAATTGAAAATGGTAAGTATGATGAAGCATCGAGTTATTTAAGGAAGCTTATAAAAAAAGATCCAGACAATCCATTAAACCATTATTATCTTGCTGAGTGTTTATGGAATTTAAAGAATTATAATGAAGCAAAAAATGAGTATAATTATCTTTTTAGATACAATTTAGAATCATATGGACTATCTGAGTCTCAAATTAGATTTAGATTAGCTGATATTTATTTAAATAAAAATCTTTTTGATGAAGCATTAAAAGAGTTATTGCTTATATATAATAGTAATCCAGATGATTTATATACTTGCCTTGAAATTGCTGATATTTTTAAAAATAAACAAAAATGGGATCATGCATTAAAATTTTACCAAAAAGCTTTAAAAATTGATAAGGATAATATCAAAGCAATTTTTTCTACAGGTGAGATTCTTGTAGAAAAAAAACAGTACTCTATAGCAAAAAAATATCTCCAAGCAGCTATAAAACTTGCACCTAATTCACCAGATGCTCTGTATTTTTATGGCATTTCTTGTAAAGAAACAGGTGATATAAAAAGTGCAATAATATATCTATCAAAAGTTACAAATAACGAAAAATTTGCTCTAAATGCTAATTTTCAACTTGGACTTATATATTTTGAACAAAAAGATTTTCAAAATGCTGTTAAATATTTCGAAGAATCAATAAAATGGATAAAGGATTTTAACTCAATATCATTTTTAAATATTCTATATATAATAGCTGATTCATATTATAAAATGAATTATATTGATAGAGCTGTTGAAATATGGGAAAAAATATATTCAATAAAAAAAGATTTTAAAGATGTAGTAATAAAATTATCAAAATTTCAACATTTAAAAAATGATGATAATGTTAAAGAGTTTCTAGTTGCTTCAAAACAAAAATTTGAAGAGATAGTTCAAGATATAATTCATTATTTTGATTGTAAAATTATTTCCATTAAGTTTGATGAGGATGGTAAATTTTCAGAAGCTCAAACAATTGGTTCAACTTCTGGATGGAAAAAAATTGAAAAATTACCTATATATTTTATGATCATGAGAGATATATCAAGACCTATAGATCAATCCTTAGTATCTGATGTTCTTAATAAGATGAAATTATATAAATCTGCAAAGGCTTATCTAATAGCTCCATCCTATACATTACCTGAAGTAAACAATTATATAAGTCAAAGACCTATTGAAATAATTAATAGAGATGGCTTAAGTAAAATATTAAAAGAAATCTTTTCTTCTAAGAGAAATGAGTTAAATTTATCTTAGATTTATTTATTTTATTAGATTAATTTTCAGTAATTGTTGAAAAAAAAATTAAATACTATAAATTTTAATTTAAAAATAGAAAATATAAAAAAGTATGAATATAAAAAGCATAAGTAATTGAAATAAAAATATATAAAAATATAAAATAAATAAAAAAAATAAATATAGAAAGCATAAATAATTGAAATAAAAAAATGAAAAAATATGAAAATAAAAAGTAAATAAAAAAATTAAAGATAGAAATATTATTTATGTATATAAGAACTAATTCACCTTATAAAAAAATAAGAAAAACAAATTTAATATTAGTTATTTTTATTACTTATTTATCTTTTAGTTTTTTTCTCTCTATTATTTTTAGTTTTATTAAACCTTATATTTATAGGAAAAATTTTTTTGGAATATTCTTTGTTAATAGTTCTATTGTGAATTTTAAACTTGAAAGAGGAGACCTAGTAAATGTTTCTTTTTCTTATGATAATAATTATTTAAGTGTTTTAATGGATAATATTATTAATTTTTTAAATCCTAAAAATCTTATAATAAGAAAAAATAAAAATGAAAAATTATATATAATTATAGCAAAAGCTGGAGATGTAGTTTATTATAAAAATGGATATTATTATGTAAATGGGACTATTTATAAAAAAATAAGAAAAGAAATTTTTTTTAAATTTGACGAAATAAAAATCCCTGATAAATCATTTTTTTGTATAAGTCTTGATGAAAGTGATATTTTAGATTCATCTATATATGGTCCTATAAAAGAAACTCAAATAAAAGCTAAGTCTATTTATAAAAGAAAGATAAATTTTTAAATAAACTTTTTATTAATTTTTTTATTTATGAATATTTCATTTTATATACATATACCGTTTTGTAAAAAAAAATGTGGTTATTGTCATTTTTATTCAAGGGAATTAATTTCTTATGACATTATCAAAAAAAATATTATTGTTTATAAGTTTTATAAAAAAATAAAAGAAGAAATATTTTTTTATGAAAGTTTTTTAAAAAAATATTTTAATTCCAAATCTATTGGAATTGATACAATTTATTTTGGAGGAGGTACTCCATCATCCATAAACCCAATCTATATAAAAAAAATAATATTTTTGATAAAGAAAAACTTTTATTTAAAAGAAAATGTTGAAATTACAATTGAAGTAAATCCTCAAGATATAAATGAAAGAATTTTAAAAAAATATAAAAAAATTGGAATAAATAGAGTATCTATAGGGGTTCAATCTTTTTCTATAAGAGGACTTCTCTTTTTGAAAAGGGATTTTAGTAAAATTTTAAAAGAAAAAAATATAGATTTTAGAGAGAATCAAATAACAAAACATTTAAACTTAAATAAATTAAAACTTATTAATGATAATCTATATTTATTTTATCAAAGTAAAATAGATTTAATTAAAAAATATTTTAAAAATTATTCTGTTGATTTTATTTTAGGGGTTCCAGGTTTTAATCTATTAAAAATAATAAATTTCATAAAAAAAAATAATATTCCTCATATTTCAATTTATATGTTTATGCTTACAGGTGAAGAAAAGTACTTTAAATATTATAAAAAAAATATAGATAAAATTGATAATAAGTCTTTTTTTCAGTATAAACAATTACAAAAAAAATTAAATAATTTGGGTTATGTTAATTATGAAATTTCTAATTTTGCTTTAAAAGAGGAATATTTTTCAAAACACAATCTCTCTTATTGGAATAGGAGTTATTATATTGGATTAGGTCCAACAAGTTCGGGTTTTATAGAAAATTTAAGATACAAAAATAATAATCTTGAAAATTATTTAAAAGTAAATTTTAATAAAAATATTAAAAGTTTATTTAGTCTTGACCATTTTAAAGAAAAAGAGTTGTTAAATTTAAAAGACCAAATTAATGAAGAGATTATGCTTGGTTTGAGAACAATAAATGGAGTTTCTTTAAACCTATTAAAAGAAAAGTATAATTTTGATCTTATTGAATATAAAAAAAATGAAATTGAAAAATTATTGACTGAAAAAAAGATTATTTTTGATAGAGAAAATAATAAAATCTTTATTAATCCAAAATTTTATATTATTTCAAACAAAATAATATCGGATCTATTTGTATAGTTAATTAGACTAATATAGATAATAAGATTTAGTTATTTGAGAGCAATAGCCCATTTTTCTTTTGAATAAGAAGTTTTATTTGGTTCTATTTTGAAAATTTGTGAAAGTGATTCTAATTCAATATAATTTTTAGACAAATAAGTTTGAAAATTTGTAAATAGATCAGGGAAAAGATAATTATTATCATTATTATAATCATTAAACATTTTTTCATTATATAGTGATAAATTAGAAATATTTTTTTCTTTAATAATTATATTGTCTATCCTATTTAAAAAACTTTTATCTATTTCTTTTGAAATATTTTTTATAAAAATATAGTTTTTATTTAAGTATATAGCTAAGTTTGAGTTTATATAAAAACCAAATTTTTTATTTTTCATCCAATCATTTTTTACTTTTATTATTTTGTAGATTTTTTTTGAATTATTAGTTTCAAAAATTTTAATATATTTAAAAATATCTTTAAAAGAAGATTTATTAAAAGAGATTATTTTTATATTTTTTTTTAAATTATCATCATTATATGGCCAGATTACTATATTATAAAGGGGATTTAAGTTATTTTCATCACTTTTTAAAATAGGAAAATAAATTTCCCCTTTTCCATTTAATAAAGTGATTCCCCATAATGATCTATATATTTCTTTTTTACTTAAATTTAAGCAAAAATTTATAATATCGAATTGGTATAAAGATTTAAAATTATTATCTTCAATTTTATTTATAGAACTTATGATAAATCCTTTTTCATGAAAATAATCTTGATATTTATAAATATTACTAAAAATATATAAAAAATTATCATTAAAATAAAATTTTTTAAAATTTATTTCATTAGAATCAGGAATATAGCTTTCTATTTTATTTTCAGGAGCAAGCCATAGTCTATGACCACCAATAAGTTCATATTTTAAATTATTATTAAAATCGAAATTTAAATCTATAGGTCTTAAAATATTATAATTGTTATAGATTAATTTTTCAATTATTTCATTATTTTTTGAAATTATTTCATTAAAAAGATCATTTTTGTTAATTATTCCTAAAAATAAAATTCTTGGACCTTTTTCTAGAGTTATGCCAATGTAAAGATTTTCATATACAATAAAGATTATTTTGCCAAATTTTTCTGTATTTATTGTTATCTCATTAATTTTATTCATATAAAAAATCTCAAAATTTATAGTTTAAGTAAGTTAAGTTTATATAAAATGCTGATAACTATAATCATTAAAAATATTGAAATTATATTTCCAAAATTAACAAGGGCAGATGTAACTTTAGTATTAAATTTAAATTCAATAGAATATGGTATGATTGCCATTCCAGGAGGCATTATTACCATTATTGAAGCAATATTTTTTGTTTTTATATCTATTCTCGAAAAGAAATTATAAAGAATAAAAATAAATAAAAAACCAATAAAATATTTTAAAAATAAAATTTTAAATATGATTTTAAGTTCAAATTTATCAATTTTAAATGATAAACTTAGACCTAAAAGAAGAAGAACTAAAAAAGTATTTGCTTCAGATATTATTCCTAAGACTCTTTTAATAAACATAGGATATTTTACCCCTATAATAGCTAAAAGTAAACCAATAATATAAGCTTGAAAAGGAATAAATTTAATTATTTTTAAAAATATTTTTTTTAATAGGTTTTTAGTAAAAATATTTCTTAAAATTATTTTAGCTTCATTTTTATTTTTTATAAGTTTTTTGAATAAAATTTCATTTTCTGAAATTTTTATTAAATCTTTTTTTTCATAATATAAAATATAAAATAAATAAGAAATTGCATAAGATACACCAAAGATAAATATAGCATTTCCAGTATCAAAAAGCATTGCTCTGAAGAAATTATTTGGAAAGATATCTTTAATAAAAGGATAAGCAAATAGACCAATATTAAATCCAAAAAAAGAAATTATAGCTATTTCTCTGTATTTATAAATTTTAAATATGTTTAATAATAAAAAATATATAGGATAAAGAAGGATAAAATATAAAAATGGAAGAAAAATAATAAGTAAATTTTTTCTTTCAAAACTTGAATTTGAAAATGTAAGCAGAACAAGTGCTGGTAAAGAAACATTCAAAATAATTTTAGTTAAAATAGAAGTGTCTTCTTCTTTTAATATTTTAAAAACTTTTAATAGATAACCAACTATAATAAGAGTAAAATAAATAATTATTGTAGATAATGTATTTATCATATTAATTTTATTTTTGAAGTTTTTTTTCAAGTATTTTAAAACTTGCAGAAAAATCTTCTCTATTTAAATTTTCTTCTATTCCTTCTTTATAAATATTCAAACATTCATTAAGAAAATTTAAATCTATTTCATAATTTAAGACCAATTCTTTTGCTAAATTCAAATCTTTATACATATGTTCTAAAGGAAATTTTGGCGAGAAATCCCTATTTTTTATTGATTCAAATTTTGTATCAAGATAGAAATTTTGCCCACCACCTGCTTTTATTCCTTTATAAATATCATCAAGATTTAATCCTGCTTTTTGAGCAACAATTAAAGATTGGTGAACAGCAAGCTGAATACCAGCAACAAGCATATTATGAATTATTTTCATCTTTAATCCATTTCCATTTTCCCCATAATAAATTATATCTTTCCCCATACATTTTAAAATTGGTAAAACTTTATTAAATATTTCTTTTTTCCCTCCAACAAGTATACCTAATTCACCTTTTATAGCAGCTGGTTGGCTTTTTACGACTGGAGCATCTAAAAGTTCAACTCCTATATTTCTTAAGAAAGATGCTATTTCCTGAGATTTTTTATATGAAATTGTGCTCATGTCAATTAAAATTGTTCCTTTTTTTAAATGATCTTTTAAGTTTGATATAACATCTTCAAAAACTTTAGTATTTGGTAACATTGTAATAATAATATCAGATATGTTTGCAATATCTTTATATGAAGTTGCTTCTTTACCACCAGCTTTCACTATTTCATCTATTTTATTTTTATCTATATCAAAACAATAAACCTCATAACCATTTTTAATAATATTAATTACCATAGGGGTTCCCATAATCCCAAGGCCTATAAATCCTATTTTCATATAATTTCCCTTTCAAATTAATTTATTTTACTCTTTTTTTGTTGCATCCCAAGCATCACAAAATCTTTTCAGGCCTAAATCTGTAAAAGGATGATAAAAACTTTCTTTATAAACATCAAAACCAGCAGTAACAATATCAGCATTTGCTTTTGCTGCTTCAACTATTTGATTACCATTTCTAACAGCAGCAACTATGATTTGTGTTTTAAAGTTATAATTTCTATATATTTGAACAACATCTTTAATATATTGTATTGTAGGTTCCCCTGAACTTTCTTTCCAGCCAATAAATGGTGAAACATAGTATGCACCAATTTTTCCAGCAATTAAAGCCTGAGATGCTGAAAATACTAAAGTCATATTAACTCTTATACTATCTTTTGCTAATTTTTTTGCAGCAATTATTCCTGGTTCTGTACATGGTATTTTTATTATAAAATTTTTTGAATATGATGCATATTCTTTAGCTTCTTTAACCATTTCATCAGGATTATTTAAATGAGGATTTATTTCTATAGATATAGGAAAATCAATTTTTTCAAAATGTGAAGCTAACTCCTTTATAACCTGTTTAAATGGTTTTCCAGACAATAGAACATGTTTTGGGTTTGTTGTAACTCCATCAATTCCCCAATTTTCATAAGCATATAATATTTCATCAATTTTAGCACTGTCAAGAAAATATTTCATAAAAAAATAACCTCCATTTCTTTTTAAATAAACTACAACTTTTATAATAATTTTCAAATTGTAAATTTTGTAATTATTAAAAATGATTATTTTTTTGGTAATGTCAAGATAATAGTGTCACCCCCCTTGAAAATTTTCATTTAATAAAAGCCTCCTCGATTAATAAAGAGTATCTTAGCTTTCTGTTTTGGTATTTTAAATTCTTATCACTAAAAAATAGGTATAAAAACTTATTAGCACTATCTTCAGAATGAAAATATCCTCTAATTCTTATATTATCCTTTAATTCTTTGAAACACCTTTGGCGCCAATTTGTAGTGCAAAAATAACTTCTAATATTTATATGAAACTTAAAAAAATAAGTGTAATTATTCACTTTATCTCTTAAGTTATTAAAATATTTATAGATCTTACTCCACTTATTTATAAAAGCCAAAAGTCTTTCTTTAACTTCTTGCTGGTCTTTAGATTCAAGGACATATTCTAATTCTTTTAATATTTCATCAAAGTGAGCTTTTCTAACTTTGTTTTTTATATTTTTCTTCAAATGAAACCAGCATAGTTGATGTTCTACTTTTGGGAATATTTCTTTTATGACTCCCTCTAATCCAGATAGATCATCACTAATAATCATCTTTACACCTTTTAGTCCTCTACTTGTTAAGTTAACAAATATTTCTTTCCAAACATCGGATTTTTCATTACCACCAGGTAAAAAATAAGATAATATTTCTCGTCTACCATCCTTTGTAAGCCCAAGTAATGTATAAACCGCTTCTTTCGCAACACTATCCCTCATTAGTGGGATATAACTTGCGTCTATATAAATTACAGGATATTCTTCAGTGAGTTTTCTGTTTATAAACTTATCTATGATTTCATCTGGTATTTTTAAATTAGCACTTACATATGAGGTAGATTAAAAGCTTCCTACAAGGTTTTTTATTACATCACCTGTTTTTCTAGCACTTAAGGCTGCACAAAACAATGCTCTTATTACATCATCAAGCATAAAAATAACTTTCTTCCTTTCACAAATTTATGATGGCTTAAAATTACCATCCCTTGTCCTTGGTATTTCTAATTCCATTTCCCCTAACATAGTTTTGGGATTTCTTACATAAAAACCATTCCCTCTTGTCTTTGAATTCTCTTGCAAATATTCTTCCCTTTCTTTTAACATAATTTCTTCTAAAATTTCCTTGAAAATTTTTGAAAATTGTTCTAATATTAGTTTGTTCATCTTTATATTCCTCCTTTGAAGGGTTTTCTTATACTAATTATTTTTAAACCATAAACTATAACCCTTCAAGGGGGGTGACACAATTAATAATACACTACCATTTTTTTTATTTAAATTATAATTTATTTATATAGTGTAAATTCATTTTTTAATATTTTTAAGCAATTATAAAGTAAAAAATGTTGCTGAATTTATAAAAAACTTGTGATATAATTATAAAAAAGAAGGTTTTATGAAAATAAAATTTTATGGTGTAAGAGGTAGTCATCCTGTCCCTGGAAATGAAACAGTGAAATATGGAGGTAACACTTCATGTGTAACTATATATAAGGAAGTTGAAGATAAAATTTTTAGAATAATTATTGATTCTGGTTCTGGGATAGTTAAATTAGGCAGAGAAATTATTCAGAATTGGGATAAGGAAATAAAACCAATAAATCTTTTTTTTACACATTTACATCCTGATCATACTTCTGAATTTCCTTTTTTTGCTCCTAATTATAGAGAAGATGCTGAAATAAATATGTATGGAATGCAAGCATTAAAAATGCATGTAGGAAAAGTTATAGAAAGAAATATGATTCCTCCAAATTTTCCTATAGAATATAAGGATTTAAAAAGTAAAAGAAAGCATTTTATTATAAAAGATAATACAAGATTTAAGCTTAAATATAAGGGCAATGAAATTTTTGAAATTCATGTAATGCAATCTTTTGCACCATCACATCCACAACAAGGAGCAATATATTATAAAATAATTGATATTGAAAAAGGTAGTTCTGTTGCATGTATATGGGATATTGAGTCAAAGATTGGGGGAGATAAAGCGGTTATTAATTTTTCAAAAGGTTGTGATTGTATGATTCATGATACTCAATATACAAAAGAAGAATATGAATCTTCAAAATATATTGTTCAAGGTTTCGGGCACTCTACATATGATATGGCTATTGAAAATGCTTTAAAAAGTAATATAAAAAAATATTTAATATGTACTCATTTTAATACAACTCATTCAGATAAATTCCTTGATTCTATATCTCACGAAATTGAAAAAAAAGAGTTACCTTTTAAAGTAATACTTGCTTATGAAGGTTTAGAAATTGAACTTTAATAGTTCAAAATTTGATTAATAATATAATAAATATAGTATATTTTTGTTTCAAGTTATAAAGATGATATTTTATTTATTTAAACTTAAGTTAGTTATAAAGGAAAAAAATTGTTTGTTCCTGTAACATTAGAAGAAATAGAAAAATTAAAATGGAAGTATCTTGATATTATATTTGTTTCAGGAGATATTTATATTGATACTCCATATAGTGGTGTTTCTATATTATCAAAACTATTGATAGATAAAGATTTTAAGGTCTCAATTATCTCTCAACCATCTTATAAAGATAATAATTATCATAAAAATCATAATGAATATATTGAATTTATAGACAAATTTGGTAAACCAAAATTATTTTTTGGTGTAACAGCAGGAAATTTTGATTCAATGGTTGCAAATTATACAGCCTCTTTTAGAAAAAGGAAAAATGATGATTTAACTATTGGTGGTAAAAATTTAAAAAGACCTGATAGAGCAACAATAGTCTATTCAAATTTGATAAGAAAATATTTTAAAGATGTAAATATTATTTTAGGTGGTATAGAAGCAAGTTTAAGAAGAGTTACTCATTATGATGTGTGGCAAGATAAGATAAGAAAACCAATTTTATTTGATGCAAAAGCAAATTATTTAATTTATGGAATGGCTGAAATTTCTATTTTAATATTTTCTCTTTTATTAAATTATAATAAAGATTTAGATTTTATTTCTAATTATAAAAAATTAAAAGGTATAAATTATATTGATAAAGAGATTAAAAATTATAAAATAATAGATTTTAATGAAATTTTGAAAAATGATAAAAAGAATATAGATTATAAAAAAGTTAATTATTTATTAAATAAGAGAATTTTTAAGGAAAGAAATAAAAAGCATAATTTTATAGATCAAAAAAATTTTAATGAGAATTTGCTAAAAAATATAAATCATTTTAATGAATATTTAGAATTTATTGATGATGAAGAAATATATATTTTACTTCCATCTTTTGAAGAATGTATAAAAGATAAAAATAATTTTGAATTATTTTTTAAAATATTTTATCAAAATAATGATCCAATCAATTCTTTTTCATTAATTCAAAAAGTAGGTGATAGATATCTTATTCATAATAGACCACAAAGAAACCTAAAAACTTCTGAATTGGATTATCTTTATGAATTACCATATGAATATGATTTACATCCATATTATAAAAAATTTGGTAAAGTAAAAGCTCTTGAAACAATTAAAAATTCCATCACTATATCAAGAGGATGTCCTGGAAATTGCTCTTTTTGTTCTATAACAGTTCATCAAGGTAAAAACTTAATAAGTAGATCAAAAGAATCTATCTTAAGAGAAATTATTAGAATCTCAGAAAAAAAAGGATTTAATGGTATTATTTATGATTTGGGAGGAGCTACTGCTAATCTTTTTAATTTTTATTGTGATAAAATAAATAAGTTTGGTTCATGCAAGGAGAAAGATTGTCTTTTTCCAGAAATTTGTGAAAATTTTAAGTATGATCATAAAGAACTTCTCGATTTATATAATAAGATTAAGGAAAATAATAAAATAAAAAAAATATTTATACAGTCAGGATTAAGGTATGATTTAATTTTACACGACAAAAAATATGGAGAACTATACCTAAAAGAAATAATTGCTGAGCACATTGGAGGGCAAATAAAAATTGCGCCAGAGCATATAAATGAAAAGGTTTTAAAATTAATGAAAAAACCTGACAACCTAAAATTTAAAAATTTTATTAATATTTTTGATAAACTTAAAAATGAATTAGTTAAAAATGTTTTTCTTACATTTTATATTATAGCAGCATTTCCCGGTACTACAATAAAGGATCAAATAGAGCTAAAAAAATATTTTAAAAAATATTTAGGGCTTATACCGGAACAAGTTCAAATTTTTCAACCAACTCCATCTACTTTAGCTACATTGATATATTATCTTGAAAAAGATATCTTTAATGATGAAAAAATATTTGTTGAAAAAAAATTAAAAAATAAAATTTTACAAAAAAATATACTTTTTTCTAATTCTATTAATGATGGTAAATTAGGAAATAAAATTAATCGTAAAAGCAAATAAGAAAATATTAACAAATAAATAAAAAGATGACAAAAAATAAATTAAAAATAAGGTAAAAATTTTTATGGTTAGAGATATTAAAATTGCTATTATTTGTGGGTTTGGTAAATATTTTGGAACAGGGCACTTTGTAAGAATGAAATATTTAAAAGATTTTTTAAAAGAAAGAGGTTATTATGTAAGATTATTTTTAATAAATAGAAAAAATGATATTAAAGATTTACTATTAGATGGTTTTGATCTTATAATTAAAGATTCAAGAGATGGAAATAAAAAAATAGAAAGGTTTTTAAAAGGAAAAAATATATTGGTTTTTGATGATTTTTATAGATATAACGATTTGAATTTTAATTTTCTATATTATATAAATGCTTTACCTTCAACAAAAAAATTTGGAAATATAAATAGTTTAAATTATTTGTTACTAAATGAGAATATAGTAAATGGATGTTTAAATATAAATAATAGTGATAAAAAAGAAAAAATATTATTCTTATCTTTTGGCAAACTCGATTCACATAAATTAACATCTAAGTTTTTAAGCCTTATTAAAACCCAAAAAATTAGAAATTTAATTAAAAGTAATTTTGATTATTTAGCTATTTTAATTCCTGAGTATTTGAAAAATAGTAGACAAATGAAAAGTTATCATTCTTATAATAAAAGAGATAATTTTATAATATTTGTATTTGATGAGGATGATTATAAAAAATATTTTTATAAATCCACTTTCTTTATATCTCATCCTGGTTTATCTTTATATGAGGCTTTATTTTGTGGTAAAAAATGTTTAACTATTACACCATCAAAATATCATTATAAAATTGCAAAAATTAATTATAAAGATCTTATTTTAATAGATTTATCTTTTTATAATATTATTACAAAAATGATTTTTATAAAGAAATTTGAAAATAAATTTAATGAAAAGATAAATAATTCTATTAAGGTTAATAATTTCATAGAAAAAATAGAAAAAGAGATTCCAAAACAAAATATTAATAGTAATATAAAAAAACTTTTAGTTGATTTAATAAATGAAATTCAAAATAGAACTGAAAGAAAAGAAGAAAAACTAAAATATTGTGTTTTTTGTAAATTTAAAAAACTAAAAATTATTGAATATGCAAAAGATTATAATATTTATTATTGTAAAAGTTGCGGTTCATTAATCAAAGATGATCTTATTAAAAATGTTGAAGATTTTTATAATAAAGAAAATTATTTTGATGAAAATTATAAAGTAAGATATGGCAAAACATACATAGAAGATCGCGAAAATATTAAAAATATAAATAAAATAAGAGTAGATTTTATAAAAAAATTAATGTTGAAATATATTTTAAATAAAAATTTTATAATTAAAAAAATAGAACAAAAAAAATTAGGATATAGTGAAATTAAGGATAATTTTTATTTTTTAGATATAGGGTGTGGGTTTGGGTTTTTACTTGAAGATTTTAAAGAATATTTATCCCCATTGTTTGAAAAATATGAAATAAATTGTAATTTTTTTGGAATAGAGCCTAATCCTTATGTTAATAATTATATAAAGGATTGGATAAATTTTTATAATGTAGATTTTGATAAGTTTTATGAAATGGTTAAAGAGAAGAAAGATTTGAATTTTATAAACAAAACAAAAATTAGTTTTAAAATTATAACATGTACTTTTATTATTGAACATATAAAAAATATAGAAAATTTTTTGGAAAAGATTATTTCTTTAATTGAAGATGATTCTATTTTATTATTTGCTTTTCCAAATTCTTTTGGTCCAACATTTATTTACGAAAAAGAAAAATATTTAAAAACAAGACCCAAAGAGCATTTTTATGACATTACCTTGAGAGGATTTAAAAAATTTTTAAAAAAATTTGGTTTAAAAATTTTAAAAGTTAGAGTACCTGAACATCATTATTATAGGTGGAAAGAAAAAAATAAAATATTATCTTTATTTATTAAAAAAAATGTTTATAATTTTATTGCAACAAAAATTGGTTTTTCTGATACTTTAGAAGTGTATTGTAAGAAAAGTTTATCATAGTTAAATTAATTTTTATTATTTTTTTTATGAAAAAAAGAAAAACTTTTTTTAATTTATTTTTTATTTTAATAATTTTTATTCTTATTTTAAGTTTATTTTTATATTTTGGAAAAAAAACATATTCAGAAGAAAATATTGAAAATTTTCCTAAAATAATCCAAGATAATCTTTATGAAAATTATTTTAATTTTATTTTTATAATTAATTCTTTTAATTTGGTTTACAATATCAATTATGAAGATAAAATCATTTATTTTTATAATAAAGACTCAAGTTTACCTTTAAAGATATCTATAAATAAAAATATTGTTTTTTATAAATTTAACATAAAAACTTTTTCAGATTTTACAATAATTATTAAAAAAGATGATAATAAAAATATTAAGAATTATAATTATTATGATAATGTTTTTATAAATAGTGATATTATCTTTTATTTTTATAATTTGTTTTTTAAAAATTCTATTTATAAAAACGAATTTGACAAATGGTATAATATTAAAAAGAAAATTAAAGAATTAAAATTTCTTGAATATAAACCTTTAGAATTAAATAATTTAATTTCCCAAAATAGTGATATTTTTATACAAGAAAAAAATGAGAAAACTGAAAATAAAGAAAAAAAAGATGAAGTTATTATAAGTAAAATTATTTCAACAGAAGAGAAAAAAAATGATATTAAAAATTATTATGATTATGCAAAAAAAGAGATAATTGAATTTAAAAAAATAAAGTATATTATAATAGATCCAGGACATGGAGGTAAAGATCCAGGAGCTGTTGTTGGTAATTTGAAAGAAAAGGATATAAATTTAAAAATTTCTCTTTTTTTAAGAGATGAACTTATAAAAAAATTTCCAGATTTAAAAATTGTCTTAACAAGAACAGATGATAAATATCTTTCTTTAGAAGAGAGAGTTAAATTTGTTAATTCATTTATATCAAAAGAATATACTGGTATAATGATTTCTATTCATTGTAATTCAAATCCATTTTCAAATAAAAGCAATGGGTTAGAAGTTTATTTCTTAGATTATCAGATTGCTGATGAGAAAATTAAGAATCTTGTTTCAGAAGAAAATAAATCTGAAAACAAAGAAAGTAATGAGGATTTTAACTTTTTTGTTAATAGAATATTAAATGAAAATTTAATTTATAGCTCAAATTATCTTGCAAAATTGATTTTTGAAAGTTTCAAAAATAAAAATTCTATAATATCACCAAATAAAATAAGTGGAGCTCCTTTTTATGTTATTGCATATAGTGAAATGCCTTCAGTTTTAATAGAACTGGGTTATCTTACAAACCCAAATGATTCTAAAAATATTTTATCAACTAAATTTATAAATGATTTTATAAATTCAGTTGTTGAAGCTATCTCGTTTTTTATTAATAAGTATAATATTACAAAAGGATTTAAAGATTAGTTTTTTATTTTTTAAAAAATTTTTTAAAATTTTATAATAAATATTAAAAGGTAAAGAATTATGGAAAATTCAAATATAGATAAAATTAAAAATTTAATATCAAAGATAAGAATTTTTTTTGTTGATAAATTTTTATTATTAAAAGAGAGAATAAAAAAGGGTGATAGAGTAGTTTTTTATTATTTATATTGTTTTATAGCTATGATTATAGTTTTTATAGGTATTTTTACAATCGTGAGTTTAAATAAAACTCAAGTAAAATATAAATTTTATTTCATAGACTATTATGGAAAAATAAAATATGAAAAAATAAATGTTTCAAAAGGATCTACTATAGATGAGATTATTTTTATATATTTATCAGGGCCATATAATAGAAAAAAATTTTCAAGTTATATTTTTAATATAAAATATTATGATAAATATGAATTAAGAGATAATAATTTAATATTAGTATTAAATGAAGAAGGGATAAAAGCAATAAATGAGATTGATAAAAAAATATTTAAATTAATTGGTATAGCTGTAAAAAAAACATTTTTAATTCATAATTTAAAAATTAAAAAAATTATTTTTATTTCATATTTCACAAACCTAAAATTGTATGAAATAGAAATAAATAATTAAATATTTAATTAGAAATAAAATAAAAATTAAAAATTTAATAAATTCTCTATTGACAAAATAAATTTATTAAATTAAAATATTTTTAAGGATAAAATTATTTAAATTTTAGGGTAGGGGAAACCGATAAGTGAAAAAAACTAAAAAGGAGATAAAAATGAAGAAATGGATTTCAATAGTTCTTTTTTTACTGCTTTTCTTCAGCATTGATGTTTTTGCTGAAAGGCAGATTTTAATTGATTTTAATAATTTACAAAATACTGAACTTGATATTGTTAAACTTGCTGGTCCTAATGCTTTAACCGTTGCAGATGCTGATAAAGATAAATTATTAATTTCCCTTGACCCTAACAACTGGGAAGTTCAATTATCTCCTTCAGCAAGAACTATTGAGAATATTGTAAATTCTATAACTAAAGCTGTAGTTCCTGGAAGTGGTGAATACAAAGGACAAACTGTTTTAGGAGCAAGGATACATTTTCCTACTGGTAAATATGCTGCTTGGGCAAAGATAATGCCTCCATATGAAATCCCATCATATGAAGCTGCTGATGCAAATGATAAAATAGGGAACAAATATGTAAACAAAGGTGTTTTGAGGAATGTTGGTCCTATTAAAACAGTTATGATTACAGTTAAAGGAAGAAATTTCCCACATTCTTTAACAATTAGATTAAAAAATCAAAATGATGAGTACATTGATATTTTTGTAGGTTATCTTGATTTTAATGGATGGAGAACTTTCAGGATTGATAATCCAAACTATATAGCAGATGTTAGAAAAAGAAATTTAAAAAAGTTCCCATTATATCCACAGGAAGAACCATATGTAAAACTTGATTCTTTTATTGTTTACAAATATTCAGATGGTCCTGGTGGTGATTTTATAATCTATATCAAATCAGTAGAAATGATATATGACTTAGCAGTATTAACTGCTGAAGAAGATATTAATGATGAATTAGTATGGGGTATCCTTGCAGCAAGAAGAGAAGCTAAAAAAAGAGCTGAAGCTGCAAGAGTTGGTATTATTCAATTATTAAGATTTGAAGAAAAGAAAAAAATGGCTACTGAGTCAGCAGAAGAAAAGAAGTAATTTTCTGATTAAAATTAAGAGCATTATAAAAGAGGTATCCTTTGGGATACCTCTTTTTATTATTTATAAGGTTGAATTTCTTAAAGATAAAAATATAAAATATTGAAATAAAATAAAAGAAATTTATATGAATAAATTTCCATTTTTAGTAAATTATAAGAAATACAATTTTTTTTCAATTTCAAATGAAAAAATATCAATTTATATAATAAAAAATAAAGATTTCTTTTTAATTTATAAAACAATTAAGGAAGAGATAGTTAATAATTTTATTTTTAATTTTAAACAACATGAAAAGGATCTTCTTTATAAAATAATTCCATATCAGATAATTTCTTCGTCAGGAAATATTGATGAAGAGAGTATTGATAAAATATTATTATTAAAAAATGAAAATTTGAAAATTATTTCAAATATACTTAATTTCTCATTTTATTTAAATTTAGATTTTTTTAAAAAAACACTCTTTTATAAATTTAGTAATAAAATTTCAATTTTACCTTCTAATAAAATAGAACTTAATATATTACAACCTTTAATTTTATCATTTTATAATAAGGATAATCTAAATGAACCTTTTTTTAATATTGAAGATTATGAATTGAAGGAATCTTATATTTTTGCTGATGAGTTGTCAAATAGTGGAATATTTGCAAATACAATATATGGGTCTTATTTTATTAAAAATATTTTTAATGAAAATATTAATGATAATTTAATTGAATGCTTTAAATACATTGAATCAAATAATATATTCAAAAATATTATTGTTTTTTCTATTACTCCTATTGAGTTAATAAATAATTCTCAAAATATAATTGAAGTTGGAAATATTTTAATTAATCAAAATAGATTAAATATTTATAATTATTTTGATTTTTTGATTTCTGATAAAATAATTTACAATTACCATAGCGATGATAAAATTTCTATAAATTATATTGAGTATGATGAAAATTTTAAATATGAATATTCTTTAAAAAAAGTTGTTAATAAAAGGGATTTTAAAGATGTTTCTTCTATTTTTAAAAGAACTCTTGATATGTTAATTTAATTTATAGTTTTGAATTTTAATTTAAAATTAAATTTAAAAAATAAAAAGAAAATTTTAAAAAACATAAAATGAATAAATAAGCAAAATAAATTTAAATTTTAATAAACAAGATTAAAGTAAAATTATGGAAAAAATTTTTAAAAATATCATTGTTTTTTTTGAAGAGTATTTTCTTTCAAATATTAGACTTTATTTTGAATCAAAAAATTATATAGTGATAATTAAATTAATTTTATTCACAATAATAAGTATTATAGTATTGAAACTTTTACTTAAATTTTTGAGAAAAATTCTTGGTAAGAAAATAATACACCAAACAAAAGAAATTATTTTAAGTTTTATAAAATATACTGGTTGGGCTATTATCATAGCTACAATTTTTAAAAAACTCGGAATTGATTTAACACCAGTTCTTGGTGCTGCAGGAATTATTGGTATTGCAATAGGTTTTGCAGCTCAAACAAGTTTTTCAAATGTTATTTCTGGTTTTTTTTTAATTTCAGAGAAACCTTTTGAAGTTGGTGACATTATTAAAGTTAATAATGTAGTAGGAATTGTTGATAAAATAGATTTTATGTCAGTAAAAATTAAAACTTTTGATAACCAAATGGTAAGAGTTCCAAACGAAACATTAATAAAAACTGAAATAACTAACATTACAAAATATGATATAAGAAGACTTGATATAATTATAGAAGTTGAATATGGTACCGATTTAAAAAAACTTGAAAATATTCTATTTGAAAAATGTAAAAGAAATGTTTATATCTTAGATACTCCAAATCCATTATTTATTGTAGATTCTTTTTCTCAAAGTGGAATAAAAATTCTTTTTGGAGTTTATTTCAATAAAAACAACTATGTAAAAACAAAAAATAGTATTATGAATGATATAACTAAAATTTTCACAGAAGAAGATTTAAAATTTGCTTTTCAAACTGTTAAAATATTAAATGAAAATAAATTTTGATTTTTTAATTGAATTTTTAAATTCAATTATTATTTTTTAATTAATTTTTTTAATTCAACAATTTTTAAGATATGCTTTTTTTCTTGATCTCTTAATTCTTCTATAAATTTTTTCTCTTCAGGGAAATCAGGTCCAATTGTTTCTATTAAATTAGCATAAAAAACAACAGAATCTTTTTCTTTAGCTAATGCAACATCTAAAAGATCATTTTCATTTAAATTATTTATATCAATTTTATCATATGGCCCTTCTGAAGCAAAAGCATAAGCAAGAAAATCATCATCAAGATATGGATTGTTAAATCTATCTCCTATAAAATTATTTGAATTCTTATCAAACAATTTTGAAGCAATTTCAATATGTTTTTTTTCATCTTCAATAAGATCTTTTATTATTGGATTATTAATTTTTTTACTTAAAGTCTCATAAAGTTCTATACTTTTTCTTTCTTTATTTAATGCTATATTTAAAATAGTTATTGCAGAAATATACATAATTACCCCTTTTGTTTTTATTTCTATTAAAATATTATTACTAATTTTTTTAAAAGTCAAATTTATTTTTTTAAATTTGAAATATTAATTAATTATGCTAAATATTCAAAAATTAGTTAATAAAACTTAATTTTATGACTGATGATACTTATAAAATTTATAATAATTATAATGAGAAAGAATTAAAGAAAATTATTTATCTTAAATTAAATATTTTTCAAATTTTTGCAATGTTTAGGAGAGGATTGTTTTATTCTTACATGACTGTTTATTTAAGGTATTTTATAGGATTATCGATAACAAATACTACTCTTTTTGCAACAATTCCAATGATCTTAAACTCTACTTTTCAAACCTTTGTGTGGGGGCCTATTTCTGATAAAATAAAAAAAAGAAAAATGTTAATCATTTTAGGAGAATTTTTAGCAGGTATCTTTACAATTTTTGTTTGGTTTTTTCATTATAAAGTATCAAATAAATTAATTGCAGGAAATATAATTATTTATGGGATGGCTTTTGTAGAAATATTTTGGTCTATGTCAAACTTAGGTTGGTCAGTTTATATATCAGATGTCTTTAGTGAAAGTGAAAGAACTATTATTCAAACTAAATTTACAAGTTACGGAGCTTTAGGAAGAATTATAGGAGTTATTTTTGGAGGTTTTTTTTACAATGGATTTGGTTTAAAATATGAAGGCTGGGGTTTTTATGAAGGAAGTTTATTTTTTATATCGTCTTTATTTATGTTTTTATCAGTTATACCACTTTTAAATATTCCAGACTCGAATATAATTTTTTCTTTAAATAAATTAAGTTTAAATAAGAATAAAGATATTGGGAAATTTTATGGAAATGACCAAGAATTGTTAGAAAAAGAAACAATAAAAAAGGATCATTTTTATAATTTAAAGATAAAAGAAAATATTATTAGAAATGAAAATGAATATAAATTAAAATTTGAGGGTTTTTATTTAAATCTTTTTGTTTTATTTATCTTTTCTCTTTTATTAATAAATTTTGGAAGAAATAGTATTTCTTCTCTAACAAATCAGTATCTTTCTTCACCAAGTGGATTTTATCTTTCTTCAAAAATGTTATCTTTTATAATTACATTTTATTCTTTAGGTCTTTTTATTATGGGGCTTTTTATAAAAAATGTTATTAAAAAATTCAATGATTATTATCTTTTTAATTTTGGGATATTATTTGCACTAATATATTTACTTTTATATTTATTTTCCAAAAATATCATACTTATTTTTGTTGCGAATTTTTTAAGTTGGGGAGTAGCTTCTACTTTGATAACTGCACCTATAGCAGATTTTATAATAAAATCAGGCAAAAAAGATATCGAAGGATATAAAGGTGCTTTTTTAAGTTCAATATTTATTTTGATTTTAGGGGTATTATTATATGTTGTTTTTTTTAAAAAAAATAAAATGATTAAAAATAAAAGTTAAAATGTAAAATTTAAATAAAATTTAAAGTAATTAAATTAACATAACAGTAGCTAAATTAGCTTAATATTGAATATCTAAATAGATTAATTATAAATAGTATAATATCAAAATTAATATGAGTTTATATATATTAGAAAAACCAAAAATCTTTATTTTTGATCTTGATGGTACTTTGCTTGATACATTAGAAGACATAACTTATTCAATAAATGAGACTTTAAATCTTTTCAATTTACCTAAAATCTCATCATATGAATGTAAAAATATGATTGGCGAAGGAATGCAAACTCTTTGTGAAAAAGCCATTACTTATAGTTTTGCCAAAAATTTAGGTATTAATTTTAAGTTTTATGAAATTCCAAATTATGAAATTTTAAAAAGATTTGAAAATGAATATAATGTATCTATTGAAAAATTTACATCAATTATGAATGAAAATTACAATAAAAATTATTTAAAATTTACAAAACCTTATAGTGGAATAATTGAACTTTTAAATAAACTTAAGAAAAATATATATAATAAAGAGATAATTGTTTCTGTATTGTCAAATAAACCTGATATTTTTGTAAAAAATCTTGTTAATTATTTTTTTTCTAATTATAGCTTTTATCCAGTTATTGGTGGCATAGATAGTAATTTTTTAAAGCCATCAAAAGAATCAATTTATAATTTATTAAATCAATTAAAAAGTAAAATTAATGAAGATTTAAAAAATAATAATAATTATGAATATTCTAAAAATTTAAGTAAAATTAATGAAATTATTTTGGAATATAAAGATATAAATGAAAATATATATAATCAAAAACAAAAAAATATAAAATTTGATAATAATCAGAATAATTATCTAATAAAAAACCAAAATATTATTTTAATAGGGGATAGTAGAATAGATATGCTTACTTCAAAGAATTCAAATATTTTATCAGGATTTGTTAATTGGGGGTTTGGAAATCTATTTAATTTAAAAGAGGATGGATTAATTCCTGATTTTATTTTCGAAAATGCTAATCAAATTTACAATTTAATTTAGTTGTTATCTAATTAGAATTTAAAAATCTATTTTTTAATAATTGATATCTTTCAGAAAGAGCTCTTCTTTTCAAAAAATTATTTACATCATATTTTATTGGACTTGCTAATAAAGTTATCAAAATTGCAGCTTCTTCTTTACTTATGTATTTAGCACTTTTTTTAAAATAATACCTTGAAGCTTGTTCAATTCCAAATATCCCTTTACCAAATTCAGTTGTATTGATATAAAGTTCAAGAATTTTTTCTTTTGGGAGTATAAGTTCAATTTCAAATGTTATTATAATTTCCAGATACTTTCTTAATATTGTTCTTTGAGGAGTTAGAAATAAAATTCTTGCAAGTTGTTGAGAGATAGTGCTACCACCTCTTATAGGTTTGTTATATTTAAGATAAAGTTTTACTACCCAAAAAAAAGATTCAAAATCAATACCATGGTGGTTATAAAAATTACAATCTTCAACATAAATTAACATTTTGAAAACATAATTTGGAATTTGATCTTTTTTTAAATATTTTGGTAATTTTATTTTATAATTACTATTAATAGCTCTATAAATATTAAATCCGTAAATATAAGGGGATAAAAAATAATAAAAAATAGAAAAAATAAAAACTGTTAAAATTAAAATAATATGAAAATAAAGGATATATTTAAAAATTGTTTTAATGATTTTATAAAGCATGTTTATCTTTAAGTTAATTTTAATTATTGTCGAAGAGGGGATTTGAACCCCCAAGAGGTTACCCTCACCAGATCCTGAATCTGGCGTGTCTGCCAATTCCACCACTTCGACAAAAATATACTATTAATAAATAAAAATTTATTACAAAAATTATCAAAAAAAAATATAAATTATTAAAAAAGGATTATAGAAAATACAATTCTTTTCTTCTGTCCTCTAAAAAATTGTTTAGTTTAGTAATATTTTTATTTAAAGATTCATCAGGGTCAATATTATATGATTTAATCTTTTCAAAAAATTTGCTAAGTTTTAATAGATATTTTCCATCTGGTGAAACTAATACTGAATTTCCTTTAAAATGTAATTTTATTCCATTTTTTTTATTTTTTTCTATTCCTACTCTATTTACTGTTGCTATAAATACTTTATTCTCAAGTGCTCTTGTAAAAATTGCTTTTTGACAATATGGCAATACAAGGTTTGAAGGATGCAGAATAACTTGAGCTTTTTTTAGAGCTAGAGTTCTTGCAGCCTCAGGGAAATACCAATCAAAACAAATCATTATGCCTATATTAACACCTTTATAATTAAAAACATTAAAACCTGTATTACCTTTTTCAAAAAAAAGTTTTTCTCTATTAAATAAATGTGTTTTTCTATAATTTTCAATGAGTTTACCATTTGCTATGAAAAAAGCTGAATTGTATATTTTTTCACCTTCAATTTCAGCATATCCACCACATATAGCAATATCTTTTTTTAAAGAAAATTCTTTATATTTTTCAAAATATTCATTTTCTTTAGGTAGAGCACAACTTAAAATTTCTTCTTTTGAGTTAAAATTATACCCTGTTAAAAATAATTCTGGAAATATAATTATACCATTTTCTATTTTATTTAAGATCTTTATTGATTTATCAAAATTTTTTCTTAAATTAGAAAAATAAGGTCTTATTTGAGCAAGATAGATTCTCATCTGTTTAAAAATATTAATTTATTTTACTTTGTCAAATAAAATTGTTAAGTTTATGTTGGAAATAATTTTTGTAACTAGAATTTTATTTATAATGATAAATAATTAATTGAAAAAAATTAAATTAAAGTTAAATTTAACCATATGGCAAGACAAAATGAAACACAAATTTTATCAGTTTATGAAATAAAAAAAATTTTTTTAAATATAATGGAACAATTTGTTCAAATAAAAAACAATTTTTCTATTGAAAATTTTAATTTACAAATAAAGAATTTAGAAGAAGAAACATTAAAAGATAATTTCTGGTCTAATAAAGAAAATGCTAAAAATACTATTTTTAAGATAAATAATTTAAAGGAAAAAATCAAGTTAATTAATGATTTAGTCCAGCTTGAAAAAGATATAACTGAATTGTTAAAAATTGTAGATGAAAATAATCAAGAAGATTTAAAAGATTTAAATGAAATTGTATTGAAATATAAAGAGGATTTTGAAAATTTTATTTTTAATGAAGTTTTTGAAGAAGTTGATACAAAAAATGCTATTTTAACAATTCATCCTGGTGCAGGTGGAACAGAATCAACAGATTGGGCAAATATGCTTTTTAAAATGTATTTAAAATATTTTGATAGAAAAGGCTTTAATTATAAAATAATTGAATTTTTACCAGGAGAAGGTGTAGGATTAAAATCAGTCACAATTTATGTTTCTGGAAATAATGTTTATGGATTTTTAAGAAATGAAGTTGGTATTCATAGACTTGTAAGAATTTCACCTTTTGATGCAAATAAAAGAAGGCATACATCTTTTTGTTCTGTTTATTGTTCTCCAGATATTGAAGATGAGTTTGATATGGAGATAAATCCAAATGATATAAAAATAGATACTTATAGAGCTTCTGGTGCTGGTGGTCAACATGTAAATAAAACAGATTCAGCTGTAAGAATAACTCACATACCGACTGGAATTGTAGTTTCTTGCCAAAATGATAGGTCACAACATAAAAACAAAGAAATGGCATTAAAAATTCTAAAATCAAAATTATATTTATTTTATAAAGAACAAGCTGAAAAAGAAAATGAAAAAAATCTAGAAGAAAAAAAGAGTATTGGATGGGGGAATCAAATAAGGTCATATATTTTACAACCTTATATTTTAATTAAAGATCATAGGACTGAATTTGAATCAACAAATGCCGATAAAATATTTGATGGTGAAATAGATGATTTTATTTTTGAGATGATTAAATTAAAATTTAAAAATAAGTGGAAAAAATAAAGTTGACTTTTAAATATTTAATGTTAAAAAATATTTAAGAGAGTTTTTTTTTTATGAAAAATAGAATTTTAATAGTCGATGATTTAGCATTTGTAAGAATGATGATAAAAGAGATTTTGCATAAGTATGGTTATCAAGTTGTTGGAGAAGCTTCAAATGGTATTGAAGCTATAAAATTATACACACAATTAAAACCAGATGCTGTTCTTATGGATATAACAATGGATCAAATGAATGGTATAGATGCTTTGAAAAAAATAAAAGAAATAGATCCAAATGCTATTGTTATTATGTGTTCAGCTTTGGGGCAACAACAAATCATCATTAATGCTATAAAATTAGGTGCAAAAGATTTTATAGTTAAACCTTTTAAAGAGGAAAGGATAATTTCTGCTTTAAAAAAAGCAATTGTATAAATAAATATAAAAAATTTTTCAAATCTTTTTTCAAACTATTTTTCAATTTTTTATTATTAGGTTAAAAATGAAAAGAAAAAATTTTTTATTTTTTATATTATTTTTATTTTTTATTTTACCCTATAATATTTTTGCTAATGAAAATGAATTAAAAAAAATTTATATTTACTTTGATATTAATGAAATAAGAAATAATAGTTTAAAATATGAATATGATTATTTAATAAATATGTTGTCAACTTTATTATTTAATATATTAAATGAAAAAGAGTTTAGTTTTAATAAAGATGAGATATTGTTTGAGCAATATATAATAAAATTATTAGAAAGTTTAAATTTTTATAAAAAATCTGATTATGGTAATGAAATAAATATTGATTTAAATTTTTTAAATAACGAGAATTATAATTTTGTACTAAGAAAATTAGAAAGAGAACAGAAAATTAAAAAAGAAAATCTTTTTATGACTTTAAATATTGATTATGATATTTTAAATTTGAATGAAATTGAAAGTTTTCTAAAGAATAATAAAGATTTTATTTATATAAATTCATTAAACAAGGAAGATGATTTTAATAATTTTACAAAAGAAAAAACAAGTAGGTTTTTAAAATTATCTTTGAAAATTTTATATTTTAATGAAGAGAGTAAGAGTTTTTTATATATCTTTCCTTTTGATAATTTAAAGATTTATGATTTTTTAAATAATTTTATCTATTATCATTTGTTATACAATATTTCTGGAATAAAATATCATAGACTAAGAATTACAAGTCAAAATAATAATTTTTTTATAAAAGCAAATAATATTATAATAGGTAAAACAAATAATAATTATTTTTTAAAAGAAGGTATTTATACTATTGAAGTTTTATATGAAGGTTTTGAGTCTTTTAATAAAAATATTGAATTAAATGATGATTATGAATTTGAAGTAAATTTAAAGGAATTGAAAAAATTATGTAAATTATCTGTTTTTGTTTATCCGGAAAGTTCGGATGTTTTTATTAATAATAATTATGTCGGAAAATCTCCTTTAATTGAATATGAAGTAAATTCTGGGACAATATTTATACATGTTAGTAATAAAAACTATGAAACAAAACAACTTGTGTTTAATTTGATTGATGGTGAAAATAAAAAGATTGAAATTTATTTGTTACCATTAAATTATAAAAATTTTTTTATAAATTATTCAAACAGTTTTTTAAGCAAAGGTATAAATTCATTTAAAATATCTGGTTTATTTTTTCTTACCTCGATAATTTCTTTTTCATTAGGAAATAATTTTTATGAAAGATTTCTTTTAAATAGTGATTTTAAATTTTATAGTACTTATATCTTTTTCTTGAATTTGGGGTACATTTTTTTAATTCCAACATTTTATTTTCTTATTGATTCTTATTATAATTTTTACTTGTATGGAGAAATATATAAAAAGTATCTTTAACAATTTAATTTTTTAAATTTATTTTATAAGCTTAAATTTTTTAAATATATTTTAAATTATAATTAAATCTTATTTCCTCAACTCAAATCCTTTTGATTTCATAGAGTTTATAATTTTATTTATAAGATTATTTATTTCTTCTGAAGTTAAGCTTCTCTCATATGGTTGGACTGTAATAGAATATGCTATAGATTTTTTCCCTTCACCTAATTGTTTACCATAATATACATCAAAAGGAACAACACTTGAAATATAAAAATCCTCACAATCAAATTCTTTTATAATTTCAACTAATTCATCAGAATAAGTATTTGAATCAACTATAAGAGCAAGATCAAATTTTGTAGATTGTACTTTAGGAATTTTATTGAAAGGAATAAAATCTTTTTTATATAAAATTATTTTTTCTAAATATGTTGAAAATATTGAAACAGGTTTTTTTAAATCAAATTTAGTAATAATATCAGGATGGAGTTCTCCAAATATACCAATAATATCATTATCATATGTAATTATTCCAGATTTAAATGGATGTAAAAAATCAAATTTAGGTTCTGCTTTTATTTTTATATTTTTTATATTAAAAAAATTAAAAAGATTTATAAGAGAATTTCTTGCATAATATATTGCTTCATTTGGATCATCTTTGCAAATTAATCCAGCAATTTGAATTTTTTCATCTGATTTTTTATTTTTATCTTGGAAAAATATCTTTTCTACTTCAAAAATTCCAAATTGGTCAAAATATTTAAAGTTTGTTAATGCATTTTTGATTAAACCGGTTAAAAGGGTCATTCTTAAAATAGGCAACTTATCATCAATAGGATTTTCCATCTCAATAGGATCTAAATCTTTTACAAAAATAGTTTCTTCTTCAATTGAAGAATAGGGATAATTATTTACCTCTGATAACCCTTCATTGAAAGCTAAAAATTCTTTAATTTTTCTTAAAATATCAGGTTCAATCATTTTATGGGAAAGATCAAGTTTAACTTTTGGTGCTGAAGGTTCAATATTTATATAACCATAAATTCTTCCAATTTCTTCAACAATATCTTCTTTAATAGAAATATCTTTTGTAGCTCTATATGAAGGAACTACAACTTCCAAGCTATTTTGAGTTTTATTTATTTCAAATCCCAAGCTTATTAATATTTCATCTATTTTTTGATCTGGTATAAATTTTCCAAGTTTAGTTCTTATAAAATCATATGTTAAATTTATAGAAATATTTTTTTCATCAAAAAATTTCTTATAGTTTACTGATTCAATTTTGATTTCTTTTTGAATAATTTTTAGTAGTTCAATAAACTTTTTGAAAGATAATTCAATGAAATTTGGATCAAGAGATTTTTCAAATCTTTGAGAAGCTTCAGTTCTCAATTTTAACCTAACAGATACTTTTCTTATTATTGCTTGATTAAAATTTGCAATTTCTAGAAGAATAGAATCTGTTTTTTCATCCACTTCTGAGTTTTGTAATCCCATAATACCAGCAATAGCAATTGGGGTATCTTTTTGGTCTAATATTAATAAAGTTTTATCATCTATTTCTCTTTCTTTTCCATCTAAAGTTAAAACTTTTTTTTCTTCTAATCTTTTTGGAAACCTTATTTTTATAGTATTGCAAGATTTTAATTTGTTTCTATCAAAAGCATGCATTGGTTCACCAATATCAAACATTATATAGTTTGTAAGATCAACAAGTAATGAGATTGGTCTTTGGCCTATTGAATATAATCTTTTTTGTAACCAAAAAGGAGATATTGTGTTTTTAATATTTGAGATATTTATAACAGCATATGCAGGGCAGGCATTCTTATCTTCAATTTCAATATTTATTATATTATCATTTTTTAATATTAAATTTTCAGTTGTGTAAGGTTTTAGTTTTAATCCATACATTGAAGCAATTTCTCTTGCAATGCCATAATGTCCCCACAAATCAGGTCTATTTGTTAGCGATTTATTATCTATTTCTATAATGACATCATCAAACCTAAGAACTTCAGCAATAGGAGTTCCTTCTTTTAAGTTTTCTAAATTGTTTAAAATTTTGTCCAAATCTTTATTAATTTGATTAATAAATTCTTGATTTGTCTCATTTTTATCGTTTTTAAATTTGCTTTTATCAATTTTAATTTTTTCTATTAATTCATTTAATATAAGAATACCTTCTTCATCATTATAAAATTTTAATTCAGAAGCAGAACATAACATTCCATATGAAGAAGATCCTTTAAATGTTAATTTTTCAATTTTTTTTCCATTAGAAGGAATTGTAGATCCAATTTTAGCAAGTGGAACAAAATCGTTTTTTTTGATATTTGTAGCTCCAGTTATTATTTCAAGCTTTTCTTTTCCATCAAAAACAATACATTTGTATAATTTTTCACTATTTTCAAGTTTATCAATTTCAAGTACTTTTCCAACAACTATATTTTTATATAAATCTTTTTCAAATATTAAATCTTCAGTTTCTGCTACTTTTAATGTAAAATCATTAGCAATAGTTTTTGCATTATTTAAATCTATATCAACATAATCTTTAATCCATTTTAATGATACATACATAAAACTCCTCCAAAATTAAAAATTTTGTAAAATTTATTTATATAAACTTATAAAAATTAATTATTAAATAATAATTAGTCTAACTAAAAAATCAAATTAATAAAAAAACAATTAAATATTGAAATAATCAGAATTGATAAATAAACCTCAAATCACCACTTTCAAACCACCTAATATCATTTATTCCATATTTCATCATTGCAAGTCTGTTTAATCCTAAACCAAATGCAAATCCAGACCATTTATCAGGATTGATTCCCCCTTCTTTTAATACATTTGGATGAACAAGCCCACATGGAAGTAGTTCTACCCATCCAACATTTTTACAAACAGAACAACCTTCACCTCCACATATTAAGCATTTTATATCAAGTTCAAAACCAGGTTCAACAAATGGGAAAAATCCAGGTCTTAATCTTATATGAACATCTTTTTTAAATACTTCAGAAAGTAATGTTTTCATGAAATATATTAAATTTGCAACTGATATATCTCTATCAATCATTAATCCTTCAACCTGATAAAAAGTATTTTCATGAGAAGCATCAATTGCTTCATATCTAAAAACTCTTCCAGGGGATATCCCTTTTATTGGAGGTTCAAAATTTTCCATTGCTCTAACCTGTACAGCTGATGTATGTGTTCTTAGAAGATTTCCATTTTTTAACCATATAGTATCTTGCATATCTCTAGCTGGATGAGTCTCTGGAATATTTAAAGCTGTAAAATTGTGATATTCATCTTCTACCTGAGGTCCATCAAATATAGAAAAACCAAGGTTTTTAAAAACATCTATTATTTCAAACATTACTTTAGAAATTGGTCCTAGATGACCTTCAAACTTTCTAACATTATAAGGTAAAGTAATGTCTATCCATTCATTTTTTAACTTTTCTTTATTTAGTTCTTTTTGAAAATAGTCAGTTTTTTCTTTGACAAATTTTTCTATTATATTTTTTAATTCATTAACTTGTTGTCCATAAGCTTTTTTTTCATTAATTTCAATATTTTTAATATTTTCAAAAAGATTCGTAAGTAAACCTTTTTTACCAAGAAATTTAATTTTTAAATTATTTAAATCATTTATATTATTAACATCTTTTGATTCTTTTTCAAAAAGTTCCTTTATTTCAAAAATATCTTTAAACATTTTATACCTCTTGAATTTTTTAATTTTTATAACAAGATAATTTAAAAGAAAAAAAAATCAATTTGATATTTTAAAAAAAAATATTAATTTATTTTAGATGTTTTACAAAAATAAACTATTCTTTAATATATTTTATATTTTTAACACAATCTTAATCTTTATTTCTATATTTTTAATCTTTTTTAAAAATTTAATTCTTTTTATTTTACTTTTTTTATTTATTTTTTTACAATTGATTTTTTTATTTATTTTTAGAAAATTTGAAAATAAAAAAGATGATTATTTTTTATTTGTTGAGAAAAAAGATGATTCTGAAGATATTAAAAAAGATGAAAATATTAAAAAAGAAAAATATAAAAATAAATTTAATGCCAAAAATTTTATAAAATTGGATATTGATACTTTTTATAAGGAGGTAAAAGATAATTTTTCAAATATTAATAAATATGATAATAAAAATATAAAAATAAATAATGAAAATTTTAAAAATGTTATTATTAATAATATATTTTCTGATGAAAAAATTAAAACATTATATGAGATTTCTAAATTAACTATTGAGATTGAGGATTTTAATATTCTTCTTGATAATATATTAAAAAAAATATGCGAATTTTTTAGGGCACTATCAGGCTCATTAATTTTATGGGATGAAAAAAAAGAACAAATGGTTATAAACAATCTTTATAATATTGATAAAAAGTATTTAGGAAATTATATCTCAATTGGTGATGGAATATCTGGATATGTTGCAACAACAGGGGAACCTCTAATAATTAGAAAAGGAGGTAAATTTAATAAATTTAATATCGAAAGAACTGATATTAATGATTCAATAGTTTTTCCAATTTTTTATCACAAAGACTTATTAGGTATAATTAATTTAAATGATGTACCTCTTTTGAAAATAATGAAGGATGATGAGATTATCAATATTATGCAGTCATTTGCAAACCAAACTGCAATAATAATTTTAAATAGTAGTCTTATAAAAAAATTAAAAACTGTATATAAATCAACTATAAAAACATTAGTTCATGCAATAGATGCTAAGGATCCATATACAGCTGGACATTCTGAAAGAGTAACCTATTATTCACTTGAATTAGGTAAAAAATTAAATCTTGATAATGATACTCTTCAAAGACTTGAATTTTCTGCTATTTTACATGATGTTGGAAAAATAGGAATACCTGAGGAGATACTTGCAAAACCAACAAAACTTGATAAAGAAGAATTTGAGATAATTAAAGCTCACCCAAAACTTTCATATAATATAGTTAAACCTATAGAATTACCATGGGATATTAGTGATGATGTTTTATCTCATCATGAAAGATGGGATGGTAAAGGTTATCCTAATGGTAAAAAAGAAGAAGAAATTTCACTGATTTCAAGGATTATAACAATAGCAGATTCTTTTGATGCTATGACCTCAGATAGACCATATAGGAGGGGTTTGACATTAAATGAAGCAATTGAAGAAATTATAAGAAATATTGGAAAACAGTTTGATCCTACTTTAGCTTTAATTTTTGTTAATATGATCAAAAATTATGAAATTAAAATAAACTAAACTATATTAAAGAGGTTTGATTTTGAAATGCTATAATTATGTTTTTTTAAAAAAACATTTAAGTTTTAAAAAATATTATGAATATTTCCTCTATTTGTTTTTTAATATTTTTATAATCATTATATTTTTCTTAATTTTATTATTTTCTTTTTCATACAGAATTTTTGCTTTTCAAGTAAAATATTATGAGTTCAGAGATTTAAGACTACTTTTTAACTTTTATAATGAAATAAATGAATTTGATGTTTATAATTATACATATTATTATAAAGTATTTTATGATGATAAAAAAATTATTAAGTATGAGTTTTATTCATATGATAATTTAGATTCAATAGGTGAATATTCTTGGTCTAATAATAATGTTGTTTTAATAATTAAGAAAGTTTCAACAAATTTAAGTACTGGAAAACCTATATTAAAGGAATTGTATAAATATGAAATAGTTGTTGAAAATCGAAAAATAAAAGAATATGTGATTTATAAATATAGTGAAACTTCTGGTTTAACAAAAGTAGGAATAAGTAAATTTTCTTATCAAAGTGATTTAATTATTACTATTGAAAATTATTTTGGATCTATTTATGTTGGTAAAATTATAATTTACTTTAAGAGTGAAAATGAAAAAGTTCAAGAAAAAATATATGATAATATTAATAATTTAATTGAAGTTAGGATTTATAACAATAACGCTCTTTATCAAGTAAAAAAATATTATTATTCTAAAGGAAAAATAATAAAAATCGAGACATACGATAGTAATGGTAATCTTATAGCAACAGAAAATAAATAAAATTATTTAAAATAAAATATTTTTGAAAGGGATTATTATGATAGAAATTAGAGAGGTAAAAACAAAAAAAGATTTAAAAGAATTTATTTTATTCCCATTAAAAATTTATAAAAACAACAAATATTATGTACCAAAATTAATTTCAGATGAATTTTTTACTTTGTCTAAAGATACAAATCCAGCTTATGAATATTGTAAATCAGTGTTATATCTTGCTTATGATTCAAAAAACCAAATTGTCGGGAGAATTGCTGGAATAATAAATTATAGGTATATAGAAAAATGGAAAAATAAGTATGCAAGATTTGGTTGGATAGATTTTATAGAAGATTTCGAAGTTGCTAAAAAATTGATTGAAGCAGTTGAAAATTGGGCAAAAGAGAATGGTATGGAAGGAATTCATGGACCTTTAGGTTTTACTGATCTTGATTATGAGGGTATGCTTGTTGAAGGATTTGAAGAATTAGGTACAATGGCAACAATTTATAATTATCCATATTATCCACAATTCATGGAGAGATTAGGTTATGTTAAAGATATAGATTGGTGTGAATTTAATATTAAAACACCAGAAAAAATTCCAGAAAAAGTTTTAAAACTTGCAGAATTAGTTGCTGAAAGAAGAAAATATAAAGTATTAGAAACAAAAACTCCTAAAGATTTATTGCCATATGCAAAAAAAATATTTGATATTATAGATAAAGCATATGCAAATCTTTATGGAGTAGTTCCTTTAACTGAAAAACAAGTAGAAACTTATATAAAACAATATTTTCCAAATATTGATAAAGATTTTGTTAAAGTTATACTTGATGAAAATGATGATGTAGTTGCTTTTACTATTGGTATGCCATCATTGTCAAGAGCTCTTCAAAAAACAAAAGGTAAACTTTTTCCATTTGGATGGATTCATCTTTTAATTGCATTAAAAAGACCAAGATATCTTGATCTTTTGCTTGGTGCTGTTGATCCAAAACATCAAGGAAAAGGAGCTGATGTTTTAATGATGGTTGAAATGATTAAAACTGCTATAAAAAGAAAAATAATTTCAACCGAGACAAATCCTGAACTAGAAATTAATAACAAAGTTCAAGGCCACTGGAAATATTTAGATTCAAGGCAGCATAAAAGAAGAAGAGTTTATCTTAAAAAATTTTAAAAGTATGAAAAACCTTGTTTTAGTTTTAGAAAAATTAAATTTTAATTATCTTTTATTTGTTAAAAACTTATTAAAAGAAAAATTTGATCTTCTTTTAAATAAAAATAAATTTGAAAACATTGCTATTTTTGTTGATGAAAACTTTTTTGAAAATGATTTAAACAAAAATTTTTTTGATAATTTTGATAAATTGAAAGAATTTGTTTATAATGAGATTATAAAATTCAATAATTGGTTTATATACAAAGATATTTTTGATTTTTTTAATATACAGAAAAAAAATTTTGAGAATTTTGAAGATAAAGACAATATACACTTTTTATTGTTAGAATTTGATTCCATTTTTTTTGACATAGATTTAAATACTAAAATTATTGAAGAATCAATAAAATATGATATTCAATATTATTATGGAGAAGGGTTTCCTGATGGAATAATAGGACAGGTATATAAATATGAAATTATAGAAGATATTATCCCTTTATTAAATAAAAATGATGAGATTAAAAAAAATTTTATATTTGATATTTTGCTAAGAAATATTACTAATTTTGATATTGACTTAATTGAAGGGAATGAGAATTTTGAGGCTTTCAGGACCTCATTAAGAATTAAAAATGAAGAGGATATTCCTGTTATATTAAAATTATTTATTTTGTATTTTTCAATTAAAGATAGTGAAATTTTAAAGGCTTTGTCAGATGAAAATTTTATTTTTAATTTCATAAAATTTGAAGATTATAAAGATTATTATGAAAATATTTTTTTAAGAGAAAAGCTTTTTAATTCAAATGAATTTAATCAGAAATTTGATAAAGAAGAGATTTTAAATATTTTAGAGTTTTTAAATTCCTTTTATGAATATGATAAAGATATTTTATCAAACATAGAAAAAACAATTATCTTTTTAAAAGAAAGAAAAACAACTAATAATGAGTTTTCTTTTAAAAATGATATAATTTTGTATTCCCCTTATAATTTTATAGATAACATTTTTAAAATTTTTCCAGAAATAGTATTTTCTTTCCCAAAAACAATAATTCTTGAGATATCATCAACTTGTTCTTTTTCCTGTATATCTTGTCCATATACATATGGATTAAAAAGAGAAAAAAAATATCTAATGCTTGATGAGATAAAAATAATTTATGAAAAAAATTCTAATATTTTTAAAAATGCAATTTTTATAATTGGTGGTTTTGGAGAACCATTTGAAAATGAAAATGCTTTTGATATTATAAACTTTCTTTCTAAAAACAATAAAGTTTATGTTGAAACAAATTGTTCAAAATTTACTTCAGATATTACTAAAAAATTAGAAAATTTAAAAAATGTTTTTTTTATTTTTAATGTGGATGCTTTTTCAGAGGAGACATACTTAAAACTTGGGAAAAAACTAAATTTCTCAAAACTCGAAACCTTTTGTAAATATTATCTTGAAAAATATCCAGATAATTTTTATATTCAATTTATAAGGATGAAAGAAAATGATGAAGAACTTGAAGCTTTTTATGAGAAATGGAAAAAATTTGAAAATAATATAATTTTTAGAAAATATAACTCTTTTTCAAATTATTTAGAAGATAGAGATGTTGTTGACTTAACACCAACTATTAGATATCCATGTTTCCATATAAGAAGAGATTTATTAATATTATCAAATGGAAAAATTGGATTATGTAAATCAGATTTTAATGGCGAAATATTAAATTACAATTTATTTGAAAATGATTTAATTATTTATCCTGTTTTAAATAAATTATTTTTATATTATAAAGATCATTGTAGAAAAAATTATCTATCTATATGTAAGAATTGCAATGAATTTTATACTTTTTATTTTTAAGATTTATTATCATTTCTAATAATTTTTTATAATTTTATTATTAATGTATATTTTTTGAAACTATTTTATAAGGCTTTTTATTAAAAAATATTTATTAAAAATTAAATAATTATGAAATATTCAAAATTAGAATTATTGGGGAAAGAAAAGTTTACAAAAAATATAAAATATGCTTTTTTTACTCTTTTAATTTTTAATCATAATAAAATAGATTTTGAAACTTATATTGAAAATTTATTAATTTATTTTAAAGATTTTTCAAAAGAATCAATTCAAATTCTTTTTTTTGATTTTAATAGCAAAACTGATTTTTCATATTTTTTCAAATCATCATTAATAAATATGAGTATTATATTATTTGATAGGGAATATAATTCAAATATCTTTTATATATATTTTAAGTTTTTAAATGAAATAATAGGAAAATATATATTTTTTATAGATGCAGGTTTAGAAATAGAATACTTAAATATTAATAATGTTTTAAATTTTATTAAAGAGGAAAATTCTAACATAATAAATTTTAAAATTAAAAATCTTATATCTGAAATAGAAATTTTTAATTATAAACCATTAATAAATATTAAAAATAAGGAAATATATTTTGAATTTCTTCCAAAAGAAAATATAAAAGATTTTCTAGTTTATTATAATTTTTTTTTAATAAAAAAAGAATTTTTAAATTCATGGTTTTATTCAAGATTTTTAAATTTATCAGATTTTAAAATTAGTTTATTAAATAAAATAGAACCATATTATATGGATGAAGTTTATAATAAAGAAGATAAAAAAGAAAATAAAAATGAAACAAAAATAAGAGAAGAAGATAATTATTTTATAAAATTTTATAAAAATAAAAAAAATATCAAACAATTAGAAAGATTTTTTTTAAATAATTTTTCTAAAAAAAATGAGTTAAAAAATAAAATAGATTTATTTCTTTATTATTATATTTTTAATGATAAATCTTTTATAGAAAAAAATTCCAAAATTTTAGATAAAAATCTTCCGAATTTTGCAAACAAAATTTGTATAAGAAAAAATTCATTTTATCATTACTCAATTCTTTATTTTTATTTTTTTAAAATTGAGAGTTTTAATGATATTTTCAGTTTAGTTTTAAATTATTTTTTAAGGGACAAATTTATTTTTTTTAAATTTAAAACTTTTGTAAGTTATTTTAAAAAATTAAAATTAGATAATATTGAGATTATAAATATTGGAAATTTTATTGATAAAAAGAGTAATTTTTTAAAAAATGAATTTTTTAAGATATTTTAAATTTATGATTTTATTGTTTTTTATTTTTTAATTTTATTTTTTCTAAAAACAAAAAGGTTTATTTTTATTTTATTTTTTTAAAAAAAAACTTTACATTAGATTTTAAGATGCTAATTTTTTTTAGAAATAAAAATTAAAGAAAAGGAGCTATTGTATGGGTAAGACTAGAGTTTTAATTATGGGTGCTGCTGGTAGAGATTTCCATAATTTTAATTGTCTATACAGAGAAAATGAAAATTATGAAGTTGTTTGTTTTACAGCAACACAAATCCCAGATATAGAAGGAAGAATCTATCCTGCATCATTAGCAGGTAATCTTTATCCAAAAGGTATACCAATTGAAGACGAGAAAGATTTAGTAGAATTAATTAAAAAACATAATATTGATGAAGTTCTCTTTTCTTATTCAGATGTATCTTACAATTATGTTATGAGCAAAGCAGCTCAGGTTATGGCTGCAGGAGCTAAATTTTCAGTTGCTGGATCAAAGCCAACTATGTTAAAATCTTCAAAACCTGTTGTTGCTGTATGCGCTGTAAGAACAGGATGTGGAAAATCTCAAACAACAAGAAAAGTTGCACAGATACTTCAATCATTAGGTAAAAAAGTAGTTGCTGTAAGACATCCAATGCCTTATGGTGATCTTGAAAAACAGGTAGTTCAGAGATTTGCATCAATTGATGATTTACATAAACACAATTGTACAATTGAAGAAATGGAAGAATACGAACCACATATTTCTAAAGGTATAACTGTTTATGCAGGAGTAGATTATCATAAAATATTAAAAGAAGTTGAAAAAGAAGCGGATATAATTTTATGGGATGGTGGTAATAATGATATGCCATTTTTTAAACCTGATCTTTTAATTACTGTTGTTGACCCACATAGACCAGGGCATGAAGTAACATATTACCCAGGAGAAAATAATCTTATAATGGCTGATGTAGTAGTTATTAATAAAATTGATTCAGCAACACCAGAAAACATTGAAAAAGTTAGAGAAAATATCAGAAGAATAAATCCAAAAGCTCAAGTAATTGAAGCTGCTTCTCCTATTTTTATAACAGATTATGAAAAATTAAAAGGGAAAAAAGTTTTAGTTGTTGAAGATGGTCCAACTTTGACTCATGGAGAAATGCAATATGGTGCTGGTATAGTTGCAGCGAGAAAATTTGGTGTAAAAGAAATCGTAGATCCAAGACCATGGGTTGTTGGAAAAATAAAAGAAACTTATGAAAAATATCCATATATAGGGACTCTTTTACCTGCAATGGGTTATTCAAAAGAACAGATAAAAGATTTAGAAACCACAATCAATAAAGTAGATTGTGAAGCTGTAATTGTTGCTACTCCTATAGATTTAGGAAGAATTGTTAAGATAAACAAACCTGCTTATAAAGTTACTTATGAATTAGCTGAGATTGGAAAACCAGATCTTGTTGATATTCTATCAGAATTTATTAAAAGAGTAAAATAAACTACATTAAATTTAAAAAATTTAAATGTTTTATTAAAATGGGGAAGGATAAAACCTTCCCCATTTTTTATAAAAAGTTGAAACTTTTAATTTTTGTGATTTAATAATTTTTAGAAGTTAGTTAGGAGATTATTTATGTTTTTAAAAAAAAATAAGTATTATTTTGTTATTTTTTTAATCATTATTTCCCTTTTTAGTACTTTAATTTTTGCCCAAAATACCACTTCTAATTATGAAACAGATATATATAAATATGAAGGCTATAAAATAAAAAAAATTGAAGTTGAGGGGTTAAAAAATGTTTCTTATGAAGAAGTTTTAATGATGTTACCATTTTCTGAGAATAGTGATTTTGATGTTTATTCTTTTTCAAAAATTATTCAAATTTTGTTTTCAAGTGGATATTTTGAAAACATAGAAGTTACTATTAAACCTTTCGATGAAAGCTCAATTATTATTTTTATAAAAGTAAAAGAGTTCCCAATTGTTTATGATATAAAGTTTGTTGGTAATAAAAAAGTAGGGAAAGGTGATATTGAAAAAGCAATTTTAATAAAGAAAGGTGATTTTTATTCATCATTTCTTGTAAAACAACAGATCGATAAATTGAAAAGCACATACTCTTCAAAAGGATTTGAAAATGTTGAAATAAATATATCTTATGAACAAGCTAAAGATAAAAATGGACAAGTTATTGAAGGTTTTGTTATTGTAAATATAGAAATAAAAGAACCAAAAAGAATTAAAATTACAAAAATAGAATTTATCAATAACAAAGTTATTTCTAGTTTTGTCTTAAAAAATAAAATGAAAACTAAAACTTTTTTATGTATAATATTTGAAATTAGAAATGGTGTATTCCAAGAAGAACAGTTTAACGAAGATCTTGAAGAATTAAAAAAGTTATATTATGAAAAAGGATATCTAGATGTTAAATTCGAAAATATAGAGAAAAAAACCATAGAAAAAGAAGATGAAATAGCACTTGAAATTTACATTAAAGTAAATGAAGGACCACAATATTTTATTCAAGATTATAATATTTTAGGGAATAAAGTCTTTGACAAAGAAGAAATATTGAAAAATATTGATATTAAAAAAAATGTACCTTACAATAGAATATTTTTTGAATCTTTAAAAGAGAGAATTAAACAATATTATGCTAATTATGGTTTTATTTTTTCTGTTGTAATTATGGAAGAAGAGTTTAATTTTGAAAATAAAAAAGTTACAATAACATATACTATATTTGAAAATTCAAGAGCACATTTGAGAAATATCTATATAAAAGGTAATACAAAAACAAAAGATTATGTTATATTAAGAGAGTTAATGTTTAAAGAGGGTGAAGTATTTAATGTAGGAAAGATAACTCAATCTATTTATAATCTTTATAATACTCAATATTTTTCTTATCTTGATGTTCAAATTAAACCTACGGATTATACTAATATTGTTGATTTAATTATAATTGTTGAAGAAGCACCAACTTTTTCATTAAAGTTTGGAGGTTATTATCAACCAGGTTCTGGAATTGCTGGACTTGGTTTAAATTTTGAATTTTCTCAGAAAAATTTTTTAGGAATGGGGTATAATATTTCTACAGTACTTAATTTTTCATTTAAAAACTTAGATTTATCTTTTAATTTTTTGGATAGATGGTTTTTAAATCAACCTTTTATATTTGGTACATCATTATCATATAAAAATTCAGTTCTTAATGATCAATTAAGAGATAATGATAAAAATGGGGTTCCAGATCCATTTACAACATATGATGATTATAAAACAACATTACAATTAAATCCAAATTATTATAAAGATAATCCTTCATATTTAATTGATTACACAAAGAGTAATTTATCACTTTCACTTGTTTTTGGTAAAAGATGGATCCCATTTAATTCTTTATCATTTGGGTTTCTTCTTGATATAGCTTTTTATAATCCAAAAAATCCAGGTGATTTTCCATGGATTTCAAGTTATTCTTTAATAGAAGATGAAAACACAGGAAAACTTAGCTGGAAAAGTTTTTCAATTTTTTCTATATATGAATTTGATTCAAGAGATTATATTTTATTCGCAAAAAAAGGTATATGGTTCAAAGAAAGATTAGATTATTTTGGTGGAATTTTAGGAGGAGATTCTAATTTTATTAAATCTCTAACCACATTTAATTTAAATTTAAATTTATTTAATTTATTTGCATTTCATAGCACTTTGCAGTTAGGGCTGATCTTTAATCAACTTGATGGAAAACTAAATATTGATTCTCAGAATTATTTGTATATAAATGGATATTATGATGTTAGAGGATGGATGAATATTAATTACCTTGTTGGAAGATCAAAATTTTCATGGAATAATGAACTTGAATTTGAAATTTTCAAAAATATTTTAAATGGAGTTTTTTATTTTGATTTAGGAGGAATATATCAATTAACGAATGATATTTTGAAAATCAATATAAATAATATTTATTTTTCATACGGTTTTGGATTAAGGCTTTTGATGCAACAGTTTCCAATAAGACTTTATATAGCCAAAAAGTTTGATTTTGAAAACAACAATTTAATAGATTATAATCCAGGATTTTTTAATTGGACAATTGTATTTTGTATAGGTGATTATATGATGTTTTAATTTTTTTTGAAATAAATAAAATTCACATAAAGTTAGGCTCAAAATTTTATATAACAATAAATAGTTTAAATAAAATGATAGACTCCTAAATGGAGGTAGGTTTTATGAAGAGTATAAAAAAAATGTTATTTTACTTAATATTTCTTTCTTTTATTTTAATTTTACCTTTTAATATTATTTATTCTCAAGTCCTAATAAAAGTTGGTGTTGTTGATTTTAAGGAAGTTTATAATTTTTATACAAAAAGAACTCTTGTAGATATTGGTATTGATTATTATAATGACCAAATTAAGTTACTAGAAGAAGAGTATAACTTGAAAATGAAAGAATATGAAACAAAATTAAATAACCCAAATCTTACCCAAGATCAAAAAAATGCTATTATTAATGACAAGAGTAGTTATATTGAAAAATATCAAAAAAGAAAACAATATTTTGTAGATTTAATAAATGATTTAAAGGTAAATAAAGAAAAATATATTAATGAACATATATATTTTTGTATAAGAAAAGTTGCTGAAAAAGAAGGGTACTCAATAATAATAGATAAAAATAGTAACTCACTTCTTTATTTTGCAAATTATGTTGATTTAACAAATAATGTAATAGAATATTTGAAAAATTATATAGAAAAAAATTGTAAGGAATCAAAAATAGATGTAAATATATATTATTATCCATATATTAATAATTAATAAAAATTAATTAAAAAAAACTGAAAAATAAAAAAATTAAATAAAAATATAAATAAAAACAAAAAAGACAAAATATAATTAAGACTAAAAATATAATAAAAAAACTAAAAATAGAATTAGAAATAAAAAATAGATTAAATTTTTTTTTATAAGGTTATTATATGGTTCAATATTTAAGTCAATCTTACAAAGCTAATTTTTTAAAAAATTTTGTGAAAGATATTGAAATAGTTGGAGATGAAGAAAGAACTTTCAATAATGTTTCAAATTTAGACAATATAAGAGAAAATTCTCTTATTTATATTGAAGAACAGAGATATTTTAATGATGCAATAAAATCGAAGTGTTCGATTATAATATTAAGTCCCCAAATTTATAATGATCTTATTAATTCAGTCAAAGATTTTTCTAATAAAGATTCTTTATTGAATTATTTAAATAATAATTTTAAATCCCTTGTAATATTCAAAAATCCAAAAGCTTTATGGGCTTATGCAACATCTCTTTTTAAAAAGAGAATTGTTAATAAAGGAAAAATTGGTAAAAATTGTTTAATTAAATCCCCTATAAATATTTCTGAAATAGAAATAGCTGATAATGTTATAATTGAAAAAAATGTTAATATAGGAAAAAATGTTTTCATAGGTCATAATTCTTATATTGGTGAAAATGTAATTATTGGCGATAATACTTATATTTACCCACAGGTAACAATTCTTGAAAATTGTTTAATTGGTTCAAATTGTATTATTCATTCTGGAACAGTTATAGGTTCCGATGGATTTGGATATCAATTTTATGATTTTAATCATATAAAAATTGAACAAATTGGTAAAGTTAAAATTGGAAATTTTGTTGAAATTGGAGCAAATTGTACTATTGATAGAGGGACTGTTGAGGATACAATCATATCTGATTTTTGTAAAATTGATAACCTTGTTCAAATTGCTCATAATGTTTTTATAGATAAAGGGACAATTATAGCTTCCCAAACAGGAATAGCTGGTGGAGCTAAAATTGGTAAATTTGTTTTTATTGGTGGACAGGTAGGAGTTGCGGACCATGCAATTATTGAGGATGGTGTTAAAATTGCTGCAAAAACTGGAATTTCGAAAACAACTTATGAAAAAGGAAAAATGTATGCTGGTTCTCCTGCAGTTGAAGCACACCTTTTTAGAAGGATATCTGCTTCATTGAAATATTTACCAGATATTGTTAAAAAATTAGATTTTTGAAAAAATTATTTAAATATTAATGCTTATTATTATAAAAAAATTTTAATTTTTTTGGGGAATATGATGAATAGGATTTCAAAAAATGTATATGTTGATCAATCTTCATTGTTAGGTGAAAACAATATTATTGAAGAAGGTGTTATAATAAAAGAAAATTGCAAAATAGGTAACAATAATTATTTTCAATCTGGTTCAATAATTGGACCAAATGTAATAATAGGTGATAATAATTTTTTTGGACATTATTGTTTTATTGGTGGAGATCCCCAGGATGTAGCATTTCAGGGGGGAGTATCATATGTTAAAATTGGAAATAATAATAAAATTCGTGAATTTGTTACAATTCATAGAGGAACAAAAGAGGGAACTGAGACAGTTGTAGGAGATAATAATTTTTTAATGGCTTATTCACATATGGGACATAATGCTAAAATTGGTAATAGTTGTGTACTTGTAAATAATGCTCAAATGGCTGGTTATAGTGAACTTGGAAATTTTGTAGTTATGTCTGCATTTTGTGCAATACATCAATTTTGTAAAGTTGGAGATTATGTTATGATAGGAGGAGATACTAAAGTAAATAAAGATATTCCTCCTTTTGTCATGATTTTTGGAGTACCAGCAAAAGTTATTGGTTTAAATATTGTTGGGTTAAGAAGAAATGGTTTTTCTCAGGAAAGAAGATTACTTATAAAGGAAATATATAAGGTTCTCTATCATTCAAAATTACCTTTCTCAAAAGCAATAGAAATTATTAAAGAAAAATATGGAAATGAACCGGAAGCAATAAATCTTATAAATTTTTACTATTCTTCAAAAAGAGGTTTAGTTGGTTTTAAGGGAGAGGAGAAAGATGTTGAAGGGTAGAATATTAGCAGTTGATTGGGGCGAAAAAAAAATTGGATTAAGCTTGAGTGATCCTTTTAATAACTATGCTATATTAATTGAACCATTAGAAAACAAAAAAAATGATGTTTTTAATAATTTTTATAGTTTAATTATAGAAAAATCTATAAAAATAATTGTTTTTGGTATACCAGATTTTTTAAATGGTAAAGAATCATCTATTTCAAAAAAAATTAAAGAATTTATTTTTGAACTGGACAAGTATTTATATGAAAAAGGTATAAGGGAACTAAAAATTGAAACAATAAATGAGTCTTATTCAACAATTGATGCTTATAATTATTTTGAAGATAGATTTTCTAAAATAAAAAATAAAAAAAGTGAAATAAAAAAGCAAAAAGATTTTAAAAAAATAAAAGATTCACTTGCTGCAAAAGTAATTCTTGAAAACTATTTAATAAAATATAAGTATAGTAAAAAAAATTAGTTCAATTGCAAAGAAGAAAAAAATGGTTCTTTTAAAAACTCCTTTGTCAAAACCTTCATCAAAATAAAAATTTATTATATTTTCATTAAATCCTTTAGATACAAGAGAAATAGCACTTCTTTCGGAAAATCTAACAGCAAAAACAAGAAGTGGTAACATTAAAGTAAAAATATTAATATTTTTGATTTTTCTAAGTTTTCTAGCTATTAAAATTCTTTCATATTCTTCTTTTGTGTTATAAATAGAATTTATTGAAATAAAAAAAGGATATGCAATTTTTTTTGATAAACCAAAATGTTTCATTAATATATAAAAAAATTCAAAAATATCAATAAGTGAAATAGAGCAAATAGAAATCACACCAATTGCAAATAGTTTGAAAAATATTATTAACCCATTAATTAATGCATCTTTATAAAAAGAAAAACCAAATAGATTAACTTTTTCAAAATTTTTTAAAATTTCTTTATTTGGAAAAATTATATTCATTATAATTATTGTAAAAGTTACAGGCAATATAAGTAGAGAAGTTTTAATAAAAGTTTTAATATTTAATCCAAAATAAAACATAATAATAATTGAAGAAATAAAAAAAATAGTATTTATATAAATATTATCATTAAAAAACATTGGAATTAAAAAAGATAGTAAAATAATAAGAATTATAATTGAGTATCCTCTATTTTTTAAATTATAATTATTTTTCATTGTATAATTTTCTCAAATTGTTTTGTTTTTTAATTTATTGTAATAATTTTTTTATAAATAATTTTTTTTATAATTTTTTAATTTTTAAAATTTTTTATTATAATTACTTTTTATGAATTTTTAATCAATTTTTAAATTTTCAAGTTTTAAAATTTTTTCTTTATCAATTTTTGTTAATGTAGAATTTTTTAAAATATAAAAGGAATCTCCTATTTCTTTCGCAAATTCAATATCATGAGTAATTATAAGTATTGTTTTTTTTAAACTTTTTAAATATTTTATAAAATTTATTATCATTATTTTATTTGCAAAATCTTGTCCAAATGTAGGTTCATCAAAAATATATATATCTTTATCTATTAAAAGGTTCGAAATTAATGTAAATCTTTTTTTTTCACCTTCAGATAGTTCATAAGGGGATTTATTTAAATATGATTCAAAATTAATTAATTTTGTCAGATTTTCTTTAAATTTTATTGCTAACTTTTTGTTTTTAAAATAGGATAAAATCTCTTTTTCTATTGTTGGAAATAAAAAATGTGACTCTGGATTTTGAAAAATTATAGAGATATAATTTGATGAGAGAAAAATTTCTCCTCTATAGGGTTTTAATATATTACAGATTAATTTAATCAAAGTGGTTTTTCCACTACCATTTTCACCTAAAATAATAGCAACTCCTTCTGAAATTTCTAAATTAATGTTTTTTAATAAAAAATTTCTTGTAAAATTATTATCAAATCTTTCTCTTATTTTTGTTTTTAAATTCTTTTTTATTTCATAAGAAAAATAAAGATTTTTTATTTTTATAAATGTTTTTTTTTCATTTTTTTTGTATTTTTCTTTTAAATCTATAAAAAATTTTTTTTCTAATTTATTAAAAAAAGAAATCTCTTTTTCATAATAATTTAAAAAAAGATCTTTGTTTTCAAAACTTTCTATTTTATATGAAATATGTTTGTCATCTTCATTTTCTTTTTTTATATATATAAATTTATTATATAGATCAATTGTTTTTTGGAAATCATGATCAATAATTATTATAGTTTTATTATTTTTCAATTTTCTAAGAATAGAGTAAATTATTTTTTTATATTTAAAATCAATAAAAGAAGTTGGCTCATCAAGAAATAAAATCTCTGGGTCAATTGTTAACAATGAAGCAAGTTGTATTTTTTGGATCTCTCCACCCGAAAGATTAAAAGTGATCTTATCAAGATAATTATAAAGATTAAATTTTTTTACAATTTCATGAAATCTTTTTTTTATTTCTTCTTTATTAAAGTTTCTATTTTCAAGAGGAAAAATTATTTCATTTTTTACATATGGAGTAACAATTTGAGTGTATGGATTTTGAAAAAGGCAAACTGGTCTATAGAAATCTTTTAATTTATTAATTTTTTTTTCTTCTTTATAAGATATATCTTTAATTTTAATATCTGTTTCAACACTAGCATATTCATAATCTGGAATCAGCATATTTAAAACCTTAAAAATAGTAGATTTTCCACAACCAGAATTTCCTGAAAATAAAACAAAATCATTTTCATTAATTTCAATATTACCTCTATAGACCAGTTCCTTTTTTGATGAAGGGTATTTTACTCTTATGTAGCTAAAGCTTATTAATTGTTTATTGTTGTTCATTTCTTTGAATATATTTGTTTATCACACCACTTCTTTTAAGTAAATTAAACAAAACATAAGATACAACTCCAGCTTCAATTATCCCAGATATTGAGTAAGAGATAAATTGCAAAATATTAAATTTTAGTGTTAATGTATAATATTTAGAATAAAAAAAATCAAGAATAAAAGAAAAAATACAAGAGAGAAGTCCAGCAAGAATACTTGTTAAAAGATTCCATTTTCTATATAAAAAAATTAAAAATACAAGTTCAGCACCAAGTCCTTGAACAAATCCCCATAAAACAGCTGTAATTCCCCATTTTGTAATCCATCCTTCAACAAAAGCTGCTATTACTTCTCCTATTAAAGCAGCTCCTGGTTTTCTTATTATTAATGCTGGAAGGATTCCACCAATCATCCAGATTCCAACATTTAAACCTGATAAACCAAGAGGTTTAAGAAAAACTTTAAAAAAATCATAAGCATAAGTCCATAAAAAGAATATTAGCCCTATAACAGTAGAAAGAACAAATAGTAAAACAATTTCATCAATTCTGTAACCAGTATTAAGTTTAAAATTTTTTTGGTTTTTGTTTTCCATATGATTCCTCCTAATATTTTATTATATATTAGGAGGTGGAAAAAGCTTGAGATTTCTTTCGCATTCCCTTCGCAGGTATTACCCTGATCAGGTTATTGGAGTATAATCTCAGGCCTTTTAAGACCACCCCCATGCTGGTTTTATATTATTCCATTTTTTTTTTTTGTCAAACAATTATTAAAAATTAAAGTAAATTAAAAAATAAAAAATTTAAATAATAAAAAAACTAATAATTGAAAAAACAATTTTAAAAAGTAAATTAATTTAAGACAAAGTGATTTTAAAATAAAAAATTAAAAATTAAAAATTATTTGATTAATAAACTATTTAATTAAAAATTATAATTTACTCAATTGTAAATTACATATTTATATTTAAAATATTTTTATTAAATTTTTAAAAAAATGGAGTAATTTATGAAAATATTTGTATTTGGTTCTGGTGGAAGAGAACATGCACTTTGTAGAGCATTAAAAAATTCAGATTTAAATAATATTAAAATTTATTGTTATCCTTCAAATGCTGGAATAGAACCTTTAACAGAAAAAAATATGTTTAATTCTTATGATGATGCAATTAATTTTATAATTAAAGAAAAAATAGATTTAGTTGTTATTGGACCTGAAAATTATCTTGCAGAAGGCATTGTTGACTTTCTTACAAATTATAATATCAGGGTTTTTGGTCCTAAAAAAGATGTTGCAAAACTTGAAAGTTCGAAACTTTTTGCAAAAAAATTTATGGAAAAATATAATATTCCTACTGCAAGTTATAAATTATTTGATAATGAAAGAGACATAAAATCAAATATTAAAGCACCTATTGTTTTAAAATATGATGGATTGGCAGCAGGAAAAGGAGTTACTGTTTGTAAGAACGAGAAAGATATAAATGATTTTTGTGATTTGGTTTATAATAAAAAATCTTTTGGTGATAATAATATAGTCATTGCAGAAGAGCTTCTTGAAGGTAAAGAATTATCTGTTATTATAGCAGTTTCAAATCATGATTATTTAGTTTTTCCCTATGCAAGAGACCATAAAAGAGCTTTCGATAATAATGAAGGACCTAATACAGGTGGAATGGGAACTATAGCTTCTTTTGATTTAATTGATGATGAAACAAAAAAAGAAATAGATGAAAAAATAATAAAACGAACCTTAAAAGGTTTTGAAAAAGAAAATATTGAATATAGAGGTTTTTTATTTATTGGTTTAATTTTAACAAAAAAAGGGTCATTTGTTCTTGAATATAATGTTAGGTTTGGAGATCCTGAAGCACAATCGATTTTAAATTTACTTGAAGGGGATTTTGCCAGATTTATTTATAAAACATTTGATAATAATTTTGATAAAAATATTATAAATTTTAAAAAAAATTATTCTATTTCAATAATTGCTGCTTCAAAAGGTTATCCTGGGAAATATGAAAAGGATAAAAAAATTTATGGTTTAAATGAATTTGGTCAGAATGATCAACTTTTAAATGATAATATTTATATTTATCATTCTGGAACTATAAAGAAAAATAATGATTTTTATACCAATGGAGGAAGAGTCTTTTCTTTAAGTAGCTATGGCAATGATTTAGAAATGTTAAGAAAAAAAATTATAAATGGTTTTGATAAAGTTTATTTTGATGGGATGTTTTTTAGAAAAGATATTGGAAACTATTTGTAAAAAGAAAAAAATCTTTTATTATTAAAAAAATAATTTAAAGGGAGGTAAAATGGATAAAATTTTACTTGAAAAACTTAAACAATATAAACAAAATAAAATTATAAATTATATTAGAAATCTTGAAGAGGGAGTTTTACCTGATTCAAATATAAAAATATTAAAATTAGAAAATCAACTAAAAAATATAGATTTTGACTTTTTTTTCAATAAAATTGTTCCATTTAAAGATAAAAAAAGAGAAGAATTAAAAATAGAGCCTCATCCAGTTTTAAAAATGGAAGATATTGATAATGAAAAAAGAGAGTATTACAAAGAAATAGGAGAAAAGGTTTTAAAAAATGGTGAAGTTGCTTTTTTGGTTGTAGCAGGTGGTCAAGGGTCAAGACTTGGTTTTGAACATCCAAAAGGTATGTTTCCAATTGCTCCAATAACTAATAAATCACTTTTTCAAATTCATTGTGAAAAAGTTTTATCATTTTCAAAATATTATAATTTTTCTCCAATTTTTTTAATAATGACTTCGGAAACTAACCATGATGAAACAGTTGATTTTTTTGAGAAAAACAAGTATTTTAATCTTCCTTCAAAATCATTAATCTTTTTCAAACAGGGAATGCTTCCTGCAATTGATTTTGAATGTGAACTTATATTAGAAAGTGATGATTCTTTATTTTTTGCTCCTGATGGACATGGTGGAACACTTTTTGCTCTTAAAAAAAATAATATTTTGAAATTTTTAAAAGAAAAAAATATAAATATAATTTCTTATTTTCAGGTTGATAATCCACTTGTTTATATTGCTGATCCTATATTCTTAGGTGCTCATATTGATGGTAATTATGAAGTATCATCAAAGGTTTTAAAAAAGAGAGATTGGCAAGAAAAAGTTGGTGTTCCTGCATACTTAAATGGTAAACCTTCAATTGTTGAATACTCTGACTTACCTGATGATCTTGCTAAATTAAAAGATGAAAAGGGTAATTTAATATATGGGTTTGGTTCAATTGCTATTCATCTTTTTAATGTTGACTTTATAGAAAAAATAACTTCAAATGATCTATTTTTACCTTATCATATTGCTAAGAAAAAAATACCATTTTTTGATACAGAAAATTATAAAAAAGTTAACCCAGATAATAATAATGGAATAAAGTTTGAACAATTTATTTTTGATTCTATTCCAATGGCTAAAAATGCTTTATTTTTTGAAACAGATAGAGATCTTGAATTCAAACCACTTAAAAATAAAGAAGGTGAAGATTCTATAGAAACTTGCAAAAAAGGAATAAGTGATTTTTATAAAATTTGGTTTAAAAAAGCAGATTATGAAATTAATGATAATCAATTGGTTGAAGTTTCACCTCTTTTTGCTTGCATTGAAGAAGAATTTAGAAGTAAAGTATGGAAATTTGTTAAAAATATTCCAAATAAAATATATATTGAATAAAATGTATTCTTAAATAAATTAAATTAATAAAAAGAGAGGTTTTTATGGGACAATATTATATTTTAGAATTAAAAAATGATTTTGTGGAGACAAATAATATATTTTCTAATATACCAATAATATCTCAAGAAAACTTTGCATTTGATGAATTTATATTAAAAGTTGAAACTTTAATAATTAATAAAAACATTAAATATATTATAATTAAAGAAGATCAATCATTTTCTGCAATGCCTGGACAACTTGAACAGATATTATCTGTTTTCAAAAGATTAAAAGAGAACAATAAAAAATTGATCTACTTCTCTAAAAATTATAGTTTAAAGTCTTTATTTTTATCGTCAATTTGTGATGAAAGAATCTCTCCTTTATTAGGTAGTTTTATTTTTACGGGATTAAAATTTTCATTTAATTTTTTCAAAAGAGCTATGGATAAATTAGATATAAAAATAGAAGTTTATAGAAGAGGTAAATATAAAGGAGCACTTGATAGATTTAGACTTGATTCTATTGATGAAGCTCAAAAAGAAGCTTATGGTAAAATTCTTGAAGGAATTTATAATTGTTTTAAAGATGAAATTACAAAAAATTTAAACATTTCAACTGAATTATATGAGAATAAAATTTATGATAAAATTTTAAAAATAGATGAAGCTAAAGATTTAAATATTATTACAGATATAAAAAATTTTAAAGATATAGAAGAAGATTTTAAGAAAAAAAAGATAAAAAAAATAAAAAAAATAAATATTTCAAAATCATTTGGAAAAGGGAAAAAGGTTGTTATATTAAATTTTGATGGTGGTATAAAGGATGGTAAAAATGATTCAAGTCCTTTATTTGGAAAACAGATAGGTGATGATTATTACTTAAAAGAAATTGATAAAATTGCAAAGAATAAAAAAATAAAAGTTGTTATTTTTAAAGTAAATTCAGGTGGAGGTTCTGCTTTAGCTTCAGATGCTATTGCAAGTGCCCTTTATGATTTAAGGAAAGATAAAATTCTTGTGGTTGTTCAATCAGGAGTTGCAGGATCCGGTGGTTATTTTATCTCTTTTCCAGCTGAGAAAATTTTTACACAAAGAACAACTATTACAGGATCTATAGGTGTAATCAATGGTATGTTTTATATGAAAAATTTATATGATAAAATTGGTATTACAAGGTCAGAATTAAAAAAAGGAGAACATGCAGATTGGGATTCAACATTCAGAGAAAGAACAGAAGAAGAAAAAAAGCTCATAGATTTTCATATAGAAGATATTTACCAAAAATTTATTTCTAAAGTTGCAGAAGCAAGAAAAAAAAGTATAGATTATATTGATAGTATAGGGCAGGGGAGAATTTGGTCAGGTCTTGATGGAGTAGAAATTGGGATAACTGATGAAATAGGTGATATATATAAAGCAATTGATTATATAAAAAATAAATTAAACTGTAAATCTTTGAATATATCATTCTTACCAAAGAAAAAAACATCTTTTATAAATAAATTACTTTTTGAACATAAAAATGTATCAATAGGTATAAATGATATAAAATTAAAAAATGAAATGCTTAATTATTTAAGTGTAATTAATGAGTTTGATAAATTGAACAATAAAAATTTACTTTTTATCCCTGAATTATTATTTGGTGAATTTAAAATGTAAAACAGAATAATTATTAACCTTATTAAATATATAAATACTTTATTTATTGAATGTGTTAAGTTTTAATTTTTTTAAAATATTAAATTGTTTTTGTTTTTAATTTAAAATACTAACACAATAGAATTTATCAAAACATGAGTTGTTTTAATAAAATATTCAATAATTTATAGAGGTAATAATGAGTAATATAAAAAGACCAAGTTGGGATGAATACTTTTTAGCAATTGCAAGAACAGTATCAACAAGATCCACATGTTTCAGAAACAAGGTTGGAGCTGTTATAGTAAAAAATAAAGAAATAATTTCTACTGGTTATAATGGTGCTCCAACATATCAAAAAAATTGTTTAGAATTAGGAAATTGCTATAGAAATTTGCATTCAATACCTTCTGGTACTCAACTTGAAAGATGTAGAGCAGTTGGTTCACATGCTGAAAGTAATGCAGTTGTTCTTGCTGCAAAAAATGGTCATAGTACAAATGGAGGGACAATATATATAACAGGACATAGATTTATATGTAATCAATGCAAAGCTATTATAGCAAATGCTGGAATTGTAAGAGTTGTTCTTCAAGATACAGAAGGAAATATAAAAGAATTTATACCGGAAAGAGATTGGAGTATTCATCCAATAGATTTAGAATAAAAAAAAAGAATAAAATAATAATTAAAAAACAAAAAATAAAAAAACAGCTCAAAAATGAACAATAAAATAAAAGTAAAACTTACAGATAAAATTGTTTTTGGTGATGGAAACATTTACATTCAGACAATGGCTAATATTCCATATGCAGAATTTGAAAAATTAAGAAAACAAGTAAAATTCTTAAAAAAACTGCCAGTTCAAATATGTAGATTATCTCTTAGAAACAAGGATGAACTCAGTTTTTTTTTAAAAATTAAAAATGAATTTGAATCTGATGATTTTGTTTTTGTTGCAGATACTCATTTTGATCCTGAAATCTCTAAAGCAGCAATAAAGTCCGGTGTAAAAAAAATAAGAATAAATCCTGGCAATATGAATTTAAATAAATTAAAAGAATTAATTAAATTAGCAAAAGATTATAATAGTGTAATAAGAATAGGTATAAATGGTGGTTCCTGTAAGGAAAAATTAGGGGATAATTTTAATGAATATGATGTAATAAATTTACTTTATGATTATATTACTACCTTTGAGAAAGAGAATTTTTATAGTATAATTTTATCAGCAAAATTTTCAGATCATAATTTTTCTTTAAATGTGAATAAGTTAATCTCTGAGAAATTTAAATATCCAATTCATCTAGGAGTAACAGAAGCTGGAAATATTGTTCAATCAACTATTAAACATACAATTTTTTATAATAGCCTTCTTCCACTTGGTATTGGAGATACTATAAGAGTTTCTATAACTGATGACCCTGCAAAAGAAGTTGAAGTTGCTAATTATATTTTAAAAGTTTTAGGATTAAAAAAAGGAATCGAAGTAATTTCTTGTCCAACATGTGGAAGAACTTGGGGTAATCTTGTAAATATAGTTAAAAGATTTAATAGAAAAGTTTTATTATTAGAAAAAAAATATAATTTTAATAGAAATATAAAAATAGCATTAATGGGATGTGAAGTAAATGGTCCTGGAGAAGCTAAAGATGCTGATATAGGTCTTTCTCTTATGAAAAATGGTGGTTTAATTTTTAAAAAAGGTATAATTTTTAAAAAATTAGAGTCTAAAAAAATGTTTGAAAATTTCATTTTTGAAGTTGAGAATTTTATAAAAAATGAGAAAAAAAATACTTTTATTTGGAAATAAATTAGATATAAATATAAATTTTATAAATATTACACCAAAAATATTTTTAAAAAATGACTCTATTGAAATATATGTGAATAAAGAATTTCTTTCAGAAAATAATAAAGAAAAATTTGAAAAGTTTATTAACAATTTTTTAAAAGAAAGATTGATGCTTATAGTTAAAGAAATTGTAAAAAAATGGGAAAAAATTTTAAATGTAAAAGTTGACAATATTAAAATAAGAAAAATGAAAAGAAGATGGGGGACATGTTATTTTAAAAAAAACACAATAATATTAAATTTTAAATTACATGAAAAACTTATTGAATGCATAGAATATGTTGTTGTTCATGAAATGATTCATCTTATTATTCATAATCATAGTAAAACTTTTTATTCTTATATGGGTAAATATTTACCAAATTGGAAAAAATTAAAATATGAATTAAATGAATTAAACTATTTAAAAAATTTTAATAAGTCCTAAAATTAAATTTATAGTTATAATTATTAAAACAAAAATAGCAATCTTTTTATGAATCTTTCTAACTATTTTACTTAAACTAAATTTTGAAAAATATTTATTTGTTGATATAAAACCAAAAGAAGTTTGCAAAATTATAAAAATAAAAGCAATTAATCCAATAATTCCATGGATTGTTGAAAAATGTTTTATTCCTATATTATTTACAAATATAAATATTAAATAAAATCCAAAAATTGATAAAAATGTTTTTAATATATTTATAGATTTATGAACTTTTAACCACCAATTGTTTTTTCTAAAAAATTTTGCAATTATTCCAGCTGTAAATGCAAGGACAAATGCTAAAATCATTAAAATCATATGAGGATAAAAACTGCTCATAAAATTATCTCCTTTTTTATAATCACTAAGAAAAATTATTTTTTTATTTAATAATAATATTTATTGTTCCTCTTTTAGAATGTTTTGATTTTATATCCATAGAGTTTGAATATGCCCATATGAGTTTTATTTCTTTCCCTTTTTCTATTATTTTATCTTTACTATCTCCTGTATTTAATTTTCTTGAAAATTCAAAAATATTTTTATCTTTATCTGTTTTACCAGCGAAAGCTAAAATATCAAATGTCCCACCTAATTTTATATCATCTTCATGAGGACCAAATATTCCTGAAGAAAATTGATCATATATTTTTGGTTCATTATTTTGAAAAGAACATATTATCATGTCAGCATCTTTCATTGCATTTGTGGGATTAAATCCTATTGAAACCCAACCTTTTACTTTAGCTTCAAGTCCAAAATAAACAATATCACCTAATATTTCTGAATAGATTATAATTGTTTCTTGATCAATTTTAAAAACATTATTATATTCTCCTTCAGCTATAATTCCATCTACAAGATTTTTAACTTGTGAAAAAATAAAAATTGGGGCTATATTTAGTATTAAAAAAGTTAAAAAACATAATAAGAAAATAACTTGCTTAATTTTTCTCATTTTGTTCTCCTTTTCTTTTAATATGTGATTTTCTGGAGAATTTTAAATAAGTAGATTTTTTTTAATTTTCAATTTTAATTTTAATTTAAATTAATTTTTTTTTCAAACAAATATTAATAAAATTGTATCTTTAAAATTAAAAAATTGACATTAAATTTTAATGATTTATTTTATTAAAAAATATTAATAGGAGAGTATATGCCTGTTAATTTAAAAGGTAGAAGTTTACTTTCTTTAAAAGATTTTACACCTGAAGAAATTAGATATTTACTTGATCTTTCTCATGATTTAAAATCAAAAAAAAGGTCAGGAATAAAACAAAATCTTCTTGAAGGAAAAAATATTGTTCTTCTTTTTGAAAAAACATCAACAAGAACAAGATGTGCTTTTGAAGTTGCAGCACTTGATGAAGGAGCTCATGTAACTTTTTTAGGGCAGAATGATTCACAGATGGGGAAAAAGGAATCTCTTGAAGATACTGCAAAAGTTCTTGGTAGATATTATGATGGAATTGAATTTAGAGGTTTTAAACAAGAAACTGTTGAAATTCTTGCTAAATATTCCGGTGTTCCAGTATGGAATGGTTTAACAGATATTGATCATCCAACTCAAGTTTTAGCAGATCTTATGACAATAGAAGAACATCTTGCAAAACCATTGAACAAAGTAAAAATGGTATTTGTTGGTGATACTAGAAATAATATGGCTTATGCTTTAATGTATGGTGCTGCAAAAATGGGTATGCACTTTGTTTTACTTGGACCTTCAGAGCTTAAACCTGATCAAAAAGTTATTGATGAAATGAAAGAAGTATGTAAGCAAACAGGAGCAAAGATAGAATTTACAACAAATCCTGATGAAGCTCTTCCACAAACTGATGTTATTTATACCGATGTATGGGTTTCAATGGGTGAAGAAGATAAAATGGAAGAAAGAGTAAAATTACTTTCAAAGTATAGGGTAACCATGGATTTTATCAAAAAAACAAAAAATGATGATGTTATTTTTATGCATTGTTTACCTTCATTCCATGATTTTGAAACTAAAGTTGCAAAAGAAGCTAAGGAAAAAGGTTTAGATATCAGAGAGGTTGAAGATGATGTTTTTAGAAGTAAACACTCTGTTGTTTTTGATGAAGCAGAAAATAGAATGCATACTATAAAAGCTGTAATGGTTGCAACTCTTTAATTTTGAAAATATCTTTAATATTTTAATTATTTTAAATTATATTTGAAAAAAGGACTGTTTTTTAGCAGTCCTTTTATTTTTTATAAAAAAGGAGAAATAATGAGTGAATTTAAAGCAGAAAAAATTTCAAATAATATTTTCAGAATATATAATAGCGAAAAAGATATATATCTTATTGGTACTGCTCATGTTTTAAAAGAAAGTGTTGAAGAAATAAGAAAATTAGTAGAAGAAGTTAATCCTGATACAATAGCTGTTGAACTATGTGAGTCAAGATACAATAGTATAAATGATAAAAATAGATGGGAAAATCTTGATATAATTAAAGTTATAAAAGAAGGGAAAGGTTTTTTATTATTTGCAAATTTTGTTTTAGCATCATTTCAGAAAAAAATAGGTTTAAAACTTAAATCAAATGCAGGTCAAGATATGATCGAAGGTATAAATATTGCAAAAGAAAAAGGATTAAAACTTCTTTTAGCAGATAGAGATATTAATCTTACATTAAAAAGGGCCTGGAAAATTACAACATTTAAAGAAAAAATGGTTATAATTGAATCTATCATAGAATCAATATTTTCAAATGAAAGAATTGATGATTCACAAATCAAGGAATTAATGGAAAATGGGGATTTTTTAGATTCATTATTAAATGAATTTTCTAAACAATTACCTTTTATAAAAAAAATATTAATAGATGAAAGAAATATTTATATTGCAAATAAAATTAAAAATTCAGATGGAAAAAAAACTATTGGCATTATAGGTAAAGGACATCTTGAAGGTATAAAAGATTTAATAGTAAATGGATTTGAATATGATTATTCTATTGAAACTATCCCACAAAAGCAAAAAGGTTTAAATATATCAAAATATATTGTTCCAACTATTATTTTACTTATTATTTTATTGGGTTTTTTAAAAGGTAAAAAGGTTGCTTTGGAAATGCTAAAATACTGGGTTATTGCAAATGGTTTTTTTACCTCTTTATTTTTAGTTCCTGTACTTGCTCATCCAATAACAATTATTTCTTCATGGATTGTTTCACCAATAACTTCTTTAAATCCGACAATAGGTGCAGGGATTGTTCTTTCTATAATAGAATCATTTATAAAAAAACCAAAAGTTAAAGATTTTGAAAATTTAAGTTATGATATTACAAGTTTAAGGGGTTTTATAAAAAATCGTATCTCAAAAATATTACTTGTTTTTGTAATGGGTTCTATTGGTTCTTCTATAGGTACTTTTGTGGGAATACCTTTTTTATTAAGTTTATTAAAATAATATTTATAGATAAAGAATTTAAAAATAAAAAATTAAAATAAAAAAAATTCAATATTTAAAATAAACTAAAAATGGAAATAAAAAATAATTTTATAGATGATAAATATGAAGATTTAAATAAATTTTTTAGTAAAAACATTTGCAAGTTTTATAAATATTTATTAAAAATTTTTAATAAAAAGTTTAATAGAAGTATAAAAAATATTAAAAATTTTAAAAAAGAGTATACTAACAATTTTAACAATCAAATATTTTATAAATTATTTGATTTAATAAAAATTTCAAAAAAACAATTTATAAATTCCTTAAATAGATCTTTTGTTTTATATAGAGATTTTAATATTCCATTAAATATTATAAATCATAGCATAGTAGTGGCATTAAATTCCTTTTTAATTCTTTTTTTATCAATATTGAACTATAATTTGTTAAATGTTATACTTTATTATAACAAATATTCTATTTCTAATAATAAAAAGGTAGACATAAATATAAAAATTGATAGAAAGAAATATTTAATCTCTGAAATAAAAAAAATATCAAATTTTACTATAAATCTTTTTAATAATTTGGCTTTATTTGAAAAATTTATCAATAATTTTATTTTAGCTTGTTTATTACATGATATTGCTAAGTTTATTGAAATAAGGGAAAATTATTTAAATAATAAAGAAATAAATCATGCGGAGAAAGGATATATAATTCTTAAAGATTTAGGATTTCCTTTTGGAGCAATATTATGTAGGGATCATCTTATTAAAGATTTTAATGGAAATATCTCAATTCCTTCGAAAATATTGAACCTTTCAGATAAAATGGTTAAACATTCAAAAATAGTTTCTATTGAGGAAAGATTTGTTGATTTAAAAAAAAGATATCAAAAATATGCAGATAAATTTTCAAAAAATAACCTGATAATGTATGAGAATTATACTAATCTGCTTTTCAATACTTGTAAATTAGTTGTTTTAAAAATATTATCTAAAAATCATTCGACAAAAAAAATATTTAAAGAAAAAATAAATATAAAATTTTTGCAAAAAAAATTAACATGTAAAATAAATAAATTATTCAATTGCTTTGAAAAATCTTATATTCCAATTAATTAATTTTATTGTTTCCCATATTTTTAAATGCATTTTTTTAGAAGGTATTCTCCATAAGGATGATTCTGGCCCAAACATTTCAAAAAATTTATTTATATCTTTGTAACCAATTTCGCCTTTTTCAATATTTATAATTGGGTAGAGAGGTTTTTTACTATTAAGCATTTTATACTCTTTATAAGTTTCTTTTATCCAGTAATCCATGTTTTGAATGTACTCATATCCCCAAGTTTCCAAATAAATCTGAGGGAGAAAAGCATCAACATATTTATCAATAATATCTACTCTTATGTTATTATCTTTTGGATTTGCAAATGTTGTGCAATAAAATTTAAAATAATCATTCAAAGCATAAGTATTTAAGTTATTATAATTCAAATAATTTTTGATCTCCTTTTTGTATTCATTTAAAAATTTATCCCTATATTTTAAAAATTCTTTTAATATATTCTCAAGTTTTTTTGTTTCATTTTCAAACTCTTTTTCAATATCAATAACATACCCTAAATATCCATTTTTAAAAGCATAATAGATATTTTTAGCCTGATTTTCTTCATTACCAGGATAATTGTATGACCATGCCCATGGTTCTATTCCATATTTTTTATAAATTTCTGGAATTTTTTTATCAGATATTTCAGGCCAATTAGTAGAATTATAAGAACCATCTCCAACTTTAATATATATTCTTTTTACTCCTAACTTTTTTAGACTTATAGCAATTTCCTCATGAGAATTAAAATTAGTTTCTTCTAAATACCATAAACCACAAAACCATATCCTTTATAGTGTGATTTATAGGTCTTGGATTATAATTTATCTCCTTTTTTGCTTTTTCTGATGAAATATTTGCATTACTTAAAAGAATTTTTATAGATTCAAGAGTTATATTTCCAGTTTTCTTAAAAATTAAATAGTAAAGATCAAAGAAAGGAGCAACAAAATAAAGTAACCAAATTGGAATTGTAATTTTTGGTCTTTTTTTACCAGAATATTTTGCAAAATATTCAATCATTTTTGGGATTTTAATAGTTTCTCCACCTAATATATATATTTCTCCTCTCTTGCCTTTTTCTGCAAGATTAATAAGAGCATCAGCAACATCTCTAACATCAACAAAATTGTATTCTCCAGTTATATTAAAAGGAATTTTCGAATTTACAAAATCAATAAAAAATTTACCCATTCTAGATATTTTATAATCATAAGGGCCAATTATTCCAGTAGGACATGCTATAACAGCATCGATGTAATCTTTTGATTTTTCTTTTACAAGTAAAGTTGCTTTAGCTTTTGATTTTCCATAATCTCCAATTGCAAGGTCTGGATTAATGGGTGTATTTTCATCTATTATTGTACCATGAGGAACATCAGCAAATGCATGAATTGAGCTAACATAAACAAGTCTTTTTACATTGCAAATTTTAACAGCTTCAATTACATTCATAACTCCTTTAATATTAATTTCTTGTAATATTTTTGATTGACCAGGAATTATACTAATATAACTTGCAAGATGATAAACAATATCACATCCATTAAAAGCTTTTATTAAAGAATATTTATCTCTAACATCTCCATAAACAATCTCAATTGGCAGATTAATTATATGTTCAATATTATCAGTAGGGTAGACTAAAACTCTTACTTTTTCATTTTTTTCAATTAATTTTCTAATAAGAACATTTCCAAGATGCCCAGAACCACCTGTAACTATAACCATAAAAACCTCCTTTTTATTTATTTTTTATTTTGTTTTCATTCTATAAGGTTTTATCATCGAGTAAGTAATCACTCATTTTATTTTAAAAATAAAAAACAACAACATAATTTGTTTTGAATAATTTAAAATAATTTTAATTACAGTATTATCTTAACCATAATTGATTAAAAATAATTTTATAAAATTATAATTTTATATATATATTCAATAACTTTATCAATACCTATTTCTTCAATTATATTTTTGTCTGAAACAATATATCTTTTAAAAGATATATCTCCAAAGCCCCATAAAAAATAAATAATTAATTTTAAATTATCTTTTTTTATATTTTTATTTTTTAATTCTTTAATTTCTTTTATATTACTTAATTTTTCATAAATAAAATCTATACTTTTATCAAAAATAACTGAAAGTTTTTGCTTTAATTCTTCATCATCTAATTCGGAAAAAGCTTTATATATAACCTTATAATATTCAACAAAATATTTATTATGAGTTAAGAAGTTTTCTCCTAAAATTTTTAAATTATCATATAAACTTTTATTTTGATTTAAATTTTTTATAAAAAAATCTAGCAATTTTTTTGAAACTTCATCAATAACAGCTAGGAAAATTTCCCTTTTAGAAGAAAAATAATTATAAATAGTCCCCTCAGAGATATCTAATTTTTCAGCAATTAATGCTGTTTTCATATTTTGATAATTTGATTCTTGGATTATTTTAATAGCTGTATCAATTATTTCTTCCTTTTTTCCCAAAGTATTATCCTTTATTATTTGATTTTTAATAAAAAATTCTTCTAATTAATAAATATTTTTATAAAATATATTTACTTAAAATAATTATCTAATAATTTTTTAGAAAATATTTTAATTTATATTTATTTATTAAATTTAAGTGAGTAATCACTCATATAAATAATACAAAATTTTAAAATGTCAAATCTAATTGAAAAATTTTTTAAAAAAACTAATATTTTTTCAATAAAAATATAAAATAAGCTAAAAATATGAATAATTTCTTATTTGTTTTATTAAAAAGTATATTTGACAAGTTTCAAAATTACTCAAATGATTCAAAACTTAAATATACTAATAAATTAATAAATGAAAAATTAAATTATTTATTAGATAAAAATTTATATAGAGAAAATATTAAAAGTGAAGGAATAGAGTATTACAATTACTATAAAATATTTACAGAACTTTTAAAAAATCAAACTTATAGAATAAATCAATTAATAAAATGGATATTTAATAAATATGAATTAGATTTTGAAAAAATGTCAGATCTTCCTCTTGAATTAAGAAAAAAATTAAAAGAGAATTTTGCAACTGTTACAAATTTAAAAATTAGAGAAGTATTGCACGAAAAAAAAACAGATACATTTAAATTAAAATTAATTACAAATGACTTATATATAGTTGAAAGTGTTATATTGAATGATAGAGGTCGTTACACTTTATGTGTTTCTACTCAAATAGGTTGTCCTATTGGATGCAAATTTTGTGCAACAGGTAATTCCGGTTTTATAAGAAATCTTGATGCTCATGAAATTATTGATCAATTTTTATTAGCTAGCAATTTTCTTAAAAATATTAATATTGAAAATGAAGAAAAAAATAATAATATAAATAATATAGTTTTTATGGGAATGGGAGAACCTTTATTGAATATAAAAAACGTTTTTGCTTCAATTGAAACATTAAATAATCCAACTCTTATAAATCTTTCATCTAGAAAAATAACTATTTCAACATCTGGAATAGAAAATAAACTTGAAGAACTTTTCAATTTTAAAATTCCTATAAGAATTTCATTTTCTCTACATAGTCCAGAAAATATAAAAAGAAAAGAAATTATACCTATAAACAATAATATAGATGAAATTATAAATAAATTTGAAAATTATTATAATAAAACTAGAAATCGTATTACAATTGAATATATATTGATTAAAAATGTAAATGACGATGATAATAGTATAAATAAATTAATTAATATATCAAAGAAACTAGGGAATTTTATAAATTTAATTCAATATAATCCTGTTTCAAACATAGATTTTGAACCAACAGATGAAGAAAAAATTTTAAAAATCAAAAGTAAATTGGAAAAATCAAATATTAATGTTTCAGTAAGATATAAAAGAGGAAGAGAAATCAAAGGTGCATGTGGTCAACTTTTATGGGAAAATTTGAATAAGGATAAAAATTAATCCAACAAATTCAAGTAATCCAATAAATTCAGGTTTAAGAAATTTTTTATCAAATTTTTTATCACTCAAATTAAACTTGACATAAAAAAAATTTATTATTTAATTTAATTGTTCATTCAAAAAAATATGAGGATTTAGAATGAGAAAAGAAAATATTTTTAAAAATTTTATAAATTATTCAAATAGATTTTTTAATTATTTTTTAATTGTTTTTAACTACTTATTTAAAAATAAGACATTACTTTTTTTCTTAAAAATTATTTCAGGGGTTTCACTTCTTGCACTTTCTTCTTATGCAACAATTCCTATTCCTTTTTCTCCTGTTCCTATAACTTTACAAGTATTTTCTGTTATATTGATCTCATTTATTTTTAATTCTAATGAAGCTTTAAGCATAATTTTCTCATATATTGTTTTAGGAGTGTTAGGATTACCAGTTTTTGCTCAGGGAACTTATGGAATAATAAAATTATTAGGACCAACAGGTGGTTATCTTATTGGATTTTTAGTAGCAAGTGGTTTTATAAGTTTAATTAATAATAAAAGAAATTTTATAAATTTTATTTCTATTTTTATTCTATCTCTAGTTGGCCTATTTATTATTTATTTTTTTGGCATTATAAGATTAAGTTTTACATTTGGAATTGAGAAATCATTAAAATTAGGTTTTTATCCATTTATTTTCTATGATTTAATAAAAATAATTTTAGTTTCTTTTATCTATTATGAATATAAAAAATTTACTGTATTTAAAAAAATAAAAGATGAAATAAAAAGAAATTAAAATTTTAAAATCTTATTATAATATCTAAATTATAAACAAACTGTAAAAAAATTGCCATAAAAAACTAAGAGCTTGTAATTTTTTTAATTATTTTTGTAAAATAGAAACAGGATTGTATTTGCTAAATATATTTACCATTATAAGTGAAACAACTGTCATAATTTTTATCAAGATATCCAAAGATGGTCCAACGTTATCTTTCAAAGGATCTACAACAGTATTACCAATAATACCAGCGGCATGAGCAGAAGAACCTTTCCCACCATATCTTCCTTGTTCAATATATTTTTTTGCATTATCCCAAGCACCACCAGAGTTTGCTTTAAATATTGCAAGCATAATACTACTTAATGTTGTTCTTATAAGTAATCCACCAACAAACTTAGCTCCAAATAGAAATCCAGAAATAAGTGGAGTTAAAACAGAAATAAATGCTGGAAGTTTCATTTGATTTAAAGCTCCAGCTGATGAAATTTTTATACATCTTCTATAATCAGGTTTTTCCTCACCACTTAAAATTTTTGGATTTTCCTTAAATTGTCTTCTGATTTCAACCACCATTTGTTGTGCTGCTTTTGCAACTGCATTAATAAGTATTCCAGAAAAAAAAATAAGGAAGCGCAGCACCTATAATAGCTCCTCCTAAGCTAAAACTATCTATAAGATTTATAATAAGAGAATAACCAGTGGTATGTTCAGGACCTGCTTGTGTATAAAGGTAAGATGCAAACAAAGATAAGGCAGCAAGAGAAGCAGAACCTATAGCAAAACCTTTACTTATTGCTGCTGTAGTATTACCAACAGAATCAAGATGATCTGCTATCTCTCTAACCTCTGGCTCAAGTTTTGACATTTCACTTATACCTCCAGCATTATCAGCAATAGGCCCATATGTATCCACGCTTACAGTTGCAGAAACTACTGAAAGCATTCCAATAGCAGCCATTGCAACTCCATATAAGCCACCAACAAAGTCAGCTAAGATAATACCAAAACCAAGGATTATGACTGGCAAAATAGTGCTTTTCATCCCAACAGCAAGTCCACTTGTTATAGTTAAAGAAGCACCTTCATTTGAAGCAGCAGCTATGTTTTTTGTTGGAGAATAGTCATAACTTGTATAATATTCTGCAAGCATTCCAATAGATGCAAAGAATATAGGATAATTAAGCAACTTAAGTACTAAGGATATAGTGATTGAGTTTTCAAGATTTTTTGAGGTATAAAAGATATAAGATGCTAAAACTATACTGGATATAATTGCTCCAACATAACTTTCAAGATGGTCAGCTCCAAGTCCTGCCACATCACCAACATTATCTGCTATTGTCGCAGGATTTCTATGGTCATCTTCTGGAATATGTGCTTCTGTTTTACCTACAAGATCCGCACCCATATCTGCAGCTTTTGTATAAATTCCTCCACCAACTCTGTCAAACATTGCTATAATTGAACAACCAAGAGCATAGCCAGAAACTGTCATTGTAAAAGGTATAAAGTTGATACTAAGCCAGTTAGTAACAATTGTTAATTGCTCTTCTGAAAGCTGCTTAAAAAATTTACCAAAAATAAGATAAATAAGTCCAAGTCCCAAAAGGGCAAAACCACCTACAGAAAGCCCCATTACCGAGCCACCTTGAAATGCAGCTTTAAGTGTGCCTTCCATGGATTTAGTTGTTCTGGAGGTATTTGAAACCCTAACATTTGCTATAACTGCTATTTTCATCCCTACTCATCCAGCTTCAAATCTTTTTCTATATTTTTTAACTTTAATATGTTTAATATAAACTTTATCCTTATTCAATATCTTTCTCATGGTCTTTATATTAATATCTGGAAAGTCTTCAATTTTTTCTACTGCAATATTTTTTAATATTTGCATTGATGGTGAATAGATAATCCCTTTTTGTTCATAAGACAACTCTTTATATAAAATTTTTAACTCTTCCTTTTGTTTCTGTGTAAGAAGAGAAATTCTTTTGACCTTTAGGTAGTTCTAAAGGCTTACCTTTCTGCAAATCTATTATACAAGATAGATAACCAGGTTCTTGAACAATTCAATAATTTAGCTAAATTTGTAATTGTAATTTCTTTTCTTTCAACCTTTTCAAACTGAAAAACAATATTTTTTTTTAATACCAAGTTTTCATCTCCTTTAAATCCTTTTTTTAAAGAAGATGATATATTTATTTTTTTGTTGTTAAGTTTCTTTTTTTGAGATAAGTGTAAAGTTTCAAAATTTGCTACGCATAATTTTTAAAAAATATTAATTTTTTTCAATTTTTATTTTTTTATTTTATTTTTATTGTTTTATTATTATAATTATTATTTAGTTTTTTTTTTTAGTAAAACTTCATAACTATCTGTTGATTAGATAGTTATGAATTGAATAAAATTAATTTTTTTTAAAGTTTTATTCACAAATTTTTTTTTAAATATATTTTTATAAAAAAGAATATTTTTTTTATAATATATAAATATATTTTTGTGAATAAAACTAAATTTTTGTTAATAATATGATATTAATTTATTTTTTAATTTTTAAAAAAGTAGTTTAGAGGTATATGTATGGATTTTAAAGAAATAAATATTTATGATCTTGATTTGAAATTATTTGATTTAATTGACAATAAGTGGGGTTTGATTTTTGTTGGTGATTTAAAAGAAAATAATATTATGACTGCAAGCTGGATGAGTTTTGGTATATTATGGAATTATCCTGTTGTTAATATTTATATTAGACCAACAAGATACACTTATAATTTAATTGAAAAAAATGATTTTTTTTCTGTTTCTTTTTTTAATGATAATTATAATGATAAACTTAAATTTTGTGGAACAAAGAGTGGAAGAAATATAAATAAAGTAAAAGAATGTGATTTTAATTTAATTCTAAAAGATTTTTTTATTGATAGAAATAAGTCTTTTAAATTTCCTATTATAAAAGAAGCTGAAATTATTTTTATTTGTCAAAAAATATATTTTCAGGACATTGATAAAAATAACTTTTTGATTCCAGAAATAAATAAAAACTACAATAATGACTATCATAGATGTTATATTGGGAAAATATTAACTGTTTTTAAAAAGTAGAAAAAATGAAAGAACTATTAATAGTATCTTTTTTAGAAAAAAATAATAAATATAGTTTTAATGCAATTATACCAAATATTGAAATTCTCCAATCTGAATTTGATTTTGATATTAAAATATTTTATAAATTAGATGATATTATTAAATTTATTTTAAATAATAGTTTAAATTATAAAAATATTTTTCTTTTATTCTCTATTTTAACTTCAGAATTTTTAAGATACAAGGATATTATTTTTCTAATAAAAAATTTAGAAAAAGAAATTAAAACAAAACTTTTTGTTATATGTGGAGGACCTCATATAATTGGAAATCCTTCTTCAATAAAAGTTTTAAAAGCAGATATTGGTTTTATAGATGAAGCTGAAATTTCTTTTCAAAATTTTATAAAATATTTTTTTTCTAATAGTTTTAATTCAAAAGATGAATTTATGGAAAAATTTTCTAATGAACATTTTTTTAAAAACACTCAAGATAAATATAAAATAAAAGATATTTATTTTAAATTAAATAATATAGTTGTTTTTTTTAATAATAAAATTTTTTTTTCAAAAAGAAAAAAAGAAACTATTGATTTAAATAGTATAAAATATTTTTCTGATAAATATCATCTTTTTGGTCCTATTGAAATTACAAGAGGTTGTTTTTTTAATTGTGCTTATTGTCAAGTTCCTCAAATTTCTAGAAAACTTGTAAGACATAGATCCATTGAATATATTCTTGAGCTTATAGATTTAGCTTATAAAAACAATATAAGAGATTTTAGGTTTATATCTCCTGATGCTGCTTCATATAATTCATATGATAAAAATGTTGTTAATTATTTTTCTATTTATAATCTTCTTAAAAGTATAAGAAATAGATATGGTAACAATATAAAAATATTTTTTGGATCATTTCCTTCAGAAATTAGGCCTGATAATATAAATGATCAACTTTTACAAATAATTAAAAATTTTGCAGATAACAAAAGGATAATTATTGGAGCTCAAAGTGGTGATGATTATATATTGGATAAAATTAAAAGGGAACATAATGTTGAAACGGTTTTAAAAGCTGTTGATACTATAATTAGAAATGGGTTTGAACCTCATGTTGATTTTATTTTTGGATTACCATATGAGCAGAGAGAAAATAAGATTAATAGCATAAATTTTATAAAGAAAATAATTTCTTATGGTGCAAAAGTTCATTCACACTATTTTATGCCTCTACCAGGTACTGCTTTTTATAAAAAAGAACCAACATTCATTGATGATGATATTCTTAAAGAAATAAGATTTTTAGAAGGGAAAGAAAGAATTTATGGTAAATGGCAAGATCAATTTCAGATTACAAAAAAATGTTCTCAATATTTTGAGGATAATTTATGATTGTATTTTTTATTTCTAAATAAATCTCTTTAATTTTTTCTTTTAAATTATTGTTTTTTTTATAAAATGAAAGATCAAAAATTTCTTGGTAAAAAATTTTTTCATTTTTTAAATTACTAGATATATCATAAAAACTATTTATTAAATAGTCAAGTTGTGTATTATTTTTTATAGAAAAATATTTTTTGCCAATTTGATTTAAGTAGTGAGCATCAGAATTTGTTATTATAGAAAATTTTTTTTTAATTTTATCAATTTTTTCAATCTGATTTTTTTGAGATATTTCTATTATAGGTATTTCAATGTTATCAGGTATAAAACCTATTTGAGATATTATTGAAAAAGAATCATCAAATATATGAGCTGGAAAGTAAATTAGGTTTAATTTGTTAGCTTCTTTAACAATGTCGTCTATTGATAAATTTATAGATTGAATTAATAGTTTTTCTTCTTCCTTTATAATATTTTCTTCTTCATCAACAATTGGTTGATCGCCGAAAATATCATAATCAGCTTTAATATTATTTATAAATTGTTCTATTTTTTTATAAAAATTTATAGCCTCTAAAAATGTAGGGAAAATGACAATAATATGAATTTCTTCTAATGTTTGGATTTCTATTCCTGGAAAAAAAAGAATCTTATTTTTAATTCCATTAATAAAGAAAGAAGGAAAATTAAATATACTATTATGATCTGTTATACTAGAAATAGAAATATTATTTTTTTTTAAAGAATTTATAACATTTTTTGGTCCCATTTCTAAACTTCCACATGGTGAAAGACAAGAGTGAATATGAAAATCCATATTGTAAATAGACAATTTTTTACCTTTTTTATAAATAAATAATATGCTTTTGTTAAATAGTAATAAATAAAAAA
>Ga0308407_1000040_pt1 | contig 118018 bp, 106 predicted proteins | sample HotsprSampleMSe2_FD_203476 | JGI IMG/M metagenome (GOLD analysis project Ga0308407, IMG submission 203476) | Hot spring phototrophic mat microbial communities from Mushroom Spring, Yellowstone National Park, Wyoming, United States - 20060911_MSe2 ...
TTGCCGCGGTTTTGCTGGATGCAATCGACGATGGCCTTGACCGCATAGATCTGATACGGGCGCATCAGCACGAGCCGGCGCTCGGTCTGGATCAGCACCATGTAGCGGCTGATCATCTCGGCCAGGGTGCATTTGGCTAGAAAGGCCTCGGCGAAGTCGTCGAGGTGGGTCACTTTTTTGTTGTCCGGCGTGGCCCAGCGGTAGATGGGCAGAAAGCGCTCATCGGCGTCGAAGCGGAAGTGTTCGGCGTTGTTGTTGGCGAAGTACCAGGTAGTTGTGCGGTTGCTGACGATAAAGAGCTGCACAAAGCAGAGCAGGGTGTTGGTATAGCCGTTGCCCGGATCTTGCTTGTATTCGACGATCTGCTGCATGGCCCGGCGGGGGCTGACCTCGAGGGTCTTCAGCTCGATCTGCACCAGCGGCAGGCCGTTGATGAGCAAGATCACGTCGTAGCGGTGAAAGCTCGAGCGGGTGTTGATGCGCAGCTGGCTGACCACCTCAAAGGTGTTCTTGCACCAATTCTTGAGGTTCACCAGCTGGTAATGCAGCGGGGTGCCGTCCTCGCGCTCGAAGGTGTTGCGTGCGCGCAGCCGCTCCGAGCAGGCGAAGACGTTGGGGGAGACGATCTCGTCAAGGAGCCGGGAGAACTCGGCGTCTGTGAGCCGGACGCAGTTGAGCGCTTCGAATTTCTCACGGAAGTTGCGCTCGAGCGCCTCGCGGTCGCGGATGTCGTCACGGTAGGTGTATCCTAGACCCAGAAGCTTTTCAATGAGTATCTCTTCGATTTGTTGTTCTTTGGTCTTCGTCATCATCCTCCCTCCTCAGCCCAAATTTAGGGTGAGAGACCATGGCTGTCGTCGGGCGCTCAGTACTGCCTCAATCTGGTGTAGATTGAGATCAGCGCACGCGAAGCACGGGAGACCGTCCCCCTGCTCGTTATACGTTTCCCTTGGAGGAGAGTGCCCCATCATGATATCAGCAATCTTGGTAAGCTTTACTTCCTGCCACTCACCCGCCATAGCCCAGCTCGTTGAGGTTGGCGGCGATGGCGGCGTCGAGTTTGGCGGCTTCGGTCTGCTGCTCGCGCACCATGCCGGGTTGTTGTTTCCAAGTCATGCCTCTCCCTCCTCAGGCTCTTCGAACAGTCGCAGATACGGTTCGAAGCGGAAACGCCGGTTGCGGGCATAACCGGTAATCTCGCGCAGCAATCCGATATCCACTAAACGGTTGACGAGCTGGTTCGCGCCGGCAGGCGTCACACCAAGCCACTCGCGCACGGTGCCGACAGTCAAGATGGGATGATCGAACAGTCTTTCCATGATCCGATGGCCGTTGCCTGCGGCGCGGCCGAGCCTCTCGGTGATGCGCGCGCGATAATCCTCGCGCATCCGCAGAATGGCCGCGACGGTCTGTGTCGCCTGGTGGGCGACCTCGGCCACGCCGCGCAGGAAGAAGGCGAGCCAGCCCTCCCAATCGCCCGTGTCGCGCACGGCTTGGAGGCGGTCATAGTATTCGGCGCGATGGCGCTTGAAGTAGTGCGAGAGGTAGAGGACCGGACGGGCAAGTCGTTTCCGCTCGGTCAGCAGAAAAGTGATGAGCAAGCGGCCCAGACGACCATTGCCGTCGAGGAAGGGGTGAATGGTCTCGAACTGGGCGTGCGCCAAGCCGATTTGGACGAGCACGGGCAAGGGGCTGTCGGAGTGGAGGAAACGTTCGAGGTCGGAAAGCGCTTGCGGCACTTCGTGCGGGGGCGGCGGTACGAAGGTCGCTTCCCGCAACGTGCAAACGGCCGGGCCGATCCAGTTCTGCGAGGTGCGCAATTCGCCCGGCGTGAGCTGCCCGCCGCGCACGCCGCGCATCAGCTCGGCGTGAATCTCGCGGATAAGCCGCACGGAAACGGGCAGTTCAGCCAGGCGGGCCAAGCCGCGGTTCATGGCCCGGACGTAATTGACGACTTCGGAAACGTCGGCGGGCGCATTCGGATCGTGCAACCGCGCTTCTGCTGCCAAGAGGTTTTGCAGGGAGCTCTGCGTGCCTTCGATCTGGCTCGAAAGCACAGCTTCTTTCCGGACATACATGAACACGAAAAGGTCCGGATTGGGCAGGGTGAGGATGGCTCCATCCAGCCGACCAAGGGCGTAATCGGCCTCAGACAGCAGCGCCCGTAGCGGACCCGCCAAATCCACCGGCGGGTCAGGCGGCAGTGGCGCCGGGATGAAGGCGCGGTAGCCGGCGGGCTGCTGGACGTAACGGCCAGCGCGGGGTTGTTTGTTTTCGCCTGCGTTAATCATGGCTCGGTTTGGATCGCATGTTAAACGCTGCGTTTATTACAGCGCCGCGGGCGACTCCATGTTCAACGCAGCCAGGATTACCCGCCATAGCCCAGCTCCTTGAGGTTGGCGGCGATGGCGGCGTCGAGTTTGGCGGCTTCGGTCTGCTGCTCGCGCAGTTGCGCCACCAGCCGCTGCATCTTCTGGTCGAACGGTTCGTCGTCTTCTTCCTGTTCGGCGGCGCCGACGTAGCGGCCCGGCGTGAGGACGTAGCCGTGCTTGCGGACTTCCTCCAGGGTCGCGCTCTTGCAGAAGCCGGCCTCGTCCTTGTATTCGCCCGCGTCCTTCTCACCGCGCCAGGCGTGGTAGGTGTTGGCGATTTTGGCGATGTCCTCGTCAGTCAGCTCACGGTGGGTGCGGTCCACCATGCGGCCCATCTTCCTTGCATCAATAAAAAGCACTTCCCCGCGGCGGTCGCGGAACTTGCCGTTCTTGCGGTCGCGCGCCAGGAACCAGAGACAGGCCGGGATTTGGGTGCTGTAGAAAAGCTGGCCGGGCAGGGCGACCATGCAGTCCACGAGGTCGGCCTCGATTATCGCCTTGCGGATCTCGCCCTCGCCCGACTGGTTGGACGACATCGAGCCGTTGGCGAGCACGAAGCCGGCGACGCCTGCGGGCGCGAGGTGGTGGATGATGTGCTGGACCCAGGCAAAATTGGCGTTGCCCACAGGTGGCACGCCGTACTTCCAGCGCTTGTCCTCGCGCAGGAGTTCGCCACCCCAGTCGGAGACGTTGAACGGCGGGTTGGCGAGGATGAAGTCGGCTTTGAGGTCGGGGAAGCGGTCATTGTGGAAGGTGTCGCCGTGGGCGATCTGGCCCTCGATGCCGCGGATGGCGAGGTTCATCTTCGCCAGCCGCCAGGTGGTGTAGTTCAACTCCTGGCCGTAGATGGAGATGTCGGCGCGGGCGCGGCCGCCGTTGCCGTTGCCGGTGGCGTGGGCGCGGATGAACTCGACGGACTGCACGAACATGCCGGCCGAGCCGCAGCAGGGGTCGTAAACGCGGCCACCGTAGGGTTCGAGCATCTCGACCAGCAGTTTGACCACGCAGCGCGGGGTGTAGAACTCGCCGCCCTTCTTGCCCTCGGCGCTGGCGAACTGCGAAAGGAAATACTCGTACACGCGTCCGAGCGCGTCCTTGTCGCGGCTGGCCTGGTCGCCCACCCGGATGTTGGTGATGAGGTCAATGAGCTGGCCGAGGCGTTGCTTGTCCAGCGCGGGGCGGGCGTAGTCCCTGGGCAGGACGCCCTTCAGCGCCGGGTTGTCGCGCTCGATGGCGGCCATGGCGTCGTCCACTAGCCGGCCGATAGTGGGCTGGCGTGCCTGGGCTTTGAGGTGCGCCCAGCGGGCTTCTTTCGGCACCCAAAAGATGATGGCGGCGCGGTATTCGTCGGGGTCTTCCGGATCGGCGCCCTGGTCTTGCTCGGCGACGAGCCGGGCGTGGTGTTCCTCGAAGGCGTCGGAGATGTACTTGAGGAAGATGAGGCCCAGGACCACGTGCTTGTATTCGGCGGCGTCCATCGAGCCGCGCAGGGCGTCGGCCATCTGCCAGAGCTGGGCTTCGTAGCCGACCGTGGCGGAGTTTGTGTCGAAGCGTGCGTTAACAGCTTTTCTTTTTCTCATGCCGTTTCTCTCAATTTAACCTCTGATGGGTGGTTTTGTGTCGGTGCAAACCGCCCGGCGGGATAGGCCCCCCAGGGCGGTAGTATCCATGGCGAGGGTGCCGCTGCAAGGCCGTCCAGATGCCCCAGGCGCCGGCACTGGCGGCGGAGGTGGTGGGCAAACTGCTGACCGGGGCACTCCGAGATCCGGTCACCTCGGCATACCCCGGCAACCCGGAGGGATGCTGCAACGTCTCCGCTGCACGAAAGCCTCAAGTGCGGCAGAATTTTCGGCATAAAACGGCCGGTGCAATCGCACACAGCCGTTTCAACACGTCGCAATATACGCTCAAAACAGCGGAGAGGGTGGGATTCGAACCCACGGTGCCCTGGAAGGGCACAACGGTTTTCGAGACCGCCTCCTTAAACCGCTCGGACACCTCTCCGCAATGGACTGCCACCCGGATGACCGTACCTCACCTAACTGGAGGCACAGGACGGGACCGGGCTAAGGATGGGAAAGCGCCCTCGGAGGGAATCGAACCCCCGACGCCCTCCTTAGGACGGAGGCGCTCTGTCCACTGAGCTACGAGGGCAGGCCGCCGGGCATCGCCCGGGCTGCGCGGCGCCGCACGGAACCCTTCCGCGCCTCGAGCCCGTGCCGCGCCGCTCAAAACAAGCGCGCCCGGAGGGATTTGAACCCCCGACTTCAAGGTCCGCAACCTTGCGCTCTATCCCCTGAGCTACGGGCGCACGGCAATCGCGGCCTGCGTCCGGCCGCCGTTAGGTGAGTATACCACCGCAGGCGGCCGTCGTCAATCGCCGCTCCGCGCCGGACCCGCGTGCACCCGGGACCTGCGCTCCTGAACGAGATTCGAAAGCCGCCACCGGCGCTGCTCCTCCCTCGTCCAGCTGCGCCGGTCCCCTTCACAGGTCACCCGGATCGCAGCAACCGGCCCGCCCGCCGGGCAGTTGTTCTCGCAGATGCCACAGCCCACACAGCGCACTTCATCGACGTGCGGCCGGCGCACCCCTCCCTCCTCCTTCCAGTAGATCGCCTGGTACGAGCACACCTCGTCGCAGACCAGACAATCCTTGCCGGACTCCCACACTACGCAGACGCTGCGGTCTATGACGGCCCTACCGATATAGAGATGCTCCTTCTCCTCCACCGTGAACGGCTCAATGGCCTCGGTCGGGCAGACCTGGCCGCACAGCGAGCAGCTCTGCGCGCACTCGCCGACGCGGGGCATCAGGACAGGCGTTCAGATGCCCCCGAGCCCGCCCTCCAGCAGCGCGGGCTGCAGCCCGTTCGTGGGGCAGACCTTCATGCAGGCTCCGCACCGGATGCAGCGCTCGCGGAAGACCTCCTCGGCCGCCGAACCGGGCGGGCGGATCAGCCGCTGTCCTGCCAAACGCGATGCCGCATCCCGTGTGGGACGGCCGGCCAGCTCCGTCCGCGCGCTCAGTGCCCAGATCCCGCCCAGCCCCATTGCCGCCAGAAGCCTCCGGCGGTCCAGGTCCAGCGGCACACTTGCCGTCGTGGCGGCCGGGGCGACACACACCGCATCGCGAGGGCAGCTGCTGACGCAGGAATAGCAGTAGATGCACTCCGAAGGATCGTTCACCTGCCCTCTTCCCGCGACCGAGTCCATCCGGCAGTCCCGGCGGCACAGCGAACACTCCCGGCAGGCGGCGGACACGTGCCGCCGGAAGACGCTGAGGCGCGCGATCACTCCCAGCAACGCCCCCAGCGGACAAAGCGTCCTGCACCAGAACCGGCGGGAAAGCACGCCGCCACCCAGAACCGCCGTCAGGATCAACAGAGCGGCCAGATTCGAGCGGAAGTGTGACTGCGACTCCGGAAGAACGGTCCGGAAGGTGCTTTCGACAGCCGCCCCGGCAACCGGGAGATGCGACAGTTGTCCGGCAGCCCACTGCAGGGGCGCGAACACCCCCAGAGTCAGGCTCCTGAACAGGAGGGGAAGCGGGTCCAGGAACCAGGCCGCCTGCGACCCCATCAGGGCGGCCAGCGCCACCCCGGCCAGCACATAGTACTTGACCCTGGGCCACGACCGCTCGGCCGACCGGCGCCCGCCCCCGCCGCTCAAGAGGCGGTCGGAGGCGTCAATGCAGGTGCCCAGGGGGCACACCCAGCCGCAGAACGCCCGTCCGGCCAGTATCGCCAGCACGACTACGGGAAGCGCCCACAGGAACACCGGCCAGACGAACGAACGGGCCGCCAGGATGGAGGAGAGCGCAGCCAGCGGGTCCAGCCGCAGGAACAGGTCGGCGGGAACGCCGCCGCGAAGCCGAAGCTCCGCCGTTCCCGACCCGTCCACGCTGCCCAGCGTCAGCGCAAACAACCAGAGGAAGGCTGCCAGGAAGAAAAGCTGTGAGACCCGGCGCGCAAGCCTCATCCGACCGCTCCCCGCCGGCTTCGGGCCATCAGACGCGGGTGACCTGCAGCGCCGCCTTATCCCCCACCCCAAGCCCCAGCTCCTGGGCCTTCGCAATGTAGCCGACATCAGCCGGCCTGCGGCCGAAGAGCGTGCTCGCATAGGCGTCCGCCGCCACCGGATCCCGTGAGACGATCACCTCGCGTGGGTCGGCCGTCTCTCCGGGACCTTTGGGCCCGTTCGTCAGCAGGATGCGGGTGGCATCCACCACCGTGAGGTGCAGAGGAATGGCGGTGGCGTAATCCGCGATATACTGGTGCAAGTCCGGCCCTGTGTGCCACGCCTGCCGGTTCCAGTTGATGCCCATCAGGTTTTTAAGGCCCAGAGTCAACTCGGTCGCCGAGTGCTGCTTCGCCTTGGGCATATTGATGAAGACGTTGGCATCTCGGACGATGCGCGCCACCGTATCGCGCTTCATCAGGCGTCCGCGCGGAACCTCCAGCGGGATGTAGTCCGACTCGCTGGAACCCGCGATGACATCCGCTCCCGCCTCGGAGGCGGCCCGTCCGATGCCTGTCATCGCCAGCACCTGCGCCGCGGGCCGGTCGATGGTGTGCTCGAACACCACCACGCGCCCGGCTCGCCCCTTCAGACACAGACGGACCATGGCGGCCACGAGCGCCGGGTCAGTGGTCGCGGCCTGCTCCGGGGTGCGCGCCCAGGCCGCGTTCGGCTTTATGACGACTGTGCCGCCCTTCGGAACGAACACCAGTCCCCCGGCCGCATCCACCGCCGCCTCCAGCGATGCCGCCGGATCCGTGCCCCGCGCCACGAACACCTTTCCGCGGAGCTCCTCCGGCAGGAGAGGCGCCTCAGGAAGGGCCCCCGCCCCCGGCGGAGGGCTCTCCGGCCCCCGGGCGCAGCCCGGGAGCGCCAGAGCGCCGCACGCAACACCGGCCAACTCCAGAAACCGCCGTCTGCGCATACCGAACCTCCTCCGCGCCCACCTCCGGGGACCCTACCGGAGCCTGGAGGCGTTCTGCTCCAGAACCTTCACGAAGCCCAGAGCCTGGTTCCGGGCTGCCTCCGACTCCCCGTAGACCACAACGGTCAGGAAATAGCGCCCCTCCACGGCGTATGCTGTGGTGCTGCCGGACCCGGAAGCCGCGAACCTCTTGAACGCTCCCCTCGGCGGGGCCGCCTTCATCTCCAGCCGGTACCGGTCCGCCAGAAAGGAACGTGCCGCCCGGCTGGAGGTCATCGTATGCGCCGTGACCTCCACATACCGGTCGCCCTGAGCGTACATCCTTCGCAGCGCTTCCGTGACGCCGGCCCGGGTGTAGACCTCGTAGCCTCCGTTGTAAATGTCCACAATACCGTCGCCCCGGCCGTAGACCGTGGCGCCCGCAACGGCACGCCAGGCGTTGATGCGGTCCGGCGCGACCTTCAGAAGGTCCTCCCGGCCGGCGAGAGATGCTCCCGCCGCGGCCAGCAGCAGCGCCGCAATCAGCGGGCGCGTCAGCATCATCCGATCCTCACGATATCCATCCGGGCCGGGTCGTCGGTTCCCAGTCCGTAGCGCGCGGCGGTGGCGATCCACTTCGGCTCCCGCCCGGACTCCGCCAGCGACTTCAGACCCGTCTGCGCGCGCCGCTCGTCGATCGTCTTCCACGCGAAATAGTCCACGGCGACAGGATCCCGGGAAACGACCAGGCTGTAGAAATCCCACAGGGAGTCCCTCCTGAGCCCCGGTCCGCCGTCGGCCATCGGCCTGAGCGCATCGAGGACCACCAGCCGCGTCTTGTCCCTGATGGCCGGGATTGCGTTCAGGTCGGCCAGGTAGGGGTCGCAGTGGTTGCCGTGATGCCTGCCGGGGTTGTCGAAGGATCCATAATGGTTCTTCAGGGCTGCGGTGATACCGGCGATGCCATGGTCCTTTATGACAGGCACGTTGATCAATGCCGTGATCTGCTCGGTGATGATCCTGGTCAGGCGGCCCTCGAACTGCCCCTGCCTGGTGGGCCTGTCCTCCCAGACGCCGTCATTGGCCAGCACGCGAACACCGGGACCGTCCCGGTTGATTTTGTACCCGCTCTTGAGCAGGTCACCCGTCGCCCGGTCCCAGATGATGACGTTCGACGGCTTCACACCGGCGCGCACCAGCGCATCGGCCACCGCGTGAGCCACCTCCGGGTGCGTGCAGGCTCCGACCCCGAACAGGCAGTTCACCTTGATTCCGACCACATCGTCCGGCCTGAACAGCGACTTCCATGCGGCGGTGGAATCGGAGACGCCGGTCAGTCTGACGATGGCGCGGTCCAGCATCTCCGCCACCACCCGGCGGTCGACGCGCCCTCCCGGCGAGTCGGACTGCGAGATGGAAGAGCGGTCGCGAACGACGATCACGCGGGATCGGGAGCCCGCCTGCGCGGCGGAGGCCGTCCCGTCGCCCAGAACTCCCGCAGCCGCCACCCCCGCTCCGGCCGCAGCCGCCTGCCTGAGGAACTCTCTTCGGGTGCTCCTGAGAGCCATTGTGTCACCGTCCTTTCGAAGTCCGGCCGCAGCAAGTCCCGGCCAGCGCCGAGCGCCCGACCGGGACACCGGGGACTGGCCCGGGCAACACCTTCTACAGGTATAGGACAGTTGATGCCCACGGTCAACAGTACCGGGGTACCTCGAAGCCATCGCCCCTGCCGCAGGTCCCGGAAACAGAAAGGGCGCGCGGGGCAGACGGTCTGCTCCCGCGCGCCCGGTCAACCCGGATGCGGTGTGGGGCGCCTCCTACGCCTTGAGATCGGCGAGCAGGGATTCGCCCAGAGAGGTCTGGATATCGCTTGTGATCACAATATCCACCTCCTGGCCCACTCTGGAGCCCCCTCCCAGAACAATGACCATCGTGTCATCGGGCAGATGGGCGATGCCTTCCTCGGGCTCCAGCCCGGGACGCTCCACCCTGACTCGCATCTCGTCACCGCGATGATACTTCTTCATTCGCTTCGAACCTCCGGTTCACATCAGCCCCCGATGCGGCGCCGCTCCTGCTCTGCCGCGAGACGGGGACCAATCACAGAATCCGATGCACTGACATCCGTTGAGCCTGCCCGGCAGACGCGCGAGGATCCGAAGGCGTTCTCGCAAAGCGACGGGATCCGCGCGGAGCGGGTCAGGCTGGACAGACGGGGGAAAACGGAGGAGGGAGAAGTCCGGGGGCTCACGGGAAGGCGCGCGCTTCGGCGCGCCATTCCATACGTGAGCAAAGGAACCTCTGGACGATGCGCAATCAAATCAGCACTCGCCTCCCCGGAGACGCCATCTGAAGCGTCCCCGGCCTCATGTGTATTTTACCATTGTCTTGCGCGCTGCAGTTCCCCTTCTCAATTTTCAAATATCTTTCCGTTGCGCCGCTCTTGCCGCCTCCTCATCTCAGCCCCCCGTCTGCAGGCAGCGCTCCGGCCTAAACGGCAACAGGACCCTGACAAGCCCCCGGATGAGCTGGAGCGCTCCGGGACCGCCACGGCCCCGGCGCTGCAGGAGGCCTTCCACCAGGCTGTCCCGGCAAGCGCCGTCGGGAGCCGTCAGGAGCAGGTGCACGGCCCGCTCCGCCTCGCCTCCGTGCAGGGCCAAAAGGGCCGCCCGGACCCGCAGGCCGCCAGCCCTGCTGACCAGCCCGGTGGTCAGGGTGGCCGGCACGCGCAGTCCCTGGCGCCTTGCCGCCACGTCCAGGGTCAGGGCGATCTCCGGACCCGCCCCGCACTCGTGCGCAACACGGGCGAAGTCCTCCAGTCCACGTCTATCCAGCACCCCGGCCGCCAGAGTGACATCCAGCAGACACGCAGACTGCCAGCATCCGTTTTCGAAGAAGGCCTCCAGACACCGGATCGCCGCCGCCTGAGCGGGCCCGGGGGTCCTGACACGGTAGCGGCCCAGATCCAGCTCCCCGGGCCGCTCCCAGAGCCAGTCCGCCTCGTTCAAAGGCCAAACCTCCAGCACTCCGGTCTCCAGACGCACACGATGCCCGTTCCGCTCCAGAAGTCCGCCCTCCCGCGCCTGCCAGCCGGCATCCGCCAGGGCGCGCTCCGCGCTCGTCCGGGCGTCCTCGCGGAGAAGAAGCCTCGCCGCACCGCAGCGCTTGCCGGGCTCCGGCACCATTGACGTGTGGCCCGGAAGCCCCCGCAGCATCCATTCGATCCGCGCCCGGTCGAGAACCCGTCCCGCGGCGCCCGCGGCCTCCCTGACAGCCTGTTTCAGGCGCAAATGCGCCACAGCCTCGCCTTCCAGCGTCCCGGCCGCATCGGCGGGAAAGATGCTCTGAACACCGGCCTCGCAGGCCGCCTGCCACACGGCCGCAGCCAGCCCTTCTTTCCTGAGGCCGGACACCCACGCGCTCCAGTCCTTCACCTGGGACGCAAAGAGCGCGAGAGAGGCGTCAGCGCCCCTGCGCGCCGCTGCCGCCTGCGCCCAATCGTCCCAGATGCTCCGTGCGAGCACCGGAGGATCTTCGCGCCTCCGGCTTTTTCCGGTGTCTCTCCCGCTCATCCAGAAACTCGAACGCCGAAAACGGGTCCCCCGGCTCCCCTCAGCCCCCGGTCTTTGCCAGCAACGAGACCCCGATGACGATGAAGGTCAGCGCGACCCAGGTGTAGACCGTGGGCCGGTCGTGGAACACCACGATCGACCCCAGCACAACGAACACGTATCCCATCGCCACCATCGGATAGATCAGGCTCAGCCGGTAACGCGACGCAAGGGTCAGCCAGATCAACGAACTGAACGCGTACGCGACGAAGCCGCCAAGGACCCACGGGCTAAGCAGAACCCGGCCCGGGTTTTGAAGAATGAGGGAGATGGTGAGATTCTGGCCGAACAGCTCTTTCAGGTGCATGACGCCCGCCTTGATGGAGATCTGTCCGAGCGCGCCCAGAAACACCGCCCCCAGCAGCGTCAGGAATCCTTCTTTGCTCATGCCGCGCTTCCGCAGGAGGAGAAAAACCGGGCCGCCGCCCCGCGTACCGTGAGCGGTGCAAGCGAGGCGCGCCGGATCCTTCGGGGTACAAAAAGAAACACTGCCGAACTAGGGCTCGAACCTAGGACCTCCTGATCCAGAGTCAGGCGCTCTCCCAACTGAGCTATTCGGCAGCGACCACCATATAAATACCCTGATTGGCCGCGACCTGTCAATACTTTCCCGCGTTCCAGACCGCCGGCCGGGCCGCTCAGCGCGCCGCCTGGGCGGGGACCCCTTCCAGGGCCTGCATCTTCTTCTCGATCTTGGCCCAGGTGTCCCTCAGGGTTACGGTGCGGTTGATCACCAGCCGCTCAGGCGTAGAATCCGGATCCACGCAGAAATACCCCACCCGCTCGAACTGGTATCTGGTCCCGGGCGTCGCGCCGGCGACGCTCGGCTCCACGAGACAGGTCTTCACCACGAGCGACTGCGGATTCAGGTTGGCAGTGAAATCCTGCCCCTCTTCCACGTCGTCCGGATCCGGCTTCAGGAACAGATGATCGTACAGGCGGGCCTCCGCCTCCAGTGCGTGCCGGGCCGATACCCAGTGCAGCGTGGCCTTGACCTTTCGTCCGTCCGGCGCATCCCCGCCCCGGGTCTCCGGGTCGTAGGTGCAGTTGAGCTGCACCACGTTTCCCTGCGCATCTTTCACCACGTCCACGCACCGGATGAAATACGCGTTCCGCAGCCGCACCTCCCTGCCCGGCGCGAGGCGGTAATACTTCGGCGGCGGCTCCTCGCGGAAATCATCGCGGTCGATATAGAGCTCCCGGCAGAAGGGCACTTTCCGCGTCCCGGCGGAGGGGTCCTCCGGGTTGTTGATCACGTCCAGCTCCTCCACCGTGTCCTCCGGATAGTTCACCAGCACCACTTTCAGCGGGTCCATCACCGCCATCACCCGGTTCGCGTGGCGGTTCAGGTCCTCCCGGATGCAATCCTCCAACACCGCCACATCCACCACACTGTCCGTCTTGGCGATTCCGATGCGGCGGCAGAACTCCCGGATCGCCTCCGGCGTGTAACCGCGCCTGCGCAGCCCGGCCAGTGTGGGCAGGCGAGGGTCGTCATACCCGCGGACGTGCCCCCCCTCCACCAGCTCGATAAACCGGCGCTTGCTCATGACCGTGTAGGTCATGTTCAGGCGGGCAAACTCGATCTGCCGGGGATGATAGATGCCGAGGCGGTCCAGGAACCAGTCGTAAAGAGGACGGTGATTCTCGTATTCCAGGGAGCACAGCGAGTGAGTGATGCCTTCGATGGAATCCTCGAGTCCGTGCGCCCAGTCGTACATCGGGTAGATGCACCACTTGTTGCCCTGCCTGTGGTGCTCGGCGTGCCGGATTCGGTACATCACCGGGTCACGCATATTCATGTTGGGCGACGCCATATCGATCTTGGCCCGCAGCGTGCGCGAGCCGTCAGGGAACTCGCCGGCGCGCATCCGCTGGAACAGGTCCAGATTCTCTTCGACGCTGCGGTTCCGGTAGGGGCTCGGGATTCCCGGCTCGGTGGGAGTGCCACGGGTCGCCGCCACCTCTTCCGGGCTCAGGTCGCACACGTAGGCGTCACCCTTCCGGATGAGCTCCAGCGCCCACTCGTACATCTGCTCGAAGTAGTCCGACGCGAAGTAGAGCCGGTCCTCCCAGTCCACCCCCAGCCACCGCACGTCCTCGATGATCGCCTCGACGAACTCCTGCTCCTCCTTGAGAGGGTTCGTATCGTCAAAGCGCAGGTTGAACGTGCCGCCAAAGTCCTGGGCAATGCCGTAGTCGATCCAGAGCGCCTTGGCATGCCCGATGTGCAGATATGCGTTCGGTTCCGGAGGAAAGCGGGTGGCCACCCGGTCGAAGCGCCCTTCCCGCAGGTCCTGGATGATGGCCTCCCGGATGAAATCCACAGGCCCTTGGCTCAGCAGCTTCTCGATGCGTTCTTCCAGTTCCTGTTTCGATGGCGGCTCACGCATAGAGAGGCATCCTTCCCGAAGCGAAGAGGATTCCGCAGGAGCGGCGGCCGCGCCCCGGCTCGCCCTCCCGGTGGTAACGCATTTTGGCCGATTCCCGGCCGGTGGTCAACCCCCGGTCCCTCCGCCCTCACCATCTGCCCTTGCCGGCACGATGTTGAAGGAGGCAGGCTCCCGTCCGGCGAAGGGGTCGCTGCAGGGTTGCCCGCCGGGCGACCCGAAAGTCTGGATGGAGAGCGCGGCAGCCCGCACACACCGTGTCGAGCACAGAATCCCGGGTAACACAGCAGCAAGGACCCGACTGTCCTGAAGCCCATCTCAGCGAACCTCCCGCCAGCCGCAGGCTGTGGCTGGATGCGCTGCTGATCCTGGCCATCACGGTCCTCATCTACCTGCCGTCCCTCAATAACGGGTTCGTGGACTTCGACGACCCGGCCTACATTACCGAAAACCCGCGCATCCAGCAGCTGAGCCGGGCGAACGTGAAGGCCATCTGGGGCGATCTGCAGAGCAGGCCATACTACCCAATGGTGTTCACCGCCTACACGCTGCAGTACGCCCTGTGGGGCGAAAACCCGGCGGGCTTCCACGCGTTCAGCCTGTTCCTGCACGCCGTGAACGCCGTTCTGGGGTATCTGCTGGTCTGGCGGCTGCTGCGCAACCGTACGGCGGCGCTCATCAGCGGACTCCTGATGGGCACGCATCCCCTGCACGTGGACGCCGTGGCCTGGGCATCGGACCTGAAGGATGTCCTGAGCGGCACGTTCGTGTTCCTTTGCCTGCACGCCTACGTCCATTACATCAAGAAAGGCTGCAGAGGATGCTACCTCGGCGCGGTCGCGTTCTATGCGATGGCGCTCTTTTCCAAGCCCATGGCGGCGCTGCTGCCGTTCCTGCTGCTCATCGTCGACTATCAACAGCGCAGGCGCGACCGCCGCCTGGAGCTGCTGGAGAAAGCGCCGTTCTTCGCCATTGCGGCCGCGCTGGGGTATCTGGCCCTGCGCGCGCAGGCCGGAGCCGCGCCCGAACCGTCCGGAGATGTCCTCTCCTTCTATTCCCGGGCCAACGCCTGGACGGCCATCGGCTTCTACCTTCTGAAGCTGACCGTCCCGATCAATCTCTCCGTTCTCTACGCGTCCAGCCACCCCGGCTGGTGGATGGTGGTTGCGACCTCGCTCTCCATCGCTTTCACCACCGCCACCGTCTGGATGCTGATGCTCTCGCGCGATTACGGCTTCGGGCTGGCCTGGTTCGTGCTTCTGGCTACTCCGATCCTCGGCTTCATCCCGTTCAGGTACGTGGTGATGTTTGCGCCATACGCGAACCACTTCATGTATCTGGCGGACTTCGGGCTGTTCGTCGTGGCGGGGCTGATCTGCCACGACATCCTGAAACGCCTGCAGGTCCCCGCCGACCGCTCCACCTTCTACGCGATCGTGACGGTCGCGTTCCTGCTCTTCGGGCTGAAGACGGCCCTCAGGTGCAACGTGTGGCGGGATTCCATAAGCCTGTGGAGGGACTCCGTGCGCTACAACCGGGCGGTCAACTCCACCGTGGGTCACGAGCGCCTTGCGCAGGCCCTCTTTGCGGCCGGGCGGCGGGAGGAGGCCCTGGAGCAGGCGCGGCTGGCGCTGCAGCGGCATCCCGGAAACAACCGGGCCCGGCAGCTGCTTCGCGAGATCCAACGGAGTGGGACACCCGGCCGCCAGGGAGGCTCCCCCTGAGGAAGCAATAGCCCCGGCCGCGCCTGCCGGTTCACGGCCGGGGCCTGTTCCGCACACGCGGATCGCCCGCTCAGCGGGGCGCGCCGGGCATGTTTTTCATCATTCCGGACATATCCTGCACCTTTGTCCCCGCAGGCAGCTCGAACACGCTGTCCGGAACGGCGTTGATGCGCTCGTAGGCGATCTTCTGCACCTGATCGCCCTGCTTGACCTGGCGAAGCAGCCCATACTCCTTGTCCAGCCAGGCGGACCCTGCATCCGGAGCGTCCACGCGCCAGCACAAGACACCGTCCACCCTGTCTTCGCTGATCTTCGGGTTGCTGCCTTTCAGCTCGTCAACACCCGGCAACTGGTCCCCCGCAGCCGATTCCGCGTCCTTGCCGGACATCGGCATCTTCATCACGACCCCGGCCCGCGGATCGAAGACATAGTTGACCTTTTTGTCGAACTGAGCCAGCATCCAGCCCTCCGGACCCATGTCCACGCGCATCCGCACGATTTTGTCGCCTTCCATCTTCAGGGAATGCCGGGACTTCTTTCCTTCGTGCGTCAGAACCATCTCGTAGGATCTGACCCTCGCGCGCCGCGCGGCCAGGTCTTTCCAGGTGGACTCGAAGTCCCCCGCCTTCGCAACCGGCGGCGGAGCTTCCACCGCCTGCGATCCGCCGCTGGCCGCATCCGTTCCGGACTGCTTTTTGCCGCATCCAGTGGAAGAAAGGGCCGCGGCGACCGCAACGGCCAGGATAATTCCCGTCATCAGCTTTTTCAACACGTGTCCTCCTGCATAGCCGTTCGTGACCGCGGCCCGGGGCGGCGCCGCGGCTGGCGGTCCGGTCGCGGTCAAGAACCCTGTCCCTCCCTCTTATCTGCTTCTACCGCGGACTCCTCTCCGCGGTTCCGCGCTGGAAATTTGAAGGATTATCCCACCAATTTTGCTCTGAACCCTTGACTTCGGCCGGGCTCCTGCCTAAACATGGGATTGAGAGGCGGCGCGTCCCGCGGCACGACCCGGGCGTGCGCTCTCGACCGGATGGAGGGATCTGAAATGACGACCGCGCGCCGAGGTTTCACTTTGATAGAGCTGCTGGTGGTCATCGCGATCATCGCGATCCTGGCCGCCATCCTCTTCCCCGTCTTCGCGCGCGCCCGCGACCGCGCCCGCCTTTCCGCGTGTCTCTCGCACGGCCGGCAGTTCGGGCTGGCTACAATGATGTACATCGACGACTACAACGGCCGCTGTCCCACCGAGGTCCCCTCCTCCGAGCGCAATAAGGTCGCCGGACGATATTACCAGTACATCAACGGCCCGATGGTCGACTTTCCGGTGGCCGCCTGGGCCTACCGCTTCCATCCGGGATTCAGTCCATATGTGAAGGACGAGAAGATCTGGATCTGCCCGAACGCCCAGAGCGGATACTACGGACGGCGTTACAAATACGGATACAGGTGCACCTGGATCCCGGCACGGGGACGCCCGGACGGCAACAATCTCTCGCCGATGGTCTGGCTGATGACGGACAGCAGCGGAAACTACGTTCGCGACACTGCCACGGGGGAGATTATCCCGTACAAGATCACGGAGCTGGAAGGCAAGGAGCGAAGGCCGCTTCAGGAGATCATCGGCTGGTACTGCTACGCCGTGAACGTCCCCAACAGCTACTGGCAGTATGACTTCGGGACGCCGTACCTTCCCCACGGGGAGGGTTCCGTGTACATCTATATGGATGGCCACGCGGCCTGGCAGAAGACTGCCTATTACCGGCAGGGCGACTTCTCACTGCCCGAAGGCTACTGACCGGCGGCGCACCCGACGTAGTCCGGTGCGCCCTGCGAATGGACCGGTGGATCTCCCCTCCGGGAGCCCACGAATCTCTGCCCCGGCTGACGTTCCGGTTTCCGGTCGTTCTTGCGAACGTTGTGCAGATTCCCGTACTTCTGTCAGTTACCCCGCCGCGCCCTCGCCTGAGATACTGGACATGTGGCCGAGCCGGCGCTCCCGCCCGATCGGCTGCAGTCAGTCGAATGCGAGGGTTGAACCATTGAAAAAGACTTTGACGATTCTGATCATCTGCACCGCTGCCTTTTCGCTGATTTGCGGCGGCAGCCCGGCGCAGGCGGACAACATCCAGGTGGGCGATTACGTCCGCTTCTTCGACAGGGAAGGCACCACCGACGGCGGAGAGTTCGGACTGGCTCTCCTGCCGAACAGCAGCCTGGAGATCCTCCGGACGTTCTGCCTCCAGCGAGACGAGCTTCTGGACTTCAACGCTCAGGGATTCCTGGTGACGGGCATCAGCACGATGGTGATGGCCCAGGGAGATCCGCTCGACCCCCGGACGGCCTACCTGTATACGCAGTTCCGGAACGGGACTCTCTCCAACTATGACTATACGCCGAACAGCCCCGGCCGCGCGGCGTCCGCGGATGCGCTGCAGAAGGCCATCTGGCATCTGGAGGGTGAGGCGGGCTACGCCACCGTCACCGGCCAGGCGCTGCTCTGGGTGCAGGAGGCGACCGCTGCCGGCTGGACGGACGTCGGGAACGTGCGCGTTCTGAACCTCCAGTGGACGCGCAACGGCCGCAGCGGGCAGGGAGCTCAGGACGTGCTGATCCTCAACCCTGTGCCCGAGCCGATGTCCATGGCGCTGGCCGGTCTGGGCCTCGGAGCGGTGGCTGCCTTGCGCCGGCGCGGCCTGCAGGCCGCCTGACGGCCGCGATCCAACCGTAATCCGCTATGGGGGCCCGCAGGCGATGCCTGCGGGCCCTTCGCTTCGCCCGGGCTGCCGCCACGGGCGCGGGGGATTCCGCCGATGCGACGCGCCTGCCTTCTGTGCAACAAACAGAGGTGGGACGACACCCGCGGAAGGCGCAAGGGCCGGTCGAGCCCCAAAACGCATCGCCCCCGCGCCGCAGCGGGCCTTCCGGAGGGCTGAGACCAATGGCCAGGCACGGCAACGCTGAAGCGGACGCGAACCATCCAGAGCCGGTGGACCGGAAATTCTACGAGCACGAGCTGAAACGGCTGCAGTTCGAGCTCGTCAAGATGCAGTACTGGGTGAAGCAGAGCGGAGCGCGGGTGGTCCTGCTCTTCGAAGGACGCGATGCCGCAGGCAAGGGCAGCGTCATCAAGCGCATCGTGAAGCCTCTCAACCCCCGCGGCGTGCGGCTGGTGGCGCTTGGCAAGCCCTCCGATATCGAGCGGACTCAATGGTACTTCCAGCGCTACGCGGTGCACCTTCCGTCGGCGGGGGAAACCGTCATCTTTGACCGCAGCTGGTACAACCGCGCCGTGGTGGAGCGCGTGATGGGATTCTGCACCGGGGAGGAGTACCGGGAGTTCATTGTGAGCTGCCCGGACTTCGAGAGAATGCTTGTCCGCTCGGGCATCCTGCTGCTGAAATACTTGCTCTGCGTTCCGGACTCGGAACAGGAGAGGCGCTTCCAGGAAAGGGCCTCAAACCCGATGAAGCTCCGGAAGCTGAGCGAGGTGGACATTCAGGCGCGGGAGAAATGGGTGGAGTTCTCGAAGGCCAAGGATGTCGTGATGGAACACACGGACATTCCGGAGGCGCGGTGGCACCAGGTGGACGGAGACGACAAGCTTCGCGCCGGGCTGAACTGAATCCGCCACATTCTGGACAACATCCCGTATGAAGACATCCTGCCTGCGCCGGTGCGGCTGAAGCCCAGACCGGAACCCGACGCCCACTACCTCCGGCCCCCGCGCCAGGCCCACAGCATCGTTCCCGACTACTACGGCGCAGACGATGCGGCCAAGGCCGCCTGAGGCGTCCGGGGGAGGCGATGACGCCCGTCCCGCAACGCCCGCGCAGACCGCCCCGAACTCTGCAGCTGACGCGTAAGCAAGAGGGGGGCCCGGTCCGGACTGACCGGGGCTGCGCGCAGGAAGCCCGGGCTGATATCGCCCCGGCGGCTTCAACCGCGGGCGGGCGCCGGGCTTCCGGATGCCGCCGTCTTCCCGGCTGGAGGTCCCACCCGAACGATCAGGGGATGCGGACGGTAGCGGTCGCGGGAGATGGTCTCGACCCGCTGCCTCCCGTCCTCTTCGATGATGCGCCGGACCACCACCGTGTATCCGTTCAAGCCTTTGTCCACCACCTTTTTCGCGCCGGGAGGCAGGGAGGGGTCGACGATGGTTTTCGTACCGTAAGGCACGGGCTTGCTGACCGTCCGCTCGATACGGATCTTGCGCCGGTCAGAAGAGGCACCGTAGATGGTGGCCTTTGCCCTGCCGCCTTGCGCTTCCACCTTGATGTAGACCGCGTGCTTTAGCGGGTTCTCGAATCTGAGGTCCAGCACTCCATAGGCCACCGTGGCATCCAGCCCCGGAGGCGCGTAGCGCACCGCCATGGAATGGTGGCTGCGCTGCCGGATCCTCATCCCGGCAAGCAGGGCCGCCTGATACACGGTGGTGGAAATCTGGCAGATGCCTCCGCCCGTCCCCGGCTCGATCTGGCCGTTCACAAAGATGGGCGCATCCCTGAATCCCAGGCTCTTCGCCCGCGGGCCGACAATCCTGTTGTAGCTGAACTCCTCGCCCGGCTTCAGCACGACCCCGTCCACGGCTTTGGCCGCCAGTTTCAGGTTATGGGTCCGGTCGCGCTCGTAACTGTTGTAGACAGTGGTCTGCGCGGACAGCACCGAGTCGATGGGCTGCAGGTCCGCCAGCGTGACGGAGGGAGCGTCACGGCGCAGCACGACCGGGATCTTCAGCACCTCCGCGGGCCGCTCCAGCGCGAAAACGCCGCCGCCGTTCAGCGAGGCCGCAACGTCCACGGCCGTCCCCTCCCGCTCGGGAGTCTTCACGAGCTGGCCGCCTTTGACCTCAATCGAGGCATCAACGGCGGGAGACGCGAACCGGGCCGCGGCGCGGCGTTCCAAAACCCACTTCAGCGCCTTCTGATCCAGAGAGACGCGCACCGGAATGCGCACCCCCTCGCGCGCCGCGCGCCATTGATCGAGCAGCCTCCGCCCGGCCCAACCCTGTCGGCCGACGGCAAGAGCCTCCTCCAGAGCCTGCTCCGTCTCCAGCTTCACGCGCACATCCCGGGCAGGGGTGTTCAGCGGCGGCCTGCCGGACCGTTCCGCGGTGAGACGCACAGTCGCCGGAGGGCGGCAGGCCTCCTCCAGCCGGGCCAGCGCCTCCTGCCTCCGCAGCCCCCCGAGCGGCACGCCGGCCAGGCTGACACCCGGGACGACAATATCGGACCGCAGAACGAAGAGATCCACCCCTGTGGCAAGCCCCGCCGCAACGACCAGTGAGCAGGCGGCGACGGCCACCGCCGCGCGGCCCGCCGCGCTGATGCGCCCGGTGGGTCTGGTTTCAGATCCGCCGCCGCCAGACGGTCTCACCGGGTCGATCCTCCAGCTCGATTCCGGCGGCCGCGAGTCGGTCGCGGATCTCATCAGCAAGCGCGAAATCCTTTCGAGCCCGCAGGGCAGAGCGCAGCGAGATGAGAATCTCGATCAGCTGACGGGCAAGCTCCTGGTCAGCCTCACCGGTCTCCTCCCTCACCAGCCCCAGCACGCCGCCCGCCAGTGTCCGGAACACAGCCGCCGCTTCTTTCAAGTCCTCCAGACAGGCGCCGGTTCCCGAGGCGACGGCGGAGTTTGCTTCGCGTGCCAGGTCGAACAGCGCGGCGATGGCGGCCGCAGTGTTGAAATCGTCGTCCATCGCCTCGTGGAAGCGCCGCCGCGCTTCTTCGACCGGCTCGCGGAGGCTGGTTCCGCCGTCCTTTCCGGCCGCAATGGCTTCCTCCACGAGCCTCAGTGCGGTGTTCAGCCGCCTCACGCCCGCCTCCGCCGCCGCCATAGCCTCGTCGGTGACGTCCAGCACACTGCGATAATGCGTCGAGAGGATGAAGAACCGGATGGCCTCCGGAGACCACCTCTGGAGGGCATCCTTGATGTAGATGGCGTTTCCGAGCGATTTGCCCATCTTCTGACCGCCCACCGTGAGCGAGTTCACGTGGATCCAGTATCGCGCGAACGGACAGCCGTTGGCGGCCTCGCTCTGTGCCACCTCGTCCTCGTTGTGGGGAAAGATGTTCTCCAACCCCCCGCCGTGGATGTCGAAGGTCTCGCCCAGATAACGCCGGGCCATGGCGGAGCACTCCAGGTGCCAGCCGGGATATCCCCACCCCCACGGCGACGGCCACCGCAGGATGTGACCCGGAGATGCGGGCCGCCACAGAAGGAAGTCGGCCGGGTTGCGCTTGTTGGGATCCACGTCCACCCGGGAGCCGGCCTCCAGCTCCTCCAGACGCCTGCCGGAGAGCTTGCCGTACTCAGGAGCGCGCGTCACGTCGAAATAGACCGCCCCTCCCGCCTCGTAGGCGTAGCCCTTTTCCAGGAGCTGACGAACCATCTCGATCTGCTCCGGGATGTGGGCGCTGGCGCGGGGAACGATGTTGGGCCGCTGGACCTTCAGGGCGTCCATGTCTTCGAAAAAGCTGCGGGTGTAGATCTCCACCAGCTCCATCGGGTCCATGCGCTCCGCCGCCGCGCGCCGCGCGACCTTGTCCTCCCCGCCATCCGCGTCGTCCGTAAGATGCCCCACGTCCGTGATGTTCATCACGTAGCGCACGCGATACCCCGTGTGGCGCAGATACCGGACCACCATGTCCATGGCCACGTACAGCTTGGCGTGGCCGATGTGGGCGTGGTCGTAGACCGTGGGACCGCAACAGTACATCCCGACGAAGCCGGGATAGAGCGGGACGAACTCTTCTTTGGTGCGGGTGAGGGTGTTGAAGACCCTGAGCGACAATGCGTACTCCGGTTCAGGATGAAGTGGGGGCGCCGGGCTGCGCATTTCCCCGTTGCGGCATTATAGCATGGAGGTGGACAGGCACATTCCGCGCCTGCGGCCCCTATTCCAGGGTCTTTCGGAAGAAAACCTCACCGGACCCGTCCGGGTGCATTCCAGACAGGAATCCGCACTCGTGGAACCCGAGCCTGCGCAGCCAGCCCTCGAAATCCGGCGAACCTTCGCGCGCGGCAAACAACAGATCGTTGTAGCCCAGATCCCGCAGGTATTCTTCCAGAAACTCGACCAGGTGGCGCCCGATTCCCTCGCCCTGAAGATCCTGCCGGACGGCCAGCAGCGAGATCATCGGAGCCTGCGCGCCCAGGAATTCGAAGCGCAGACACGCGACCACCTCTCCGTCCAGTTCCGCGACGATGACCTCCCGCTGTTCGATCCGCCGGGTCAGGAAGTACGGCGGGATCTGAGGGTCCAGCAAAGCGCAGGCCCCCTCGTCCTCCTCTTCCGCGAAACGGATCAGCAGCTCTTCCACCGCGATTCTCCCGACCCATCCGGCCGCCAGCACCGGAAGATCATCCCATCATGGGATGTCCCGCAGGATCAGCGCGGCGGCGCGTTGAAATCCGCAACAGACTATACCCGGAGGGATACCCCGATGTCCGGTCTCGAAGTGGCCCTGAGAATCTCGATCCTGGCCGCCTTATGCGTGGCGCTTGCGCTGACCCCGTCCGTCCTGCGGGCCGCGCCCCCGCCGAAGGGCTCCGTGCGACTGGAGTACGACCCGGTCCTGGCCGGCGAGCCTCCCTTCCGCCGTCTGTTCCTGGACGCGATGGTGACCGAGGAATCATGGAACCTGGAGCGGGTCTTCCATCCCGCCCGCAAACACCCGGACAACCCCATCTTTGAGGGAGAGATGCCCTGGGAGGGATGGGGTCCGAACCTGGGCGGGACGGTCATCAGGGAGGGCGGCCGGTTCCAGATGTACTACTACAGCATCGCGGACGGAGAGCCCACGAAGGTCTGTCTGGCGGAGTCGGTGGACGGGCTTAACTGGAGGCGGCCCGAGCTCGGGCTGGTGGAATGGCAGGGATCGAAGAAGAACAATATCGTGCCCTTCCCCACCCAGGTTTTCAGGGCCGCCGGCGAGGGAGTGGACCCGCCCCGGCGCTGGATCGGCTTCGGCTACCGGGACGGCAAGGCAAGACTGGGATTCTCCGCGGACGGACTATCCATCACCTGGGACGCTAAAGGGCAGGAGCTGTTCACGTCCTCCGACGTCATCAACTGGTTCTTCGACCCCTACCGCGGGCGCATATGCGCCACCTGGAAGACTCCCAGCCGCAGGCACCGGTCCGTCGGGGTGGCTTTCTCGGACGACCTCTTCCACTGGACCAAGCCGGTGGACGGGCCGGTGTTCGTGCCTGACGACCTGGATCCCGACGCCACCCAGATCTACGGGATGCCCGTGTTCGCCTATCAGGGGATGTTCATCGGGCTGCCGCTCGTCTATCACGCACGCTGGATAAAGTACGGCCGTTACACATCCCCGGAAGTCATGTTCGAGGCACAGGAGGGCAGCCCCCGCACCGGCGACGTGCAGCTGGCGTGGAGCTGGGATCTGATCAACTGGACCCGCACCGCCGACCGCAGGCCCTTCATCCCCAACAGTCCGGTGAAAGCTTTCGATTGCGGGTTCATCGGGGTGGCGAGGGAGCCCGTGGTGATGGGAGACGAGCTCTGGTTCTACTACTCGGGCTGGGATCAGGTGCACGAAGACTACCGGGGACTCCGGTCTGCCGTGGGACTCGCCACGCTCCGCCTGGACGGCTTCTGCTCGATGCGCGCGGGAGAGGAAGAGGGCTGGCTCATCTCGCGCCGCGAGGTGTTCAAGACGCCGAAAGTGACCATCAATGCGAAGTGCGCTCCCGGCGGCTACGTGGTGGCCGAGCTGCTGGATCGCAACAACGTCATCCGCGGATTCGAGAAAAATTACTGCATTCCCTTCACGGGCGACTCCGTCCGTGGCGAGCTCGCCTGGAAGACCGCCCGGTTCCGGGACGCGCTCATCGACCGGGACAAGAAGATCCGGTTCTACTTGAAGGACGCCGACCTGTACTCGTACGTCCCGGCGGACATCAATCAGGAGATCGATGACGGATGGCCGGATCACTGACCGCAGACGCACCCAGAGGAACGAGGCCGGGCGCCCGGGCTCTCAGGGACGGCTGCAAATCGCCCGGGGGTCTTGACGGAAACGCAACAGTTGAGGTAATAACATACTTGCCGGGCAGGCGCAGCGACGCCGGCCCCGCCTGCCGAAGTGGCGGAATGGCAGACGCGCGTGGTTCAGGACCACGTGCCCGCAAGGGCGTGGAGGTTCAAATCCTCTCTTCGGCATTGCCATCATCCTGTTATCGTATCGTTGCACAGAGCGCCTCTCTGCGGGGAGGCGCTTTCTGTTCCTCTGAGAGCTCAAATGAACGCCGGCCCGGACGGATCCGTCCGGGCCGGCCGCTATCTCCACGAGGGACGGCCCTCCGGGCCGCCCCTCTGCTCACAGTCCACGACTACGGCGCCAGAGGCGTGTAGTCCGAAGGCACCTGCTGCTCCCGTCCGCGCAGGACGCGGATGGTCTTGCCGTTGCGCACCTCGGACGTGATGACGCCCACAATGCTCAGATAGTCGCCCGGCATCGGGTACACCTCCGAGCGGATGACCTTGATGCCGCGGGCATCATCCTGAGCGTCCACGCCGGAGCCGTCGTCCAGGAGGAAGTAGCCCTCCACAAAGTCCATCTTGGTGACCTTGCCGTACACCCTCACCAGAAGGCCTTCGTTCTCGATGCCTACGCTGGTGGGCTGACCGTCGGGCCCCACGAACCGCGGTCCGCCGACGCTGCGGCTGCCGATGTTGCGGATCTTGGTGGTTCCCGTGCCGATCTTGGTGACGGTGGTGTCGCGGAGCACCCGCTCTCCGGTGTCCAGAGTCCGCAGGATGCCCTTCACCTGCACCTTGTCGCCGATGCTGACGCTGGCGCCGGACTCCACGCGGATCCCCGCCGTGCCGTCCTCGTCCTGGACATAGAAGAACCCGGACTCGGACAGCGGCACCAGGGTCACTATGGCCCCACCGGTGGTCTCGATAGCGGTATAGTCCGGCTGCGCCTTGGCCTGACCGATGGACGCCACCGGGATGGTCTCCGCGGGAGGACCGATCACGCGGATGTTGTCCACGGCCGTGATGTTCGTCTGCAGCTGCCACTTCTGCTGGAAGCGCACGAACACGGTGATGGCATTGCTCTCGGCCACGGCCTCGACGGCCACGGGCACCCATCTGACGGGCAGGGTGTTGCTGCCGTGCGCCGGATCGGTGGACCAGACGATCCAGGAAGGCTTCGGGTTCGGGTCGTTCGGATCCGGAGCGGGGCCGGGATCAACACCGCCCCTGGGATCGATGCCCACCCAGACCTGGCAGTCCCAGGGAGCGCCGCCGTTCGCGAACGTGGCGATGTAGGCCTCCACGCGGTAGGTCATTCCGGGAACCGCCTTGAAGCGCTGATAGAACCCGCCCTGCTTGCGGTCCCAGTTTCCGCCGGCGCCGGCGAAATACTGGCCGTGCTGGGTGTTCACCAGTCCAAGCCACCGGGGAACTCCGCTCGTGGGATAGGGGCCGATGTAGCCGCTGGCATCGCCGCCGTCACCGCCGCCGACGACAGGGAACGAGCGCCAGCCCACGGCCGTCCGGGTGGGACCGGAGCCCTGGAGCTGCTCGAAGCTGCCGTTGGTGAACGCCGGAAGGGCCTCCGGAGGGGTCCGGAAGGTCCTGTCCACCGAGTACACCGTCTTGTAACCGGACGCCGCGCTGCGGACGCGGTAGTGATACTCCGTGTCCGGCGAAAGTCCGGTCAGCAGGACCCTGTGCACCAGCACGTTGCCCGGGGCCTGAGCCGTCAGCGGGTAGACCGCGCCATCATCGCCGTTCGGGGCGGCCGGGCCATACTCAACGACGGAGCCGGAAGGCACGTCCGTCGTCCACTCAATCTCGAACGTGGTGTCCGACACCTGGGTGGCCTTCGGACCGTCCGTGATGTTGATCCTGAGCGTGCTTCCGGCAGGCTGGACACTCACGTTGTCGACGTCCACGAGCAGCCACGCGGTCGCCTCCGGCATGATGCCCCGCACCCAGATACTCGTCGGGCCGTTTGCGGTGAAGCGCACCGAATAGCGGCTCCACGCGTCGCTCTCCTGGAAGTTGACCCAGTTGATGGAAGAGGCCAGCGGGTTGGAGGTCTGCCCGGTCAGGTCATAGCCCACCGAGCCTGTCGGGATGACGGCCTGGTTGATGCTGTACAGGCGGAACATCCGGGCGTCAATGTCCAGGTCATATACCTGGCCCGCCACGGTGTTCACCACCTGGTAGATCCCTCCGCGGAAGTTGCTGGAGCGGATGGACCCGCCGATGATCCGCTGGTAGTTGTTGACGTTCGGGTCGGGCACTCCGTTGTTGCCCGGCATGCTCCACATCGCGGGGTCTCCGGGCTGCGAGGAGGGAGTCGCCGCCAGCCGGGCGCTCCACGCGGTCCATCCCGCTCCGACCCAGTCCCCCAGCCCCGGAGGAGCCGCAGTCCACGTCCCTTCGAAGTCGCCGTTCGTGACCGCGTTCTGGGCGCCGGCTCCGGCCGCCACCATCAGGGACGCAAGCACAATCAAGCTGAAACGCCACAATCGCATGATCTCTATGTCCTTTCGCACGAGACCGAAAGCGTTCCCCGGCCCCGGCCGCCGCAGACTTGCGCCGGAGGGCAACCGCCCCGGGGGACACTCGTTCAGATGGTATTATGCCCTACGGCGGGGCAGAATTCATGACAATCAGGCGGGGGACAGACCGTGGTCCCACACGCACGGGCAGCCGGGCTACCCTCCTTCTTCAGGCGGCCCGGCTGCCGTAGCTTCACGATCGATCCACACCGCAGGCCGCACACGGCTCCGCGGCTGAAAACGGTCTTAGCGCTTGCGCAGGAACATCCCGGCCATACCGGCCAGCCCGGCGGCCATCGCCATCAGGCTGCCCGGCTCCGGCACCACCTGCACGTCATCGGCAACGCCGACGTTCCACTCGATCCCCCACTTGTGGATGCTCTTGATGAACACCGTGGCGGTTCCAGCCGGGGCATTCGGAACCACGATGGTCCTCTTCTCCCACTCCTGGGTCGCCCACACCGGGTCCGCCCAGATGATGTTGGGGTCCAGGCTGTCGTTGCTGCCGAGCGGGTCGAACCCGAGCTGCACTCCAACATCGTAAATGCTGGTGGGATTGTCGAGGAACTTGGCCCTCGCCCAGCCCCAGAAGCTCACCTCGGTGTAGCCGCCGGGGTTGTTGAACTGCTGGTAGATGTAGGCCTCATTGCGGCTGGTGTCCCAGCTGCTGATGGCGCCCGCCATGCCGGAGCCCTCGATCGGGCTCACCGGGTGACCGAACGGCGTGGCGCCGAACGGCTGCCAGTTGCCGCCGAAGAACGTGACGGTCGTCCAGCCGTTCAGGCCATCCTCGAACCCGCCGTTGACCAGCAGGTTGGCGTGCACGCCGGTCGCGAGGGCCAGCAGAGCCGCCACGAGCATCAACCTCTTCATTGCCTTTCTCCTTACCTTTTCGTTTGCTGTCCCAGCCCTGCAGAGGAGCGCGGGCTGCAACCTGTAATGCCCCCGTCACGCAAACGTAACACCGCCCGCGCTTCCGGGGAAACGTGAAGACACCGGCCGCTATCGTTGGATTGCACCAGCGTCTCACGCAGACCTGACATAAGCATAACACCCGCCCCCCGTCCGGTCAATCCCCGGAAGAGTCACCGGGAAGCTCCGGAGCCAAAAACCGGTAATTCTACTGGCCTCGGCCCGGTCTCCGCCCCGTTCAGCACGGGAAGCAGCGGTACATCTGAATGCCGAGGATGGAACCGGCCAGGGCCCAGCAGCCGGACGCCACGTAATCGCCCAGCACAAGCCCCAGGAAGAACGGGAGCGCCGCCCGATATCCCTTGATTCCGGCGTAACGTGTGATCAGCACCTTGCACGTCCACGCCACCAGGAACGGGCACCACAGCCACTGCAGCGTCTCCGTGTGCGCCAGGACATACCCCACCGGATGGAACGGGAAGGAAACGAAGTTCGTGCGCAGCCAGCCGAGCAGAACGGTCACAGCCGCTCCGTACACCATCGCGATGACACCGGCCACATCCGGCCCTTTCGGATCCGCGAGATAGTTGCTGACGCGATCGAAAGGAAGACGGCCCATCCAGGTGCGCCAGGGCTCCACCTTCGCGGTCGCGGCGCCGAACTGATACCAGACCGCAAGGCAGGCCCAGAACCCCACGGCGATGCCCGCCACGATGGCGATCAACATGGCCACCGTGAGCGCTCTCTGCCGGATGCGCGCGGTCTGCGCGATCTTCATCGCCTCGATTTGCGTCGGCATCGGGTTGCAGCGCATCTCGATGGAGAACCAGTTGAAATACGCCAGCGCCACCAGGTTCCCCTTGCTGAACAGCGAGCTTCCCACTGGCTGCATGACAATATCCATAGCGTTCACGTAAGGCCCAAAGGTCCACGGCGGGCCCGCGACGGCCCTCAGCCGGGTGATGGTGGTGGAGAACAGAAGATAGGCCCCCAGATACGCCGCCGCCACCAGGGGCGATATCCCGGCCGCCACGCAGAAGGCCACCAGCGCCGCGAACCCCGCCGCCAGCCCGAACACGGCCGTCCTGTAGCTGAGAGATTCGTTAGAGTCGTCCACGGCCGGTCCGCGCCCGATGGCGTGCAGGAACACTCCCTTCAGGTGCCGCCGCGCCAGCCAGAACACGGAGAGGCCAATCCCTATGAAAGCCCCGGTCCCCTGCTGAGCCACATAGGGCGGCGCGCTTACGGCCCCTCCCGGAGCCTCCCATCCCACCCAGGCCACGAACACGTGCTCCAGCTTCATGAACAGGTAGAAGAACCAGCACGAGAAGCTCACGTCCGCGGCCACGATGAACGCCAGCCCGATGGCCAGAGGATAGAACGTCGTGGGAAAGTATCCGATGGCGTTCCAGGGCGGGACCGCGAAGCTCGGGCCGAGGTTGTTCGCCCGGATCTGGATATACGGCAGAGTGGGATACAGGTGATTCAGGCTGTTGAGGGTCTCGACGCCGGCCGCCACGAGAAACCCCAGCCACATGGCTTTGTTCCGGAAGAAAGAGCCCCTCGGGTCGGTCATCTCGAGCGGCAGCATTACGATGGGGAACGTCAGGCGCTCGCGGTCCATCCACTGCCGGCGCACCAGCGTGTTGATGCACAGCATGCAGAACAGCATCACGAACAAAAAGCCGCTCCAGAGCAGCACCGGCCGCAGCCAGGCATCCCAGGGAACGGGTTGGCCGCCCTGGTAGAACCCCTGGATGGCGGACAGCCTGGGCATCAGGTGGCGGGGCGCAAACTGAAGATACTCCCCCCAGTTGTTCTCCGGAGATTTGTAGTACGGCACCGCTCCCAGCGTGGTGCACAGGAACTGAATCATCCCCATTCCCGAGAGGATGACAGACACCGTGAGCATCACATAGATGGTCATCAGCTCGCTCTGGGTCAGGACGCTGGACGGCCTGAAGCGCCGCACCAGCGCGTTGACCAGCAGAAGGGCCATAAGGATGAGCACGGGCGGCATCATCAAAGAGGTGGAGGTCAGGTCCGTCTGGGACACCACGTCCCCGTACACGCCCCAGAAAACCCCCGGGATGATGGCGATGAATCCGATCAGCACGGCGCGGAGGGTGATACCCCGGTCTGCAACCGGCGCCTCCGTGGCCGCGGAGGGCTCTTCAGGATGAATGTTTTCGCGCAGTACAACCGACAAGGTCAGGCTCCTGGCCGAGGCCGCACGCACGGCCTCCGAAGGATTGATTCTCTGTTTCAGGACTGCAGGCCGGACGGCGACGCACTCCCCGCAGACTGAGCCGCCGTGCCCGGACGGGACTCCAGCCCGAAGTTCCGTCCGGCGTTGCGGTGCATCAGCTCAGGCACAAGTCCCAGTGCCTGATCCAGCGTCAGCCACCCGTCTTCCACAAGCCGGCTGAGCGCAAGGCCGATGCCCCTGCGCGCAACCGCTGCGTGTCCGACCACGTTTTCCACCGGAAAGAAATCCCCGCCGAAGACGTGCAGTTTGTGCCACGGCACGGTCACCAGGAAATCCTGCAGGAACCGCACGCACGCGTTCGGATCGATGATCCACGCCCAGCACATATCGATACACGCATTGGTGAAGTGCTTGGCAACGGCGATCATCTCTTGCTGGTAAGGGTATCCGATATGGAAGATGTCGAACGTGGTCCGGGGAAAGTCCCGGAGCAGCGCGCACAGATCCGCCGGATTGCCCCCTACCCTGTCGAGCGGCATGTAGTTGTTGCCCGCGTAATAGCCTGTGTGCAGTTTCACCACCAGACCGTAGTCCGTGGCCACGCTGACGCACCGGCGGAAGAGATGATCCTGCAATGCTTTCATCTCAGGCCGGGCAAGCTCCTCCCCCCGCGCGTGACGCTCGAACAGGGGAGCCGCGGTCTCCTTCGGGACATCTTCGTAGTTCAACGGCCTGCCGTAAGCCGCCTGGCTTTTTACGGCAACCGCCTTCGGACCGTATCTCTCGAAGACGCGGTCGATGACCTGGTACCATCCCTCCACCGTGGCCGCCTCCACCCCCGTCTCCCGCGCCATCCCCCCGACATCGGGAGGTGTGGAAAGGGGCATCAGGCTGATGTCTTGCCGCAACAGATCCGGATAGGAGGTCTCGCAAAAGATCCTCTGCAGCGAGTTGACCTGACAGTGGTCTATCCCGGCGGCATCTCTGAGGATCTCCCGGTAGAAACCGGGACGAACCCGCTCCCGGTAGCGCCCGTTCAGGGTCTCCAGGTTCGAGGACGTAATGTCCTCTTCCTGGTAGAGCTCCCGGAGGGTGATCCGCAGCGCAAGACCGTAGCCGGTCAGCTTCACTTTCTGCCAGTACGGCTCCAGGATGGCCCACTTTTTGCCCAGGTCCGGGTCGGGCGACAGCACGAGCTGGAGGTCCTGCCCGGTCATCCCGGCCGAGACCAGGTCGTTGGCCACATAATGAGCCAGCAGGTAGAAGATGTCGTCGCATGGGAACAGGAAAGACTCGCCCGGCGGTACCAGCCGGTCCTCCTCTTCGATGATATGCTCGTGCGTGTCGGCAAGAGGGGTGGCGGCGATCAGGTCCCGGAGCTCGGGAATGACGCTCATGAGATATGGTCCTCGCAGGCAGAGTCCGGCGCCCCGGGGGCACCGGCCGAGGGGCAGTTTACCATGACGGCGGAGGCAGCGCCCCGGGCGCTTGCCCGGCCGGCGGGCGTATAATCACCGTCGGAGGAAACAGCAGGGATGATAGACACGGCAAGAATCGCATTGATCGTGTACGGGGCGCTGGTCGTTGCCGGGGGCATCATCGGCTACACGAGCAAGGGCAGCGCGGCGTCGCTGGTCTCCGGCCTGATCCTCGGACTGGCCGCGCTGGCATCGGGGATTGGCGCGTTTCGCGCGCCCGGCCCCGGTCTCACGGCCGGCCTGGCGGTCTCTCTGTTCGTGGGGATGTTCTTCCTGTTCCGCTTCCTGCACACCCGGGCGTTGATGCCGGCCGGAGTCACGCTCGTGCTCAGCATCGCCGTGGCGGTCCTGACGTTTTTTGCACTCCGCGCGCTCCGAAGCTGACGAGGGGCTACTCCCGTGGAACCACCACGACGACGGCGGACCGCTCGAAGAGCTCACGGGCCCGCCGCCTGACATCCTCGAGCGTGACCGACTGCAACATCTCCGGGAAGAGGCGGTCGAACTCCCAGCCCAGACCCATGGCCTCGAACCACGCAAGATGCTTCGAGCGCTCCTGCAGTCTCTGGTGACGCAGAGCATATGTGCCTGTCAGGTAGTTCCGGGCCCGGGTCAGCTCCGCTTCCGTGATCGGAGACTGTACCAGCGAGTCCACGCTCGCCTTGAGCGCGGCGCGCACCTGTTCGAAGGACGGGTCCGCGTCCCGGAAACCGGCGGGCAGGTAAGCGGGGGAAAGGGCATATGCCACCACGTGCGAGTGGTACAGCAGCGGGGGATAGAGCGTGCCGAGCTCGTACACGAGTCCCTGCTCCTCCCGGATCTGCTGGAACATCCGCGACGCCTTCCCGCCGCCGAGCACCGCCGCGACGATGCAGTCCGTCGCATACTCCCGCGACCTCAGACCGCTCGCCGGCGCCCCGGCCAGAACGTAGGTGACCCCTGATTCCATCTCCAGGATGGCAGGGCCGGACGACGGAGGCGGCGGGGCGGAGGGAGGGCGGCGCTCCGGAGTGGCGGAGGGCCTCAGCCGCCCGAACCAGAGCCGGGCCGCGTCCCGCACCTGCTCCACGCTCACATCCCCGACCACGGCAAGAACCATGTTCGAGGGGACGAACCAGTCCTCGAGGAAGCGCTGAACCTGCTCCGGTGTGATCTGTTCGAGCCGGGCCGGGTCCGCGAGCAGGGGGCGCCCGTAAGGCCGTCCGGGGTGCAGCAGGGACACCAGGCGGTCATATCCGGCCCGGAAGGGGTTCCGGGCGGCCTCCCGCGCGTCGTCGGCCACCTGCTGACGCGCTTCCGCGATGCGTGCGGCGTCCAACCTGGGCTCGATGAGAGTCTCCGCGAGCAGCTCCATCGCCGCCCTGAGCTGCGCGGACGTGGTGGAAACGTAGATCTCAGTGTAATCCGGGTCCCAGGTGACGGAGAAGCTCCCTCCCACCTCGTCGACCAGCCGTGCGAGCTTCCTCTCCGAAAGGTTCCGCGCTCCCGTCAGAAGGACCCGTGCGAGCACCTGCCCCACTCCCGGCGTCTCCATCTCCTCCAGCGCCCCGGCCCGGACCACCACCGTGAGGGCCACGAGCCCCCTGCCCGGCTCCGGTCTCACCAGCAGGCGCAGCCCGTTAGGGAACGTGATGCGGGTGACGGACGGCTCGTCCGCTGGGGCCGCCGATGCGGCCAGGCAGGCCGTCACGAGAAAAGCGAGAGCCATCCTCATCATTGCGTCATCCTCACCGTCACGCTTCTGTCCGCCCGAAGGTATCTGGCCGCCGCCCGGCGCACGTCCTCCCGGCTGACCCCGGCTATATGTGCGGTGTAGCCCACGCTGTCACGGATGCTGCCGAGCACCGCGTAGAAGCCGAGGCTTCCAGCCTGCCCGGCCGCCGTCTCCACCTCGAAAGCGTAGGTCCCCAGCAGATACCGCTTCGCCGCCTCCAGTTCCGCTTCGCTGATCCCTTCCCTGGCCACGGTCTCCAGCTGACTCATCAGTTCCGCGCGGTTCTCTTCGGTTTTGCCCGGCTCCGACACCAGAGTGAACGTGACCCTCGCCGGAAGCTTCTGCGTCAGGAAGCTCACGTCTATGGCTTTTGCAGTCCTGTCGCGGGTCACAAGCGCGTCGTGCAGTCTTCCCGCAGACTCGCGGACCAGCGCGCTGATGAGCACATCCATAGCCCACACGTCGGCGGGGGTGTCCATTCCCGGGCCCATGAACCCGACGATCATCCATTCGCTGCCGTCGGGCGCCTTCGGCAGATCCGCCACGACCGGTTTCTCCGGCGGCGAAGGCTTCTCCGGCCACGCCGGCGATTCTCCCGCGGGCACCGTGGAGAAGGCCCGCTCCAGCATCGCAAGGGTCTCCTGCGACTGTACCCCGCCCACCACGATGATGCTCATCGCGCCGCCCACGTAGAGCCTGTTGTGAAACGCGCGCAGCACGGCCGGAGTGAGCCGGGAGACGGCCTCCGCCGACCCGTAGACCGGACGCCCGTAGGGATGCGCCCCGTAAAGGCGCGGGCCCAGCTCGTCGTCCAGAAGCTGCGTCGGGTCGGCGCGGCGTCCGGCGATCTCGCTGAGAATGACACGGCGCTCCCGCTCCATCTCCTCCTCGTCGAAAAGGGGGTTCTGAAGCGCATCCGCCAGGAGGTCGATCGCGGTGTTCAGGTGTCGTGAAGCCACGGTCGTGTGGAAATGCGCCCAGTCGCGCGATGTGGACGCGTTCAGAGTGGCCCCAAGGTTCTCGATGCGCTCGTCCAGCGTTCCGCGCGGGTTCGCGGGAGTCCCTTTGAAGAGCATATGCTCCAGGAAGTGCGCCGCTCCCTCTTCGCCCGGTTTTTCGAAGACCGACCCGGCGCGCACCCACACGTCCACGCAGGCCAGCGGAAGAGCCGGGTCGGACCAGACCACCAGCTGCGCCCCGTTGGCCAGGCGCCGCTCCACGTACGAGGGAGGCTGACCGGCGCCCGCACGCGGGACGAACACCGCAAGGAAGGCTAGAATGATTGCGGCCCCGTTCCGCAGGCGCCGGACAGGGGCGCCGTCCTCACAGGCACCGGACGATCTTCCATTGGCTTTCAACGCGAGACGCTCAAGACGGTTCGAGAACATAGACTGGGTGCTCCTGCTGACCGTGCTTGCGATCGGCATCTTCGGCATCCTGATTCTGGCCTCCGCCGCCGGAGGCGGACGCCGCAGCCTGCGCCTGGCCGAGGAACAGATTGCCGCTGCGCTCTTCGGCTTCCTGCTCATGACCGCCATCGCCGCTCTGGACGACAATATCCTCCCCCGCATCAGCCGCTGGCTCTACTGGGGGACGGTGTTGATGCTGCTTGCCGTGGACCTCATCGGCACCGGCTCTCACGGGGCCCAGCGGTGGCTGGCCCTCGGGCCCGTCCGCTTCCAGCCGTCGGAGCCGGCCAAGGTGGCGCTCATCATCACTCTCGCGGCGCTGTACCTGCGGCATTATGACGAAATCCACGAGTTCCGCACGGTGCTGCGGTCCCTGGTGCATCTGGCGCTCCCGATGGCGCTCATCTTCAAGCAGCCGGACCTGGGGACGATGCTGGTCCTTTGCGCGATCTGGCTGGGTGTTTCCCTGGCGGCGGGAGTCCGCTGGAAGCACATTCTGGCGCTGGGACTGGCCGGTCTTGCCGTGTTCGGGATCGCCTGGCACACCGGGCTACTGCGGGATTATCAGAAGCAGAGGCTTCTGGCGCTGTTCGCGCCCGAATCCGACCCTCAGGGCGCCGGCTACCACATCCGGCAGTCCCGCATCGCCATCGGCTCCGGGCAGCTTCTCGGGAAAGGCTACATGAAGGGGACCCAGAGCCAGCTGAGTTTCATCCCCGAGCAGCATACCGACTTCATCTTCACGGTGGTCGGGGAAGAGCTGGGATTCGTGGGAAGCGCCGCGCTGGTGGGACTTTACTGGCTTCTGGTGGCACGGATCGTCGCCACGATGCATGCCACCGAAGAGCGGCTGGGCCGGATGCTTGCAGGCGGCGTGGCGGCGATGTTCCTGTTCCACATTTTCGTGAACATCGGCATGACGATGGGGATCATGCCCGTCACGGGCGTCCCGCTGCCGCTGGTGAGCTACGGGCGGAGCAATCTCCTGTCTTCCCTTGCCGCCATCGGGCTTGTGCTGGGCGTCTACTCGCGCCGTCACCGCATCACGTTCTGAAGGCCCCCCTTCACCCCTCCAGAACGAGAAGATCCTTCGGGGAGGCTGTCAGCACCTCGCACCCATCCGCCGTGACCACCACGTCGTCCTCGATCCGCACGCCCCCGACCCCATCGAGATAGATCCCCGGCTCCACCGTCACGACCATTCCTTCCTGCAGGACGACGCTGCTGCGGAGGGACAGAGCCGGGCCATCGTGCACATCCAGCCCCAGCATGTGCCCCAGCCCGTGACCGAAGCAGTCCCCGTAGCCCGCCTCCGTGATGACCCTGCGCGCCACGCCGTCCACGTCCCTTCCGCTCACGCCGGGACGGATGGCTTCCAGCGCGGCCTCCTGCGCCGTCAGAACGACACCGTAGACCCTGGCAAGCTCCGCCACCGGTTCTCCGAGAAAGACTGTGCGCGTGATATCGGCGGCATACCCCTCCGCAATGCCTCCGAAGTCCAGCAGGACGGGCTCCCCCACTCGAAGCGGACGCTCCGTCGGCCGGGCGTGCGGAAGCGCGGACCGCGGCCCTGACGCGACGATGCTCGGGAAGGACTCCCGCTCCGCGCCGGCCTTTCCCAGAACGTAGGCGAGCTCGATGGCCACATCCCGCTCGCTGACGCCCGGCCGCAGGTGGCCAATGATCTCCCGGTAGGCCCGGTCGGTGATACAGGCCGCCCGCCGGATGAGCTCCAGCTCCTCCAAGTCCTTCACGGCGCGCATCTCCGACACCATCCCCTTGCGGCCTTCGAGGACGGTCTCCGGGGCTGCCGTGCGGATCAGCTCCAGCTGCTCGCAGGTCATCACGTCGGGCTCGAAACCCGCCCGCACCGCTCCCCGTTCCGCCAGGAAGGCGCCGATCTGCGCCGCCAGCGGCTCACCGGAGATCCGAAGCTCCCACCCCGGACACTCCTCCCCCGCCTGGATGCGGTAGCGCCCGTCCGTGAACAGGATCTCCTCCGACGGCGTCACCACGCACGCCCCGTTCGACCCCGCAAAGCCGCTCAGCCACCGCACGCTCAGCAGGTCCAGCACGATGAACGCGCCCAGCTCCTCCGCCGCCATCTTCTCCCGCAGACGCGCGAGCCTGTCCCGCCTCACGCCCTTCTCCTGGCCAGAGACACCGCCGCCCTGAGCCCCAGCACATAGCTTTCCGGACCGAACCCGCTCACGATGCCGTCCACAGCGGCTCCCGTAATGGAGACCCGGCGGAACTCCTCGCGAGCGTGGATGTTCGAGAGATGCACCTCCACCTTCGGGCAGTCCAGAGCCGAGAGCGCGTCCCGGATCGCGACGCTGGTATGGGTGTAGGCGGCGGGGTTGATGACCAGAGCCGAATAGCCCTCCCTTGCGGTCTGCACGAGAGAGACGATCTCCCCTTCGTGATTCGACTGAACGCAGCGAAGCACGCATCCCAGCGCCAGCGCTTCCGCCTGGAGCATGCGGTCGATGTCTTCGAGCGTCGCCGTGCCGTAGATCTCCGGTTCGCGCCTCCCCAGAAGATTCAGGTTCGGGCCGTGGATGACGAGGACACTCAGGTCGCGCTGCGGGAGTGGGGCGAAGCGCTCCTCCGTCTCCGGAGACTGGTCCGCCTCCGTCTCTGGCAGGGGCGAGTCTGCCAGGAGCGAAGGGATCCCGTCCCGCACCGGATAACTGGCGCCGCATTCCCGGCAGACCAGAGTGTCCGCTTTCAGCTGCAGCTCCGGCCTGTGATCGCAGGCGGGGCAGCGAACGATTTGAAGAAGCTGTTCCAGATCCACAGTCAAACCTCCCCCGGGACGGCCCTCCCTTCAGACACGCATCGCCTGGAGATAGTGCCCCAGAACATCGTCCACCACGCCGTCCTCTTTCACGAGCCCGTCGTCCAGCCACACGCACCGGGTGGCAACCCCGCGCACGCTGTCCGGGTCATGAGAGACGAAGATGATCGTCTTCCCCTCATTCTGGAACTCCCGGATTTTCCGCAGGCACTTCTGCTGAAACGCCTCGTCGCCCACGGCCAGCACTTCGTCCACCAGAAGGACATCCGGACGGGTGTGCACCGCCACCGAAAAGCCCAGCCGCATCACCATTCCCGCCGAGTAGGACCTGAGCGGTGCGTCGCGGAAGCGCTCCAGCTCGGCGAACTCAATGATGCTGTCCAGTGATTGTCTCACATCCCTCTCCCGCATGCCAAGGATGACGCCGTTCAGCAGGACGTTCTGCTCGCCGGTCAGATCGGGATGAAACCCCGCGCCCAGCTCGAGCAGAGCGGCCACCCTCCCCCTGACCTCCACCACCCCCGATGTGGGAAGGTATACCCTCCCCAGAAGGCCGAGCAGGGTGCTTTTGCCCGAGCCGTTCCGCCCCACCACCGCGACCGTCTCGCCCCTGCAGACGCTTAGCGTGACTCCCTTCAGCGCCCAGAGGTCTTCGTAGCGCCTGCGAAGAAAGCCCGCCAGGGCGCCTTTCAGCGTGTTCACCGGGTGGTGCGCCAGCCGGAAGCGCTTCCGCACGTCCACCAGCCTGACCGCCGCTTCCGCATCCATCACGGCCGCTCCGCGAACAGCCATTTCCGGTTGTTGAAGAACGCGTAGCCCGCCACCAGGGTCCCCAGAGAGACCGCAGCGGCGATCAGCAGGTGATGCGCGGCAAGCGGAACATCGTCGATTCCCTTTCCGGCGAACCGGGGCAGCAGAAGCTGGCGGTACCATTCCAGAAAGGTGGCCATCGGATTCCAGTGGTAGACTTCCCAGATCCGCTCCCGGAGACCTGCCGGGATCTTCCCGGACACCAGGATCTGCTCGCTGAGGTAGATCACCGGACAGAAGTAGAAGAACAGGCTGGTGCCGACGCCGACGATATAGCGGATGTCCTCGTAGAACACGGAGAGCGCGGAGACGAAAAAGGCAAGGCCCAGATTCAGCGAAAGCTGGAGTCCCAGAGCAAGCGGCAACACCATCCACCCCGGCTCCACCGCCACCCCGAGCGCCAGCAGATACACAAAAAACACCGCCAGGGCCAGAAGCAGATGCACCAAGTTCGCCAGAGCCACCGAGATGGGCAGCGCTTCCCTCGGGAAGTAGACCTTCTTCAGCAGGTCAAGGTGCCGCAGGACGCTCTCGCCCGCATCGGAGAGTGTCATCTGGAAGAACATCCAGGGCAGGAAGGCGCACAGCACGTAGGCGGAGTAGTTCGGGATGCCGATGTTCAGGACATACTTGAAGACGATGGTGATGGTGGCCACCTGCACCAGCGGGTTCGCAAGCGACCAGAAGAACCCGAGCACGCTGTTCTTGTACCGGACGGCCAGGTCGCGCAGCACCAGCGAGCGCACCAGGTCGCGGTAGCGCCAGAGTTCCTTCAGGTCCTCGATCAATGCCGCTCCCCCGCCGCCCGGTCCCGCCAGGCCCGCGCGATGCCGCCAGTCACTGCCCGCCGGTGGCAAGGTGCATGATCTTCTCCTGAGTCGCCTCCTCGCGCGAGAGCTCGCCCGCCACCCGTCCCTCGTGCATCACGACGATGCGGTCGCTCATCCCGAGCACCTCGGGGAGCTCCGAGGAGATCATCAGAATGGCCTTCCCTTCTGCGGCCAGGCGGTTCATGAGCTGATAGATCTCCACCTTGGAGCCCACATCGATCCCGCGCGTCGGCTCGTCGAAGATCAGCACTTTCGAGTCCGTGAACAACCACTTCGCCAGAACGACCTTCTGCTGATTCCCGCCGGAGAGGTTCTGCGCCCGCTGCTCCACACTCGGAGTCCGGATGCGGAGATCTTCCACGAACTTCGCGGCCACCGCCCGCTCGAGGCCCTGGCGGATGAAGAACAGGCGGCATACGGCGTCCAGGTTCGCGAGCGTCACGTTCTCACGGACGGTCATGCCCAGAATGAGCCCCTGCGCCTTGCGGTCCTCGGTGACCAGTCCGATACCCGCGTCAATCGCGTCGCGCGGGCCACGCACCCTGAGCGGCTTTCCCTCCAGAAGCACCTCCCCGGAATCGTAGCCGTCCGCGCCGAAGATGACCCGCGCCACCTCCGTCCGCCCGGCGCCCACCAGTCCGGCCAGCCCCACAACCTCCCCCGCCCGCACCCGGAACGACACATCCTCAAGCGCGCCCTTCCGCGTCACTCCCTTCAGCTCCAGCATCACGGGGCCCGGCTGCACTGAGACCTTCGGGATCTGGTCCCGGATCTCCCGTCCCACCATCATCCGGATGATGGACTCCCTATCCAGCTCGCCGACCGGGCGCGTTCCGACCACCTGACCGTCCCTGAGCACCGTCACCCTGTCCGCGATCGAAAAGATCTCCTCCAGACGGTGGGAGATATAGATGATGGCGACACCCTGCTCCTTGAGACGGCGGATCAGGTCGAACAGATGGGCAAGCTCGTGCTCGGTAAGTGTGGCCGAAGGCTCGTCCATTGCGATGACCCGCGCTCTGCGCGAAGTCGCTTTGGCCACCTCCACCATCTGCTGCTGCGCTACGGAAAGGCGGTTGACGGGCGAACGGATGTCCAGGCGGACACCCAGGTCATCGATCAACCTCTGCGCCTCCGCGTGCATCGTCCGGAAATCCACGAAGCCCGGAACCCGGGACCGGGGCTCGCGACCCAGGAAGATGTTCTCCGCGGCGCTGAGGTAGGGCACCAGGTTGAACTCCTGATAGATGATGCTGATGCCCAGATCCATGGCCCGCTGCGGAGAGTCGATCTCCGCGCGGCGGCCGTCCAGGAGGATCTCTCCCGCATCCTTCGTCTCGGCGCCCGCCAGGATCTTCATCAGAGTGGACTTGCCGGCGCCGTTTTCGCCCACCAGCGCGTGGACCTCTCCCCGGCGGACATCGAAAGACACGCCGCTCAGAGCCTGAACACCGGGATAGCTCTTGCTGATGCCGCGCATCTCCAGCACGGTCTCCACGGCCGGCTCGACGGTGGCGGTGCTGCTGTGAGGAGGTTCCTGCATCGTATCCAATCCGCGGCGCCCGCTAGGGTACGGGGCTGACGGTGTCGGGCTGCTCGACGCCGCCCGGCGCCGCATCCTCTTCCGCTGGCTGGTTCGCCGGAGCAGCCTGCGGTTCCTGCCCCTCTCCGGCAGGCCGCGGTAGCATCTCCTGCGGAGCGGGCAGAGGTTCAGCGGCACCGGAGTGCTCGCCCGGCAAAGCGTAGGGCGGGCCCGGGGCCGCTCCTTCCTGCCCGGCGGGCGCCTGCTGATCGTTCGCCGCGGCCGGCGCGGATGGAGGCTGCAGACGGTCCAGCGCGGCACGCGCCTCGGAGTTGTCCGGGTCGAACTGCGTCGCGCGACGGTAGTGCTCGATGGCTTTGTCCCGGTCGCCCGCCTCTTCAAAGATCTTTCCGAGCGCCACCTGGGTCTCCGGGTCAAAAGGCATCATTCCGGCTGCGCGGTTGAGATGCGCCTTCGCCTTATCCCGGTTTCCGGCCGCCGCATACGCCAGGCCCAGCTCCCTGTTGACATAGGGGTCGTTCGCGTTGCGCTCGAAAAGCCGGCTGAGAAAGCGCACCGAGTCCACGCTCTTGCCGGACAGGCGCAGAGCCCGGCCCTCCAGCTGCTCCAGCTGAGGGGAGTCGTCGGTCTTCCGGAACGCGCGGATATGCTGGAGCGCCTCCTCCGCCTTGCCCGCCTCCGCGTAGGCCTCCAGCAACGCCAGATAGGGACGCGGCCCCACCTGCGGCTGACTCTTGCAGAGCTCGAGGACAAGCGCCCGGTAGTCGTCCGCCTTTCCTTCCGCCGCGTAGATCTCCTTGAGCTTCGCAAGGGCTTCCGAAGCGGCGGGGGCCACCCTTGCCAGGCGGAGATAGGTTTCCCTGGCCTCCTCTGCCTTCCCCATCTTCATCAGGGTCCCGGCGGCCCTGCCGAGCGCGGAGGTCATCCGGGAGTCCCGACGGTACGCCTCCTCATACGCGGCCACCGCTTCGTCGTTCTTGCCTTCCCGGGCCAGAAGATCCCCCAGCATCATCTGGATGGCGCCGTCCTGCGCGAACTTCTCCGCCAGGCGCCGGAACTCGGCGATGGCCTCGTCCGTCCGCTTCGCGCGGTCGAGCAACTGCGCCGCGCCGCTCAGTATGCGGACATCGTCCACACCCGCCTCTTCGGCGCGCCGGTATTCCTGGACCGCCTCCTCGATCTTCTCCTGCTTCTCCAGCACCGAAGCCCGCCCCGTGTAGATCTGGGGGTTCTTCGCATCCACCTCCCTGGCGGCCTCGTACTGGGCCAGCGCCCGGTCCGGGTCGCCCGCGTCGGAATAGAGCCCGGCCAGGATGAGGTAGGGCTGGACACTCTTCGGGTCGGCCTCTTTCGCGCGCCCGGCGGCCGCCTCCGCGCGGTCCATCATTTTGGCGCTCGCCCAGGACCGCGCGGCCAGCAGCCAGTCCGAGACCGGATCCTTCTCGAGGCCCGCCGCCTTCTCGTACGCCTGAGCCGCCTCCTCGTGGCGGCCCCGCGCAGACTCCAGCCGGGCCACCTCGCGCCACGGAGCCGGAGAGCCGGCCCCGGCCGCGCGCTCTTTCCAGAGCCGCACGGCATCATCCGTCTTTCCATCCCGCTCGTACAGGCGCGCCAGCCGTTCCAGCGTCTCGCCCTTCATCCCGGCGCGCTTCCGGCCATCCTCCAACGCCTTTGCCGCGTCGGCCAGCTTGCCCTGCTGCTCGCAGGCGTACGAGAGGCCTTCGTAGACAGCCGGGTTGGACGGATCTTCCGCGGCGGCCTTCCTGTAAAGCTGCTCGGCCTCCTCCACCTTGCCCAGGTACAGGCGCGCCAGGGCGACGTTCACGAGGGCCGCGCTGCTTTTCGGGTCCACCTTGCGGGCCTGCGCGAACGCCTTCTCCGCCCCCGCGAAATCGTTCTGAGCAAACCGCATCCGCCCGAGATTGAACCACGCCGCGAAACTGCGGGAATCGAGAGACGCCGCCTTCTCATACTGCACGGCGGCTTCCCGAAAGCGCTTCTGCTGATCGAGCACCGCTCCGTAGGCCAGCCGGGCGCGGGGATCGGCCGGGGCCATCTTCACGGCAGATTCCAGGAGCCGCCCGGCGCTCACCAGGTCCCCGGCTTCCCGGTATGCGTCCGCAGCCATCAGCCGCAGCTGCGGGTTGCCCGGCTCCGCCTGTGCCGCCCGCTCGAAGGCCGCCGCAGCCGCCCGGAACTCCTTTTGCCGCATCCTGGCGAGTCCCAGGTTCGCCCACGCACCCGCGTTCTTCGGATCCAGGCCGGCAGCCCGGCCGAAGGCCGCTTCGGCCTCGGCCGCCTTCCCGGCTCGAAGCGACAGAATACCCTCCGCCATATGAGGAGCCGGATCGCGGGGTTTCATCGCCGAAAGGGCCCTTCCGTACTGCCGGGCGGACTCGGCGTCATTGCCGTCCACGGCTATCTGCAAAAGCGCGCGCAGGGCCGGCTCGTTCTTCGGGTCCAGACGGTGGACGTTGCGGAAGGCCCAGCGGGCACCGTCGGTGTTGCCCATTCTCAGGCATACCACGCCCATGTTGAACCACGCGGCGACCGCATCCGGGCGCAAAGAGGTCAGCGCCTTGTACTTCTCCAGCGCCTCACGGTACCTTTTCTGTTCCGCCAGCCGCATCGCTTCCCGGAACAGCCGGTCTGCGTCTGAGGCTTTCCCGCCCTGGGCCGCTGCGGGCGCGGCAAGCAGCGCAGCGCACAGCACCGCAAGCAGAATGCGCACCGGCGAAAGTCCCGAAACCGTCCGCATCAACCGCGTCCTCCGTGCAGAGCGATCGCGCCGCCCCGGCGGCGCCTCAGCGAACTATACGCGCAGAACAATGCGCGGGGTTGCATCCGGAAGGGGCAGGACCTCCCAGGGGGCTACGGGCGATTGTCGTCGTCCTCGAAATCCAGGTCCTCCTCTCCGCTGCCGGAGGCGTAGCTGAACGACGATACTTCCTCGCCCCGGAAGATGGTCACGAACATGTCTTCCCGGTCGAAGCTCGGGAGGTAGCTGGATGCGATGTCCTCGTCGATTGCGGCGAGCAACGCCTCTTCATCGGTCCGGGAGAGGTCCATCTCGAGCACCAGGGTCACGTGGATGGAATCCGGGAGGTAGTGCAGATGCACCTGTCCGATACGGTGTTCCTCGGAGTCCCAGATGAGGTACACTTCGGAACTCTGAGTGCGGACCAAACGCGACAGCTTGAAGTCGATCATCGGAGGGACAAGAGCTCCTGTTCCACGCCGGACGCGCCCGGCCCGGCGAGCGCTGTGCCTGCCGGAGAGGCCGGCGGATGGCCGTGCCGTCCCGCTGAAGGCCCCGGCGGCAGAGCGCAAAGAGTATGTCACGAACGGCCGGACCCGTCAAGGAACGGCCCCGGCGGCTCAGGGTTTGCAGACCCGGCAGGGAACGAATCCGGCCCTGAGCGCTTCGTCCCGGGAAGCAAAGGGTATCTGGTTGTCCTCGGCCGGCAGGAAACGGCAATCCAGCCGGTGGAATTTCTTGCTGATCTTGTTCCCCACGAAGAGCACAGGGAGCGGCGGGCCCTGCGGCTCCGGCGTAGGGCCGGGAGGCGCCGGCGAATACTGTGTCAGAGGCGGTCCGGGCCTGGGAGGCGAGCCAGACGGCTGCGTCTCGAGTCCGGCCGCCGCGGAAGCTGCGCCGGCCGCTGCGGCAGCCGCCGCAGCCCCGCCAAATGCCGTGCCCTGCGGTTTCTGCTTTTCCAGCAAAGCTGCCCAGCCCGCCGCGACACCGGCCACCACACTGCTGGCACACCGGCGCCGGAAGACTTCCAGCGCAGCCGTTTCTTTCTCCGAGGTCAGGCGAACGCACTCCTCGCGCGCGTTCTGTCCCTGGCGCTTCAGGTCCCTGGCAAAGGAGGAGGGATCAGCGGCGGAAGGCATCTGAAGGATCTCTATCTCATCCAGCTGGGTCACCAGGGCGATGCGGGACCGGAGCGCGGCCATCTCCGGCCCGGCGCCGGGCAGTCCGAGGCCCACCACCGCCCTTGCGAGCGAGGCGAGCAGCTCAGGGTTCACGGTCCCTTCGGAAGCCTGCCGGAAGATGAGCTCGATCTGGGCGGCCCGGTCGTCCACCGCAACGACCGGCCGCGACTGCAGCCTCTCCAGCACCGCCAGGAGGTGCGGCGCCATTTTGGCCCTGGCTTGCTCCGGCAGCTTCAGAAGCGCGAGCTGCGCGAGCCGGCAGGTCAGGCCCGGTTCATCCATCTCCTGAGCGCCCGCCAACGAACCGCCTGCCGCCTGAATCAGCAGGAGGCCGCAGATGAGCGGCAAAAGGCTACGAACCATCGTTCCGCTTCCCCTTCCACTGGAGCACGGCGGCGTACACCTCCCGCCTGGGACGGCCGCTCTTCCTGGCCAGCAGAGCCACCGCCGCTCTGTCGTCCATCCCCTGCGACACCAGGAGGTGATATTCCTGCTCCAGATCCGCGGAACCCCCGCCGGCCACCGGAGCGCCCTCCAGCCCCACCACGAACTCTCCTCTGGGACGCCGCTCCCTGAAGACCTCCAGCACTTCCTCCACCCTGCCCCTGATGAACTCCTCGTGAAGCTTCGTCAGCTCGCGCCCTAGGCACACGCGCCGCCCGGGAAGAGCCTCCGCGACCGCTTCCAGCGTGGCTCTGATCCGGCCGGGCGATTCGTAGAACACGACGGTGCGCGTCTCCGAGGACAGACTCTGAAAGAACCTGAGGCGCTCCCCCGGCTTCCGGGGAGGAAACCCGGCGAAGACGAACGATGAGGTGTTGAGTCCGGCCGCGCTCAGGAACGCCACCAGCGCGCAGGCGCCAGGCACGGGGACGACCGGAAGCCCCTCCTCAACACAGCCCCGGACGAGCTCGTGACCGGGATCGCTGATTCCCGGCGTTCCGGCCTCGCTGACCAGCGCGACGCTCCCGCCGGACCGGATCCTCGCCACGAGCTCGCGGGCCCGCTCCCCCCCGCTGTGCTGATGATACGACACGAGGGGCGTGTGAATGTCGAAGCGGGAGAGGAGCTTCACGGTGGTGCGGGTGTCCTCCGAGGCGATGACGTCACACCGGCGCAGCACGTCCAGGGCCCGGAGCGTGATGTCCTGAAGGTTTCCTACCGGCGTCGCGACGACGTAGAGCGCGGACGCGAGAGGCTCCCGGGAGGCGGGCTGGCCGCCTCCCCCGCCATCCGGCTCTTTACCGGCCGCCCTTCTTGCCCCCGGCCTCTTCGCCGCCACCCTGCCTGTTCTCCGCCGGAGGCGCAGGCTGCATCGCGCGCTGGCGCTGCATCTCACGCTCCACGATCTGCCGGGACTTCTCCGCCAGAGCCCTGTCCGGGAAGCGGTTCTCGAAGACCTGCTGGAGCTGCATATGCACCATCCAGTCCGCCGTCACCTCGGACGCCATCCTGTAGTGCTGAAGAGCTTTGTCCTTCTGACCCAGACTGTCATACATCCGGGCAAGATCCAGCCGGACATAGCCGTCCTCGAACCGTTCCAGGCCCTTCTCCAGCAGAGCGGCGGCTTCCTTGGTCTTTCCCTGCATCTGGAGAATGCGCGCAAGCTGCACATACGAGGTATCCGCGGACGAGTTGTCCAGGTTGGCCTTGATGTGCCGGTCGAACGCAGCCGCCGCCTTCTCCAGCGCCTTGCGCGCATCCCCCTCCGGATTGTACGACTGCGCCAGCCACCAGTAGGCCTCGAACTCCGGGTTCACGAACTCGATCTTTGCGTCTTTGCGCAACCTGTCCAGAACCTGCTGCCACGTCTCGTCGGCGAGGCGTCTCTGCTGCTCTTTGCGGTAGTCCTCCTTCTTCTTCTCGAAGTCGGGCGGCAGACTCAGCTTGCTGGACTCCATCTTCAGAATCTCGAAGCCCTGCGCAGTCTTGATGATGCCGGACAGGTCGCCCGGGTTCTTCAGACGCAGCGCCGCTTCCCTGACCTCTTTGGACGGAGCGCCGAATCCTCCCATTGAGGTCTGGCTGCCCTGGATGGGAGGCAGGAGACCACCGGAGGATGCCGTGACCGGATCGTCCGAGAACTCCCGGGCCAGCTTCGCGAAATCCTGTCCCGCTCTGGCCTTGCCCAGCACCTCCTCCGCCCGTCTGCGGGCGGAGGCCTCCGGCCGCTTACCGGTGCTGATCAGGAGGTGACGGACGGTCACGGTGCGGTACAGGTCGCGAAGGGCGCTGTCGCTAAGCTGCACCTTGCTCTGGACACTCTGCTGGAACTTGCGCACCATCAGCTCCGCGCGAAGCGCGTCCCGGTCGATTCCGCTCTCGATCTCGCGGCGGACATCCCGCAGGCTTTTCTGCACGCGCTTTTTGAGCTCCCGGTCCAGGTCGCGGTCGGTCTTCTTTTTGGCGTCCTTCCCGAAGAAGAGCTCGCGATACTGGCTGAGCTGAGCTTCCACGAGCTTCTCGAACTCCTCGTTCAGTTCGCGCCGCGACACTCCGATGTCGGCGCGCTCGGCCTCCCGCAACACCAGCTCTCGCATGACGAGCGAAGGGATGAGCTGCGCCTTGAGCTCCGCCATCTGCGTGGCGCCGTAAGGCTGGCGCTGCTCGCGCAGGCGCTCTCGCGTCTGTTCCAGCTGGCGGAAATACTCTTCGGTGGAGACTGGCTTCCCGTCCAGCTTGAACGCCACGTAAAGCTCGGGCTCCCTTTCGGCGCGCTCCCGCTCGTGCATCCTGCTCGAGCCGAAGCCGACGAAGACGCTGACCAGGAACGCCACCAGAAGGAGCCCCACCACGGGCACCATCAGCTTCTTGATGGCCTGCTCGCGAATCTTGATTATGGACATTCAGTCTCCCCTCACCATCGCCGCCAGCGCCCTCAGGCTCTCCTCGGAGGCCGCGGCCTTTCCCCCCTGTTCGAGCGCGTAGTGCGTCTCCAGCGACAGCAGCCCGCCGTACCCGTCGCGCTTCAGCTGGCGGATGTGCTCGCGGTAGCCCACCTGCCCTTCGCCCACCTTGCAGAAGACCACCTTCCCGTCCTGTCCCCGGACACCGTCTTTGACGTGGATGTGCCTGATATATGGCCGGATGGCAAGGTAGCCGTCCGGGAACGGCGTCTCCCCGGCGCACAGGGCGTTGCCCGGGTCCCAGACCGCCGCGATGCCCGACCCATCGAGCCGCTTGAGCACCCTCGCCGTCTCCTCGCCCGTCCCGAGGAAGCAGGCGTGCTCGTTCTCCAGAAGCAGCTCCATGCCGCGCTCCTTCGCACGCTGGACCGGCTCCGCGAACATTTCGACGATCCTGTCCTCTATTTCGGGAGTCGGGTCCCCCTTCCTCCAGAACGAAAACACCCGGATGCGGTTGGTCCCCAGCATCTCCGCAATGTCGAAGCAGCGCATCAAAAGGTCCATCTGCTCCGAAAGCGGCCTCTCGCGCGCCTGATGGGTCATCCCGCGCTCGGCCCGCTGGTCCTCGAACAGGTCGCATTTGTAAAACGGCGATGCGAGTCCGCAGACCGTGATCTTCTCGCGGCGCAGAAGTGAAGCCACTTCCCGGACTCCGTCGTCGTCCATGTCCGTGACGTTCACGCCGCCGACGGCACGGATCTCCGCCTGATCCACCCCGCACCGGCGCATCACGCCGATGGCCTCGCTCAGGTCCTGGGAGATCTCATCTGTGATTACCGCGACATCCAAACCTGGCCTCTCCTCGTCCGTCCAGAATCCGGCATCGATGCGCGGGCCTCAGCGGCCCGCCGCTGAATCTTAGAGACCGGGCGCCGTCACTGTCAACTGCCGCCGGTCTCCACCCACCTCGGAAGGGTGAACCAGAACTGCGCCCCGCGTCCCTCCTCGCTGACCGCCCAGGTCTCCCCGCCCATCGCCTCCACCAGACGCCTCACAGACGCCAGACCCAGCCCCGAGCCTCCCCTGCGCAGCCGCGCGGAAGTCTCCTGCAGCGATACGAACGGATCCCAGATGCGCTCGATCACTCCCGGCGGGACACCGGGACCGGAGTCGGCGACGCACACGGCCACCGATGCCGGGCGTCTGTCGCAATCCACCCTCACCCACCCTCCATCGCCGGCGTGCCGGGCCGCGTTGTCCAGGAGGTTGACGAGCACCCTTTTTACGGCGACCTCATCCCCGGCGACATCAGGGAGACCCTCCGGAACGAAGGCCTCCAGGCGGATGCTGCGCCGGGAAAATTCCAGCGAGTAGGCGTCCACGGTCTCGCGGAGGCAGCGCTCCAGATTCAGCCGCTGACAGACAACTCCGGTGTGTCCTGCGAGGATCTCGAGCGACTCGCCGAGGCCTTCCAGCATCCGCGCCATCAGCTGCGTCTGCTGCAGGGCCAGCGACAGATATCTGCGCCGCTCCGCGGCGGTGGTCTTCTGATCCAGGATGGCCTCGATGAACCCCTGCACCACCGTCAGGGGGGATCGAAGGTCGTGGGCCACACGCCCGATCGAGTCCAGCAACTGATGCTGCAGCTCCTCCTGTTGCGCCTCGTCGATCAGAAGCGCCACAGCCGCGGGCGTCCCGTCCGGAACGGGAAGCGGCGACACGCGTACCGCGAGAGCGCGCCCCTCGCCGCAACCCCTGATCGACCGGCGGGCTTCCGTGCGGTGCCGCAGGCACCGGCGGAGGAGGTCGCGAAGTTCCGCTGTTGCCGGGCGGGAGGGATCCAGCGCATCGGAGGGGGGTGCATCGAGGGACAGCCCGAGCAGCCGGCGGGCCTGGCCGTCCAGGCTCCAAACGCTCAGATCCGCGCCGGCGATCAAGATACCCGGCTCCGCGCCGCCTTCCGGGCCGCCTGCGCGGCAACACGAAGCGGCGCCCTCGTCTGCGGAGCGCCCGGAAGACCCGCCGGAGCTCATCAGCAGCTCCCGCAAGGCGTCAGGTCACACCGGGACCCCGTGGTCCCGGATCTCGAACTTGTAGCCCACCCCCCAGATGGTGGTGATGCGGCAGGGACTGCCATCCACCTGGATCTTTCGCCGCAGCCTCTTGACATGCTGGTCCACGGTGCGCTCGTCACCGTAAAACTCCTGATACGCCCACACCTGCTCCAGCAACTGCTCGCGCGTGAATACCCGGTTGCGGTGCCTGGCGAAGTGCCAGAGCAGGTCGAACTCCTTGGGGGTGAGGTCCACGGTGACGTCACCCATCCGGACCTCGCGGCTGACCCGGCTGACCGTCATCCCGGGCAGCGTCAGAACCTGGGTATCCTCGGAGGCCGCTGGAAGAGCAGCCCTCCTGAGCACCGCCCGGATACGCGCCAGCAGCTCGCGGGGACTGAAAGGCTTCACGACATAGTCGTCCGCTCCCATCTCCAGCCCCAGGATGCGGTCCACTTCATCGCCCCGGGCCGTCAACGCGATCACCGGAATGCTGCCCGCGCGCCGCAGCTCCCGCAACACCGACAGTCCGTCCATCTCGGGCAGCATGATGTCCAGCACTACAATGTCGGGATGAAACTCCTGAACGGCCTGCAGACTGGAAGCTCCGTCTTCGACGCACGACACCTCGAATCCGGCGTTGATGAAGTATTCGGAGAGCAGGTTGCGGACGCCTTCATCATCGTCCACAACGAGAATGCGCTGCTTGGTCATGCGGAGTGCGTCTACCCTCCCCTTCCGGCGCGTCCCGCACGCCCGGGACACGCCCGCCACGGAATCCGCTTCGGATTCCCGACTTCCAGAACAATCATAAAAAGAACACAGCCAAAAGTCAAGAGGCCAAGGATTTCACAATCTTACCGGGAGTGCGTTCCAGATCTTCAAGGAGTTCAAGAGACCCCTGCCCTATTATGTCAATGCCGCCGCGATGACGTTTGTCACGCGCCGCCGTGTGCGGCGGATCCGCGAGGCATCCGTGTCGGTGCAGACACGGTTCGTCAGCAGCACGATGCACAGCTCCTCGGATGGCACCACCAGCACCATCGTGCCCGTGAATCCGGTATGCCCGAACAGGTCCGGCGGAAGCAGGTCACCGGAAGGCAGCATCTGGTTCCCGTAACAGAACCAGCCGAACGACTGCCCCCCCAGCTCGGCGGGGATCTGGCTGGTGGTGTAGCGCTGCAGCGCCAGGCGGCCCAGCGGACGGGGGCCCTCTTCCCATCCCATCAGCACGTGGCAGAACCGCAGCACGTCGGGAGCCGTCGAAAAGAGCCCCGCGTTGCCGCTGACCCCGCCCATCCTCCAGGCATTGCCGTCGTGGACCTCGCCCACGAGCTCCCGCGGACGCGCTGGACAGTCGGCCGTCGAGGCGATTCTGCCGGCAGCCTCCGGCGCCGGGCAGTATCCCGTGTCCGACATCCCGAGCGGCTGCCACACCTCCCGGCGCAGCAGATCCTGCAGGGACTCTCCGCACACCCGCTCACAGACCAGCCCCAGCAGGATGTACCCCAGACAGCTGTACTCGTACCGCGTTCCGGGCGCGGCGGCAAGAGGGAGCGAGAGAAGCCTTTCCTCCGCCTCCTCCCGCGTCGAGGTTCCGGTGTACAGGTCCACCCACGCCGGCAGGCCCGATGTGTGCGTGATGAGATGACGCAGGGTGACCCCGCTCAGATGGGGCAGCTTGCTCCCGGGAAAAAACTCCGCCACTTCCTGCAGCAGACTCAGCTTCCCGCGCTCCACGAGCCGCAGAGCCGCAAGGGCGGCGGTCATCGGCTTGGTCACGGAAGCCATATCGAAGATAGTGCCAGGCGCGACCGGCTGGTCCCGCGTGGGCGACAGCACGCCGCAGCAGTGCACGAACACGGGCTTGCCGCCCCGGGAAACCGCGCACACCGCACCCGGAAAGGCCCCGGCCTGCCGCTCCTCCTCGAGCACCCCGCGCAGGTCCTCCAGACGCTCCGCGTCCATCGATTGGTCCGCCGGATCGGTCAGGCGCAGCTCACTCATCTTGCCATCTCCTCGGGATCGGCCGGCCCCGGAGCCCGTCCCCGGAACGCCCGGCACAGAATAACGGAAATTTCACCGCCGGGAAACGGGCAGGCAACTACCGCCCCCTACAATGCCAATCGTAGACGCGACCACCGATAGCCTCTTCACCCCGGCCTCTCCCCAGGAGGGGCCCCGGCGAGACGACTTGCTACTCGCTAGCCGCCCGGGGGCGTTTCACTTGCGCCGGTGAAGCGCCCCCATCCCCTTCCTCAGTATTCCGTCGATGCGCTGTTGCGGACAGGGCCCTGAGGCCGATATAATGACGGTCTGTTGGACGCGGCCGCGCCGCTTGCGCCGGGCCGCTATTACTTCCCGCCCGGGGCTTCACTCGCAGTTCCGGGCTCCTGTGGGAATTCTACACGATCCAGGGGAGGTAGCCTTTTGCGAGAGTACGAGTGTCTTTACATTCTGCACCCCGGCCTGTCCGAGGAAGACGTCAACACCCTTTCCGAGCGCTTCAGCCAGGTCGTGCGCGACAACGGCGGCGAAGTGTTGAGCGTGAACCCGTGGGGAAAGCGCCGTCTGGCCTACGAGATTGCCCACTGCAAGGAGGGCATCTACATCCAGATGAGGCTGAACGGCGACCTGCAGGCCACAGCGGAGCTGGACCAGGCCCTGAGATTCTCGGAGCACGCCCTGCGCCATCTGATCGTCCGGGCCGACGAGCTGGACCCGGCGGCAACCAACGAAATTCCAGAACAGCTGCCCGAGCCGACGCTCGACGACTATGACGCCCGCAGAGGCCGTGCAGCCCGGACGGAGGCCCCCGCCGAAGAGGCCGTGGACGCTGCTCCGGAGGGAGAGGCGGCGGCAGAGGCTCCTGCGGATGAGGTCGAAGTTGGGGCCGCCGCTGAGGAGCAGTCTGCGGGCGCAGAGTCTGCCGCGGAGGCCGAGCCCGGCGCCGCCGCTGAGGAGACGGCGCCAGAGCCTGAGGAAGAGGGTTAGTCCCAGGGCGGCCCCTGTGCTCGCCGCTGATGCTCGAAAACGGGAGGAGGGCCCATCCTTGCTGAACAGGATCATTCTTATTGGACGGCTGACGCGCGATCCGGAGCTGCGCTACACGCCGCAGGGGACGCCGGTGGCCGGTCTTGGCCTGGCCGTGGACAGGCCCCGGGCGAATAAGGACGCCGCGCGGCAGACTGATTTCATAGATATCGTATGCTGGCGGCATACTGCGGAGTTCGCCGCGAATTACCTCACGAAAGGCCGGCTGGTGGCCGTCGAAGGGCGCCTTCAGATCCGCGACTGGGTGGGCCAGGACGGGGTCAAGCGGCGCAGAGCCGAGGTGGTGGCGGACAACCTCCAGCCCCTGGACAGACCGAGGACCCAGGAACCCGGAGAGCCCGCCGTCTTGACTGCAGAGGCCGATCCCTTCGAGGACGTCCCAGTCGATGTGCCGGAGGCCTACGACGACCCGTTCGTTGACGAATGACGGAGAGTGGGGCCCCGGAGAACGCACGATAGAGATTCTGGAGAAAGACTGAGAATATGGCTTCGACGAAGAAATCCGGACGCTTCCGCAGGGGGCGCAGGAAGGTCTGCTCCTTCTGCGTGGACGGAATCGAGATCATCGACTACAAGAACGTTTCCCGCCTGCGCCGCTTCCTGACCGAGCGCGGCAAGATTGTGCCCCGGCACACGTCCGGGAACTGTGCCAAACATCAGAGGATGATGGCCCGCGCCATCAAGCGGGCGCGCCACGTGGCGCTTCTGCCGTTCGTGGTAAAGTAAGCGCAGGCCGCGGGGAGCATTCCGGAAAAGGGATGCGCAAGGCTTCCGGGCCGCCCTTCCGCGAAGGGCGGCCCGTCTGCTTTCCGGGCAGCGGGCAGGCGGCAGGATGCCCGCCCGCTGATGTAAGATAGCGCGGGGAACGCCCCCGATCCGGCCGGGGCGCTTCCGGCAAGTATTCTGAAGAGAGGGCTTGACACACTGTGCCAAAGATAACACTCATCGGCGCGGGGAGCGTGATCTTCGCACGTGCCCTGCTCCAGGATATCCTTTCCTTCGACGAACTCAAGGAATCGGAGATCTCCCTGCACGACATCGACGAGGAGCGCCTGCGCGTCGCGGAGGTGATGGCGAACAAGGTGGCGGCCGCGCTCGGCGCCCACCCCAGAATCACCGCTTCACTGGACCGCCGTCAGGCGCTGGAGGGCTCCGATTACGCCATCAACATGGTGCAGATCGGGGGCTACAAACCTTGCACGGTGACCGACTTCGAGGTTCCGAAGAAGTACGGGCTGCAGCAGACCATCGCGGACACTCTGGGCATCGGCGGGATCTTCCGGGCGCTGCGCACGATCCCCGTGATGTGGGACATGGCCTCCGACATGCTGGACGTCTGCCCGGACGTGACGTTCCTGAACTACGTCAACCCGATGGCGATGAACACAGCCGCCTGGGCGAGGGCCACGGACATCCCGATCGTGGGGCTCTGCCACAGCGTGCAGGGCACCGCCATGATGCTGTGCGGCGACATCGGGGTGCCCTATGAAGAGGTGAACTACCTGTGCGCGGGGATCAACCACATGGCGTTCTTCCTGCGCTTCGAACGGAACGGGGAGGACCTTTACCCCCTCATCCACAGGGTCTACGATGAGGGCAGGGTCCCGGACTGGAACCGGGTGCGCTACGAGATGCTGAAGCGCCTGGGCTACTTCGTCACCGAGTCCAGCGAGCACTTCGCCGAATACGTTCCCTACTTCATCAAGAAGTCTCATCCCGAGCTGATCGAGCGCTTCAACATACCGATAGACGAGTATATCCGCAGGTGCATCGCCCAGAACGAAGGCTGGGAGAAGATGCGCGAGGAGATGATGGGCGACCAGGAGATTCACGTGGGGCGCAGCCTCGAATACGGCTCGCTCATCATTCACAGTATGGAGACCGGAACGCCCAGGGTCATCTACGGCAATGTCCTGAACGACGGGCTGATCGACAACCTTCCCGCCGAGTGCGCCGTGGAGGTGCCCTGTCTGATCGACCGAAACGGCATCCAGCCCGTGCGCGTCGGAGCGCTGCCGCCGCAGCTGGCGGCCATCATCCAGACCAACGTGAACGTGCAGATCCTGACGGTGGAGGCTCTGCTGACCGGGAACAAAGACCACGTGTTCCACGCGGCCATGATGGACCCGCACACGTCTTCCGAGCTGACACTGGACGAGATCTGGGCGCTGGTGAACGACATGTTCGAGGCCCACGAAGGCTGGCTGCCGGACCTGCAGGGGACCGTGGACCGGCTGAAGTGCGCCTGGGCCTGAAGCGGGGGCAATGGCTGCGGCCGGGAAAAAAGAGGTCCGGAACGGCGCGGAGGGGAGGCGCCTTCCCCTCCGCGTGGAATATGACTTCACGCTGGAGGACGCGCTGGCCTTCAACGAGTATCACTTCCGCTGCTCCCCGGCGGGCAGGAAGGCCAGGCTGCGCCACACCTTTCTGCCGCCCGCCGTCTGGATGGGCCTGGCCGCCATCTTCGAGACCTTCACGCGCGGCGACGCGAACCACTCCTTCGCCCTCGCGCTTGCCGCCGTATCCGGAATGTGGCTGCTGACTGCGCCGCTGTTCTTGACCCGCCAGATCCGAAGAAGCGTGAAGACGATGTACGGTGAGGGCCGCAACAGGGGGCTGCTGGGACGCCACGTCATGACCGTCACGGCTGAGGGTGTCGCGGACGAGGGACCCGGCACGCGGACGCAGACCCGCTGGGAGTCCATTGAAAGGATCGCCGTGGGTCCGGAGCATGTGTTCATCTACCTCAACGCCGTCGCCGCCCACGTCGTGCCTGCGAGGGCGTTCCCCGACCACGAAGGGTTCGAACGTTTCGTGGAGACCGTCCGCAAGACCGCCACATCGGCGGCGGAAAGACGCGCTAAGGAGGACGCCCCGTGAGAGCCCGGGACTGGCTGGACCGCGTGATCCGGGTCCAGGCGATCGCCCAGAGCGGCCTTGCGTACACGAGCGACCCTTACGACCGGGAGCGCTACACCCAGATCCGCGAGATCTGCGCGGAGGCGCTTGCGCTCGGCGCGGACGAGGACATCGAGCGGGTTCGCGGACTGTTCACGTCGGAAGAGGGCTATGCGACCCCCAAAGTGGACGTGCGCGCGGCGGCGTTCCGGGAGGGGAAGGTGCTTCTGGTGCGGGAGCGCTCCGACGGCCTCTGGACTCTGCCGGGGGGCTGGGCGGACGTTGGAGACACTCCGTCGCAGGCCGTGCTGAAAGAGCTGCGGGAGGAGTCGGGGTTCGAGGGGCGAGTCCTCAAGCTGGCGGCCGCCCTGGACCGCGACGCGCAGGGCCATCCGCCCTGCCCCTGGCGGATCTACAAGCTGTTCTTCATCTGCGAGATCACGGGAGGCTCCGCGTCGCCGAACCTGGAGATCGTGGATGTGGCCTTCTTCGACCCTGAGCGCCTGCCGCCGATGTCAATCAACCGGACCACACCCGCGCAGGTCCGCCGGATGCTGGAGCATTACCTGGACCCGGGGCTGCCTGCGGACTTCGACTGATGCGGGCAGAGGCAGGCTGCGGAGTCTTCCTTCACGATCCGGCCGGCGGCCGCGGCGGATAAAAGGTCTGCCCGGCGGAGTCTGGATGAAGCATGAAAAAGAACGTGAGATTTTCAGGGAGCACGGCGTGCCCGAAGGGCGCTCCGTGCCATCACCCGGGCGGGCTTCACGCGGAGGGTTTCATTGATAAGTTGATAGTGATATGATTGCGTCGTCCCGGCCGCGCCGTAGCTGCAGGGCGCACCGGCGGGACTCCACAGGAAACGTTGGAGGGATTGTCCATGCTTTCAGCTGAGCAGATCGCCTTTTACCGTGAGAACGGTTATCTCCTCGTTCCCGGTCTGTTGACCCCCGCGGAAGCGAGCGAATACCGCCAGGAATGCCACTCGCTGGCGGAGCGGCTGAGCCGCGAACGCAATATCGACGCCACCTGGGGAAGCGCGCGGGAGGCGGCCGGGGGGAGCCGGGACACGGTCATCCTGCACTGCCACGACACCCAGTTCCACTCCGCCGCGTTCACCCGGCTGCTGGTGGACCCGCGCTTCGTCCAGGCCGCTTCGGAGCTGCTGGGCAGCCCGAACGTGCAGCTTCACCATACGAAGATGTTCATCAAGCCGCCGGAGAAGGGCTCTCCCTTCCCGATGCATCAGGACTATCCCTACTTCCCACACGAGCGCCATACGATGATGGCCGCCATCTTCTTCTTCGACGACGCCCCCGAGGAGAAAGGGTGTGTGCGGGTGTACCCGGGCAGCCACAGACTGGGACCCCTGGAGCATTCCCCGGAAGGCGGCTGGCACCTGCCCGTCGACGAGTATCCGCTGGAGAAAGCCGTGAGCTGCCCCGCCAGGGCGGGGGATGTCCTGTTTTTCAGCTACCTGACCATCCACGGCTCGGGGCTCAACACCAGCTCCGAGCCCCGGACCACCCTGCTGGTGCAGTTCCGGGACCCCGAGGATCGGCCCACTCAGGATGTGCACCGGTCGCGAGGACAGGGAATGATGCTCGCCGGTATCGACCCCCTTCTTCCGCTCACCGGTCCGGGGACAGGACCGTAGCGGAAGGGGCCCTCTTCGTGATACCCTTCGGATGCGGGCGGCCTCCGGCCGGGGGCCGCCTCCCGGAACCACCGGAGGGTGACGCTGAAGATGTTCGCCGGACAACCGGACATTCCTGGACGAGAGGGATGCGGCGAGATACCCGAGATCGTGGAGGGGCTTCTGGCATCCTACCGCGAGCTCGGGGGCATCAACCATCTCGAAGGAGCCAACCTGCCGAACCGCGAGGCCATCCAGGGGATCACCGATGACCTGCTGAAGCTGGTGTTCCCGGGCTTCTATGAGGACGATGGACTGCGTTCCTCCGCCGTGCAGTATGTCGTCGGAGCGCGCATCACGTCGCTGGCGGAGCGGATGATCGCCGAGGTGGAGCGCAGCCTCCGGTACGGGCATCAGGACAGTGTCTCGCGGGCGGACGCGGAACAGATCGTCTGCCGCTTCCTGAAATCCATCCCGGAGACGCGGAGGCGTCTGGCCCTCGACGTTCAGGCCGCATACGAAGGAGATCCTGCGGCCGTCAGCGGCGATGAGGTCATTCTGGCCTACCCCGGCCTGACGGCCATCGCCGTGCAGCGCCTGGCGCACACACTCTACGACCTGAAAGTGCCCCTCATCCCCCGGATGATGACCGAGATCGCTCATTCGGCCACCGGGATCGACATCCATCCGGGAGCCCGGATCGGAGAGTTCTTCTTCATCGACCACGGTACCGGGGTGGTCATCGGGGAGACCACCGAGATCGGAGACCGGGTCAAGATCTATCAGGGCGTCACACTGGGCGCGAAAAGCTTCAAGAAGGACAAAGACGGCAACATCGTCAAGGGCGGCAAACGGCACCCCACCATCGAGGACGACGTCACCATTTACGCCGGAGCCACCATCCTGGGCGGCGACACGGTCATCGGAAGGGGCTCCGTCATTGGCGGCAATGTCTGGCTGCTCGAGTCGGTGCCGCCTTACTCGCTGGTCACCTACCAGGAAGGCGAGACGCGGAAAGCCAGTCTGCTCGGGGAGCCGGACCTGGGCGGCGGCATCTGACCGGCTCTGCCGAGACCATTCTACGGACTCCTCGATAGCCACGAGGGGTCGTGCCTTTCCACGGGAACCTTTTCGGATGGTGGAACCGTTATTCGCAGTGATTGCGACTCGGTCGCGGAGGTTAGAGGCTTCTATGAAGATACTGATGGACAGGCGCAGCTTTCTGATGGGCGCGGTGGCTTCGGCCGGCGCTGCGGCTCTGGCGGGCATCGCTTCCGGGCGGACGTTGGCGGCGGAAGAGTCCGGTCCGTTCACGCTTCCCGCCCTTCCCTACCCGTATGACGCGCTCGAGCCCCACATTGACGCGCGCACAATGGAGATCCACCACTCCAAACATCACGCGGCGTATGTGACGAACCTGAACGCTGCCGTGAGGGGAACTCCGATGGAGCGGATGACCATCGAGCAGATCATGCGGCGGGGAGCGGAGAACCTGCCGGCGGCCGTGCGCAACAACGGCGGCGGGCACATCAACCATGCCTTCTTCTGGAACATCATGTCGCCGAACGGCGGCGGGGAGCCCGGCGGAGAGCTGAGAAAGGCTATTGAGAAGACTTACGGCTCCTTCGCGCAGTTCCGGGAAAAGTTCGAGCGCGAGGCCAAAGGGCGGTTCGGGTCCGGCTGGGCCTGGCTGGCCGTGAAGCGCGGCAGGCTGGAGTGCTACAGCACGCCCAATCAGGACAATCCCTGGATGCAGGGAATCGAGCCGATCCTGGGCCTGGACGTGTGGGAGCACGCTTACTACCTGAAATATCAGAACCGCCGTGCCGACTACATCAGCGCCTGGTGGAACGTGGTGGACTGGGGAAAAGTGGAGCAGCTGTTCTACAGGGCGGTCTACGGTCAGCGCTGAGGCCGCCCGGCCGGCAGCAGCTCATCTGCCAGCACGGCGAAGTGCTGAACTCCAAGTTCTTCCGCGCGGCGGGCGGGATCGATCCCTGCCCGCCACATCGCTTCTTCCACCGTCTCCTTCGGGACTCCCAGGACATCGGACACAGGATTCGGCAGGCGCTTGCGCCGCTGGGTGAACGCGGCTCTCGCAAGCCGCAGGACGGCATCCTCCCTCTCGGCGGTGAGCCCGGTCTCCCGCGGCGTCAGGAGCAGAAGCGATGAATCCACCTCCGGCTCGGGATAGAAGACGCGGCGGGGGACCGGAAAGGCTACGCGGACCTGCGTGAACATCTGGCAGAACACCGACAGGCTGCCGTACTGCCGAGAGCCCGGGGCGGCCGAAATGCGCTCGGCCACCTCTTTCTGCACAAGCAGGGCGATGGCGCTGATCGCTTTCCGGTGCTCCAGCAGGCGCTCGATGATCGGGGTTGTGATACTGTAGGGGATGTTCGCCACCACGCGCACGGGCGGCCGCATCTCCTCCAGAAGGGTCTGCAGGTCCAGCTTCAGGAAGTCAGCGTGCAGAACGCGGACGGCGGCGAGTGCGCACATCCTGCGGGAAACGGCTTCGGCGAGGCGCCCGTCCACCTCGACGCTCGTCACCTGCGCCCCCGCAGCCGCCAGTGCCTCCGTCAGCATCCCGAGCCCGGAACCGATCTCCAGGCAGCTGTCTCCCGGCTGCAGACCGCTCGCGGCCACGATGCGCTGCGCCACCTTCCGGTCGGTCAGGAAGTTCTGGCCCAGCCTGCGGCTCGGACGGCCCCCCACCCTCCTGAAAAAACGCCGGATGGAAGCGGGACTGGCTGGATTGATCTCTTCGCTCACGGGCAGATGATGCCCCCCGGCCGCTCAGGCCAGTGCCGTGCCGGGGAGCGGAGGCGGTTCAGTCGTCGATGATATGGACCACCACCGGCCGGCGGCCGAAGCGCAGGGCTGCCGCATAGCTGTCGTGGCCCAGGTCGATCTTTGCGCCCTTGATGGCGCTTCCCGTGTCTCCTGCCACCGCGAAACCGTAGCCCTCGATGTAGAGCCTGGTGCCGAGGGGGATTACGCTCGGGTCCACGGCCACCACTCCTTTGCCGGCCTTCAGACCGGTGGACGTCCGGCCGTTCGCGTGCGGGCCGCAGGACCGTGGCCCCGGGTCGTACGCGGTCGCCGTCATCATCATAACCTTGCGGCTGAAGAATCCCCGGGAAGGGAGAGGCGAGCCCTTGCCATACAGTACGATGCGCGGCCGGGCCGGACGGATCACCTGAGAGGCTAGTCGCTCCTTCATCACCCGCTTGCCATCGGCGAACGTCAGGCGATACGTGACCTTCTGGAGTCCGTCCTGGCCGGGGTCGGAGATCCGGGAATGGCCCGGCCTCAGGGAAGAAGACGCCTTGCGGACGGTCTGGCGGGCGATCTGCTCGTTCACCGTCACCTCGCGGACCTCTATGCGCGTCACACGCGCCTTCATGCCGTCCGTAACGGGGACGTCCGGGTCAGGGAAGATTTTGTCGTGAGGGCCCAGGGAGATACCGGCGTCTCTGAGGGCTTCACCCAGAGTCTGCGCCGTAGTCCGGATGCAGGCCGTCCCGCCGTCCACGATCAGCGTGATGTCCCGCTCATCCTGAGGACCGGCAAGCAGCCCGTAGCCTGCGCTCGCCATCACAAGCCCGGCCGCCAGAACGGCCGCCAGGGCTTTTTTCGCTTTCTGCTGTAAGTGCACGTCCAGTTCTGCCCACCTCCTTTGCCAGGTATTTCCCCGCCGGCCGTACGCCTTCCCGCCACGGGCGAGTGTGGTCTGAATCGGGAACGCAAGCCAGGGATCCGGAAGATGCGTCGGCGAACGGAGCCGGAACGGGGACGTGGGTTCAGTTGTCAGTGCCGGGCGATGTTACCACGTTTTGCGCGGGAGTGTCAAATTCCCCGTCCCCGGCTGGCTCCCGTGCCGCTGGACGGCCGCCGGTCTCCCGGCAGCGGAGGAAGGGGAGGAGCATCCAGCGAAGCGGCCTGCGGCGGACCCAGATGGAGATTCGGACCCTTCACGGAGAAGAGATAGACGCGGCCGCGGACCTCGCCACGACCGCCTTCGAATGTGAGCCGGGAAGCTGGCGGGCCGGCTGGCACCGCACCCAAGCGCTGTGCGGACCGGGCGTGATCTGGGGAGTCTATGACGGAGGACGCCTGGTATCCAGCTGTGTCGCGCCGCCCCAGCGCGTGTTCGCCGGCGGCCGGTCCATCCAGGGAGGCTTCGTCGGCGGAGTGGCCACGCTGCCGGAAGAGCGCCGGAAGGGCCACGCGGAGGCGATGCTGCGCGCCGCCCTGCGGGCATCGCGGGAGAGAGGGGTCCTGATCAGCTATCTGTGGCCGTTCTCCTACCGCTACTACCGCAAGCTGGGATGGGAGCTCTCGAACGACGGCGTCCTTGCCACTGTTACGGCGGACCTTGCCGGGCGCGCCGCAGGAGCGGGCGAGGCGCGCGATGTGCTCTTCGCGGAGCTGGATATGGTGATGGCGTTCTACACCGCGCAGGCGCGCCGTTTCAACGGAATGGGCGACCGCTCCCGCGAATGGTGGGTCCGGTTCGTGGCGGACCGGCCGTCCGCCGATGGCGCTCCGGGCGAGCCAGTCTTCGCGGGCGACCTGAAGGCGACGGCTCTCTGGCGGGAAGGCGAGATCCGGGCGCTCATGCTCTGGCGCCCGGCCGAGGAAGACGGCTCGGTGCTGGTCAATGCCACCGATACCGTGTATTCCGATGCGGCATCGCTCGGCGCGCTGCTCGCAGCGATCTTCGAGCGCGTGAGCGGCTGCGCAAAGATCAACTTCGGGTGCCCGCCCTCCCGGCTGCCGCACTGTCTGTGGGACGAACCCCGCGACGTCACCCGCAGCCTGCGCTGCGGCGCAATGGCCCGGGTCCTGGACGTGCGCGGATTTCTGGAAGCGACCGGCTGGACCCCTGGCATCCAGGGACGCCTCACCCTTCGCGTCGCCGACCCAGTCTTCGGACAGCAGGCGGGCAACTTCGAAATAACCGACGGCCGTGCGGCGCCGTGCCGCAGGGACGGGAGCACGCTTCACTGCGCCGTCCAGACCCTGGCGCAGATCGCGACGGGCTACCTGCCGCCGGAGGAGGCGGCGTCCCTGGGAAAGATTGACGCAACCGGGCTGCCGGCCGCCCGTCTGCTGTCTGCGGCATCGGGCGGACTGACTCCGTTCCGGTCGCCGCAGGAGCCGGGCTGAGCCGCGCCGGCGCCGCCGCCGAAGGTTGACAGGCACCTTCCCCGAAAGCTACAATCAGACCGCCTCGCTTTCAGGGGCCACCTCAGAGGACGGGACGGCTGCATTGCCCAATTTCGCCATCAACTTCTACACCGAGCTCTACGGAGACATCCTTCGCAAAGGCCGAAAGACGGCCACAATCCGGCTGGGTGACAAGTCCGGAAAGTATCAGCCCGGGCAGCTGGTCTGGATCACGGTGGGGAGGCGCTACGGCCCCCGCCAGAAACTGTTCACCGCCATCATCGATGAGGTCACGGTCAAGCCCATCAGCGCTCTGACGCGCCGGGAGGTGGAGAAGGAAAACCCCGAGTTCCGGCAGATGGAGGATGTCTGCTCGCTTCTGTCACGCATCTACGACCGGCCCGTGACCCCCCTGGACACAGTGACCGTGGTGATGTTCTCGCGCGTCGCGGAATAGAACCTCCGGCGGAAGTTCATTGAAGAAGGGCCGGCCGCGGCAGAGGCCGGCCCTTTCCGGATTCAACTCCCGGCAGGAAGCGCGTCAGGCTTTCCGCCTGCGCAGTCCGAGCAGCGAGACCAGCCCGGCCCCCAGCGCCAGCACGGAAGCGGGCTCGGGAACGATCTCGAACCAGCTCTCGGTGGTGAACGTGTTCGGGCCGGCCGGAGACCAGATGCGCAGCCACTCCGTGATGTTATCCACGGTGTACAGGTTGCCCGCGGCATCGAAGGCGATATCGCGGATCCGGCTGCCGGCATCGAAGCTGTCTATGAAAGCCCCCGTGTTCATGTCGAAGATGAACACTTCGCCGGTGTTGAAATGCCCGTAAGCCACCCACCCCGCCGGCTCGTAGAGCGAGATGCCGTAGGCGTAGACATATTTCGTGATGTCCGTCTCCCACGCCGGAGTGTTGATGGGCGGTGTGCCGTCCAGGAACTTGGTGATGGCCGGAGCCTGATTGGCGGAAGCCCGGTACTGGTTCATGTACCAGTTGCCCGCGCTGTCGCGCTCCACGTCCCGCGGGTAAAAGGCGAAGTAATCCGGCCCGATGTACTGGGTGCCCAGGTCCCCGGGGGTGGCCGTCGCGTTGGCGCCGAGATCATACATGATCAGCCCCTTGCGGCCCTTCGCCCCGCCGTAGTAGTTGGAGTCCACCAGGTAGATCTTGCGGTTGCCGTCCGCCCGGGTGCCTTCCACCCACACGCTCTCCACATACTGGTTCGCAGTCTTGTTGGAGGCATCGATCAGCTGGGTGACGGACGACAGGTCGTCGTTGAACTCCCAGACAAGGTCATTCGAAAAGTCCGCGACGTAGAGGTGTCCATCCGGTCCGATGGTGCTCTTGAACGGCGAGGAGTTTCCTGCGGCTCCCCAGTCTTTGCCGCCGGTGAAGAAGCCGATCTCGGATCCGTCGGCGTTCAGGGCATAGATGCCGCTGGTGGTCGGCCGCCCGAAGGCGGTGGTCCCTCCCTGGGCGTTCGAGACATAGATGGTCCCGAACTTCGGGCTGTTCATGTCCTTGAAGACCGAGACTCCGGCCGGGACGTAGAAGGACGTGGACATCGAGTCCTGGCTGATCTTGGTCCACCCGGCGAAGCCGGTGCTGGACGCCACGACCCTGGCCCTGTAGGTGTTGCCGGGAACGGCGCCCGTACCGTTCCACGTCCAGGTGTGCGTGCCCTTACCGAGGATCCCGAGGTTCTCGGAATACACCATCCCTCCGCCCACCTGCCAGACCTCCATCGTAACTCCTGCAGTGGCGTCCTGGTTGAGGATGAACGAGAACGTGTCGGGCGCAAGCGGCTTCAGGGCCGACGCGTAGACATTGGCCGAAGCCGGGGCGGTGCAGCCGAGCGCGACGCCGGCAGCCAGCAGTGCGACCGCCGCGCCGCGCGCCATCGCGGTGAGATTCATGTCCTTTTCTCCTTCCGGGCGCCGCTCCTCCGCGCCGCGGCCGTCCCCTGGACTGCGCGGCCGGCCTCCTGCGGGTCGCGGTCTGCCCTTTCTGTCTCTCAGGTCACCCGGTGAGACACACCGTCTCCGGGCACTCCCATTATACGTCCTTCAGCCACCGCAGAGGGAGATGAAGCGGACAACCCGCAATTGTACCGGAACCCCACCGCCACCGGGTAAAAAAAGCCCCCCGCTTCTGCGGGGGGCAACCGGTTCAGCAACGCCGGACTTGCGCTGCTTCTGAGACAGCAGAAAGGAGAAAAGGTTCCAACTTGCTCGTTCCACCTCTATTACGATTTCTTCACATGAATTGTTCCAGACGCGTGCGGTCATCTTCCGGACAGCGGCGAGCCCCGTTCCGGCGCGCAGGGATGGAGGCAATCTCTATGCGCTTGTTCTGCGTCCCTGCTCGCCCCGTCCCCGCGCGCAGGGATGCAGGGCCGGAGCGGAGAAACGGTGAGCACTATGTGGCTCGAAGACGAAGCGGGAGACATCATCGGAAAGGCCCGTCGCGGTCTTGGGCTGGACCTTCAGACTGTGGCCCTGCGCGCCGGAATCGAAGCCCGGGACCTCGCCCGGATCGAATCCTGTGAACTGAGTCCCTCTCCGGACGCGGCGCGGAGGCTCGCGGAGGCGCTCCGTCTGAACCCCGACGCGCTCTGCAGGATCGCCGCGGGAGGCTACCGGCCCCGGACGGACACTCTGGAGCGATGGGGATGCATCCGGCGCATCGAGTCGCGCTACGGGGGGATGTCCGTCAACGCGTACGTGATCTGGGACGACACCAGCCTCCACGCCGCGCTGTTCGACACGGGCACGGATTTCAACGCCATCAGAAAGGCGGTGGATGAGAACGGGCTCACCCTGCGGTTCGTGTGTCTGACCCATACGCACGGCGACCACACCGCCGTGCTGGAACAGGTCCGCAGCTCCTTCTCGCCGGTGGTGCTCTGCTCCCCGGCCGAACCCGTGCCCGGAGGACAGGCGGTCCGCGAAGGGGACGTCGTGGAGATGGAGTCGCTGTCCATCGCGGTGCTGGAAACCGATGGACACAGCCCGGGAGGGCTCACGTTCCACGTTACCGGCTTCCGGGGAGCACCCGGAGCCGCCGCCACCGGCGACGCCCTGTTCGCGGGGTCCGTGGGCGGGGCGCGCGTGTCCTACGACCGCCTGCTCGCCAACGTCCGCGGAAAGATCCTGACGCTCCCGGACGATACGCTGCTTCTGCCCGGCCACGGCCCGATGACGACGGTCGCGCTGGAGAAGGCGAACAATCCGTTCGCGGTTTGAGCCCGCCGTATCGGGTGGCTTTTTGACCTGCGTCAAGGCATTACGGCCTTTCCGGGACGATACTTCCTGACGGGGGAAGGCTATGCGGACCTGCGGCCCGTCCGGGAAGAGCCCCGGCGCCGCCGGACCGCGGGATCCGCTGCGGCCTGAGACGGGGAAACCATGACGGTCACCGCGATGCAGAAACTGGCGGCGGCCCTCGCGGGGCTGCTGGTGGGCACGGGAGGGTTCACGTTCCTGTATGCCCGGGGGTTCTCGTATCTCTCGGACAGACCGGAGACCTGCGTCAACTGCCACGTGATGCGGGAGCAGCTGGACGCCTGGCACGCCTCCAGCCACAGCACCGCAGCTACCTGCAACGACTGCCACACCCCTCACCCCATCGTGGCCAAATACCTGGTGAAGGCGACGAATGGGCTCAAACACAGCACGTATTTCACCCTGGGCAACTTCCACGAGCCGATCCGCATCAGCCCCTCCAACCGGAGGATCGTGGAGCAGAATTGCCGCCGTTGCCACGAACACCTCGTGGGAGCAATCCACGGGGATCCTGAGGAGCTTGCGTGCCTGTCGTGCCACGTGCGCGCGGGCCATCAGAGATGACCGGAGGGATCGAGTCCATGGCGAACAAGCGCAACCTGACCATCATCGTGGCCCTGACCGCTATCCTGAGCTTCGGAGTGCTGGCGCTGCTGGCCAACATCTTCGAGAAGAAACACGAGGCGCGTGACCGGTTTTTCCGGGTGGTGGAGATCGACGAGTTCGAGACCGATCCGGCTGTCTGGGGAAAGAACTTCCCCGACCAGTTCGATGCCTGGAAGAACACCACCACGGATTACGGAAACACGATGTTCGGAGGATCCGGAAAGCGTGACAAACTGGCCGAGAACCCGCGCCTGAAGGAGCTATATGCCGGTCATCCGTTCAGCATCGAGTATAACGACGAGCGCGGCCACGGGTGGTCGCTGGTGGACGTGAAGGAGATCAAGAGGCTGGGGAAAAACAAGCCCGGCACCTGCATGAGCTGCAAGAGCAGCGACAACGTCCGCCTCTGGAAGCAGATGGGGCCGAGCGCCTTCTACAACACGAACATGTACAGGCTCGACGTCAGGCACCCCATCAGCTGCCTCAACTGCCACGACCCCCGGACCATGGATCTGCGCGTCGCCAACCCGGCGTTCATCGAGGCCATGGCAAAGCGCGGGGTGGACCTGAAGAAAGCCACCCGGCAGCAGATGCGCTCCTACGTGTGCGCGCAGTGCCACGTCGAGTATTATTTCGAGAGCAAGAAGAACCCCCGCCTGCACTTCCCCTGGAAGCACGGCTTCAGTCTGGACGATATGGAGCGCTATTACGACGAAGAAGGGTTCCACGACTGGGTCCATCCGCAGTCCGGGGCCAGGCTCATTAAGATGCAGCACCCGGATTTCGAACTATGGAGCACGGGAATCCACGCCCGCAGCGGCGTCTCCTGCGCGGATTGCCACATGCCGTTCAAAAGAGTGGGGTCGCAGAAGATCTCCGACCACTGGGTGCGCAGCCCGCTGGTCAACGTGGCCGCCGCCTGCCAGACCTGCCATCGCTGGAGCGAGGATGAGCTGAAATCGCGGGTGATGACGATTCAGACGCGGACGCGGAAGCTCATGGACCGCTCCGAGGAGGCCATCATCGCGGCGATCCGGGCTATCAAGGCGGCCAGCGACGCCGGCGCGGGCGACGCGGCTCTGGAGAAGGCCCGTGCCCTCCATCGCAAAGCCCAGATGCGCTGGGACTACGTCCAGTCGGAGAACAGCATGGGATTCCACAGCCCTCAGGAAGCCGCGCGGCTCCTTGGCGAAGCGATCGACTTCGCCCGTCAGGCCGAGGTGGAGGCCATCCGGGCGGGGCTCGCCGCAGGAAAGGTCACACGGACGGCAAAGCGAGCTCCGGAGTGAGCAGGGAGATTCCCTGTTTTTGCTCCACTGCAGCAGGAATCCTCGCCCGCGCGGAGAACCAGCACCCATCACTCAAACTTCGCGCGGTCGGCCGGCGCGTTGCTGACGGAGGTTTCGCTGCAACCGGGAAGCACCGGGATGGATGCCGGAATCCGGCGCGCGCGGCACGGATGGATGAAGGAGGATCAGCGATGAAGCTGCGACGAACGGCCGCTCTTCTGGCCGCGTGTGTGAATGCCGCTTTCGCGATTGGATATGCCGCGGCGCAGGAGGATGTCACTCTGCGCGCTACGAGGATGAACACCTTTCACGGCCCCACGGGACTGCTCCGGGTGCCGACGGCCTTCGCGGCTGTGCGCAGCAATGCGCAGTACGGTGTGGCTCTGCGGGATACCGAACGGGCGGCGAGTGTGACGTACGGCATCACGGACTACGCGGAGATCGGCGCGACAATCATTGACCAGGACGGACGCACGAACAAGGCGGTGGTGTCCGGGAAGATCAACGTCATCCCGAGCAACATCGGGTGGTTCCAGCTGGGGCTGGGAGCCATAGACCCGTTCGACGTCTACAATGACAGCTATTATCTGGTGGCGTCCACGGGGATTCTCGGCGCACCGAAAGGACTCGAGGAGCGGAGCATCGGGCTGCGCCTGCATCTGGGCTACGGCACGGGCATCTACAGGGAGGATCCCATCGGAGGAGCCGAACTGTTCCTTGATGAGCGGTTCTCTCTGGTCGGCGAGTATGACGGAGACGACGTGAACTTCGGTCTGCGCTACAGCCACCGGCGCCAGCCGTTCCGCATCCTGGTGGGAGTGGCGGACACGGATTTCTTCCTCTCGAGCACGGTATCTCTGGAGTTCTGAAGTCTTCTGCAAGAGAGCTCTGCAGCAGGCCCGCGGTTTTGCGCCGCGGGCTGACTTTCACCCCGGCGGCAGGAAACCGGAACCGCTTTCAGTCTGACAGTGTTCAGCAATTGAGAACAGGATACGCGCAGCCCCGGGTTGATATACAGTTCAAAGTCGGGGAACCATCAAAGCCTGCGTCGTCCCGGGAAACGCCGGTCATTCCTCGGCGATCTGTTCGATTTCGACTGAGATGTGACTTAGAACTATGAAGTGGTCTTACAGGGTCGCGGAATTCAGCGGAATCGCGGTCTACGTTCACGCAACCTTCTTCGTTCTGCTCGCCTTCGTGGCCGTGGCCTTCCTGGTACAGGGGGCGGGGCTTAGCGCCGCTCTGTCGGCGGTCGCCTTCATCGTCGCGCTTTTTGCGTGCGTCGTGGCCCACGAGTTCGGACACGCGCTCACCGCGCGCCGGTTCGGCATCCAGACGAAGGAGATCACCCTTCTGCCGATCGGTGGAATCGCCCGTCTGGAGCGCATGCCGCGCGAGCCAATGCAGGAACTCTGGATAGCCCTTGCCGGTCCCGCCGTGAACGTCGGGATCGCGGCCCTTCTGCTGGTCTGGCTGATCGCCGCGGACTGGTGGAGGCCAGTTCACGAGATCGGCATCATGAGGGCGGATGCGTTCCTCGAGCGCCTGCTGATGGTGAACCTGTTCCTGGTGTTCTTCAACATGCTTCCCGCCTTCCCGATGGACGGCGGACGCGTATTGCGGGCGCTGATGGCCACCCGGATGGACTACAGCCGCGCCACCATCCTGGCTGCTTCGATCGGGCAGGCGATGGCCATCGGCTTCGCTTTCCTCGGGCTGTTCACCAATCCACTGCTCCTGCTGATCGCTTTCTTTGTGTGGGTGGGTGCGGGTCAGGAAGCCGCCCAGGTGCAGATGCGCACCGCGATGGCAGGGATTCCGGTAGCGCGCGCAATGATCACGCAGTTCAGCACCCTGCAGCCCGGCGACACTTTGTCCAGGGCCGTCGAGCTGATCCTGAGCGGCAGCCAGCAGGACTTCCCGGTGGTGCTGGGCGATGAGGTCGTGGGCATCCTGACCCGTCAGGACCTGCTCACGGCGCTGGCGAGGCTGCCTCAGGACACGCCGGTCAGTGAGGTGATGCAGAGGGACTTCCGGCAGGTGGACGAGTCGGAGACGCTCGAGAGCGCCTTCACGAGGCTTCAGGAGTGCGCCTGCCACACTATGCCCGTCACCAGCAACGGCCGGCTCGTGGGACTGCTGACGCTCGAGAATGTTGGCGAGTTCGTCATGATCCAGACCGCTCTCAGCGCCTCGCGCCAGCCAGCCTGAAAAACCTTTCCCTGCCCCAACCCGCTCTCCGTTGGCGGCTGTCCCTGATCTCATGGCACACTGAAACAGGCGCAACATGCCGGCCTGGCCGGAACCGACGATGGCTGAAAAAGAGCGCGGCTGCGAGGAGAGCTTCTGCTTTTTCGGGACGCAGGTGCTTCAGAAGCGCCTGCAGGCTCTCACGCGCGAGATCGGCGGCGTGCGGGAGGCGGAAGATCTGGAATACGTCCACCGCATGCGAGTGGCCTCCCGGCGGCTGCGGGCGGCCTTCTCCGTCTTCGAACCCTGCTTCCCCGCAGCGCAGATGTCTCGCTGGGTCAGGAGGGTGAAGCGCATCACCCGGGCGCTGGGAGCCGCACGGGATACGGACGTGCAGATCGCGTTCGTGGACCAGTTTCTGGCCGGGCTGGAGAGCCAGCGCGAGCGGCCCGGCGTGGAGCGACTGCTGCTGCGCCTGCGTCAACGCCGGGAAGCGCTGCAGTCGGACGTCATCAGGACGCTCGACCGTCTGGAATCGAGCGGGGTCCTGAAAGAGATGGAGGAGACCCTGCTGCAGCGTCTGGTCGAAGCTCGGGTCAACCAGACCCCCGAGACCTCCCCGTGGATGTATCGCCGGGCCTGCGAGATGATCACCCTGCGGCTGGAGGAGATGCTGGCCTACGAGGTGTACATCCACCAGCCGGAGCATGTCACCCAGCTCCATTCCATGCGCATCGCCGCCAAGCGCCTCCGTTACACCATGGAGATCTTCGAACCGCTCTACGACGGGGAGCTGAAACCGTTCATCCAGACGGTGAAAACGCTCCAGGAGATGCTGGGAGACATCCACGACGCCGACGTCTGGGCGGAGCAGCTCCCCGCCTTCGTCGCGGAGGAGCGCGTCCGCACCCGCGAATACTGCGGCACGGAGGCGCCGGTGAGACGCCTGCTGCCGGGCATCGAGGCGCTCAGGGCCGACCGGCAGGCGTTCCGGCAGGCGCGCTATCGCGATTTCCTGGCCTTCTGGAAGGAGCAGACCCGGGATGACGCCTGGGGCCGGCTCCGGGCGCTGGTGCTGGAACGCGTCCGGGAGGTCATGCGTGAGTTCGCCCTTCCCGAGTCCCCGGCCGAACCGGAGCCGCAGCCAGCCGAGGGCTGAAGCAGCAGCCTGACTCCTCCTCTACCAGCGGAACTGGCGCGCCGTCTCCAGAACAACGTCCACCGCTTCCGGAGGCGTGCCGCTGGGCAGAGGACTACCGGTGCAGAGGATGAACGGAGCGCCGGGCCCCGATTCCTCGAACTGCCGGAGCACCGCGGCGCGGATCTCGGAGGGGTCGTTCCGGGCTAACAGTTCCTCGGAATCCAGGTTGCCCATCAGACAGCGGTCCGGGCCGAATACCTCGCGGACCTTCCCGACCGTGACGGCAAAGGTCTTTCTGGGCTGTTCGAAGGCGAAAGCGTCGTAATCCAGTTGCGCCTCCAGATCCAGGATCGGGATGATGTCTCCCTCGTTCCAGAGGATGCACCTGAGTCCGGCCTTCCGGCAGGCTTCCGCGAAAGAGGCCTGGTATGGCAGGGCGAAGCGGCGGAACATCTCCGGCGAGATGATGTCGCAGGACGCCCAGGCGTCCGCGACGATCACCGCCTCGCAGCCGGCCCCGGCGAGCTCCCGCAACCTGGGCTCCTCCGAAGCGCGGTGACGCTCGCAGACGTACACGAACAGGTCCGGGTCGGACAGCATCATCTCCATGCTGCGCTCGAAGCCCAGCGTGTAGCAGGCGGCTATGTAGCTCGTGCAGCAGTTGGGCAGGACCAGAGCCCGGTCGCCCAGCTCAGAGATCAGGCGCCTGAGTCCGCCCAGATAGGTTTCGCCGCAGCCGGTGAACTCGCCGACGATGCGGTCCGCATCGTCCCGCGAATGGATACCTTTCGCCGCCTCCAACTTCTCCGGGCGCGGCTGCAGGGCCGTGAGGCCAAGGCCGGTCTTGTTGACCAGGTAGTCGCGCCCGGAGTTCGGGTTGCGCACCACCCAGTTCTCGGAGTCCTCGTCCAGCAGGACGGGATCCTCCGGGCCGTAACCTCCGCCGGAATACCAGATGATGTCCGGACGATGGCGCTCGTACATCGCCAAGTGGGCCCGGTGATACATCTCCGAAGAGCCGACGGCGAGCTGCCACGGCTGGAGCCCAGCCACCTGCCAGAGGTAGTCGAATCCCCAGGTCATGACCGTGGCCGGGATGCGTTCCGTGCTGCGGCCAGAAAGAGCTGCCAGGACCAGCGGTTTGCCCGAAAGCTGCAGTTCTGCGGAGGATTTTGGATCGGATTTCATAGAGTCTCCCTTTTCTTTAAGAATATCCTGCCGGATTGCCTGGCGGCCAGCCCCGTGCCGCCGCTTGCCGGTATTTATACCTGAATATTGGCGCACATTGCCGTCTGATCTTGACAAGATTCCGGTCAGGCATTATCGTTACTCTGGATGTGGCCGCAAGGGTCGGGCCATTTTCAGAGGGAGGAGTATGACTATGCGAAAAATCCTCTTGCTCGGCGCCGCGCTGGCAGTCGCTCTGACAGTGCCGGCAAGCGCCCAGCTGTATGATGACTTCGATAGCTACGCTGACCAGGCCGCCTTCAATGCCGTCTGGAGCGGCAACATGTCGCTGACCAACAACAACTGGGTGTCCGCCCCCAACTCTATCTATCAGGGAACGGGCGCTCAGCAGAGCTACCGCTTCATCGGCACGGGCATTCCGCTTCAGCAGCTCTATTTCGGGTTCGACTTCTACGATGAGCAGGGCACGGCTTCGCTCGCACGGACCTACGGGATGGTGTACGCGCGGCAGGGCACGTCCTGGTCGGGCAGTCTCAATCAGATCATCGCCGTGGGGAAGTACAACGGCATCGCGACGAGGAAATACAATGCGCGCATCGCGTTCGGGAGCCTGAACTGGTTCGTTCTGGATCAGGGACCCGACCGGTCCGTGGGCTGGCACAGGGCCGAGGTCATCGGCGGAGTCGACCCGGACGATCCCACAAAGGCCAAGGTAGATATTTACATCGACGGCATCCTCGGGAAGACGGTTACAGGGCTGACCAACGACACCTTCAACTGGGTGGTGATGGGCTCCAACCTCTCCTCCTCGCACGGGATGTACTTCGATAACGTGGTCGTCCGGGTCATTCCGGAGCCAGTGTTCTTCCAGTTCGGAACGATGGCCGTTCTGGGGGCGCTGGGGCTCAAGAGGACGAGTGCCCTGCGAAGCCGGAAAACTTCCTGAAAGCTCCCCGGCAACTCTTTTCTGCTGTAAGGGGCCGCCCCGGCAGGGTGCGGCCCCTTTTTCCTTCAGATAGTGTTCGAGGCGGCGCGCTCCGCCACGGCCCATCCTGCATTGCGCACCCGCCCGGTCCTGCCCTGCGTCCAACACTGCTCCGGCCCAGTACCCTGCGACCGGCCGCCGCCTGCCGGTATTTATACCTGAATGCGGGAGGGCTCCGCCTGAGAGACTTGAAAACCCGGGGCTCAGGCATTATGGTGATACCGGTTACATCGGCTGGCGCCGTCCAGCCTTTCTTTCCGGAGGGTCATTACCACGCGCAAACCATTGATGATGGGAGTCGCGCTGTTGCTTGCTCTGTCAGGGCCTGTGGGAGCCCAGCTGAGCGACGATTTCGACAGCTACGCTGACCAGGCCGCCTTCAACGCCGTCTGGAGCTGGAGCAGCACCGTCTCCCCTATGTCGCTGACCAACAATAACTGGGTGTCCGCCCCCAACTCGATCTATCAGGGAACGAGCGCTCAGCAGAGCTACCGGAAGATCAGCACGGGCATTCCGCTTCAGCAGCTCTATTTCGGGTTCGACTTCTACGATGAGCGGGGCACGGCTTCGCTGGCACGGTCCTACGGGATGGTATACTCCCGGGCCGGCGACCAGTGGACCGGAGCGCTCCAGCAGATCATCGCCGTCGGAAAGTACAACACCATCGCGACGACGAAATACAATGCGCGCATCGCGTTCGGGAGCCTGAACTGGTTCGTTCTGGATCAGGGGCCCGACCGGTCCGTGGGCTGGCACAGGGCCGAGGTCATCGGCGGGGTGGATCCGAACGACCCCACCAAGGCCAAGGTGGACATCTTCATCGACGGCATCCTCGGCAAGACGGTGACGGGCCTGACGAACGTGAGCTTCAACTGGGTGGTGATGGGCTCCGGCCTCTCCTCCTCGCACGGGATGTATTTCGATAACGTCGTGGCCCGGCCCATTCCTGAGCCCGCGAGCATTGCTCTGGCGGGACTGGGCCTTGCCGGAATCGTGGGCCTTCGCAGACGGATGACTGCCTGAGTCCGGCCTGCCGAAACGGATTGCTTCGAGTTGCGGGCCGCCTCTCCGTGAGGCGGCCTTTCTTTTCGTGGCGACAGGACGGCATCGCCGGCGGAGGTTCGCTCTCCGCAGGCCTGGTCTGTCCGCTCATACCGCCCTCCTTACCGACCGCGCTCCGCGCGCCCTGCCTGCCCCACGGGAAGGAATCTGAGACGCTTTTCACGAAGTCCTCTGGCAGAGTCCGCGAGCCGGGAGTACCAACAGCCTATTGCCGGTTGCGGCTTCAGGCGTGAACATAGAGCACCGGCCGGTTTCGGCCGGTTTCTGAACGTTTTCGAGGAGTAACGCGACAAATGCAGATACCGGATGATCCCAGACAGGTCCTGGAGATGGCTCTGAACAACGAGAAGCAGGGCTACAAGATCCTCACCGACGCCAGCGCCGCCTGCGAGGACAGGCTTGCAAAGGCCACTTTCGAGTTCCTCGCCCGCGAGGAGCTGAAGCACATGGATATCATCAAGAAGTATGCCGAGACGGGAATCGCCGAGGCTCCGTCCAGCGCGGCCATCATCACCAGGGCCGACGTCGCACGGGGCGTGAAGGGCATCTTCGAGCAGTTTGGCTGGCAGTACGAGCAGGCCGCGCATCAGGACGAGGCCCGCGAGGAAGCCTACCGGACCGCCATGGAGATGGAGCGGCACGGGCACCACTTCTACGCGCAGGCCGCCCAGAAGGCTCGCGACCCGGAAGCGCAGAAGTTCTACGAGTTCCTTGCGCAGGAGGAGATCCGTCATTTCGAGATCATCCAGGACTCGCTGGACTTTCTGACCCAGCCGGACGCGATGCTGGCGATGGAAGAGCGCTGGATGCAGGTCTAAGGGGCGGGAGCGGCGGCTCCCCCCAGAGTTTTCGCGCCCGCCCGGCGCGGGTTTTCAGGGCGGGCGCACCAACATCGCCGCCTTCGGCGGGCGGCGCAGAGGTCGTGACAGTTGAAGACGCTTCCCGATCTGGAATCCAGCCGGGCGCTGATCAGCCCGGCTGAGGCGATGCCGCCCGACAGGCTCCGCACCCTGCAGAACGAAAGGCTGCGGGCGGTGGTGCGCCGGGCTTACGAGACGGTGAAGGTCTACCGCCGGAAGTGGGACGGGGCCGGGGTCTCACCCGAAGACATCCGCAGCGTGGAAGACCTGCCGAAGCTCCCGTTCATCACCAAGGACGATTTCCGCGACGCGTACCCGTTCGGAATGTTCAGCGCCCCGCTCTCGGAGATCGTGGAGATCCACGCATCCTCGGGAACGACGGGAAAGCCCACCGTGGTGGGCTACACCCGCGCCGATATCGAGATCTGGGGCGAGGTGATGGGGCGGACGCTCGCGGCGGGCGGCGTGACATCCGACGACATCGTGCAGAACTCCTACGGATACGGCCTGTTCACCGGGGGGCTGGGCGCTCACTACGGGGCCGCGCGAATCGGAGCGGCCGTGGTGCCCACCAGCGCCGGAAACACGAAGCGCCAGCTTCAGGTGATGGAGGACTTCGGAACAACCGCGCTCTGCTGCACGCCGTCCTATGCCATCGTGCTGGGCGAGACGGGGCGCGAGATGGGGATCGACTTCCAGGCGCTTCCGTTGCGCGTTGGCTTCCACGGGGCCGAGCCGTGGTCCGAGAGCATGCGCCAGGAGATCGAGCGGTCGCTCTGCATCCGGGCGCTGGACATCTACGGCCTTTCGGAGGTGATAGGCCCGGGCGTGGCCTACGAATGCCTGGCTCAGAGCGGGTTGCACATCGCGGAGGACCATTTCTTCCCCGAGGTCATCAACCCCACCACGCTGGAATACGTGCCGGACGGAGTCCACGGAGAGCTGGTGTTCACCACGCTGACCAAGACCGGCCTGCCGCTCATCCGCTACCGCACGCGTGACATCACGAAGATCATCCCCGGTCAGTGCGAGTGCGGCAGGACTCTGCGAAGGATGGCCAAGGTCTCCGGGCGCACCGACGACATGCTCATCATCCGGGGAGTGAACGTGTTCCCCTCCCAGATCGAACAGGTGCTGGGAGCCGTGGAGGGCACCGAGCCGCACTATCAGCTGGTCATCGACAGGCAGCCCGGGCGGCTGGACGAGGTGGAGCTGTGGGTGGAGGTGTCGGAGGACGTTATCTCCGATGAAGTCCGCCGCCTGGAGGAGCTGGAGAGGAAGATCGTCCGGGAGCTCGAGAGCGTGCTGGCACTTTCCATCAAGGTGCGTCTTGTGGAACCGAAATCCATCGCCAGAAGCGAAGGGAAGGCCAAACGGATCGTGGACAGAAGGGAGCTCGGCATATGAAGGTCAGCCAGATCACGGTGTTTCTGGAGAACAAGAAAGGGCGCCTTGCCGATGTGACGGAGGCGCTGGCCCGCAGGGGGGTGAACATCCGCGCGGCTTCCATCGCGGACACCATCGACTACGGCCTGCTGCGTCTCATCGTCAGCGACCCGGTGCAGGCCCGCCAGGCTCTGGCCGAGGCTGGCTTCAGCGCCAGCGAGACGGAAGTGCTGGCGGTGGAGGTGGAGGACCGGCCAGGCGGGCTGGCGTCCATCATCCGCTGCCTGGCCGACGCGGGCATCAACATCGAGTATCTGTACGCGTTTGTCGGCAAGAGCGGCGAGAAAGCCATCGTGGTGCTGCGCTCCGAAGACACGGACCGGGCACGGGAGGTGCTCCAGAAGAACAACGTGACGCTGCTGACCGGCGAAGAGGTGCACCGGTTGTAGGATGGCCACCCTGAAACGCCGTCTCCCCCTCCTGAAACACCGCCTCTGGGATCCGAAGGCGGAGACCATGCCCCGCCCCGAGCTGGAGAGACTGCAGCTGGAAAGGCTGCAGGCGACGGTGCGGCGGGTCTACGAAAGAGTCCCCCTCTACCGGGACAGGCTGGACAGCGCGGGAGTCAGGCCCGGGGACATCCGCACGCTGGAGGACGTGCAGCGGCTGCCGTTCACGTGCAAGGACGACCTGCGGGCCGCCTATCCTTACGGCCTGTTCGCGGTGCCGCTGAAGGACATCATCCGAATCCACGCTTCCTCCGGCACCACCGGGCTTTCCACAGTGGTGGGCTACACCCGCAGGGACCTGCGCAACTGGTCCGATCTGGTCGCGCGGCTGCTGACCGCCGGAGGGGTGACGCGCCACGACGTGGTGCATATCTCTTTCGGCTACGGTCTTTTCACCGGCGGGTTCGGGCTGCACCAGGGGGCGGAGCGCGTTGGAGCGAGCGTCATTCCGGTCTCCAGCGGCAACACGGAGCGGCAGGTGCGGCTCATGAAGGATTTCGGGGCGACGGCCCTGGTGGGAACCCCCAGCTACGCCCTGCACATCGCGGAGACGATGTACGACATGGGGGTGAGCCCCGATGAGCTGAGCCTGCGCGTGGGCCTCTTCGGCGCGGAGCCCTCGTCCGAGACACTGCGCAAGGAGATCGAGGCCAAGCTGCAGATCCTGGCGACAGACAACTACGGGCTTTCGGAGGTGATGGGGCCGGGCGTGTCGGGCGAATGCCTGAACAGGAACGGCCTGCACATCAACGAGGATCACTTCCTCGCTGAGATCATCAACCCGGAGACCGGGGAAGTGCTGCCGGAAGGATACACCGGGGAGCTGGTCCTGACAACGCTGAGCAAGGAAGGGATACCGCTGCTCCGGTACCGAACGCGCGACCTGACCCGCCTGGACTCGTCTCCGTGCCCGTGCGGGAGGACGTTTCGGCGAATGGCGCGCGTGCAGGGCAGGACGGATGATATGATGATCATCCGCGGGGTGAACGTCTTCCCGTCCCAGATCGAGAACGTCCTGCTTGAGATCGAAGGGGTGGAACCGCACTACGAACTGGTGCTGGACCGCGAGGGCGCGCTGGACACGCTGGAGATACGCGTCGAGGTGACCCCTGAGATCTTCGAGGGCCGGATGGCCGGGCTGGTGGAGCTGGAGAAAAAGATCCGCCACAGAGTGCAGTCGGAATGTGGAATCACCCCCAGGGTATCTCTGGTGGAGCCGAAATCCATCCAGCGCAGCCAGGGGAAAGCAAAGCGGGTGACAGACCGAAGGGTATTCTGACGGGAACATCGGACGGGACGGAACGGAGGGAAAAACCAATGGCGCGAGTGCTGAGAGGAGCGGCAGCGGGGGCTGTGCTGGGCTTGCTCGTTCTGCCGGGGGTGGCGTGGAGCGCGGAGGTTGTGTGGCACGGCTACGCGCAGCATCGCTTCTATGCGCCGCAGGGCGGCGCGGCTCGCTTCCGGGTAGACCGGGTATCGCTATCGGCGACGGCTCAGATCGACGCGAACACCACGGCCTACGTGGAATGGTACTTCCACAACTATGTGGCGGCCGTCTCAGCCGCGGAGCCGTACCGGACCTACCTTGAAAGCGCGTATGCCGACTTCAAGCTGCCCGCTGGCACGCTCCGGGTGGGCAAAGGCCGCCGGATGGCTTTTGCCATCACGCCGTCCTATCCGAACAGGAAGCTCTCGAACTACGGCATCTTCTCGGAAGCGTTCACGCAGGACAGGGCTCAGGGCATTCAGTATTTCGTGAACGCGCCGGACAAAGGCTACGAGGCGGGCATCGCGCTGCTGACGGCCATGCGCATCGGCAACCGGGGCATCGGCGACGTGACCCTTGACGGCACCAACACCGTAAAGAGTCTGGCCGACCGCGACATTCCGCACGACATCAACGAGAGCCTGCAGATTGACGCAAAGATCGGACTTCTGAACAAGGCCGGGGCGCGGCTGGGCATCACCGGGAGCTTCGGACATCTGGACCGCTCCGACCTGGACTTTCTGAACGGGACCGAGGTCGTGTCGGGCGTGCCGGTCGCCCGCTTCGCCGGATCCCACACGTCACGCAAGCATAACCGCTACGGAGCATACTTCACTTACCCCTGGAAGGACTACATCGCCCAGGGGATGTACATCGAAGGCAAGACCAGCGACATCAAACAGACCGGCTTCGAGCTCACGGCCGGATACAGCCCGAAAGGGATGAAGCCGAAGGCTTACGTCCGGTACGCCGGCGTGGACATCGACTTGCCCGTCACGGCCAGCCAGTACACGTGGGACAAGCGCCAGCTGGGACTCTCCGTGGTGAGGCCGTTGAAGCCGACGGTCTGGCTGCAGGTGGAGTACGAACGGAACGTGGAATCCCAGCCCGCTGGGACGGCAAAGGTGAAGAACGACCTGGCCTTCGTGGAGCTCTTCACCGGGTTCTGAGAATCCGCCGGCACAATCGCGCAGAATCCGGGCCCTCCCCGCGCCGGAGAGGGCCCTTTCCTGCATCCGGGTTCACCACGGGGGAGCCCATCACTTTCCGAAAGCAGCTTCCAGCTCCTCCGGCTTCATCGGAGGCGTCGCAAGCGAGACCAGCCAGGTGACCAGCGCGGATACGGGCAGGGCGACGACGAGGGAATCCACCACAGTCCACTTTGTGCCGGCGGCGATGCTCGGCCGGCCGAACAGAATCTGCGAGAGTCCCAGAGCCGCGGACTCCCGCTCGTGCACAAAAAGCACCCAGAACGCCCAGACCAGCAGCCCGGCCACCATCCCCGCCGTCACGCCGGGCCGTGTGGCCCGTTTCCAGAACAGGGCCGCCACGTAGGCCGGCAGAAACACCGCCGCGCACATCCCGAAGAAGAGGGCCGTGGCCACCGCGATGATGCCCGGCTGCAGCCGGTACGCGAGAGTGATGGTGAGAACGAAGCCGAAGAACACGCCAAACTTGGCGATGGGCAGGGTGCGCTCCTGATGACGGCCCCGCGCCAGCGCCTGCTGATACAGATCCCGCCCGATGGAGGTCCCGATGGCGTGGAACTGCCCGCTGAGCGTGGACATGGCCGCGGCGAGCAGCGCCAGCATGAAAAGGTAGCCGAACCACTCGGGCATCGCTTGCTGGATATAGGTGGGGATGATCTTGTCCACGTTGGGCTTGCCGGACGGATCCATCACCAGGGCGATGGCCAGCTTCCCCTCGTGCTTCAGGAAATACAGGTTGCTGAGCGCCCCGACCATATAGGCCACGCCGGGGATGCACAGGATGAACACGGAACCCGGAATCAGCGCCCTGTACAGTTCGCGGCCGCTGCGGACGGTCATGAACCGCACCGCCAGCTGCGGCTGCGCCAGCACCCCGATTCCGACTCCCAGGATGATGGTGGTCACCACGGTGAACCAGAGCGGCGACCCGAATTCGGGCATGGCCGTCCACCCCCGATGGCCGATCGCGGCAAGCTTCGCGGGCACGAGCGGGGCAATCTCCGTCAGGGCTCTGTGGCTGGCGAAGCCTCCCAGATGCGCGTATGTTACGGCCAGCAGGATGACCATCGCCGCGAACATGATGCCCCCCTGGAACGCATCCGTGTAGATGACGCCCTTCAGACCCCCGAAGAAGACGTAGGAGACCACGACCACAGAGAACACGAACAGCGCCAGATTGAAGTCCAGATGGAGCTGGACCTCGAGGAAGCGCGCCCCGCCGATCATCACCCCGGCCGCATACAGGGGCATCAGCAGGGCAATGACGGCTCCCGAGAATCCCTGGATGAAGCGGGACCGGAAGCGGCGCCCGAGCAGCTCGGGGAACGTGTGCGCGTCCAGCCTCGCCCCCATCCGCCGCGTCGCCCGGCCGAACACGACGAACGCAACGAAGATGCCGAAGAGGATGTTCAGCATCACCAGCCAGAGCAGGCTCAGGCCGTACATGGCAGCGATGCCGCCGAAACCGACGATGGCGGCGGTGCTGATGAAGGTGCTCCCGTAGGCCAGGGCCATCAGCACCGGATGGACCTGGCGCCCCCCCACCAGATAGTCCGCCGCGCTGCGCGTCCTCCGGTAGCCGAGCCACCCGAGGTAGCCCACTACGAGGATATACGCAGCCACGACGATGGACAGGACGTAGAAGTTCACTCCCCTCTCCTTGCGCCCCGCGAAAGCGGCACCCCCACCCTCGCGGGCGAACTCATCTGCCCCCGGCGGCGACGTGGCGCTTCAGGCAGTGGGAAGGCCGGACGCCGCAGCCTCCACGCTTTCAGCCTCAGCGCGGCCGCGCAGGAACGCCTGCAGGTTGATTTCGACGCCTTTGTTCTTCAGGCGCGCCTGAAAAGCCTCTTCCCATTGCTCCAGGCTGAACGGCAGAAGGGGGGATGCAGCGCCCAGGACCGCGGAGTTGATGACGCGGGGGTCTCCCAGGTCCAGCGCGATGCGCGGCCCGTCCACAAAGATGAGCCGGGCAGCCTGCTGACGGAGCCGCTCATCCACATCCGGAGGATACACGGCCATTCCGGCGATGACGGTGGAGGGAGCGATGGATTGCCGGTTGACGACAATGACACCGTCCGGTTTGAGCGCCGGGAGGTTCCGCAGCGCTTCCAGGCGCTCGAAGGCGATGATCAGGTCCACATCGCCCGGGGCCGTCAACGGCGAGAACACCTTCTCCCCGAAGCGCACGTCGCACGTGACGCTGCCGCCCCGCTGGCTCATTCCGTGGACTTCCGCCTTCTTCACGTCGAGGCCCGCCGCCAGGGCCACCTCCCCGAGAAGGTTGCTCGCCAGGACGATGCCCTGTCCCCCCACCCCGACGATCCTGATGCTGATGGTGCTCACCTCTCCTCGCTCGCCTCCTTTCATCGGCCCGCCTCTGTCTGCTCCCCGGCACGGTGGATGGCGTGTCGGGGACACATCTGCTCGCACAGGGAACATCCGCGGCACAGCAGCGGGTCAATGGACGCACAGGAGCGTCCGTTCCTGACGTCCTCCTCACTGCCGGAAAGAGCCGGGCATCCCAGCCGGAAGCAGACCTGACAGGCGGAGCAGTCCTCCGTTTCGACCACCAGAGCCTCCTGCCGCACGCCGGCCTGAAGCGCGCAGGGGCTCTCCGCCACGATTACGGCCGGCCCGGGATGCTTCAGCCCCTCCTCGATCGCGGCGCGGGTCTCCTCCAGGTTCAGCGGGTCGACGCGCCGGACGTAGCCCACCCCGACGGCCTCGCAGATGCGGACCAGGTCCAGCACGGGAGCGTCCGTCCCCATCAGAGTGCGGCCCGTGCCCGGGTGATCCTGGCCGCCCGTCATGGCCGTGGTCTTGTTGTCAAGGATGACCAGCGTGATCTTCGTGCCGTTGTAAACCGCGTCTATCAGCCCGCTGATCCCGGAGTGGATGAACGTGGAGTCCCCGATCACCGCCACCAGCGGGCGCTCGTCCTCGGGGCTGCGGGCGCGCTCCATCCCGATGGCGCTACCCACGGACGCACCCATGCTGATGCAGATGTCCAGCGAGGAGAGCGGCGGAAGCGCTCCCAGCGTGTAGCAGCCGATGTCTCCCGGCACGATGGCGCGCATCCGGTTCAGCACCCAGAAGACGCCGCGGTGCGGGCAGCCCGGGCAGAGCACGGGAGGGCGCGCGGGAAGGTCTGGAGACGGCCGCGGCTCCAGAGCCTGGCCCGTTAGCGCCGCGCGGACGATGCCCGGATCCAGCTCGCCTTCGCGGGGGATGAGCTCCTTACCCGCGCAGGGAATGCCCATGGCACGAAGCTCCGTCTCCAGGAACGGGTCGAGCTCTTCCACCACCACCACCCGCTTGACCTCGGAAGCGAAGCTCATCAGCTTGCGCTCCGGAAGCGGCCAGGTCATCCCCAGTTTGAAGACCGATGCTTCGGGATAGGCTTCCCGGACATACTGGTATGCGATGCCGCTGCAGACCACCCCGAGGTCCAGCAGATCCCATTCGATGCGGTTGATGGAATCCTCTTCCGCGAACTCCCGCAAAAGCCTCTCCCGCTCCAGCACCACGCCGTGCCTCCGGCGGGCGTAAGCGGGAATCATGACGAACTTTCCCGGATTCTTCGCAAACGGCCGGCAGGGCGCCTCCGCACGCTCCCCGACGCGCACCGGCCCGGCGCTGTGGGCGATGCGGGTGCTCGTGCGCACCATGACGGGGGTGTCGAACCGCTCGGACAGCTCGAAGGCCAGCTTCGTGAACTCGTAGGCCTCCTGACTGTCGGAAGGCTCCAGCACCGGAATGGACGCCATCCTTCCGTAGTGCCGGTTGTCCTGCTCGTTCTGGGAGCTGTGCATTCCGGGGTCATCGGCGCTGATGAAGACCACACCTCCACAGACCCCGGTATAGGCGAGCGTCAGCAGGGGATCCGCGGCCACGTTCACGCCAACGTGCTTCATCGTGGCCAGAGCCCTCACCCCCCCGAAGCTGGCTCCCGCAGCCACTTCCATGCTTACCTTCTCGTTGGGAGCCCACTCGCAGTAGACATCCGGGTAGCAGGCAAGGTTCTCGAGGATCTCCGTAGAAGGGGTGCCGGGATAGCCGGAGGCCACCTTCACGCCGGCCTCCCAGGCTCCGCGTGCGATGGCCTCGTTGCCGCTGAGAAGACACCGGGAGACCAGGGTTGCAGAATCTGCCATGTCGCTGATGGACCTTTCCGTAGCGGGGTTTGTGCAGACAGCTTCAAACTAATGCATCTATGCTACCACCTTTGTGCCGGGGCTTCAAGGGCGGACCGGCTTCAGCGGGCGATTCAGCCTCCGCCCCTGCCGCAGAACGCAGCATAGCCCGTCCGCCCTCCGGGGGCTACGCCTTCCGGCGGGGAAAGATAAGATAGGCCAGAAAGGAAGCCGCCAGGCCCGGCAGCATCGGCTCGATCCCCAGAGGATAGCGAGGCCAGCCGTCCACAGCTCGCCACAGTCCGGCGGCAAGCCAGATAAGAGCCGTCCCGGCGCCCGCCACCATGCTTGCGGCGCATCCCGGGGGAGTCATCTTTCTCCGCCCGAAATAGCTGTCGAGAACCGGGATGATCAGGCCGGGTACGCACACGCTTCCCAGGGTATACCACAGCTGCACCACACTGGGGATCGCGATGGCGAGCGCGACCGCCAGCACGCCGGTCACAAGGATGCCGATCCGCGTGTAAAGGGTGATCCGGGACTCGTCCCGGTCACCGCGCAGCCGCCAGATCACGTCGCGTCCGAGCGTGACCGCTCCCAGAAACGTGTAAGAGAGGACCGTGCTCATGATCGTCGCGAGAATCCCCACGTAGAAGAAGCCCTTCAGCCCGGCCGGCAGCACGGCTTCTGCGAGCAGGAGATAGCTCATCTTCGGGTCCTGAAGGCCGGGCAGCGCCGCGCGCGCATAGAGGCCGGAGGCGATGGTCAGGAAATCGAACACCAGCCAGCAGCCAACGGCCGCGATGATCCCGCGCCGGGCGACATCCTCGGTCCGGGCGGCGTAACAGCGCTGATGGAAGCCCGGATCCACCAGCGTCCAGACCGCGATCAGAAACCAGACCAGCGTCCTCTGAAAGCCTTCCGTCCCCTGAAGGCGCAGCAGCTCGGGCGGCAGGTTCGCGGTCAGGAAAGACGGGCCTCCGAACTCCAGGGCAGCCGCGGGCAGGATGATGCCGAACCCGGCAAACATCAGCAGAAACTGGAAAATGTTGACGCGTATGTCCGTAGAGAGGCCGCCCCGGGCCACGTAGAACGTGGAGAAGACCGTGCCAAGCAGGACGCAGACGGGCAGGCTCCAGCCGGTGACGATCTGCAGCAGCACCCCGAGCATCAGGACATACGGCGCCGGGCTGACCAGCACGAAGACGAACAGCGACCCCAGCAGTCCCGCCCCTCGCCCGAAGGAATGTGCCAGCCGGTCCGGGATGGTGTAGAGGGCTGCGCGGCGCACCGGGCCGGCCAGGAACAGTGCGAACAGGATGGCGAAGACGTAGTACGGAATTCCGAGCGCCAGCCACGTGTACAGCCCGGAAGTGTAGGTGAACTCCCCCACCCCGAGAATCCCGCCGTACCACGTGGCCACCAGCGTCGCCACGAAGGCCGGCAGGCTCACCCTGCGACCGGCCACCAGATAGGCCTCGGCGTCCCCCCCGCGAAAGCGGAACAGGCCCATCCCAACCGCCACCGTGGCGGCCAGATACGCGCCGATGACCCAGAGGTCGACAGGCGCGAGGGAGATCACGACGGCAGAGGCGGAGCGAACACCGGCTCGCCTCCGCCGCCCCTTTCCACGCAGACCAGCAGCGGAGCTCCCTCGCACTCCAGGCGCACCGCCACGCCGCAGGCCCGGTTGCTCAGCCCGTCCTTCACCCCCATCTCCAGTCTGAGACCCCGCAGCGGATACAGCAGACCCTCGGAGGTCACGGTGCACGGCCCGAAGACGGGAAGGAGCGAGATACGCCTCTCGCCGTCCGGCTGCCATTCCCAGAGCCCCTCCACGGCAAAGAGGTCCTGGCGGCGGTCGTGCAAGGTCACGCTCAGCGTCCTTCTGTATTTGAGCAGCAGACCGATATTGGCCAGCGCGTGGTCCGGCTCGCGTCCCAGAGCCCCGGCCACGGACACGTCCCGCCAGCCCCTGTCAGCCACACAGGCAAGACCCTTGTCCAGGTCGCTGGACTCCTGGTCGTCCAGCTGGACCCAGTCCACACCGGCAAAAGCGCTGCGGGCCTCGCGGCTGACGCTGTCGAAATCGCCCACAACAACGTCGGGTACGGCGCCAAGGTCTCGCGCCGTGTCCGCTCCTCCATCCACGCACACCAGGGCATCGCAGCACGACCGAAGCCGTTTCCAGAACTTCCTTCCCGGCGGCCGTCCGTTTGCCAGAAGCAGAACCCGTCCGCGGGACTCCCTGGCAGCCCCGTCTCTTTCCGTCATCGCTAAGGCCCCTCCGGCGAGCCATACATCTCGTCGTAGCGCCGGCCGGACGTCACAAACTCGGCATGCCCGTCCGCCAGGATCACCGTGGCACCCCGCGAATGCCAGGTCCTGTACCACCCCGCGTAGCCGTACCTGCCAGCAGTGTCCACTTTCGGGTCTGCCCAGGGCATCATCTCATCGCGGATGATGCGGGTGTTCGCCGGCGCGACGAACAGGCCGTCCCGGACGATGCGGGTGGGGCGGTTCAGGACCCTGTCGTTTTCCGTCGACACGCCGTTCACAATGCTGAAGCAGCTCTTTATGAAACGGTAGCTGCAGCCGAACGCCGAGTGGTATGTGCTGTGGCCGGTGCCGTCAAGGGCGGGACCGCCGTTGTCGGAGGGGCACCGGAAGATGTCGCTGTCTTTCGCGTAGGGCATCAGGGCGACTTCGATGCCGAGATGCGGCTGACCCGTATGGTAGGCGTGGAAGATCGGCCAGCAGCCCTGATTGTCATCCACATACATCCGCACCGCCATGCCGATCTGCCGGGCATTGGAGAGGCAGGCAGTGTCCCTCGCCCGGTCCCGGGCTCGCGCAAAAACGGGGAACAGCAACCCCGCGAGGATGGCGATGATAGCAATCACCACCAGCAGTTCGATCAAGGTGAAGCCCTTCCGGGCCGGAATCAGGTTTTTCATCGATCGCTCCTCCCGGTCCCCGGGAAGAACCGGCCAAGGAGCGAAAAGCCCCGGCGTCTGACCGCACTGCTGCTGCCACACCCGGACTGGCCAGTCGGCACCGCCTCGCTTTCCTTCGCCGGCATTACCCGGATCAGGTTCAAGGGGTCGCTCCTCAGAGCCTCTCAGCGGCCGCGGGTCTTCAGGGGTTCAACGGGACACTGAAACCCGCGGCTCGCTCCCCCAGCGATGGCTCCCGCGCCGCAGTTGCGGGCGGGGAAAGCCGCCTTATTGTATTAAAAAGGGAGGCGATGCGCAAGCGTCCGGCCCCGGGCCGGGACTGCAGACGCCGTTGCGGGCGGCGTCCCCTTGCCGGAGCCGCCGCCCGCAACGCGGAACCTCAGTCTTTAATATGAAAAGATAAAGTCTATCAAGCGGCCAAAGAAGGCCGCGGTTGGTCAGTGAGCGTAGAGCGAGTCGGGAAGAAGCCCGAGCATCCTGGCGCGGTGCAGGGCCTGTATCCGGTTGCTCGCCTGCAGTTTGCGGTAAATGCGGTTCAGGTGATAGTCCACCGTCCTCTTCGAACAGAAGAGGGCCTCGGCAACTTCCTTGTTCGACTCTCCCGTCAGCGCCCTGGACAGGACCTCCAGTTCCCTGCGGGTGAGCCTGACCGGCGCCTCTCCGTTCCTCCTATCTTCAGTGCGTGAATCCACAGATACCCCTCTCCTTTCCAGACTGTCCCGGACGGGACAAGCGGATCAGTTTCACCCGCTCCGCTTCCCGCCCGTCGCGAAGCCGGCCTGCGGCCTCCGGTCAGAGTGTACCCCCCCGCCGTTGCGGCGGGGTCTCTGCCGGGTCGCATTTGTGTCACGGATGTCTCAGTGATCCACTTGCTTTCCGTTGTGGCCATGTTACCCGCCAGCGAGGGCCCTGAAACGGCCCCGGGCAGACCAGTTCGGCCGAAACGATAGTCAGGGGGAAAGGCCGGGACTCGCAGCCGTCAAGGCAGAGCTGGGGAGCCCGCTGCGAAGCATCAGAAGCACTGAACGGCGGTTGACCCGTCACGCAGGCGGCGGAGGAGCACCATGAAAGCGGCCAGGTCTCCCTGCCATACGGGCGGGGTCTCGACGGGCTTGCGCTCCGTCGCGCTGCTTCGGACCAGAAACGTGGCGATGCCCAGATCGCGGGCCACCATGTCCCACTCCTCGTCTCCGATGAGCAGGCACTCGGAGGCGCTGCAGCCCAGCCGCTCCAGGAGCTCACGGTAGTACAGCAGGTTCGGTTTGCAGGCGCGCGAGTTCTCGTAAGTGGTGACATGCTCGAAGTCCGACTCGCGCAGGCCTGCCCAGCGGATCCTCTGGAAGATGGCGGTCGCCGGGAAAAGCGGGTTTGTCGCGATGGCAACCCGGAAGCCGAGCCGCCGGGCCAGCCGGACGGATTCCCGTGCCAGAGGGATCTCCTGCGTGATCGCACGGAGAGCGGGATAGTCTTCGCGGTAATAGCGGTCGAACAGGGGCTGCAGCTCCTCCCGGCCGCGGCCGGCCAGGGGATAGAACCGCCGGTTGAACACCTCTTCGTTGGTGGCGCTGCCGTCGTTTTCGATCATTGCGCGGGTCGCAGCCCTGAGGTGCGCGACGAAAGCATCTTTCTCCATCAGACCACTCACGCAGGCCGCCAGCCCGTCATAGTAGGCGGGCAGGAACAGGTGCATGCGGCTCTCGATGAGGGTGCCGTCCAGATCGAACAGTATGGTGGTGATGCGGCCAGGTCGCGGAATCAATGCATCAGGGCTCTCGGAAAACACGCGGGATTGCAGCCCGGACTATAATGCACCGGCCGGGAGCGCCGCAACCGGCAAGCCGTTCGCCCGGGAGGTTCGATTGGACTCTGTCAACATCGCCGGCATCGCGCTGGGGCTCGCGATGGACGCCTTCGCCGTCGCCATCGCCTCCAGCATCACCCTGGGATCCGTCTCCGTCCGGCAGATCTTCCGGCTGGCGTTCCACTTCGGACTCTTCCAGGCCATGATGCCGGTGCTGGGCTGGCTGGCCGGGAGGTCCGTTGCGGAGGTTGTGGGGAAGTGGGATCACTGGGCAGCCTTCGCTCTGCTGGCGTTCATCGGGATGCGCGCCATCCGGGCCGCACTCTCGCAGGAAGAGGAGGAGACAGTCCCCGACCCCACCCGGGGCTTGTCGCTCGTGATGCTGTCCGTGGCGACGAGCATCGACGCCCTCGCGGTGGGTCTGAGCTTTGCGATGCTCCACATCCGGATCTGGTATCCCGCTCTGGTGATCGGCGTTGTCGCCGCCACGATGACCACACTCGGAATGCTGCTCGGAACCCGGCTGGGCAGCAAGTTCGGCCGCAACACGGAGATTGCCGGAGGGCTTATCCTCATCCTCATCGGCCTGAACATCCTCGTCCAGCACCTGCGGGAGTAAGGCGGCGGCTGAGCTCAGCGTCGGGAGCTGCCGTAGCAAAAGAAGGTCTTGCGGAAGGCGGGAGCGTAGATTGCGATGGGGAGCTGCTGTTGAGGACAGGGGGCAGACCCGCCGCCGTATTTGCGCCCCGTATCGTGTTGGATGCCGCGGCAGCCCCCGTTCCGGCTCAGCGCTTGCCCGGCGTTGAAGCGCCGCATGCTGCAGCGAGTCGGCAGCCAGAGTCAGCCCGTTCACGGGAGCCATCCTGTCGCATGACTCGATGCGCTGTGTCACCGCGGCGCGTCCGCTCCGGATGACGGGCGGCCGTGCCCCGTGCGGAAAGTTTTCGGAGAAAGAAAGAGCGATCCGATGGAAGTGCCGGTCTTGATGCAGCTGAGAATGCAGTATCAGGAGGAGCTCGGGGAAGACGCCCGGCTCCGCGAGCATCTTGCGGTCATCAAGACGGTCAACCAGGCCATCGGTGAGGGCCGCTTCCCGGTTCAGGTGCTCCGGGTGCTGGCAAACCTTTCAAAAAACCAGTGGATCACCGCCATCACCAATGCGGTCAGGCACTGCAAGGGCGAGGACGAGGTGGTGGCGTTCTTCATCCTGAGCGCGCTCCGCGAAGGTCTGGTGCCGGAAGGCGCCGCGCCCGCCGGGCATCCGCAGACCCAGGCATAGCCGGCGCGCCGGACGCTTCCGTTTCCGGAGTCCACGGCGACGCTCTCCGGCCTCGCTGTCTCATTCCTCGACCAGCTCCAGTAAGGTTTGCTGCTGCAGGCTTCATTGCGCCCGCTGTCAGCCAGGGCCCGGGGTACACCAGAGGGAGAGGCCATCCCTGCGTTCGAAAGGACGGCCTCTCCCGGGGGGTTGCATGCAGCTATGACGCGTTGCGCGCCCTCTGACACACCTCTATCTCGACCACGCGCTGCGGTCGTTCTCCCGCTGGAAGGCGACGTGACTGTCCAGGAACAGCACGTTCCACCCGCCCCGGTGCATCAGCACACCGCCCGCAGCGCTGTCCGCCGGAGTGAGATGGATGGAGTTAACGCGCCTGTCCCACACCACCGGAATGGTGGACGGCGAGTCGTTTTTGAAGTTCCCGGCAAAGGGATTGGTCGCCGGATATTTCCAGTCCATCGTCTCCTCGATGAGCCGTCCCGCAAGTCCGCGGTTGCTGGGGACCCCCGGGCCTTCCGTCCAGCCGCCGTCCGCGCGGGTGGGATCCGGCGGGATGGCGGCGGCGAACATGTTGAAATGATAGGCGAAGTTCTGGTTCTTCCTGCTGGTGAGGTCGCTGTTGACGGGATCGTTGTAGGGGATCTTCGGGTCTATCCTCACCGGGTTGGACGGGCAGTGCCACACCTCCATACTGTTGGAGGTGTACGGCTTCAGCTTCAAGCCGATGAAATACGGCCCGGAGCCGAACCACCAGCACGCCAGCGGCAACCTTCCTTTGTGGTCATCGGCGTACATCACGAGAGCCTTGCCGATCTGGTTCATCCCGCTGCGGCAGGAGGACGCCCGGGCGTTCTCGCGCGCCGCGGAGAAGACGGGAAAGAGGATCGCCGCCAGAATGGCGATGATGGCGATGACGACCAGAAGTTCGATCAGGGTAAACCCCCGGCTCCTGCGCAGACTCATCTCTGGCTCCCTCCATTGATTGGCACGGCGGACATCTTGACGCCCGTCCCGGCTGCGAAACCGGTTTCACTCGCGGCTCCGCTGCTATTATATTATGCGTCTGCCGTCCGGTCAATAGTAGAGGCGGAAGCCGGGGAACACGTTCAGAGATCGCCTGAAGAAACCGCCGTGGCCGCCGGCCTCTCCCGGCCGGAGGCGGTCCCGGGCTCACGCCACACGACCGGCACCGGAAGGATGAACGTGCGCGGGGCGAGCACCCGGCCGTTCAACTGGTCATAGACCAGATCCACCGCAAGCTCACCCGCCCGCGTGAAGCCCGGCCGCGAGGTGGGGAACGGCGGCGTGAACCACCGCGCGGTGTCGTGGTCGTCGAAGCCCGTCACCCAGATCTGGCCCGGCACGTCCACGCCCCGCGCCAGAAGCGCCCGCGTCAGCATGATGGCCGTCTGATCCTCCCAGGCGATCACGGCATCCGGCAGAGGATCCAGCCGCAGCAGCCTGTCTGCGAGCTCGTCCATGCTGCCCTCCTTCCCGGCGATCCACATCTCCACACGTTCGACGCCGGGCCATCCCGGGTAGGTCCCGGGAATGAGCACGCCTGCCTCTTTCAGGGCGGTGCGCCATCCTCTGGCGCGCTCGGCGATGGAGCGCCAGACCGTATCCGCCGTGACATCCATGAACAGGATGTTCCGGTGACCCCGGCGCAGGAGCTCGCGCGTCATTTCGTAGCCCAGACGGTAGTTGTCGAACGTGACGATATGACGCCCCCACTCCTCCATCCCCAGGTCGATGAGGACGATGGGCACCTCCCGCCACCGCCTGGCCAGGTAGTCTTCCTCCAGCGGGACGCCCCTCCTCATGACCGGGTTGAGAATGACTCCCTGCGCGCCCGCCTCCAGATGCTCCGCGACCAGCTCCTCCTCGTGACCCACGTCGAAGCTCGAGCTCCCCATCAGCAGGCCGAAGCCCAGCTCGCGGGCCCTGCGCTCCACCCCGCGGTAAACGCGGACGCTCAGCCAGTCGTGCCGGAGCGGCATGATGAGACTCAGCAGGCGCCCGCCCCCTCCCCCGCCGTTTCCGGGCCGGGAAGGCTCGGCTATATAGGAGCCGCTCCCGTGCCAGGTGACGATCAGCCCCTCCGCCTCCAGCAGCGCGAGGGCGCGGGAGATGGAGCGGCGCCCGGCTCGCCGCCTCCCGGGGTCCAGACCATTCGCACCAACGGCGCTTACAGCGGCACGGTGACATTCGAGGGCTGCTCGCTGGGATCCGGAGGCGGAGCGGAGTACTACCGCCTCTTCACTGACAACAGCGCGCGGACGTTCATCTTCTCCAACCCGGCCTTCCTGGACGGATGCGGCGATATCGCCTTCCACGCGACCGGAGTGGCTCTCAACCTCACCATCGCAGGGTCGCCCGGACAGAAAGCATCCCTGGACCCGATCCTCGCGGGCGGGAACGCGCTTCCCATCCGCTTCACGGGGTCCAGCCTCACCCTGCGAGACATCTCCGTGAGCATCCGCAGCCCTGCAACCGCCCTGATGGACAGCGCGTTCGAGGGACCGCTGGTGTCGCCGCTGACCGTGGCGCTGGAGCGGTGCGAGTTCCTGAACGGGTCCGGCACGTTCAATCTCGTGGTCCGCGACCCGGCCACAGCACAGCCGGTCTTCACGGATCAGCCCGTGGACTTTTACGCGACGAACTGTATCTGGCAGGGAGCCGGCGAGAACCACTTCATCTGGACCAAGGATCCCCTCCCCCGGATCTGGGGGCCGACGAGTTCGATGAGCCGGCTCCGGTGGATGTGACGTCCATCGGCGACCTGAAGGCGCTGCCGGACGGCACGGTGGCAAGGCTGACAGGCAAAGTGGTCACGGGCCGGTTCCCTTGGTGGTTCTACATCCAGGACGAAGACCGGTCCTCCGGCATCCGCGTGGACTGGTGGCCCGGTTCCAGCGCCAACGTCAACGACCGGGTGACCATCACCGGCTCCGTGGTGACGGTGGGCGGCCAGGAGAAGTGGCTCACTGGCGGAGAGATCCTCTCCGCGGCTCCGGGCGCTCCGGTGCGGCCGCTGGTGATTGCGAACAGGGCGCAGGCCAACACGTTCAACGGGGTGGGCCTGAAGACCTACGGTCTGCTGGTGCACACCGCCGGCCGGGTGACGGCCGTCCCGTACGGAAACTGCTATTACATTGACGACGGCAGCGGGTTCGAGGACGGCAGCGGCCGCAAGGGGATCTGTGTCTACAACATCAACGGAGAACCGAGCCCGGCGGTGGTTCAGTTCGTCCTGGTGACCGGATGCTCCGGCTTCAACTTCGTGCCGGTTGGCGATCCGCCGACCGGAAACGTCCCGGCACCGGTCATCTGGCAGACTAAGATGGCAGCGCTGTGACACCCTCGCAGTAGCGCAAGACAGGGCACACTCACAGGGCGGGCCCGGCCTCCCGGGGCCGGGCCCCCGGTCTTTCATCCCGAAACGAGCAGCTCCCGGACACCCTTCCAATGAAGCTCATATCCTTCCGCATCGCCCTTGTCCTGGCGATCCCGGCGCTCCGGCCGTGCGGAGCGTCGCTCGCCATCGAGCAGATCTCCTTTCACCGCGCCACCTATTCTCAGACCTACACGGAGGACTATCCGGCGGATAACGGTGGCGTGATGTTCGTCTTCGTGCGGAACGGGGGATCCGCCCCCGCGTCCGTCACGGATGTAAGGATCAACGGAAGGTCTGTCGAGGACTTGCAGAACAACGGGACCGTCTCCTGGTGGAGTATCTGGCCGCCGTCTGTGCCTCCCGGCGGAGTGTCCACGGTGACCGTCAAGGCCAGGGGCGCCCCTCTCTCGGAAGGCAGCGGGATCACCGTGTCGGTTCTCTCCTCCGGCGGGCAGACCGCGACGGCGTCAGCCACCCTGACGACTCCGAAGCTGCGCCTCGGAGCGGTGGTCCCGTCGACGGACTGGCGGACGGTGTATATCTTTTTGCGCAATCTGGACACGGCACCGTATACCGTCACGCAGCTCTTCCTGAACGACGACGTGACCTCGCGCGCGTTTTTCCCCGGCGGGAGTGCGATCGCGCCCAACAGCTTCGGGATCGCGAAGGTCAGCTTCGCCGCTCCTCTGGCGCCGCTCACGCCGCTGGCCGTGCGTCTGCGCGCGGTCCGTCCGAGAGGGGAGGAGATCCGGCTGGGTGCCCCGGTCCGGCTGGTGGAGCCGTGGTTCCCCGTGGGCTCGTGGAGCTCCAGCATGGCCACCAGCGCGACCGGGCAGGAGCAGTCGCGACAAACTCTGCTCGACACCGTGACCGGCAGCAACGACTGGGCTGCCATCCGCCAGATGGCCGACCGCTTCTTCATCCGGTCGTTCAACATCATCAACACCGGAGACCCGAAATATCCGGACCCCGCAGTGGTGGCAGCACAGACCGGCAATCCCGACATCCGGGCCTAGTATCTCCGGGACGAGCCGGACCTCAACGGCGTCCCGGTCCTTCAGATCAAGCAGGGAAACGACATCCTCTGGACCGATCCGTCACATCCATCGTTCCTGAACCTGACCACCACCCGGGCGTTCAGCACATACGGCCACATCCCGGACATCATCGGGCCGGACCACTATGTGATGTATGCTCCGAACAACATCCCGGGGACGGGCATCACCCGCTTCGCCCGGATGGAGGAAGCCATCGAGTTCGCCGAGCAGCTCAAGCTGAACACCGAGCCGAAGATCATGTGGAACTGGAGCCAGCTGGCGGCTCCCCCCTGGAACCGGCAGCCCGAACCCTGGGGCGACAACTACCAGTTCTGGGCGAACGTGATGACCGGGGCTCGCGGCATCCTCTGGTTCAAGGTCGGGCCGGTGACGATCTCCTTCTCGATGCATCAGGACTCGCAGGTCTTCGTCATTGGGGCCGAGGACACCACGCCTCCTGCAGCGCCGCAGAGAGTCTGCATCGCGCGCTATTACGGCGCGGGCGCGTGTCTGCTCTCCTGGGAGGAGGCCTTCGATGACACCGGCATAAGGGGTTACCGCGTCTACGCCAACGGGCAGCAGGTGGCGGACGTGAGGGAGCCGCTCGCGGCCGTTTCCGGCCTGACGGAGCCGGAGGAGGTGGACTTCACGGTCCGCGCCTACGACGCCGCCGGCAACGTCAGCGAACCTTCGGCGCCGGTGCGCTGGCTGACGTGGAGATTCGACATGCCGGGCTACCTGGAGGGCTGGCAGATGGCGAACCAGGTGGTCTCTCCGCAGGTTGCCGGCGGCTCGCTGCAGTTCGACATCGGCGGGAACGACTCTTATGTCATCTCCCCGCAGCTTCGGGCAGACACCTCCCGATACCGCTACCTTCGCATCCGTATGCGTAACTTGACGACGGCCACGCTCGGACAGGTGTTCTTCTCCACTGAGGCGGAGCCGGGCTACAGTGAGGAGCGCACCGCCACCTTCAGCCTGTTCGCGAACGACGCGCCATTCACGGACTACCTCGTGGACCTCGGAGCCAATCCGCGCTGGACCGGCACGGCGACGCAGATCCGGCTGGACCCGGTGGCGAACGCATCCTCGGGGCGGATCCTGATCGCGGAGGTGCAGCTGCAGCCGTGGCCCGGCCCCGATGCCGTGCCGCCTGCCGGGCCGGTGCTGATCAACGGGGGAGCCCCTTACACCAACAGCCCGGCGGTCACTCTTGACGCTGACGGCCTCCGACGCTTCCGGAGGGGTGGCCTCTCAGTTCAGCCACAACGGCGTATCCTGGACGGCTTGGGAACCGTTCACGCCGTCACGGAGCTGGAATCTGGTGAACCTGGACGGGACACGGCAGGTGTTTGCGCGCTTCCGCGACCCTTACGGGAACGTCTCCCCGGCCGTCTCCGCGTCCATTGTGCTGGACCGCGTCGCTCCCCCCACCCCCTCGCAGCCGTCCGGAACTTCGCCCTTCACCAACGACCCGGAGGTCACATTCACCTGGAGCACCGTTGCGGATGCGCTGAGCGGCACGGCCGGATACATCTGCCGGGTGGGAACGACACCCGGGGGGACCGATGTCTTCAACGGCTATGTGGGCAACACGCTGCGCAAGTCCATCACCGGAGAGAGCGGCCGCACCTATTACTGCCGGGTGCAGGCCGTGGACAACGCGGGCAACATCGGCGGGCTCTCCGCTGTGAGCGTCGGCGTTCTGGTGGACACCGAGCCGCCTGCGCCGCCGTCCGTTCCTTCGGACGCGGGGGTCTTTATCACGCTCCGCAAGGTGCACCTCCAGTGGAGCGCGCCTGCCGACCTTGGCGGAAGCGGCCTTCAGGGCTACGATCTGCAGGTGGGCTCAGCGCCGGATGCCGGCGACGTCTTCTCCGGCGATGTGGGAAACAGCGTGTCCTGGTCCATAGCCGCGGATCCAGGCCGGATCTACTTCGGACGGGTGCAGGCGCGCGACAGGGCCGGCAACACGGGCCCATGGTCGCCATCGAGCGACGGCGTCGCTGTGGTGGAGACCGCCGGACTCACTCCCGCGCCAGCCAAACTGCTGCCCGACGGGGCCTCTGCCGGGATCTCCGCGGCGGTGGTCAGCCAGGTGTCGGGCCCGGACGTCTGGATGCAGGATGAAGGACGGGCGGCCGGACCTCGCGTCAGGCTCATCGCCCCCTCTCCCGGGCTCGCGCCGGGGAGCCGCGCGGAGGCGAGGGGTGTGCTGGGCACCCTGCCCGACGGGGAGCGTGTCCTGCAGGGGGTAGCCGGCGCTAATGGTCAGGGGCCCGTCCCCGCGCCCCTCGGCCTATCGAACGCAGCGCTGGGCGGAGGAGACTGATTTTACGACGCGCAGACCGGAGCCGGACAGGCGGGCGTGACCGGCTCCACCGGCACCGGAAACATCGGACTCCGGGTCCGCATCTGGGGCCGCGTGACGGCCATCGACCGCTACGCGCAGTTTTTCCTGATCACGGACGGCAGCGGCGTTGCGGATGCATCCGGGCAAACAGGCGTGCGCGTTTCCGGGCCCGTGCCCGCATGGCTGCAAACGGGAGACACGGTGGCTGTCACGGGCGTCAGCTCCTGCTTCCGCCGGGACGGCCGGGTGTGGAGGCAGCTGCTGACCTCCACGGAGAGCGCCGTGACGCCCCTGTAAGCCGGCGCGCGGGCGCGCCGGGAGGACTTGCGCGGCCGCACGGAGAACACCATCCCCGGTCAAAGGAGGTCCCGCAGAACTCATGCGCGGCAGGATCATCGCTTCGTTCGCCGCCGCCCTCTTGATCGGGCTGGGATTCGGCTGCGGCCGGGCGCCGCAGGAAGAGGTCCTGGAGGTCGCCGTCTTCCAGGGCGGCTACGGCATCGACTTCTTCGAGCGTAAGGCACGGCAGTTCGAGAAGGAGCATCCGGAGATCCTCACCCCTCCGGGCTCGGACAGACCCCTGAAGATCAAGCTGTGGGGCAGCCCGAGGGTCTGGGAGCAGCTGCGGCCCCGATTCGTGTCGGGCGAGGTTCCAGACCTCACGTGGCCCGGCTGGGGGATGGATTACTGGAAGCTTGTGGCGGAAAACCAGGTCATGCCGCTGAACCGGTTCCTGGAGAAGAAAGCGTGGGACCGCGACATGCAATGGCGGGACACCTTCGACAGAGCCCTTCTGGAGAAGGGCAGCTATCGGGGCAAGTATTACATCGTCCCATTCAACAACAACCTGTTCAGCTGGTGGTATAACGCGGCGATGTTCGAGAGGAACGGGTGGAAGCCGCCGCGCACCTACCCCGAGCTGCTCGCGCTCTGCGCGAAGATCAGGGCCAGGGGGATCGACCCCATCACCTTCCAGGGGAAGTATCCGGACTACATGCTGCGGGGCTTTCTGTTCCCGTGGGTCATCTCCATCGGCGGGATAGACGCGTTCAACGACGCACAGGACCTGAAGCCGGGAGCCTGGAAGAGCCCGGCGTTCCTCCAGGCCGCGAGGATGGTCGCGGAGCTGCGTGATCGTGGATACTTCGCGAAAGGGGCTCTCGGCAAGACCCATACTCAGGCTCAGTCCGACTTCGTGGCCGGCAAGGCGGCGTTCATCCCCTGCGGAACCTGGCTGGCAAGCGAGCAGAAGGATGACATCGCGGCGCATCCGGAGTTCCGGATGGAGTTCATGCTCACTCCGTACGTTCCCGGCGGGAAGGGGGATCCCACGGCGCTGTGCACGGGGACCGAGGACTGGATCATCCCCGCGAAGGCCAGGCATCCGGAGATGGCGGCCGAGTTCTTCCGTTTCCTGACCAGCCTCGAGAACACGCGGGAATGGGTGAAGGAGAAAAACACCTTCACCTGCATCCGCGGAAGCGAACAGGTCGAGCTTCCGCAGTATCTCCGGGGCGCGGCGAAGCTTTACGCGGAGTCCCGGCAGATATGGACCGCCCAGTACGCCCAGTGGTATCCGGAGATGAAGAAGGAGGCCGAGGACGCTTTGCGCAGGCTCCTGAGCGGCGACATCACCCCCGAGAAGTGCGTGGACCTGATGGAGCAGGCGGCGGCCCGCATCCGGGCCAACCCGGACATCATCAAGCACAGAGTCCGCCGCTGAATCGCCGCACAGGCTCAGAATACGCGATCCAGCTCCTCCAGACGGCCCTCGAAAAGAGCCCGCACGTTCGCGACGCACCGTTCGGCCATCCTCCGGTTGGCCATATCCGTGTTACTGGAGACGTGCGGGGTGAGGACCGCGTTCGGAAGCAGGCGCAGGTCCCTGGCCGGACTGCGGGGAACGTAGGGTTCGTTCTCGAACACATCCATCGCCGCGCCGGCCAGTCTGCCGCGGGCAAGGGCGTCGAAGAGTGCGTCCTCATCCACGATGCCTCCCCGCGAAGTGTTCACCAGGAACGAGTCCCGGGACATCAGTGAGAGCTGCCGCGCTCCGATGAGCCAGCGGGTGCCCTCCGTCAGCGGCACGTGCAGGCTGAGGAAACGCGCCCGCGTCAGGGCGTCCTCCAGGGACCCGGTGAAGGCGGCGCGCACCCCCGCGCGTGCGCAGAGTTCTTCCAGAAACGGGCGGTGGAGGTCGCCGGCGGTCACATCGCAAGCCAGAATGTCCATCCCGAAGCCCAGGGCGGCGATGCGCGCGGTCTCCCGGGCGATGCGCCCGAAACCCACGAGCGCGAGCAGCTTGCCGCGGAGCTCAACCCCGCGCGCCGGGGCCCATTCTCCCGCCTTGAGACCGGCTGACAGCCCGGGGACCCGCCGCGCCAGCGCGCATACCAGTCCCATCGCGTGCTCCGCCACGGAGATGTCCAGCGCTCCCGGAGTGTTCGTGACCACGATGCCCCGGGAGGCCGCGAGATTCTTATCCACTCCGTCGTGCCCCACCCCGAAGCGGGCGATCAGTCCTCCTGACGGCAGGGCCCCGTACAACGGCCCGGAGTATCTGCGGATCCCGATCACCACCGCCCTCGCGCCGCAGCCGCGCACCGCCTCCGCCAGGCTCTGCTCGTCATCGGGAGCGCAGACGAAGGTGATCCCCTGACCGCCCGCGGCCTCGAACACATCCCGCCCCTTGTCGAACTCCGGGGCCGTGACGGGTACCGTCCGGCTCACTGCCCCTGTTGTCCCGCCCCTGCGGCCTCTCTGGCAGCCGAGGACAGAGCCCTCGCCCCTCGCTGCAACAACGTGACATCCAGACTGAGCGCGATCAGGTTGAACCCCTCCTCGAGCCGCGCCCGCACCTCCGCCGGGTCCGGCTCCACAACGTGGACCCCTGCCAGCTTGCCCGTCCTGCGGCACGCATCCAGACAGCGTCTTCGGGCCTGCTGCACGGCTGGATGGGAGAACTCGCCCGGCACGCCGTAGCTCCCGGACAGGTCGTAGGGACCGATGAAGATGCCGTCCACATCCGGGACGTCCAGAATGGCGTCCAGGTTGTCGACGGCCGCCGCGGTCTCGATCTGGACGATCAGCGCAACGGAGCGGTTCGCTTCCGCCAGGTCTTCCGGTGAGATGCGGTCCCCGTAACCGTTGGCCGGCGCGAAGCCGATGCCGCGCTCTCCCTGCGGCGGATACTTTGCGATGCGGGCCGCGAAAGCTGCCTCTGCTGCGTCGTTGACAAGAGGGACGATGAGCCCCCTGAAACCCACGTCCAGAGCCCGGCGGATCCAGATGCGGTCGTTGTGCGGAAGGCGGGCGAGAGGGACGACGCCCGCCCCTTCCAGGATGCTCGCGAGGGCGAGACACTGGCAGATGTCCACCGCACCGTGCTCCAGATCCACCGCCACCCAGTCCAGCCCCGATGCGGCCAGGATCTGAGCGACAGCCGGATGCCCGATCTGCATCCATCCGCCGAAGCTTGCCTCTCCCGGCTCGAGTCTGCGCCTGATTCCCGCGATGGGCTGCATCCTTCGGTCCTTTCGCTCGCTGGAGGTTGCGGGGACACAATAGCCCAGCCGGCCGGGCCGGCGCAAGCGCGGCGATGCCGCGCGCGGGCGTCAGGCGCAGGGGGATTGGGGTAAAATGGGGTCTGCCCCGATGCGGAGAGGTGCCCGAGTGGTTTAAGGGAACGGTCTTGAAAACCGTCCTGGCGCCTGTCGCCAGCGTGGGTTCGAATCCCACCCTCTCCGCTTTCCTTCCGCCCGAGGCGCCAGTGAGACGGTGCCGCTGACACTTTCCGCATCCCCAAGATCCCGCCGCCGGGCAGACAGAGCGCCTCCGGCTCCCGGACCCCTCGACCGCCGGGCTAGAGCCCCGCACATGGAGTGCCGGTGGTATGATCTACCGCCTCCAGAAGCCTGCGGCTAGAGAGCCCTTGAGCCGCTCCGGCGCCGATTGACAGCCCGGACGCGCGTTCCTATAATCCGTATGTCCTTCCGGAGACGGGGCGGGAAGCTGCGGGGCGCCGAAGTGGCGGAATGGCAGACGCGGCGGTCTCAAAAACCGCTGGGGCAACCCGTGTGGGTTCGACTCCCACCTTCGGCATTTCCAGATCTCACGGAGACATGCGGCCAGCTTGCCGCTTACGCGGCCGCGCGGGCGGCTGCGGGAACGGCAGGGTCCGGACCGCCGCGACGCCGGTCAAGCTGTCATTGCATCAGCATCCCGGCGGAATGCGAGTCGGCCGGCCGGGTCCGGAGGTCTCAGTCCACGGGCTGCGTGGAGCTGACCGTCAGGCAGACATTGTCTTGCCTGTCCGTGACGGTGATGCGGCAATCCGGCTGCCCGGCAAGGATTCCTCCCTCCCACCCGAACAGAGAGTTGGCCGCCGCAATCGCCAGTCGCCTGGCAACTTTCCCTTTGAACGTCGGCGTCATTCCGCTTTCTTCCGGTGCGAGGTCGAACCCCTCCTCGCTCACGCCCACACACCGCAAGCGGAGCTCCGGGGTCTCGAGCCAGACAGCATATTGCCCGCCAGGCCTGAGGCCGCGCTGCGCGGTCACGCTGCACAGCGTGGTCGGCTCTGCATCCAGGAATGGCCAGCCCAGATGGCATTTCCCCCAGACACAGTCGCCCTCCAGCGCCCCGCACCGGGAGAGCGGCGGCGGAGCACCCGGCAGCTCGCCGACCGGCCTCCAGAAAACCCCGGTTTCCCGGCATCCCTCCGCAAAGTATGCCCCGGTCTCGTGCCGGAGAATGGCCGTCGTCTCGCACGGCGACCTCCAGGCCCGGACCTCACAGATGTGCTCTCCATCGAGGAGCATCTCTTCGATGCCCACCCGCGATCGAAGGATGTTGAGGAAGCAGCTCAGGCATAGCAGCGGCAGCACTTCCTCGCCTTTTGCGCAGGCCGCCGAAGCGTTCCTTTTCGCGGAGAACGCCCGCAATCGAGGCGGGGTGTACAACTGCCTGCCGCCTGCGGCGAGCTCCGGGATCCGGACTGACTCGCCATCTGGCTTCCCGGACACAAGACACCAGTAATCGTGCGGCTGCGTGCGGATGAATCGGTGGAAATCGGTCAACTATTGTTCCTCCCGGATGCCTCGAGGCGTGAGATGCTCTCATTATCCCGGGCAAGGTGTCAGATCGTGTCAGTCCGGCGGAGCGCCCTCCGGCATTTCTTGCTCGCGGGCTCCCGTCCCCTGCAGCACGACCCGGGCCACAGCCCGGCTGGCTCGCCCGGAAGTCCGCTGCGACTAGCCGGCGGGGCGCCGGGCCTGATCCCGGACGTCCTGCAGGCTGAGCACTTCCGCGGCCTCGAACGTTCTGACGACGGCGCCATCGACCGGCCGGAGGCGCAACACCGCGGGGAAATGCCCCCGCCGGCCGTGGATCTCCGCCAGAACGAGAGCCGCGATGACGCTGAGCGACGGCAGGTTGACCAGAAGAGGCTGCGTCTGCCACTCCTCCTGAGTCAGTCCGGCGGATTCCACCAGGTCGCGCGCCTGAGGCGCGAAGGGTCTGCCGTGGTCGAAGTGGCACGGAATATCGATGACGCGTTCGACACCCCGGCCTGCCAGCTCTTCCACAGCCCTGACGAGATATGGGGGAAGTGGGTGTGAGAAGTTGAGCAGAGTCACCGCTTCAGGTATTCCTCGAGCTCGCCCAGAACCGTTTTGATTTGTTTCTTCAAGTCCGATGCAGCGAGCGGCTCTTCTCGGTAGCCGCAATGGGCGATGTCATTGCGCAGATTCGTCAGACTATTCCAGATGTCGACGAGTTTTCCGTCGACTTCCATTGTCTCTCTGCCCGGGCCTTCGGGCCGAGCGCGGTCGGACATCGGCGCGGCGTCCTCACCCTCTGAGCGTGCAGACGCGGCCCGCCTGTTCAACTCTTCTTCAGCCGTTTTCCTGTCATCTGCGCTATAAAGGTTACGGCGGTGCTTATCCAGAACAATATTGACAACGAGTTCACGGGCCAGCTGCGCAGCGTGAACCCCCCTTCCCTTACAATAATACCACCGCGCTAGCCGCAGCTGCCCCAAGGGTTCCCCGGCATCCAGCGTGCCCAGTTCCCGTTCCAAGTCGTCCGCCAGGAGCTCGAATGGCCGAACGAAGTCTTTGAGATCCCTCTTCGAGTCACGCAGCTGTTTGACCAGCTCATTCGCCTTTAAACCTATGTCTTTCGTGCGGAGGTATCCGAGAGCCGTGGACAAGCGCTCCAGGTCACTTGCCAGATTCTTCAGCTTTTTGGGCAGTTCGTTCTGCTGACTTTCGACGTGAGATCTATAGCGCCTGTCCTGCTCTTCCTCCAGCAGGTCGGCAAGAGGCCCGCATTCTCCGGTCTGGCGGAAAAGGCTCACCGCCGCGGACCACTGGAGCAGGCTCACGAAGGGTGTCAGGTCGAACACAGGGGCCTCGCCCGCTTCGTCGCGCGCCTCGAACGCGCCGTAGAGGATCCTCTCCAGAACAATGCCTGTTGCCACCCGTAAGTATGTCAGCGCCAGCAAAGTCAGCACCGGAAGCGAACGGAACGCGTGCGTGATGTCCAGCACCACCCGGTCGCCGGGCTTCAGATGCTCCTTCAACTCATCGAAAATCTTCCACAGCTCGTCTTTGTCCTTCCCGTCCGGGATGTCGACCGGTTCAAAACTCCGCTTGTCCTTTTTGAGAGCATCCTCTAACTCATTCCAGTTCTTGTGTTTTTTGGCTTCGGACGTCAGAAGGACAAGCGTGAGGTCCGGCTTCAGCCAGTCCGCCAGGGCTTCGGGAAGAATCCGGCACTTGCGAGGAGGGAACCCCTCCAGCCTGTATGTCACCTCCTCGTACCTTCCGACGCCGACGGAGGTCACCAGGACGAGCTGGTCCCCAGTCCGAGAACCCTGTTCTCCAGTCATCGATTGTTGCCTCCCTGGCGGCGGCGCTCCTCGCGCCAGAGCCGCTTCACCTCATGCCAGTGCCACCACGGGCCCACGGTCTGCACCACGAGCCATCCGGGATGGCGGTCCAGCGGTGCCGTGGCCGCCGTGAAGCAGAAGCCGTGCGCGTTGCGGCACCCCCAGAGCACCAGCCCGGACGGCCGGAGCTCGCGGGCGAACAGCGGGCGCTGCATGGCTTCCTCGATCTCGCGCCGGGCCTGCTCCGGGGTGAGCGGCACCCGGCTGACGCGCTCGCAGTACCGCCGGACGGCATGCGCCGTCGCGTGCACCATCACTGGCCCAGAAAGTTTTGCAACTTCTCCGCCCACGTCTTCAACCTCCCATCCTTCTTCTGGTCGATCCCGGCCGCCCTGATCCGGTCTAGGAGCACCCCGGCCGCTTTCGCCCGCCTGGCAGGATCCTGAACGTTTTTTTCGAGCTTTTTCACCAGGCCGTCGATCTTCGGAGGAAGTTCTGGATTCTTGATCGAGTCCAGCTCGGTAAGAAAACGCTTCAGAAATGATTCCTCCAAGTTTGCTGGACCTGACCCGTCCGGCTGCGCCTGCCCCTCGGCAGCGATAAGCCGGCCGTATCCGCTGGAGGTCTTCGCGCCCACGCCGTAGTCCTCCAGCGCCTGCAGGAGGAGCTTCAGGGCGAAACCGGTCCAGCCCTCGTCCGGGCCCTTCACAGCGACAAGGAACCTTCCGCGGGCGCTCACGAAGCTGACCGGATTCGGGTCGTCAAAGTCCGTGGGAGGCAGCCTTTTGCCGCCCGGCGGGTTGTAGTAGCCGGGATGGTGCACGGTGATGACATCCTTGCTCAGCGGCGGTTCGCCGTCCGGCACCCACCAGGCATCGAAGAACACCACCTTGCCGCACTCGGACGTGTCACCGAAGAGAACGCGGTCGCATTCTTCCCACGACGGCCCCTCTGCCTGATCCAGATGCGTCCTGACCTGATTGCGCAGGTAACTGCGCGCGAGGCCCTTCAGCGCGGAGCCGGGGATGAGCGGCACCCCGTACAGGCGGTTCAGCGTGATGGAGGTCTCCAGTGGATTGTCCGCCCCGAGACCCACGATGACCCGGTCCCGGGTCCGGACCTCCGCCGCGCGCGCTCCCAGCTGTTCCAGCCGGGCGCGATATTGCTGAAACGCCAGCCGGTACAGGTCCTCACCTTTCCACTTGCACGCCTTCTCGATCAACACGTTCTGATATTCCTGGCGCCTGGTCTGATCCTCTAGATCCGCGGCCTTCTCGAGACACAAAGGGAGCCGGCACTCCAGAAGCAGACCGGCGTGTCCCGTGTCGTGACCGGACAGTGCGTTCCGCATGGCTCAATCCCTCTCGTCCCCGGAACCGGGCTCCACCCCCAGCACGGACTCGGCGAACCGCTTGTGGAACACGAGCGCCTCCAGCAACACACGCTGGGCAAGAACGTAGCCTCTCACATCGAGTCCCTGCACGGTGTTGATCAACTCTCTGCCGCTCCCGTTGCCGATGCCGAGTCCGGCGTGGTCACTCAGAATGGCCCCGCAATGCTCGAGGAGCAACCGGTGCGCCTCTCTCCGACCATCGCCGGACTCGCCCTGGCTCTTGGAATGCACGAAGGCGAGTGCCGCGCACAGCCCGCAGGTCCGGATGAGCACCGGAAGACGGTGGCAGAGCCCGCCGTAGAAGCTGCGGACCCCCTCTCCTTTCCCCTTGACCTCGTCCACGTGATCCAGAGCCGTCTGCATCAGCCGCTGCTGGCGAGTCTTGGCGGTCATCCCTCGCCTCCTCCCCGGAGCTCGCGGCCGTTCAGCACCAGCCGCATCAGCCCCCGGCCCACGGTCGCATTACCGCCGATCTGTACCGGCAAGATGGTCTGGTCTGCCAGCCAGCCCACCAGATCGTCGCCGTTTCTGCCGGCATCGATCAAAGGGCACACGAAGATGGACTCAGCGGGAACGGCCTCCTCGTACCAGAGCGCTCCCGGGCGGACGGTCTTCGTCTCGTCCATTAGCGCCACGCGCGCGACCACCTCCGTGGCGGTCTCCGTGAGCGTGGTGAACAGGTCGTCGTGCAGGACGGCAAAGCGGCTCACGAACGATTCGCGCCAGTTTTCGTCCTCGAAGACCCGGCTCGCGATGTCTTTAGCGAGCTCGTCCACGCGGGGGTCTGCCACCTTGAGGTCGAACTCCTCCAGGATCACCCGGTCCCCGCTGTCCCTCAGTCTCGTACTTTCCGTGACGAGGACGGAAGAAAGGTCCTTCGGTCCGGCAAGACGGGGAGGGTCCTCGAGCCTGGCCGCCCGGCAGTCCCGGGCCAGCCGTTCCAGGGCTGACGGACACGTGGTCCAGGCGAAGACCCCCGCGAACGACCGTACCGGGAAACACAGCAGCCGTCCGTCCGAGAAGAGCAGATTGCCCGCGAAGTGCCTGGTTGACCCACCCTCGGGCGCATCGCCCGGGTCCGGACCCCCGAACGCTTTCCCGTGCCTGGGGTCTTTGGAGCAGCAGGCATCCCGCAGGACGCCCTTGATGCTGGAGGCCGGGATCACCGGCCAGCCTGTCACCTTCTCCCGGGCGACCGGCAGATCGACGACATCCACGGCCTGTCCGGTGCCCGTGTGCACCGGAGTGAGCGCGTGCAAGACAAGAAGAGCGTTGCCCATTTTTCCTCCTAGTCCTCCTCACCGGCCGGCTCCCAGACCCCCGGGAGCGCCAGACCGAACCCGTCACGATTTTCCTGCTCCCCGTCGCAGACGGACGCAAGGAACAGATTCCGGACATCCTCCACCGATGGATGGCTGTCCAGGAGCTCGAAGAAATACACGCTGCCGTCCCGGACGGCGAGCCGAGCCTTCTTTGGGCCCCGGGCCTCGTAGTCCCAGCCGCTGAAGCCGATGGGCCGGGGAATAGCCGCAGCCCTCAAGCGGACTTTCAGACCGGTGCCGGGCACGGTCCCCGTGAGGGCCGTGTCCAGCCATCCGGGCAGCCAGCCCTTTTCGAAGAGAGCGGGCGTCACCACCTGCAGCTTCAATCGCCCGCTCTCGCGGAGACGGCCGGCGAGCTTTTCCGCCCAGCCCTGCGGCGGCGCGGGCCAGAGCTCCTTCTCCGGCGGGGAGACCAGGGCAAAGCGCCGCTCGCCCCCGAGGGGCATCACCGTTTCGCCAGGCCATTCAGCCTCGCATCCTTCCACCCGCACCAGGAACGCCACCGCCTTCGCGCCTTTCCCGTTGCCTTTCCCGTTGCCTTTGCCGTTGCCGTTCCGGCCGGACGGCACGTCGGGCAATGCCAGGGATTCGGTCGAGAAGAGCATCCCGCTCAGGGCCGCCCCCGTGTCGGGATCGATCCGAACGTGCATGCGCGCCTCGCGCCCGAACGCGGGAAGACAGTCGTCCCACTCCGGTGGCTCCCCTCCTGCCAGGAACTCCAGCGCGCCATCCAGCGGCCACCACTCCCGCCCCGTCGCCGGTTTTTCGGAGAATGGCGGTCTGAGCGGCCAGAGATCACTCCCCGCCTCCTCCGGCCAGAGAGTCCCGGCTCCTTCCGGAAGTCCGGGCCGCGGCCGCAGCGCGCAATAGACCGGAGGCCGCTTCTTCTCTCCTTGCGGCCGGCCGGGCACATCTCCGCTGAGGCCGTCGCTGGCGGCGAGCTGACTGCTGGCCCCCTCTTCTTTTTGCGGCCGGGCCAGCACGTCGGCCGGCGCTCGAACGTACACCCGCCAGCCTTCGTCCCGTCCCCGGGCGAGCAGCAGGGGTCCCTTCACTCCGATCTTCAGGGCAAGGCCGGGGCCATTTGCGGCCCAGTCCCAGCCATTCGCGTTCCCCACCATGGTGCGGACCGCCCCGCCCACGGTGGAGGGCAGCGGGAACGGCAGGCTCCGCGCCTCCGCCCCCGGGTCGGCGGAGAAGGGGCGCCCGTCCCGGAACAGCAGAGGATCGCGCGGGTGGATGATCAGCTCTGCGGACATGTCCGACCTCCCAGTGCGGCGATACGCCGGGCGATTGCGATGCGCCGGCAGATGATCATTTCGTTGACCGCATTGTCGAGCGAGTCAGTGGTCACCGCAGCGCCCGGCGGCGAGGATAGCAACCCGACAACAGCTTCGACGGTGCCGGCACCGATGGCCCTGCTGCCCCCCTCCGCGCGCTTTCGCCTGAGGATGCGCCCGGCCTCCGCTTTCAGTGCCGAGCGGAGCTGCTCGCTTGACTCATCGGTTACGTCCCCGAACTCCCGCGCGAGGGCGCGCAGATGATAGGCAGCCTGCGATGGCAGCTCCTCCGTTTCCAGCAGGTCGAGCCAAAGCTTCCATCGCTTCTGCACCGGGTCCAAGTCCCACGGGCTGACCGCGGACACGCACTCGTCCCCGGCAGTGCGCGTGTGCAGGTGGACCGCGAGGGCGTTCCTGCCAGAGCTCTTGGCCTCCCGCTCCGCGCGCCGGGCCCACTCCACGGCGGTCTGAAGGTTGGCGGCGTAGTGGGCGATGGAGATGCCGATGGACATCGTGCCGCCGGTCATCTGCTGGAACTCCCGTCTCAGCGCGTCCGCGCATTCCAGCACGCTGTCCAGCGGGAGGAAAGCGAGAACGTCATCTCCCCCGGAATACACCAGCGCCCCGCAATACTTCTTCTCAACGATATCCCGGGCCTTCTTGCTGAACTTCCCGAGAGTATCGGAAAGGTCCGTCAGGTCCTGGACTCCCTCACGGGCTCGCTCCGCAACCATTTCGCCCATCCTGTCCCCGTCGGCGGCGAGGATGGCGTAGTAGGCCGGCGGGTCCGGCAGGCCGTGCTTCCGCAGGAAGCCGTCCACCACTCTCCCGAACTTCCGGGCCTCCCCGGCGGCCGGATCTTCGGCCTCCTCCTCGCGGCCCTCGCTGAAGAACAGGGTGGTGTCGTACGGAAACGCTTCGTACTGAGGGAACGCTTTTCGGTCAAACCGGGTGCACAGCTGACCGCGCCGGCTCATCTCCTCTGCAAGATCGTTCAGATTCTGGAGGTGGTCCGTGCCCACCCCCTGCATCGCCCGGATGAGCGGGTCGGCCGCAACTCGCGCCGTGGAGACGAAGCGCCGGGTCTCGCCGAAGCGTTTGATCAGAGAGATCGCATCGAGCATCTCTCCGCGCTTGACATCCAGCCCGGCGCCCTGAAGCTTTCTGCCGTCCAGCACGGCATCCCGCGAGGGATCCAGGCTGCTCTTGGGGATTCCGGCACGGCTGCAAGGCGGGCGGAAATCCCGGAGCGCCTTCCGGCCCGCCAGAAGCTCCTCCACCCGCTCCCGGGCGACCGCGAAATCAGTGCCCTCCAGGGGCCACCAGGCCGCATAGAACTCCAGAAAGCCCTTCACCTGGGCGAGGCAGGTCTGCCGGTCGATCGACGGAAAGTTGTGCTGAACTTTCTGGAGAGCACCCTGGAGAGCACCCTGGAGAGCCTCCTGCAGAAACTGCTCCGCTGCCATCCGCGCGGCTGACGCAAGCTTGGCGGGGGGCGGGTCGTCCGCAGCCTGCGCCAGGATCTTGTTCGGAACGGAAAGGTCCCTGTCGCAAAGCGTCCGCCCGAAGGGGTAGATCAGCTTGCAGCCGTCGTTGTCGAGACGCTCAGCTGCGGCGCGGGCCACCTCGCTCAGAAGATTGGAGCCCGCCCACAGGTCGCGCGTCTTCCGGGCCGCCGCGATGAACTCCTGCACCGGACCGATGGAGATGGAGATGAGGTAGGGCATCAGAAGTTTCTCCTAGTCAAACCCTATGCAATGCGCACCCGGGAAGTGGTCTCTTGCACTTTTGAGGACCGCTTCGAAAAGGTCGCCGTACCCCTCGATGATGGGGTCGTCCAGAGGCAGCGTGACCTCGAACTCTTTGCCTTTCACTTTGACCCGCCCGGGACGGGGGGCCCGGAGGACCACCACGGCCGGCCGAACTTCTCTATTTCCGAGCGCCAGAGGCTTGAGGATCACGGGCGAGGCCATTCTGCCGGAGTCCTCCGGTTCCACCGTTCCGACAAAAGACCCGGGGAAGGGCTGGTAGACGATGGGAAGACCGAGGAACGGTTTGACAAGCGACAGGCTTTTCTCATCACCACGCAGCTGCTTGAGCACCTCGTGATCTGGCCACCTGCCCCCGCTGTGGCCCTTCCGGAACCTGCTCCAGTAGGTGCCGAGACTGGGCCACGCCTTTTCGGCGGAATCTGCTTTTCCCAGGACCGCCCGGACGCCGGAAAGGCACGTGATCCAAGGCTCCGGTGGCGGGGTCGGCAGCCGGCCTGCCCAGTTGCGGAGCGCGTTCACGTCGGAGGGATAATCCTTAAGCTCTCCCTCCAACTTCAGAGCCCCGCATCCCCGCCGGGTCCTTGCGCCCACACCGCCAAAGAGGATCCAGGCGATCAGGGCGTCCCTGACGTCCTCTTTGAAACCTTCGCTCTTCAGGAACAGGCGGAGGGTGAACGACACGTCTCGAAGCGGTTCCGCTGCCGGTCTCTGGAAGGGGAACATGAACACCCTTTCCTGCGGGCCGCTCTCCCTGCTAGCTTTACGGATGAGCTCCGCGTTCGTGACCTCCACCTCCAGGTCCACCGCTCCAGGCCCCTGCTCGAGGCCGCCTTTGTTGTTGAACTCAGCGGCGGCGCCCCAGATCTCGGCCTCCCTGCGGAACATATCATCGACGGAACGGAACTGGCCCGCCCGGCACGCCCTCCACCAGAAACGCAGATGGCCGCGGATGCTCTTCGCCGTGACCGGCCGGTGCGGATCCACCTGACCCGCGTCGGCGCTGCCGCCGAACATCGGAGTGATGAGGGACAGCTTCACTTCGATCGCAGATTTTCTGCGAGCATTGCGGAGCACTTCCCCCGTCGGGGGTGACACTGAAAGACTCAACTCGACTACCCTCCTGATCTAGAGCGCCTGTCGGCTCCGGCTGGCGGACGCGTACACCCTGGCACGCACGGCGCGACAGGAACCGCGTCCGGACCCGGAGCACGCATTCTTTCGCCACAGGAACGGCTCCTTCCTTCCGGATTTTTTTGCCCCCGGCCTCGATTGCGCCGGGGGGGAGCGCGCATTCTTTCGCCACAGGAACGGCTCCTTCCTTCCGGGAATCCGCAGTCTGGAATATGTTGGCGATCGCCGGGCAGACTCACAGGAGCCCCCATCGGCCCTCGCGGCTGCAGTTTACCGGGCCGCACTGACAGATTCTGTCACCGTGGGGAGCTAATGTTGTCCGGGATTCGGACATGGCGGGTCGCCGCCGCGCCCGGGGCTCCACGAAACAGGGACGCTGAGCCCGTTCCGAAAACTCGCATAGGAGGTCAGTGTCACAGATGAGTGGTTCATCAGGGGTCAGAGCTCTGGAAAGCTGCTTTGCGCACAGCCGCAATCGCGAAGGCAGCCCGCAGCCGCTGGAGGAGCATCTTCGCAACGTGGCCGACCTGGCGGCCCGTTTCGCCGATACGTTCGGGGCCAGAGATGAGGCGTGGCTCGCGGGCGTCCTTCACGACGCCGGAAAGATCGGCGTTGCCTTCCAGCAGCGGTTGGGCGGGGGAAGCAGGCCGGTGGATCACTGGTCGCCGGGAGCCTGGGCAGCTCTTCGCTATTTCCGGAACGTGGCTGTTGCCCTCGCAGTGCAGGGGCATCACGGCGGGCTGCTCGAGATCGCTGACGGCGGGCCGCTGCGCCGGCTGGATCCCGCGCACTGGAGCCAGACACACCCGGACGGTCCTCTTCTTTCGGTAACAGATATGGACGAGATGCGCCAGGCGCTGGAGCGGGCAGGGCTGTGGCCCGCAGGTCCAGCACCATCGGTCTACGGCTGCGCCATCCAGCAGACGGTTTCGGCGATGCTGGACGTTCGAATGCTGTTTTCTGCTTTAGTGGACGCTGATTTCCTCGACACCGAGCGTCACTTCAACTGCGGACAGTCACGCCCACCTGCGCCCGACCTGCAGCCCCGAAAAGCTCTGGATCTGGTCCTCCAGCACATCGCAACGCTAAAAAGGCAGTCAGGCACTGACCCGGCGGTCTTGCAGGTCCGCCAGGACCTTCTGGAAGCTTGCCTGAGGGAGGCAGAAATGGCACGCGGGGCTGGAATCTACACCCTCACGGCACCCACAGGATCAGGAAAGACCCTGGCGATGCTGGCGTTCGCGCTGAAGCTGGCCGACCGATGCTCCGCCCGGCGTCTGGTCTTCGTCCTGCCTTACCTCAGCATCATCGATCAGACAGCCCGGATCTACCGGGAGATTCTCGAGTCGGTGTTCGGCGAGGGCTACATCATCGAACACCACAGTCTTACAGGCATCCACGACCCTTCGGAGATAATCGAGGACTCCGTAAACGAAAAGATCCGCAGGGAGCGTCTGATGGCCGAGAACTGGGACGCCCCGGTGATCATCACCACAAGCGTCCAGTTTCTGGAATCCCTTTTCGCCAACCGGCCGTCGCCCTGCCGGAAGCTGCACCGCATCGCCTCGAGTGTCGTCCTGTTTGACGAAGTGCAGACTCTCCCTCTGCACCTAACCGTCCCCACCCTGAAAGCCCTGTCACGGCTGGTCGAGGGCTACAACACCAGCGTGGTTTTCGCTACGGCCACCCAGCCTGCATTCGACTCGCTGGCGGAAAGGGTGCGGGAAGATCGAAACCGGGGGTGGCATCCTCTGGAGATCGCTCCCCCGTCGCTCCGGCTCTTCCAGCGCCTCAGTCGCACCACCGTCAAGTGGCCGGCCGGAGACCCGGTCGGATGGGACGCCGTCGCAGAACGGCTCCGGAGCCAGCCGCGCGTGCTGTGCATCGTGAACCTGAAGAAGCACGCGCTCACTCTTGTACGCCTGCTCAGGGAGCTGGGCGTCTCAGGAGTGCGGCATGTTTCCACGAACCTGTGTCCTGCCCACCGCCACCGCGTTCTCGAGGAGGTTCGGCAGACACTGGACACGGGGGGCGGGGAGTGCCGGCTAATCTCCACACAGTGCGTGGAGGCGGGGGTGGATCTGGATTTCCCCGTGGTGTTCCGTGCCATCGGGCCGCTCGAGTCCATTGCCCAGGCTGCCGGACGCTGCAACCGGAACGGCGTGCTGAAGGGAGGAGGATGGATGGAGGTCTTCCGCCCGGAAGACAACTCCTACCCTCGGGGCAGCTATGAGCAGGCAGCCGCCGTTACTGAGTCGCTCCTCAACCGTCTGGGGCCTGACGGAATGGACCTGAACGATCCAGAGCTTTTCCGGCTTTATTTCCAGGAGCTCTACGACCTCTCGCGCCCCGACACCCTCAGGCCCGAGCTGCAGGAGGCCATCAAGCGGCAGGATTTTCGGACAGTCGCGAGAGAATTCCGCCTTATCGAGTACGATGTCGTCAACGTCCTGGTGCCCTACGATCTCGAGCGATTCAACGAACTTTGCGCGGCGGTGGAAGAGGTGGGTCTGACCTCTGCCTGGGAGCGCAGGGCACGGCCGTATTCGGTCTCGATCTACAGACCGCGATCCAGCGACCCGGTCACCCGGTATCTCAAGCCGGTGCCGGTTGTGAAGGGAGGTGATTCGAACGAGTGGTTCATCTATCTGGAGCCGGAGCACTACGACCGCGAGAACGATCTCGGACTCGTGGTGCCGGCCGAGTCACAGGTACTGATCGCCTGAAAGGAGGTGCAGGATGACGCCATCGCGTCAGGTCATCGAAGTATGGGGACGGCTGGCCTGTTTCACCCGCCCGGAGTTGAAGGTGGAACGGTTCAGCTACCCCGTCATCACGCCCTCGGCGGCGCGAGGGATCTTTGACGCCATCTGCGTGAACCGGCACGAGTTCCGGTGGCAGATTCTGCAGGTCGAGGTTCTCGAGCCGCCTGCCTTCATCGCGCTGCGGCGCAACGAGGTGAAGGAGAAAGGCCCATCCGACCGCACGGTGCACCAGTGGACGCAGGGAACAGTCCCCCCCACCCCTATTTTGGCTGGAGCCGGGGAGGAGGCGAACACCCAGCGGCAGACCATGGCGCTGAAAAACGTCCGCTACCGGATCCACGCGGAGGTGAGGCCGTGGCGCGGGTATGAGGACCAGATCGAGAAAATGGAGGCCAGGTTCCGGCGAATCGCCGGGGCCGGCAAGTGCTTCTTCCAGCCCTACTTCGGCTGCAGGGAGTTCCCAGCGTTCTTCCGGCTCCTGGAGCACGGCGAGTCCGGTCCGCCGCCGGTCCCGCTGGACGTGCGGATAGGCTGGATGCTCTACGACGTGTTCGACCTCTCGCGCCCCGGCAGCTCCGAGGACCGGCCGTTCATCAGCCTGTTCGAGGCAGAGCTGCGGGGTGGCGTGATGGAAGTGCCGCCCTACGAATCCGACAGGGTGGTGAAGCCGCCCAGGGAGGCCGCCGATGCTTGACCGGCTCATTGAATACGCCCTCAAGGAGCAGCTCGTCGCCGAGCCGGGCTTTGCTCCGAAGGAGATCCGGTGGGCGCTGAACTTCGACGGCTCCGGAAAGTTCCTCGGGGTCCTTCCACTCGGAGACACGTCGGACAGGCGCAATCGCGGGCAGCTGTTTCCAAAGTGCCCGGATCTAAGCCAGCCCGAGCTGACCTCAGGCGGCGGGAGCCGCAGCCATTTCCTGGCGGAGACGTGCGAGGTGATCGCCGACTGGCCCAAACCCGGATCGCCCGCGAAGGATGTCTCCCGCATCCGGGACAAGCACGCATACTTCGTGAAGCTCCTGGATGCGGCATCCGGAGCTTTGCCCTGCCTGAAAGCGGTCGCCTCCAGCCTCAACAACGGGCAAACGCTCCAGCAGATACGGGACGCTCTCTCGTCTGCCAGCATCAAGGCCCGCCCCACGGATAAGGCGACCATCCGCGTGGACGGCGAGTTCCCGCTGGAAAATCCCTCCTGGCACGCGTGGTGGCGCAGCTTCCGCCAGAGCCTCGGCAAGGGCTCCAGCGGCGGCAAGATGCTCAGCCTGGCCACCGGCCAGCCGGTCGAACCGGCGCCCACCCATCCGAAGGTTCAGGGCCTCTCCGACGTCGGAGGGATGGGAACCGGCTCCGCCCTCATCGGATACGACAAGGACGCCTTCCGCTCGTACGGGCTCTCCCAGTCCGAGAACGGAGCGGCCTCCGAGGAGGAGGCGGCCGCCTACCGGGCGGCCCTGAACCACCTGCTGGCCCACCACAGCCGCCGCCTTGCGGGGGCGAAGGTGGTCCACTGGTTCAGGGACCGCGTGAAGGACGAGGAAGATCCGCTCGGCTGGCTGGAAGGCTCCCGGGAAACGGACGAGCTGGCCGCGCAGCAGCGGGCGCGGGAACTGCTGGACGCCATCCGCGACGGAAAACGGCCGGATCTCCAGCAGAACTACTACTACGCCCTGACCCTCAGCGGAGCCGCCGGCCGCGTGATGGTTCGCGACTGGATGGAAGGGCAGTTCGAGGAGCTGGCCGCAAACATCAACGGCTGGTTCGACGACCTCTCCATCGTGAACCCGGAGGGAAACGGCCTGGCGCCGCCTCCCCGGTTCTCGGCAGCGCTTCGGGCGCTGGTTCGAGCAGAGGATGATCTGCCCGCCCCGGAAGTGGCGGCGCTCTGGCACAGCGCACTGACCCGCGGGAGAATCCCGCGGCAGATGGTGAGCAGAGCGCTGGCCCGGGCGAGAGTGGACACCGTGGAGAACAGAGCGCCGAACCAGACCCGGTTCGGTCTTGTCAAGGCATTTCTGATCAGGGAAGGAGACACCAACGTGAAACCCTATCTGAACGAAGGCCATCCGTCTCCCGCCTACCATTGCGGAAGGCTGATGGCGGTCTACGCGCGGCTTCAGTATGCCGCGCTGGGCGACGTCGGCGCAGGAGTCGTGCAGCGCTTCTACGCTGCGGCCAGCGCCACGCCCTCTCTGGTGCTGGGCCGGCTGGCCCGCCTGAGCCAGTTCCATCTGAACAAGCTGGAACCGGGACTGGCCCGCTACTTCGAAACGAAGATCGCCAACATCTGGAGCCGCATCGGCGACAGGCCCCCCGGCGCCCTGAAGCTCGAGGAGCAGAGCCTGTTCGCGCTCGGCTATTACCAGCAGCTTGCCGCCGATCGTGCCGAAAAGGCAGCAGCGTCGGAGGCGGAAACCGTCAAGGAGGAAGAGAATGTCTGACGTCATCAAGAACCGCTACGAGTTCCTGTATCTGTTCGATTGCGAAAACGGTAACCCGAACGGCGACCCGGACGCCGGAAACGCCCCGCGCGTCGACCCCGAGGATATGCACGGCCTGGTGTCCGATGTGGCGCTGAAGCGGCGCATCCGGAACTACGTGCAGATCGCCCGCGGAAACGCCGCGCCGTACTGCATCTTCGTCGAGCACGGCATCAACCTGAACAGGCCAATCACCATGGCCCACGAGCAGACGGAGGGCGGATTCGTCCAGGACGCCAAAGCCGTGAGGGACAAGGTGGAGCTGGCGCGCCGCTGGATGTGCCAGACCTTCTACGACGTCCGTACTCTGGGGGCGGTCATGAGCACAGGCCCGAACGCCGGGCAGGTCCGCGGGCCGGTGCAGCTGTCGTTTGCGCGGTCCCTTCACCCCATCCTGCCGCTGGACGCTTCCATCACCCGGATGGCCGTTGCGGAGGACGTCCGGGGCGCCACATCCAGCGAGGACTACCTGAAATGGGAGAAGGAGCAGCCGGAAGACAGGCTGCGGACGATGGGCCGGAAGGCACTCATCCCTTACGGCCTGTACTGCGCGAACGGCTTCGTCAGCGCGCATCTCGCGGAAGGCACCGGGTTCACCGAGGATGACCTTCAGCTGCTGTGGGAGGCATTGCTGAACATGTACGACCACGACCGCAGCGCGAGCAAGGGGACGATGTCGGCCCGGAAGTTGATCGTCTTCAAGCACGTCGGCACCGACAGCGACCCGGCGCAGCGGGAGCGGCAGGCCAGACTCGGCTGCGCGCCGGCTCACCGGCTGCTGGACCTGGGAGGAGCGGAAGACGACGGAAAGTCCATCGTGCGGGTCTGGCAGAAGGACGAGTCCCGGCCCCCGCGCAGGTTCTCGGACTTCGAGGTGGCGCTGCACCCCGAACGGGCTCCTGCCGGGGTGGAGGTCATCGAGATGCTCTGATGAGCAAACCTGAAGACGAATGGCCCGAAGATGAGCTCATTCCGGTGAGCGCCGTATCGCAGTGGTGCTACTGCCCGCGGCGCTGCGCGCTCATCCACCTGGAGGACATCTTTGAGGACAACGTCTTCACGCTGCAGGGGCGGCGCGAACACGAGGAGATCCATTCGGCCGGCCACGAAGTGGAGGCCGGCGTGGTGGTGCAGTTCGCGCTGCCCCTCTACAGCCGCCGGCTGGGCCTTTCGGGAGTGGCGGACGTGGTGGAGTTCTGGCCGGACGGCCGGGTCGTGCCCGTCGAATATAAACACGGACGGCGGTTCCGCCGCGGCAAGCTGAACGACATGGCCCAAGTCTGCGCCCAGGCGATGTGCCTTGAGGAGATGCTGGGAGTCGAGATTCCCCGCGCAGCCGTGTATTACCGCGGCTCGCGGCGGCGCCAGGAGGTGGAGCTGGACGAGCAGCTGCGAGCCTTCACCGAAGATGCCATCGAACGCATCCGCCGGATGCTGGCGGAGGGGCTCACCCCGCCGCCGGTGAACGACCGGCGCTGCCGGGACTGCTCGTTGATCGATGCCTGCCAGCCGGAACTGATGGACCGGCTCCTGAGCGCGCCGCCCGGCCGGCGGCTGTTTGTGCCGGATGACGGAATCGGGCTGGACTGACTGGCGGGAAACTTCGAGCGAAAGGAGCCTGTGTGGCCGCTGAACTTCTGAATACGCTTTACGTGTTCACGCAGGGGGCATACGTCCATCTGGAGGGCGAAACCGTACGGGTGGACCTGAAGGACCAGCGGCTCAAGCAGACGCCGCTGCACCATCTTGGTTCCATCGTGACATTCGGGCTCGTCACGGTGAGCCCTTACCTGATGCACCGCTGTGCCGAAGATGGACGTGCCATCACCTTTATGGATGTGAACGGCCGCTTTCTGGCACGGGTGGAAGGAGCCACGAGCGGGAATGTGCTGCTCCGGAAGGCCCAGTACGAGACGCACAGGGATGACTCCGCCGCGGCGGCCGTGGCACGCTGCATCGTGGCGGGCAAGCTGCAGAACTGCCGGGCTGTTCTTTTGCGGGCAATCCGGGAGGCCGGCGAAGGGCAACGGGCGACCGAAGCAGTCCAGCAGCTGAATCAGGCCGCCGGGGCGATCGCCGGGCAGCTGAAAAGCCTGCCGGAAGCCCGCTCGCTGGATGCGGTGAGAGGAGCGGAGGGACACGGCTCTGCCGCATACTTCGAGGCTTTCGACGCGCTCATCACGCGGCAGCGGACGGACTTCCGCTTCAACGTCCGGAGCCGGCGGCCCCCGAAGGACCGCGTCAATGCCCTCCTTTCTTTCCTATACGCGCTGCTGATGAACGATTGCCGCGCTGCCTGTGAGGGCGTGGGCCTGGACCCGCAGTTCGGGTTCCTGCACGCGATCCGGCCCGGCAGGCCGGCGCTGGCCCTGGACCTTATGGAGGAGTTCCGCGCGCCTCTGGCGGACCGGCTGGCCCTGACCCTGATCAACCGGAAGCAGATCGCTCCGGAGGATTTCCACCAGCGGCCGGGAGGGGCCGTCCTGCTGAACGAGGAAGGGCGCAAGAAAGTGGTGACCGCCTATCAGCAGCGCAAACAGACGGAGATCTCGCATCCTCTGATGAAGACCACGGTGCCGCTCGGGGTGGTTCCGCACCTGCAGGCAAGAATCCTTGCCCGCGCTCTTCGGGGAGATATCCCCCACTACACGCCCTTCATTCCTCGATAGCGAGCTGCCCTATGAGAGACGACTACCTGATCTCATACGATGTGAACACCGAGGATGCAGCGGGGCAGAAGCGGCTGCGCAGAGCCTCGAAAGCGTGCGTGAACTTCGGACAGCGGGTGCAGTATTCCGTGTTCGAGTGCAGGCTGAACGAAAAGGAGCTGGAGAAGCTGCGCTCAAAGCTGTTGAAGATCATCGACCCGGAGAAGGACAGCATCCGTATCTACCGGTTGCCCGGGGGCCGCGACCGCTGTGTCGAGACCTACGGCGTAGACCGTTACGAGGACCCTGACTCCCCGCTGATCGTTTGACAATGGGTTCCGGGCACGTTGAGGGCAGGCAGAGAGTCAGGGAGGGCAGACCCTCTGGACCGGGTGACGAAGTGGCGGCCACGGAAAGGCTCCCGGGGCTTGCGCGGATCACAAGTGACGGCGCCTCACGAAGGAGGTCCGCGCAGGGCTTGCGGGTTTTCCACGCTCGGCGAGGTCGTCACACTGCAAAAATCTCCTCCGGACGGAGG
>Ga0308407_1000041_pt1 | contig 116013 bp, 93 predicted proteins | sample HotsprSampleMSe2_FD_203476 | JGI IMG/M metagenome (GOLD analysis project Ga0308407, IMG submission 203476) | Hot spring phototrophic mat microbial communities from Mushroom Spring, Yellowstone National Park, Wyoming, United States - 20060911_MSe2 ...
AAATCCCTTTCAGATAATCAAAAAGAATACTTTAATGAAGCAGCTAAATCTCTTATAACAATGGTTGAAAATGTTGAGAAAATAAATGAACTTATTGAAAACCAGTCTTCAGCCTTAATAGAATCCTCTTCTTCAATTGAGGAAATGGTTAGAAATATTCAATCAACAACTGCAATCCTTGAGCAAAACTCAACTTCTTTTAAAGAACTTAGAAAAGCTTCAGATGATGGAAAAACTTCACTTCAAAATTTAATCAAAGTAATAGAAGATATCAAAAAGAGTTCAGAAGGTCTTTTTGAAGCTTCAGATTCTATTCAGAAAATTGCAGATCAGATAAATCTTCTTGCAATGAATGCAGCAATTGAAGCAGCTCATGCAGGAGATTCAGGAAGAGGTTTTGCAGTTGTCGCAGATGAGATAAGAAAACTTGCAGAATCTTCTGCAATTCAAGGGAAGGATATAAGTCAAAAACTCAACAATATTAAAGCTTCAATAGACAAAGTTTTTGAAAATTCTATTACAACATCAAAATTGTTTGATAGAACTTTTGAGCTCACAAAAGTTGTTGGAGAACAGGAAGAAATTATTAAAAATGCTATGAAAGAGCAATCAAGTGGTTCAGATCAAATATTACAAGCAATAAAACAACTAAGTAATGCAACAACTGAAACTAAAAATTTATCCGCAAATCTTGTTGAACTTAACAATTCTATTAAAAAACATATTGAAAGTTTAAATAAGATTACAGAAGAGGTTAATGCTTCAATTTCAGAAATGAGTACAGGAATAAATGAGATAAACAAAGCAATATTACACATAGAAAAAGTTTCTGAGGAAAACAAGAAAAATATTGATAATATTGAAAAAGAGGTTGATAAATTTAAAATAAATTAATATTTAAGTTGTTTTTAAAAAATTTTGTACTATTATAATTATTGTAAAAAATGTTTTAAGTTTTATTTTTATAAAAATAAAACATAAAAATAATTAAAATTAAAAAATAAAAAAGGGGGTAATATTTTTATGAAAAATTCAAATCTTTTAAAAATATCTTTTATTTTTGTGCTTCTTTTTATATTTGCACTATTTTTTTCTTCCTGTAATCTTTTCTATCCATATATAGGAGAATGGGAAGGAATAGGTTCATATAGTGGAAATAATTATAGGTTTAATTTTAAAATCAGACTTGATAATTATGTTATTGAAATCTATAAAAATGGCGCATTATATTCTGGAGAGAAAGGCTATCATGATCTTGAAAGAAATGGAAATTATTATGAATCTAAATTTAGAGCATATGAAAAATTTGTAAATGGTTCATGGGTATCTTCTACAGATGAGTATGATGTTAGAATACAACTTTCAGATGATAAAACAAAATTATATTTTTATGTAAAAGCAGGGTCAGATTATATATCAGCTACTGTTTCGTATGGAATTCAATATTTAGTTAAAAAATAATTTTATAAATTATTTTATTTTCTAATTAATTTTTTATTTTTAAAAGAGCAGTTTTTACTGCTCTTTTTTTTTATCAAAAGTTTAAAATAGTGTAAATAATATCAAATAAAATTATAAAAAATTGAAATAAAATTATTTTCAAATAATATTTATGAAAAGAGGTTACCTTAGATGAATTATTCAATATTTTTAATAAACCCTCCTTTTATGCAGGTCAATTCACCATATCCTTCCTGTTTATATCTTAAAGAGTTTATCAAAAAAGAGTTTTCATTGAATAATAAACTACCATTTTCTTTATATTTTTATGACTTAAACATAATGCTCTTCAATAAAATATTTTCAAAAAATGGATTAAAAATAATTTTTTCATTAACAAAAGAAAGATTTGATTTAAAAAGAGACTTTACAGAAGATGAAAAAAAAGAACTTTTTCTTTTTTATTATTTAAATAGAGATTTTTATATAGAAAACATTGATTTTATAATTAGTTTTTTAAAAGGTGAAAAAGAAAATTTTTCATATAATCTTTCTAAAGCTTTTCAAATTGTAAAAATTGCTCCTTATGGTGAAAGAATAAGATCATTTTTAGAACTTAATTCTATCTCATGTGATTACAATACTGTTTTTACAATATTTTCATTAATAATAGATGAGATTTCAGATTTTATAAATCTCTTTTTTGATAGCAATTTCAATCTTTCAAATTATGGTTTTCATCTGAAGCAGGAGTATAGTTTTTTTGAAAAAATCAAAAAAGAAATTAGAGAAGCAAACATATTAAATATTTTCTTAAAAGAGATCCTTCAAAATGAGTTTAATTTTGAAAAACTTTCAAAATATAAAAAAGTTCTTTTTTTGATAACATGTCCGTTTCCTTCAAATATAATTCCATCATTTTATATCGCTAATTTTGTAAAAAAAATGTCAAATTTAAATACACTTGTTGCTTTAGGTGGTGGCTATGTTTCATCAGAATTAAGATTTATAAAAAATAAAGAAATTTTTAATTTTATTGATTACATTATATATGATAAAGGTTTTTCTTCATTAAAAGAAATTATAAACTCCATACTTGATAAAGATGAGACTCTCTCTTATGATAAATTATATAAAACAGTTCTTTTTGATGGAAATAAAATAAATTTTATAAATTTCGAAAAAGAGGATATAATAAAATATCAATTTATAAATATCTTAAGTAAACATTTTGAAACAATTAGGAATGATTCTGATATAATAAAAATCGACAATTTTAATAATTTTGATTTCCAAACAAATAAAGAAACTGAATTTATAAATACAACCTCCTTAGATGAAATATCAAAATATGAAAACAACACTATTTTTGGAATTACTCCAGATTATTCTGAAATTGATTTCAATCATTATGTTAGACTTAAAGAAACCTCAAATCCAATGTTATCTCTATGGTCATCATCAAAATGGTTAAAAGCTTATCTTGCTTGGGGCTGTTATTGGTCAAAATGTAAATTTTGTGATATAAATCTTGACTACATAAAATCATATAGTCCTGTAAAACCTGAGATCTTATTTGAAAATTTATTAAAATATAAGGATAAAGGCATTTCAGGAATACATTTTGTTGATGAGTCAATGCCTTTAAATAACCTCATAAAATTTGCATCATTAAATGCAAAAAATAATTTTCCTTTTAATTTTTGGGGAAACTTTAGAATAGAAAAAAATTTAACATACGATATTATAAATTTTCTTTCAAAAACTGGACTTATTGCTGTTACTGTTGGAGTTGAATCGCTTATAGATAACACCTTAAAAAAAATAAATAAAGGTATAGATGTTGAAAATATAATAAAAACCTGCTATTTATTAAAATCAAATGGCGTTCTTGTTCATCTTTATCTAATTTATGGGTTCTTTTTTGAAAGTGAAGCTGATATTATTAACTCAATTGAAATAATAAGACAGATGTTTATAGAAGGTATAATTGATTCCGTTTTTTTCCACAGATTTACCTTAACTTTTCATTCTGGCTTTATTTCTGATCAACTTGATAATTTTATAAAAAATTCATCTCTTAAAGATAATAGTTTCTTAATGAGTTCAAATAGTTTTAATTCTGATTTTGATTTTGCATTTAATGATCTCTATTTTAAAAATTCTCAATTTTATGATAAATTTGATGATCCTATTCAAAAAATTGCCTTTAACTTTAACAATTATATAGGACTTGAAAATCCTATTAAAAGCTGGTTTGATTTCAATATTGTTGATACTGATATTGATGAAAACTATGTTTCAAATATTATAAACAATATAACTTATGAAATCGAATTAAATAAAATAATATTAGATAAAAAGTTATGTTTTGTTGGAAGTGAAGTTGATGTCTTAAATATAGATAATTACAATGGGGAACTTATTTGGTTTTATGAAGGAGAAAAGAAAAGAATAAAGTTTTCAAATTCTTTCTGCAATTTTTTTAAGGAAATTTTAAACAAAAATAGGATAGAAAATATAGAAAATAATATTAAAATCTCAGAATTTATAAATCTTTTTGAAGAAAAATTAAAAATACCATTTTCATCATTTTCAAATACAAAAAATTTTTTGAAACTTAAAAAAAATGGGTTATTATTTATTTAAAAATTTTATTAAAAAACTTTTTAGGAAATTTTTATGAACTATTTATTTTTAAAAAAAATTCCACTTTCTAATAAATTTAATTTTTTCTTAAAAAATTATTTTTTTTTATTATTTTTTTTATTTTTTATACTTTCAATAAGTTATATACCATTATACGGATATGAAGAAGATTACTTTATACTTATAGATTCTCCTATTCAGATAAGAGGCGGTTTTTTTTATGATTTTAGTTTTTTTGATATCAGTAAGACAACTTCTTCACAAATCTATGAAAATAAATATTATTATTATTTTGCTTCAATTCTTTTAAATTTTTCATATTTTTTCAATTATCTTTCTGAAAAATTGAACAAATCATCAACAAATATAGAAACAGGAATTTTTTATATTGGTTTAAATTTTTTTCAAAACTCTTTTGATTTTTATTCTTATGATTTAACATTAAGAGGTTTATACATAAACAAATTTCTATTAATCTCAGGAAAATTAAATTTTGAGACTTTTAATTTTAAAACTTATATAAATTCTTTAATCTTTAATATAAAACTCGATTTTTATCCTTATTTTTTTGCTAGTTTTTTTATATTACACTCCTTTTATCCTATGAAACTTTTCACTTATTATGAAAATCTTTCATTTTTAAATGTTGAACAAAAATATAGTTTAAAATTTGAAACAGGAATTTATTTTTATCAAAATGAGATTTCAATAAATTACTCTTACTATGAAAAATATTTATTTAATGATGAAATTAATTATGATTTTTTAAAATCTTATGATATATCGCTATCTTTGAAACTTATTCCAACTTATTTTAATGTTGGGTATAAAATCTATTTAGGATCAGTTATAAATTTTTATAGTCATATAGTAAATAATGTAAGCCAAATAGATAATATTTTTTATTATTATTTTTATCTTAAAGGTGGAGTTATCTACCGGATTATTAATAATTTTTATATTATTGGAGAAATAGGATACAATTTTTTTTATATTCAAAAATTTGGTTTAAGTTTAAAAGAGATAAAACCTTTATCATTTAAGATTGAAACACTTATAAATATTTAAAAGTTCTTTCTTAAAATATTATTTTTCTAATATTTAATAAATTTTCTATTTTTTTAAATTTTTATTTATTTATTTTTTTAGATTATCCTTTTATTTTTTCTCAATTTTTTCAATGCAAGCTCCTAAGTTCCTATATATTTCAACTATTTTTGGATATCTTCTTCTTAAAATATCAACCCCATGAATAATAGTTTCTACAGGATCAGCTAAAGCAGCAAGAAATATTGCTTTTGTTCCCTGTATTATACCAGGTGCAGCAACTTCACCACCAATATAATGAATAATAGGTTCCATAACAATAATTTTTTGTGGATCAGCCATAAATATTTCAGCACCCATATAGTTTAATTCTCTTACAAAATCAAAACCAGATTCATACATCCAATTTTGAAAAAGCATTGACCCCTCAGCTTTTGTTGCAAGTGTAACCATAACAGGTAAAAGATCTACAGGAAAACCAGGCCATGGTCTTACAGTAAATTTTGGAAGATCTCTTCCAGCTTGTGGAAATTTATCCTTTTTTATAACAAGTTTTTTATCTCCTTTAACAAAAAGATCTTCACCATTTCTCTCAATATCAACTCCAAAAAGTTCCATCCATTTTATAATCCCATCAACAATATATGGTATATTTGCACCTTTTATTCTTATTCTTCCACCAGTTATAGCAGCTGCGACCATAATTCCCCCAATATCAACAAAATCAGGGGACGCAATAAATTCAGCACTTTTTAAGCTTGTGGTTCCTTTTATAAAAAGTCTATTTGTTCCAATTCCTTCAATTTTAGCTCCCATTTTAACAAGTGTATTTAAAACATCAACAACATGTGGTTCACAAGCAGCATCTATTATTTCAACCTCAGATTCAATTGCTGAAACAAAAATTGCAATATTAATAGTTGCTGTAACAGATGCTTCCATTAACCATATCGATTTTTTTAAAACTCCTTTTGGTTTATACTCAAGATTTATTACTCCATCCTCGTAACTATACTTAACCCCTAAATCATTAAATCCATTTACATGTGTTGCAATAGATCTTATCCCTAGTTTGCACCCCCCAGGAACAGGCAAGGTTGCTCTGCCAAATCTTGCAAGAAGTGGCCCTGCAAATGTAAAAGCCCCTCTAAACTTTTTCCCAAGTATATTATCTATATTTATAGTATTAACATTTTTAGAATCTATCAAAGTATAATTATTATCAAGTCTCTCAACTTTTGCTCCTAATCTATTATATATCTGAATAAAATTTTCTACATCTGAGGTTTCTGGTAGATCCTTAAATTTTATTCCTCCGCAATCGAGCATTGCTATTGGCAGTGCCCCCATCAAAGAATTCTTATTTATGATGGGGGTCACCTCTCCAACTAGCTTTCTCCCACCAACTACTCTTATGGTACCATTCATCTTTTCTCTCCAATTATATACTACTTTATTTTAAAAAATATTTCATTTCTTTATAATAAAATCGGTTTATTTTTATAATATAAAATTTAAAAAATATATTTATTAAACAATTTGTTTTATTTCAAATCAACAATATATTTAAAACTATAAGGAAGTTCTCCCCATGTTATAAGTTTTATCTCTTCTTCTGTTACCTTAAAAATATTCAAGCTACAGTTATTTAATGAATAAAATCTTTTTTTGATATCTCTCATATTTGAAGATATTTTTAACAAAGTTTCACAAACTCCACCATGTGTAATAAAAAGAACATTTGAATTATCTTCAATTTCAGAAAACAGGGAAAAAACAAAATCAGAGATCCTTTTTATAAATTGTTTGTTACTTTCACCTTCTGGTATCTGCCAACTATAAGAATGGATATTTTCATAAAAATTATCATAATATTGTGGATATTTTTCTTTTATTTCTTTTAATGTTAAACCTTCAAAAATTCCAAAATTTTTTTCTCTAAGTTCCTTTTTTATGGTTAATTTTTCTATGTCAAAATTTAAATATTTTAATAATATTTTTGCAGTATCAAGTGCTCTTTTTAAATCAGAGCAAAATGCATAATTTAAAACCATTTTATTTTTTATAAAAAAATTATCCATAAAATTATTTTTTAAAAAATTTAATTTTTTTAAATCAAATTTTCTAAAAATTATTTTCGATAAAATATTTGAACCAATAAAATACTTATCTCTAATATATTTTCCTAATATTTCTGCCTGTTTTTTACCATTTTTTGTTAGTGAACTATCCTTAAAACCTTGAATCCTAAATTCACTATTCCACTCAGTTTCACCATGTCTTACAGCAAAAAGATAATATGATTTCATTATTTTACCTATTATATATTTATAATTTTAATTTTAATTTTACTATTATTTTTATTATTAATTGTATTGTTATTATTATTTTTATTATTATTATTTTTATTTTTATCTTTTTAATTTTAATTTTTAAATATTCTAATTCTTTAAATAACCAATAAATGTTATCTCTTCTCTATCTGAAAAAAGATGAACAAATCTGTAACTCTCAAAATACTTTAAAAATTCTACTTTTCTAATTTCATTAAAAAATTGATTAAAACTTGTAAATCCTATCTTAAAATTTATTATAAAAAAATATGCCCATTTATTTTGAACCCACTTGAAAGCTAATTTAACAATTTTTTCTGGTTTTTCAACTATATCACATAAAAACCAACTACTTTTATTTTCAAAATTTTTTCTTAAAATATTTTCTTTTATTGACAGATCAACTTGAGGATTGAACTTAAAAGCATCTTTTTTTATGTGAAAAATATTTTTCATCTTAATCTTTTCTTTTAGATATGAACCTTTTAGATTACCATTATCAATAGAATAAACAATCGCACCTCTTTTAACCGAAGCATAACTCCAACCACCAGGACTTGCACCTAAATCAAAAACAATATCAAACTCTTTTGGCTCTAAACAAAATAATTTAAATGCTTCTTCTATTTTTAAAAAAGATCTCGAAGGACTATTTTTATCAAATTTCATTCTTTTCTGACCAAAATAGAACATCTTAAATGAATAGTATATTTTATCTTTGTAAATAAGGGCAACAAATCCAATCCTTAAATTTAAATAATTCTCAAAGCTATCATACTCTAGTAATGAAAAATCATCTACGAAAAATTTTGTTACTCTTGAAACTTTTTTCTTTAAATTTTTTAATAGAATCTCTTCCTCTTTTTTTGCTCTTATAATTTTAAATCTTTTTTCACTAAAATTATTTTTATCTTTTGATTCTTTTTCTTCACTTATTTTTTTTTCTTCTTTCTTTTCATTTTTTGAAATATCATCAAATTTATTATTAAAATATAAAACTCTTAAAATATTAAAAAATATTTTTTTATCTACAATTTTATCCTTTATATAATTCAAAAAATCTTTGCCAATCCACTCTATTAAAAAATTTTTACCATTCAAAATACTTTGATTATTTATATTTATTCCCTTAAAATTTGAAAGAGATAAAGATTTGCAATCTATAAAAAGGATATAAGGAAAAACAAAATTTTTTAAAATAAAATTATCTGAAGAAATATTAAAAAACTCAAACAAAATAATACCATCACTTTTTAAAAAAACTTTAAACTCAAATTTGTTATCTTTTAAATAATTTATAAAAATATCTTCATAAGAAGTTGAAACAAGAGCAATAGATAACATCTATATCTAACCTTTTTTCAAATTTTCATTTTTTATTAAATTTTAATTTTTAATTATACAAATTTATTTTAATTAATTATTTAATCTAATTATAATTAAAGATTATTATAAATATTTTAATTCAAAATCCCCTACAATTTCACCATGTTCATTATAATTTTTCCTATATAAGTAGTAATTTAATTTTGAAAAATTATTGTAATTTGAATAATTTATATTATTTGAATAATTATAACTTTCTAAGTTATTAGAGATATTTTTAATATTATCAATAAAGTTTAAATATCCTTCATTTTTTAAAATATTTACAAGGGCAAACTCAGAAACCTCATAATTTCCATCAAGAACCTTTAATGAAATAGCATATGCTTTATTATCTTTTATAAAACCACCACAATAAACACCATCAGCACCAACCTTAAAAATACCATTTCCATTAAAAATAGAAGTTAAAATAGAGCAAAGACCATCCGTACCTGAAATCATTTGAGGATATTTTGTCATCGAACTTTTTATAATATTTAAAGCATTATCAATTTTTTGGTCACCACTTTTACATAAAATAAGTTTTAAATAAGCTTTTGCCATATTAATTATTGATGATGAAAAAACAGGAACACCACAACCATCAATACCAATATAAATATCCTTTTTATCTGTCTCATAGATAAAAGATATTATGTCAAAAATATCTTTTTGAACTGGATGATCCAGCATTCTATAATTATAATAATCATTTTTTCCTCTTAAATTATCATAGACTATTTTACTTTTATCTATAAAAGGATAACCTTTAATTAAAGAATATGCTATCATCTGACAATGTTTTGCTGAACAGTCTGAAAATAGTTTGCTCTCTTTGTAACCTCTTTTAATCTGCTCCTCTCTTATAACTTTATTTCTTGAATATGTCTTTGGACATAAAAGGTCATCTTCATTTATACCTATTTTTTCTATTATTTGTTTTAAGGTTTCTATATGATAATCCTCTGCAAAATGCGAGGAACACATTAATGATATCTCTTTTTCATTAAAATTATAATAATTATGCCCATCATTTGTTAGTAAAGGAATAAGTTGAAATGGTTTTGCTGTTGAACGAGAATAGGTAATATAATTTATATTACCTGAATAACTTAATATATTCAAATCTTCATCAATTAAAATATAATAAATTTCATAAATTTTTTCTGCAAGTTTTCCCCTTTTTATCAAAACTTTTGTTCTAAGCTCATCTCTCATTAATTAACCTCTTATAGCTAATTATGGGTTATCATATTATTTATTATTTCTGATAATTGGACAAAATTAAATGGTTTATTTATAAACTTTAAATCACTATATTTTAATTTTAAATCTTTTAATTCTTCAAGTTTTTCATCCTCTAGATAACCTGTCATAAAAATAATTTTTGCATCTTTATTATCATTTTTTATCATTTTTATAAGTTCTATACCAGATATAATTGGCATAATGAAATCAATTATTAAAAGTGAAATACTATCCTTATAATGTAGATATTTTTCATATCCTTCTTTTCCATTTTTAGCAGAAATAACTTCATACCCACATAATGAAAGGACTTTCTCTGTTGTTTCAATTATATTTTCATCATCATCAACAATTAAGATTTTTCCTGTACCTTTTACTAATTTTTCTTCAGAACTTTTTTCAAATGAAAAAGATCCAAGATTTTCATTATAAACAGGAAAATATAAATAAAAAGTAGTCCCCTCCCCTTCCTTTGAATATAAATCAATCCAGCCTCCATGCTCTTGAACAATCTTATAAACAATAGCTAAACCTAATCCTGTTCCTTTTCCATCTGTTTTTGTGGTAAAAAATGGATCAAATATTTTATCTCTTATCTTTTCAGGAATCCCAACCCCCTCATCTTTTATAGAAATAACATAATCTTCTCTTTTTCCATCTTTTCTCTTTTTTATATTTACATAAATATTTCCACCAATTTTTTCATCTTTTTTCATATAAGTCATTGAATCCACAGCATTCATTAAAATATTTATAAAAGCCTGTTCAATTTTAACTGGATTTCCAAGAACAATAGCTTTATCAAAATATTTCTCATATTTTATACTTACTCTTCTATCAATAGAAGTCTCAATAATATCAATAGAATTTTTCATTAAAACATTTAAATCAACAGGACTATTTTCTATCTTTCTTTCTCTTGCTATTTCAAGTATCTGAGATACAATAAAACTACCTTTTTTTATACTTTTCTCAAGTAAATCAAGATTTTCAATTAAATCATTTTTCAAATTTTCATAACTATTATTATAAATATTTTCTTCCAGATTTAACTTTAAAAGAGAAGTAACTCCTCCAATACTATGTAAAATATTATTAAAATCGTGGGCAATCCCACCTGCAAGTGTGCCTATCATTTGAAATTTTTGAGTTTTTACAAGATTATCTTCAATTAACTTTGACTCTGTTATATCGGATATATAAATAATAATAGAAGATATCTTTGTTTTAAATTTTTTGTATTTCAATAAATTTTCATTATCAATTTTCTTTTTATTTAAATCTTTATTATTTTTAATTTCAAAACCTGAAAAATATTCATCTTCAACTTGATAAAGATATGGAAATATTCTTACCTTAAAAAATAAATACTTTTCACCTATAAAATAGCTTTTTATTTTTTCAATAAAATCAACATTTCCATTAAAAATAAGAATAAATGAATCTTTTATATCCTTTTCATCAAGTATTTTATTAATAATAATATCATAATCTATTTGGGCAGAGTTTTGAATCTTATATGGAGTATTTTTTTTGATTATTTTAAATTCCTTATCAATTATAACAATTATATCTGGAATAGATTTTAAAATGGATTCTATACTTTCTTTTTCTAATTTTAATTCATGATATAGATTTTTTAATTCTTTTGTTTTATTATCAACTTCTTTTCTTAAAATTATATTTATAATTAACAAAAAAATTATTATAAAAGAAACACCAAATATTGAAAAAATAATAACTCTAAAAATTCTTAAATTAATTGAATATTCAATATTAAACCATTTTCTTTTTAGTTTATTTATATCGTTTAAATCAATATTTTTAAATCCCTCATCAACAAAAGAAACAAGTTTTTCATTTCCTTTTCTTGCTACTCTATGAAAAGCTCCTTTATATAATATAGGACCTTTTCGAAATTCATTAAATATATTATATTTTATGAGGTAAAATTCAGCAGGAGGAGCATCAATTGAAAAAACCTTTATATTTCCATTTTTAGCATCTTTTATAATATCTTCATAAGAAGGATAAAATAAAAATGTATCTATGCCTTCTTTTTGGAGAATATTTATAACATTATCCCCTTCCTTAACAGCAATAGAAAAACCTCTTAATGATTTTATATCAATAATGCCATAAATATTCTTATGATAAAAAATAGGAACATCTATATATTCATAAGGATAACCATAAGCAAAATATTTTGCTCTCTCTTCATTAAAAAAAACTGTATCAAGAATATCCCCTTCACCATTTTTGAACCTTTTAAGTGCTTCAGCCCAATCATATCCTTTTATAAATACTCTAATTCCTGTTTTCTTTTCCCATAATTTCCATAAATCAACAAGATAACCATTTAAATTCCCTTCACTATCTATAAAAATATAAGGGGGATAATTATTATCAATAATTACTTCAAGAAAATCTTTTGAAAATTTATAAGTAGGATCTCTTTTACTATCAGCATAAAGATTTAAAAAAGGATTAAATATTTTAAAAAATAAAAATAAAAAAAGAATTGAAGATAAAATAATTTTTATTAAATAAAAAAGATTTTTTCTTTTCATTTTATTTAATTTTTTATTCTATCAAATTCTAATATAAAATCTAAAATATTCAATTTATTTTTAAAAATATTAAAACCATCTTCGAAAGATTTTTTGCAAATGGAGACAATTTTTTACATAAAAAATATAAATTTTATTATTAAAGAATCTCTTTTTTAAGAAAAATTCTTTTATAGAATATATTTCATTATATCTTTATCTTCAATAATATTTGAGAGCTTTCTATTTACAAAATCTTTATCAATAACAATCTCCTGTCCTTTAAGATTTTGAGCCTCAAAAGAAATATCTTCAAGAAGATATTCAAGAACAGTATGTAATCTTCTTGCACCTATATTATCTGTCTTTTGATTTATTTCAAAAGCAATCTTTGCAATTTCATCAAGAGAATCTTCTTTGAATATTAGTTTTACATTTTCTGTTTCTAGTAGAGCTTCATATTGTTTGATTAAAGCATTTTCAGGTTCAGTTAAAATCCTTTTAAAATCCTCAACTGTTAATGAATTCAATTCTACTCTAATAGGAAACCTTCCTTGAAGTTCAGGAATAAGATCTGAAGGTTTTGAAAAAGAAAAAGCCCCTGCTGCTATAAAAAGAATATGATCTGTTTTAATAATACCATACTTTGTACTTACTGTAGTACCTTCAACTATTGGAAGTAAATCTCTTTGCACACCTTCTCTTGAAACATCGGGCCCATGAGTATCCCTTTTACCAATAATTTTATCGATTTCATCGATAAAAACAATTCCAAGATTTTCTACCCTATCTTTTGCAATATCGATTACCTTATCAAAATCAATAAATTTCTCTACTTCCTGATCATAGAGTATTTTTTTTGCTTCTTTTACAGTAACTTTTCTTGTTTTTTTCTTTGGAGGAAGCCCTGGGAAAATACCGCCAATAGCTACCCCCATATCCTCCATTCCAGGAACATTTAACAAATCACCTATAGATTGCTGTTCAAAAACTTCTATTTGGATAACCTTTTCATCAAATTTTCCATCTTGATAAAGTTTTTTTATTTTTTCCATAGAACTTGAAAAATCGGTTTCAATTATTTCTATTTTATTATCATTTGAAATGCTATCTGATATTGGAATAAGCTTTTTTATTATTATATCATCAACCTTTTCTTTTACCTGTTTATCAACAATATCAATCATCTCCTTTTTAACCATATTTATAGCAATATTTAAAAGATCTCTAATTATACCTTCAACATTTCTACCTACATAACCAATTTCTGTATATTTTGTTGCCTCAACTTTTATAAAAGGAGCACCTGATAGTTGAGATATTCTCCTTGCAATTTCAGTTTTACCAACACCTGTTGGTCCTATCATAATAATATTTTTAGGTAAAATTTCATTTTTAATAGGATTTTTTATCATTTTCCTTCTTATCCTATTTCTTAAAGCAACAGCAATAGCCTTTTTAGCTTTATCCTGCCCAATTATATATTTATTTAAATGCTCAACAATATCTTTTGGGGTTGCTTTTTCTAAATCTATTATCTTTTCCATAATTTTTTCTCCTTAAATTTTATTCACCTAATTTATAATCTTTAATGCTTAAAATTTATCCTTAATTTTATTTTTTTTTATTTTTATTATTTCTTTTCTTTTATTATAATTCTTCATATGTAAATTTACTATTCGTATAGATACATATTTCAGATGCTATTTCCATAGCTTTTTCACATATCTCTTTTGGAGTTAAATTTGTATTATCAAATAAAGCCCTTGCTGCTGAATATGCATAAAAACCTCCAGAACCAATTGCAATTACAGGATAATCAGGAATTATAACTTCCCCTGTTCCAGAAATTAAAATTATATCATTTTTATCAGCTGCAATCATCATTGCTTCAAGTCTTCTTAATATTTTATCTGTTCTCCAATCTTTTGCAAGTTCATAGGCTGATCTTTTCAAATCTCCACTATACTTTGACAATTTCTCTTCAAATCTTTCAAGAAGAGAAAAAGCATCAGCTACTGCTCCAGCGAAACCAACTATTACTTTATCATTGTATATCTTCCTTAATTTTTTAGCATTATTTTTCAATATAGCATTTTGTAGGGTAACTTGCCCATCACCAACCATACAAACTTCATTATCTCTTTTTACACAAAGTATTGTTGTCCCTTCAATTTTAAACATTTAACTTATCCTCCAAAATTTTTATAAATATATTTCTGCAAAATAAATCTACAATCAAAAAATATAAAATATTTATATAATCAAAATAAAAAGACTATATTTATTACTCTTAAAAAATAAAAAATAAAAATATTAAAGTCAATACTTTTTATGCATGTGGATGAAAGTTTTTATACATCTCTTTTTTTCTTTCAATATCAAGATGAGTATAAACTTCTGTTGAAGCTAAACTTGAATGACCTAAAAGTTTTTGCACAAATCTTATATCAGCTCCATTTTGGAGCAAAAGAGTTGCAAAAGTATGCCTAAATTTATGTGGGAAAATATCCTTATTAAGAACATTATAGTTTTTAAAAAGATTTTTTAAAATATAAAATATAGAACCTCTTGAAAGTTTTTTACCCCTTTTATTGATAAAAATATAATCATTTTGTTTAAAAATCTCTTTATCTTTATTAAAAACTAATTTTTTTTTAAAATCATCATATTTTTGGTTATAAGTTTGGAAAATTTTCATAAAACTATCGGAAATAGGAACAAATCTTTCTTTTGAACCTTTTCCTTTAACTTTAACAACTTTATTTTTTAAACTTATATCTTTAAATCTGACATTTATTAATTCTGAAACCCTTAGCCCTGAGCCTGCTAAAAGCTCAACAATTAATAAATTCCTTAGATCAATAAAATCATTAGATTTTTTATATATATCATAAAGATAATTTATAAAGGAAATTATCTCATTGTAAGTAAAAAAAGAAGGTAATTTTTTTTCTTTTTTCAAAGTTTTTATTAGTATAGATGGATTATTTTTAATTAATCCTTTTTTTAAAAGAAAATTATAAAAAGATTTTATGGAAGAAATAAACCTATTTAATGATGTTGTTTTAATTTTTTTTAATTTCAATTCAGAAATATAAGCTTCAATGTTTGATTTATTTGCTTCAATTAAAGAAATATTCCATTCATTTTTTAAATAACTTTTAAATTTTTCTATATCTCTAATATAAGCTTCAACTGTATTTGTAGAAAAAATTTTCGATGAAATAAGGTAAGTTTGATAATCTTTTAATATTAAATCTTCATTTATAAAATTATTTTGATTACTCATATAATTTTTATCTATTTTTTTTTAGTTTTTTATTTTTAGCTTCTAGTTTTTTGTTTTTAATTTTTTTTAGTATTATTTTTTTGTTTTTTTATTTTTTATCTGCTTTTTTATAACTTTTTTACTATCTTCAGTTTTTATAAAAGTTTTATTTTTGTTTTTATGATTTTTTTTATCATCATTATTAATATTTTGATCATTTTTATTTTTAAATAAAATTTTTGGTGGAATCTTCTGCAATTTTAAAATATCTTCAAATGAAAATTCTTTTCCACAACTCTCATTAATGCATTTAAAATTTAAAATTTTATTTTCTTTATTATATATTGGGACAACATAACTGCCACAAAGATCACATTTAAAATATGAAACACCAGAACCTTTTGCTATATAATTACATTCAGGATAATTTGAACATCCAAGGAAAAATTTCTTTTTATTTTTTGAATATCTTTTAACTATAAGTCCATTTTTACATTCAGGGCAAACCCCTATAAGAAAATTTTTTATGTTTGAGCAATTTGGGTAATTTTCACATCCTAAAAATTCACCAAATTTACCAAACTTTTTAAGCATTTTCCCACCACACAATTCACATGTAACTGAAGTTTTTTCTTTAAGTTTATCTTTGATAGATTCAATTTTTAAAAACTTTTCAAGGTAAGGCTCAAAACCACTCCAAAAATTTTTTAAAAGTTCAAGGTATGTCGAATTACCACTTTCAATTTTATCGAGTTCATTTTCCATTTCAGCTGTAAAATCATATTTGAAGTGTTCAGGGAAATTTTGAATTAAAATCTCACAAACAATTTTACCTAAATTTGTTGGTACAAGCTTTTTATTTTCTACAGTAACATAATTTCTCTCTTTTAATGTTGAAACTATTGTTGCATAAGTTGATGGCCTTCCGATCCCACTATCTTTTAGTTTTTTAATCAAAGAACCTTCATCATACCTTGCTGGTGGCTCTGTAAACTTTTCTTCTAATTGATAGAAATATAAAGGATAAACATCATTTTCTTTAATATCTGGAAAATCTTCAAATTTAACAGATAATTTTAATTTTTTATACACTTTTAAAAATCCTTTGTCAAGAATCCTTCTTTTTTGAGTTTTAAATAAAATTCCACTATAATCTATAGAAATATCAAGTATCTCAATTTTAACAGGTTTTAAAAAACAGGATATAAATCTTTCCCATACTATAGAATAAACTTTATATTGATCTTCTGTAAGATATTCTTTAATTTTATCTGGAGTCAAATTAATATCTGTTGGTCTTATAGCTTCATGAGCATCCTGTGTTAGTTCATCTTTTGATTTAAAAAGATTATTATTTAAATAAAAACTTTCCTCTCCAAAATTATTAAATACAAATTTTTTTGCTTCTTCCTTTGCAAAATCAGAAACCCTATAAGAATCTGTTCTCATATAAGTTATTAAACCCATTCTTGTTGATCCGATTTCAACACCTTCATATAATGTTTGAGCTATTTGCATTGTTTTTTTTACAGGTAATCCAAATAAAGAAAATGCTTCTTGCTGTAATGTTGCTGTTATATATGGTGGTTTGTTACTTATTTGAGAAATTTTTTTTTCTACTTTTACTATCTTACCATCTTTATAATCTTCACAAAGTTTCTTAAGATTTTCAAAAGTTTTTTCATCTTTTTGATCTATTTTTTTACCATTTAAATGTGTAGCATAAGCATCAAGAAAAAGACTCTCATTTTTTTCTATATCTTTTTGAGAAATTTTGCCTTTTTCAAAATCTTTTTCTTGTTCTTTATCTGCAATAAAAAAATATCCTTTTAATTTCCAATATTTTTCTTTTACAAAATTTTCTCTTTCTTTTTCTCTTTCAACTATCATTCTTAAAGCAACAGTTTGAACTCTCCCAGCTGAAAGATCTTTTCCAACTTTTTTTATAAGTATTGGAGAAACTTTATAACCAACAAGTCTATCTAAAACTCTTCTTGCTTTTTGAGAATTTACTTTATTATAATCAACATCTCTTGGTGAATTAATGGCTTCTAGTATAGCTTTTTTTGTTATTTCATTAAAAACAACTCTTTTAACATCCTTATCAGAAGCTTCTTTTTTAACAATTTCTTTAACATGAGCTGCAATTGCTTCCCCTTCTCTATCATTATCAGATGCAATTAAAATAGAATCAGCTTCTTTAGAAAGTTTTTTCAATGTTTCTATTTCTTTTTTTCTATCTTTTTTCTCAACAAAATTTGCAGCAAAATCATTTTTAATATCAACAGCTATAGGCCATTTTGGTAAATCTTTTATATGCCCTTTTGTTGAAATAACTTTAAATTCTTTTCCAAGATATTTTTCAATTGTTTTTGCTTTAGATGGTGATTCGACAACAATTAGATTCATATAATTTTTTACTCCTGGTATTTTTTAATTTTTTTTAATTTTCTATTTTATTATCATAGCTTAAAATTATTTCATCGGAACTTATATTACTTATAAAGGGGTAATAGTATATTCCATTTGATATTTGAATCTTTTTGCTATTTAATAGGTTTGTAAGTATTCTTATAATTATCCTCTTATCAATATTTAAATAATTTTGAATCGAATTAAATGTCTGATAACCATTTACTAGTAAAAATTTTAATAATAATTTTTTTAAAAATTCTACATCATTTTTATCTTTATATTTACTACCACTATATTTATTATCATTAAATTTCAAAAAATAAATTTTACCATTTTCAAAAAAATTAAAAGGTATACAACCTTTTTCATTTACTAGAATTCTATTTCCATCAAATACTTTTTCAATTTCATGATAAAAACAATATACTTTTTTATTAAAACTTAATGCATAATTAGCAGTAATTAATCCTCCTGATGGAAAACTTCCCTGTATAAAAAAAACTTCATTCCCTAGCATAGAAATGATTCTATTTCTAATATAAAAATTTTGTTTTAAAGGCTTTGTATCTAGAGGAAATTCTGATATTATTAGAGAATCATTTGAAATAATCTTTCTATACATGTTCAAATTTTTTGCAGGGTAAACAATGTTTACCCCACATCCTACAACTGCAATAGTTTTACCATTATTATTTATAGTTTCACTATGGACAATTGTATCAATGCCTTTTGCAAATCCTGAAACAATTACATAACCTTCTTTTGCATAATATTTTACTACTTTTTTTGTTATCTCTTCAGATATTTTTAATGGATTTCTTGCTCCAAAAATAGATATAAATTTATTTTCATCATTATTAAAAAGTTCTATATTTCCTAAATAAAATAAAACAGGGGATGGTTTTATACTATAATCTTTATCATTAAAATAAACTATCTTAAAAGGATAATCTTTATCATATTTTGTTATTACTTTTATATTTGTTTTCAAAGATTTATCTTCTGAATTTTGTATTAAAACCGAAGCTTTTTGAACTAATTCATCCCATTTTAATTCATTTATAATATTTCTCTTATTTAAAAACCTGTTTAAATAGTCTATTTTTAAACTTGCAATTTCCTCAATATCTTCGTTAAAACTATAGTAAAGTTTTAACTTTTGTTTCAATGAAATAATCTCCTCAGGAATAAGAAAAAAAGCAACAAGTAATTCTTTATTTAATTTACTTTTCCATTTCATATTTAAAATATTTTATTTTTTAATATCTTTCTTATTTTTTCATCTCTTTTTGAAGTTGTTCAATGTTTTGTTTAACTTGATCTATTCTTGAGTCTTTTGGTGGTAATTTTTTCAAAAGATCAAGATAAATATTTAATGAACTTTGATTATCCCCCATTAAATAGTAGATTTGTGCTAAAACAAAAAGTGCTCTTATATGATCTGGATTTAATTTTAAAACCTCATCAATATTTTTTTTTGCTTCCAAAATATCATTCATTTGATACAAGTAAAAAACCCCTAAAGCATAATAGGCAGTTTCATATTTTGGAGCAATTGAAATCGCTCTTTTATAATGTTCTATAGCATTTTTTATATACTCCTGTTTTCTTTTTTCTATAAATTCTCCACTAACCATATTTGCATAACAAACACCTGCAAAATAATTAGTTTCTGCTTGAATAGGATCAATTTCGAGACTTGCTAAAAAATAAGGAAGTGCATCTTTGAATTTACCATCATAAAAATATACTTCACCAATAAATTTATTTGCATTTTTGAGTCCCTCTTTTGCAGAAAGATCTACATCTTTATATTTTTCATAAATTCTTTTAGCTTCAAGCAAAGAAGGTAAATCGTTTCTTGCAAGCAATTTATTTGCTTTATATAATTCCCAACTTTTCCCTTTACATGAAAAAAAAGAAAAAATAATAACCAATAAGATTAAAAAAATTATTTTTAATTTATGTTTTTTTATCATACTTTCTCCTTTTTAATAAAAAATTAAAAAAAAATAATTTTTAGATATCCTTAAAAAATTAAAAAAGTATAAGTAACCTTTAAAAATTTCGAAAATATTATACTACAAAATAATAAAAATTATTTCAATAAAATAATAAAAATTATTTTAGTTTTAATTAAAAATTAAAAGAATAAATTTATTTTTTTGCAATTTGAAAAGCATAATAAAAAGAAATAAATATTAAAAAAATTGTTATAAAATTAAAAAACAAAACTCTAAAATGATATTGTATTTTTAAATAAAAAATATAAATATTTATAATGTTTCCTTTATATAGAAATGTCTGCGGGTAAATTGTAAAAATAAAAGTTAAAATAGAGGTTAAAAAAAATATTAAAAGACTAATATAAAGGCCAAGATATCCATTTTCATGTTTAAAATAAAAACCACAAACTATTGCAAGAATCACTGTAATAATTATAAAAACAAAAACATTTGATGATCTTTCAAATTTACCAATTATTGGAATTTCAAGAGTTGAAAGCAAAATAGATGAAAAAATAATAAAAATAATAAGATTAATATAATATATTTTTGTTTTTTTTCTCATTTCTTTATACTTTTCTTTTAACTTTTCCAAATTATAAACAAACTTTTCATTATTTGTTAATTCGTTGTTATTTTGTTTATTATTTTGTTTATTATTTACCAAATTTTTTTGTTTCATATATCTTCCTTTTTAATTAGTTTAATTATATTTTTATTTAAATAATTTTTTATTTAAATTTTATAAAAAACTTATTTATTTTTCAAATTTAAAGTGTTATTTAAAGTATAAGTTAATCTATATTTTGAAATAATAGGGTTTGTTTCTATAGCAACAACACCTTTAATTTCTATATTTAAATTATTTTCAAAAAGAGAAGCATTTATCTCTTTTTCAAATGGAATTTCGATTAAAATATAATCTTTACTATAATTATCTATTGTAAAATAAAAATTAAAATTTCTTAATCTTCCATTCAAATTAAAATTATTAAAATTAATCTTATAAAAAATATCGTAAAAACCAACAAAAACAGGATAATCAGAATAATTTTCAACTCTTAGTTTTATGTAAAATTTATTTCTTTCAAAAATAAAATCTTCTGCAACACATTTTATCTTTCCTATCTGTTTCGAAGAATAAGAGATCTCTTTTATAAGTTTTGAAAAATTTATTAAAGAAAAGATTAAAGCAAAAATCAAAAAAATTAAAATTATAGAATCAACAATTATTTTTTTATTTTTTTCCATTAAAAAATCACCCATTTTTAACCTCTAAAAATAGTATTTATGTCATAGTGAATAAAATATTATTTTTTTTTTTTAAAAAAACAATTAAATTTATAAAAATAAATCAAATTATTAATTATTATAAATATGAATTTTGATAAAAACAAATTAAAAACAAATCCTGACATTTTATCAACCAAATTTAATTATAAACTTATTATAATTGGTTCTTCAACAGGTGGTGTTTCATGTATTCAAAATATATTTGAAAAATTAACACCAGACTTACCTCCTATAATTGTTGTGCAACATATGCCTGAAAATTATACAAAAAGTTTTGCAAAAAGATTAAATGAAATATCAAAAATTCATGTTAAAGAAGCAGAAGATGGAGATATCTTAAAGACTAATTTTGCTTACATTGCAAAAGGTGGAAAACATATTTCATTGGATATTATTGAAAATCAAACAAATACAAATAATAGTAACTCTATTAATTATCCAAAATTTAAGATTAAACTATCTGATTTCGACAAATTTAATTTTATAAAACCATCTATAGATATTGCATTCATAAGTGCTTCGCAAGTTTTAAAACAAAATGTTTTTGCTATTCTTTTAACAGGAATGGGAAAAGATGGAGCAGAAGGTCTTAAAATTATAAAAGAAAATGGTGGATATACTATTATACAGGACAAAGAAACATCTATTGTTTGGGGAATGCCAGGACATGCTTATAAAATAGAAGCATATAATGAGATTTTACCTATAGATAATATTGCTAAAAGAATATTAGAATTAGTTAGAAATTAATTATTTCTTGCCCATTTTTTAATTGTCTTTATCGAATAATCAAAATCATTAATGTTTTTAAATATTTCAATTCCTGTTATTTTATTTGTGACATAACAATAGATAGAACTAACAGCTTCTTTTAATTCTTGTGGTAATTTTTCTGGGGTACTTTTTATTATTTTTTTCCAATTGAATCTATCTATTTTTTTAGCTTCTTCAACATCATTATACCATTTTGTATTTCTATAATATATCCTTAAAATTTCTTTACTTATATTTATATCATTGTAGAAAAATCTGCATTCATCAAGAGTACCAAATACATCAACAATCATAAATTCTCTATTCTCATCAAAAGCAACCTCTATTTTGCCATCAATATTTTCAAAACCAATTTTACTAAATTGTTCTGTTATTATTTCATTTACAAATATAAGTATCTCTATTAGTTTATCCATCTCTTTTTCATTTAAATTTGATATTTTTTTTGCTTCATCTTTTGAAATATATCTATCAGTAATTTCAAGTTTTGTTGAAAAATCTATAATAGGTTTTTTTAGCTTTATGTTAATCTCTGGAAAATCTGTAAGTCCAAAATCATTTAAATTTAATCTACTTTCTTTATACCTTTTTAAAAAAGAACTGTTTTCTGTAATTTTATTTCTATAAATTATTTCAAGAGGTAGTAAATAGTTTGTATTTTTTTTTGAATATATAGAATAATCATAAAAATTTTCTTTTAATTCAGGTTTATAAACATTAACAAGTTTAACTTTCATCTTATTTAACTTTTTTAAGTTGAGATCATTTAAATCTTTCTTTATTTTCTCATTATTTTCATTAAAAATATTATTATCCAGAATGTTATATAATTTATCTTCATATAATATCCCATTATAATGAGTATGTATACCTTTACTTTCTATTAATTCAAAAAAGTATGAGGCAAGGAGATTTATAGCAACACCTTTATATTCTATATGATCAGGCATTTCTCCCCAATCAAAAACAGAATATCTATCTGAGAATTCAAAAATACCTTCGCCAGTTTTATTTGCTTCTGGCTTTTTTAATATAATTAGATCTTTTACAGACCCCATACTTTTTCCTTTTTTTATTTATTACTTTTAATTTCTTACTTATTTATTTTTATCAAATTGTTAATCTATTTTCATCTATTTTTGATAAATCATTATTAAAAAATATCTCCATTTTCAATAATATTTTTATTATCAGTTAAATCTGCAGAAATCATTGTTTCATCAATTTCAATAATCATAGAAAGAATCATAGGTTGTCTATCAAGTACTTTTTTATAATAATTCTGCAAATTTGCTCTTATCTTATTTTTTAAATTTGTAAAATTTATACTTTTTTTATTTTCTTCAAGCCATTTGTTGTAAATCTTTGTGACAAGTTTTATACTTTTATCAAGAAACTCTTCAGAATCATTAACATAAATGAACCCTCGTGTAACAATCTCAGGGTTTGAAACAAGTTCAAGATTTCTCTTATTTACAGTTAGCAAAACAAAAACGACTCCATCTGTTCCAAGTATCTTTCTATCTTTAATAACAACATCAGGTATATCTCCAACTCCCTTTCCATCAATAAAAACTTCGTTTAAATCTAAATTTGTTACTTTTTCAATATTATCAGAATTCATTTCAATTACATCTCCATTTTGCAAAATGAAAATATTTTCCTCTTTTATTCCAACCATTTTTGCAAGTTCAGCATGTTCATATAGATGCCTCAATTCTCCATGAATAGGAATAAAATATTTTGGTTTTGTAATATTTAATATTATTTTTAATTCCTCAGCTGATGCATGCCCTGAAACATGAACATCTTCAAGTTCTTTATTAAAAACTTTTGCTCCTAATTTATAAAGCTTATTTATTATTCTTACAACAAGAGGTTCATTTCCAGGAATGGTTGATGATGAGAATACAACAACATCCCCTTTTGCAATACTAACATATTTAAAACTATCATCTGCAATTTTTGAAAGAGCTGATAAAGGTTCTCCCTGTGTTCCTGTAACGATTATTACTTTTTTACTATCTGGAAAATTTGATATTTCTGTTATAGGATGAAAATAATCATCATGGATATCAAGGTAACCAAGATCTTTTGCTATTTTAATATTTTTTTCAAGTGACATCCCACTAACAAATATATGTTTCCCATTTTTATAAGAAATTTCTGCTATTTGTTGAATTCTATGAATATTTGATGAGAATGTTGCAAAAATGATCTTACTATTTGATTCTTTTATTAGCTTTTCAAGTGTTGAAGATATTTTCTTTTCAGAAATAGAAAATCCTTGATTTATTGAATTAGTAGAATCTGACATAAGCAAATTTATACCTTTTTTTGAAATTTCTGAGAGAATATACCAATCAAAGATCTTATTATCAACAGGAGTATTATCTATTTTAAAATCACCTGTATAAACAATATTCCCAAACTCACTACTTATAATAAATCCGACAGAATCAGCAATTGAATGATTTACATGAAAAGGAGTAAATACAAGATCCCCAACTTTATATTTCATAGAAGGATTAAGTTCAATAAAATTTAAATCAGAATATAAATTCATTGATAATAATCTATTTTTAACAAATGCATTTGTAAGTTTTGTTCCATATATATTTATTTTTCCAAACTCCTTTATAAGATAAGGAATTCCTCCAATATGATCCTCATGACCATGAGTTAAAAATAAACCTTTAAATTTTTCCCTTTTTGATCTTATATATTCAAAATCAGGAATAACTAGATCTATACCATACAAATCATAAGAAGGAAACATAACCCCACAATCAATAGCAACAAGAACAGATTCAGTTTCAAAAAGTGTCATATTTCTTCCTATTTCTCCAAGTCCACCTATTGGAATTATTCTAAGAGAAGACACAATTCCTCCAAATTATTTAATTAATATTTTTAATATATAAAAAATTATTAATGATATCCAGTACTTCCAAAACCACCATCGCCTCTAGATGTTTGGGATAATTCATCAACAATTTTAATCTCAGGTTTATAAACTTTTGAAAAAACAAGTTGTGCAATTCTCATCATTGGCTTAATAATAAAATCATTATTGGAAAGATTAATAAGAATGACACAAATTTCTCCTCTATAATCAGAATCAATAGTTCCAGGAGAATTTAGTACTGTTACACCGTGGTTTATAGCAAGACCAGATCTTGGTCTTACTTGAGCTTCGTAACCATTCTCAAGCTCTATGATAATACCAGTTTTTATAAGTTTTCTTTCAAGAGGTTTTAGTACAATTTCACTTTCTATATCAGCATAAAGATCAATCCCTGAAGAACCTTCTGTTTGATAAGAAGGTGTTTTAAAATATTTATTTTTTGAAATTATTTTAACTTTTACCATTAAAAAACTCTTTATGACTTAATGAATATTTTCCAGTAGGATCTATTTTTATTAATCTTACCTTTATTTTATCACCTATTTTATAAATACTATTAATATTATCGACTCTCATAGGAGCAAGTTCAGAAATATGAACCAATCCTATTTTATTTTGAGCAAATTCTACAATAAGTCCAAATTCAAGAATCTTTTTAACAATACCTATATAAACATTCCCTATTTCTATCTCATCATTAACAAGAGCAAGAATATGTTCAATAGTTTTTTCTATTTTTTCTTGATCTTTATTTGATATTGTAACAGTTCCATCTTCACCAATGTTAATTGTTGAATTTGTTTCTGCTGTAATTGCTCGAATGTTTTTTCCACCAGGACCAATAACAAGACCAATTTTTTCAGGATCTATTTTTATTATTTTTATTTTTGGAGCAATTGGTGATAAAGTACTATTTTTATCCATACAAGCTTTTTCTATATACTCAAGAATTTTTAACCTTCCTTCTTTTGCTTTGTAAAGTGCTTCTTTAAATATTTCAAAACTTATACCTTCTATTTTAACATCCATTTGAAAGCCAGTTATGCCATCTCTTGTTCCAGCTACTTTAAAATCCATATCACCAAGATGATCTTCAAGCCCCATAATATCAGTCAATATTGCATATTTTCCTTCTTCAGTAATTAATCCCATTGCTATACCAGCAACATGTTTTTTAATTGGAACACCTGCATTAAACAAAGATAAAGAACCTCCACAAACAGAAGCCATAGATGAAGATCCATTTGACTCAAGAATCTCTGAAACAACCCTAATAGTATAAGGAAAATCTTCAAAATCAGGAATAATATATTCAAGAGACCTTTCTGCAAGATGACCATGACCAATTTCTCTTCTTCCAGGAGAACCGTATCTTCCAACTTCACCAACAGAAAAAGGTGGAAAATTGTAATGAAGCATAAATCTTTTTTGTTCTTCACCTTCTATATCATCAACTCTTTGTTGATCAAGAACAGTCCCAAGTGTTGTAATAGCAAGACTTTGAGTTTCTCCTCTTGTAAACAATGCAGACCCATGAGTATAATCGAAAAGTCCAAGTTTGATTGAAATTGGTCTAATATCATCAAGCCCTCTTCCATCAGCCCTTAAACCTTTATTAATAACATTACTTCTCATTAATTCTCTCGTATATTCATCAAAAACTTTTTCATAATATTTCTTAAAATAACTTTTTAATTTTATTAATTTTTCTCTTTCCCCATCAAACTCATCAATAAGTTCATCAATAGAAATATTATTTTTTATAATATCTAATTTTTCTTTCCAAAGATATTCAAAATATTTTTTTGTAACATTTTTTAACTCTTCAGACCTTTTTTGTTTTTCATAAATATAAAGAGCTTTTTCAAGGTCTTCTTTTACAGTTTCTTTTATAATCTTATCAACTTCTTTGAAAACAACTGGTTCTTTAATTGCAACTTTTTCTCTACCAATTTCTTCTCTGATTTTATCAAAAAAATTTACAATTTTTTTAATCTCTTCATGAGCTCTTTTGCAAGCTTCTAAAAGAATTTCCTCTGTAACTTCACTTGCACCACCTTCTATCATTAAAATAGCATCATTTGTACCTGCAACAACTATATCAAGCTTTGTTTCAAGTAAATCATTTATAGTTGGATTAATTACAATATTACCATTTATATATCCTACTCTTACAGCACCAACAGATTTTGCAAGAGGAATATCAGAAATAATAAGAGACAAAGCTGAACTATTTATTGCAAGAATATCTGTTTGAGTATTCTGATCTGATGAAAGAGCATAAGTTGTAACTTGAACTTCTCTGTTAAAATAATCAGGAAATAAAGGTCTTATAGATCTATCTATCAATCTAGAAATCAATATTTCCCTGTCGGTTGGTTTTCCTTCTCTCTTTATATAACCACCTGGAAATTTCCCAGCAGCATAAGCCTTTTCAAAATAATTTACCGTTAAAGGGAAAAAATCAAGTTCTAGTTCATTTTCTGACATTACAGATGCTGCAAGAACTGCAGTACCCCCCTGTCTTCCAAGGACTGATCCATTTGACTGCTTTGCAAGCTCTCCAATTTCAAAAACAAATTTTTGATTTGCTATTTCAATTTCATAAATTTTATAATTTTCCATATATTTTTCCTTTTATCTTATTTTTATTTATAATTTATTTATATAAATTATTTGTTTATGATTTAAAAAATTCTATTTTTCACAAAATTTTACCTCCTCTTTTAAATATTTAAATTTTATTAATATATTTATTGAATAAAAAAATAAGATTAAGTAGAGAGTCTTCTTGTATTTCAAACCCTCTACTTAATCTTAATAAATCTATAAAAAAGGGGGTAAAATATTAAACATAAAAATTATAAATTTCAAACAAAATGACTATTTTCTTATATCAAGTTTTGTTATAATATCTTTATACTTTTCTGGGTTTTTACTTTTTAAATACTCAAGAAGTCTTCTTCTTTTACCAACCAATTTCATTAATCCTCTTCTTGTACTATGATCTTTAACATTTTTTTCAAGATGTTTAGAAATTGCATTAATTCTTTCAGTAAAAATAGCTATCTGAACTTCAACAGATCCAGTATCCTTTTCATTTTTTCCAAAACTTTTAATCAATTCTATCTTTTTTTCCTTAGTTAAAGACATAAGAATATAGCTCCTTTTTTTTAAATAAAATTTAATTTTAAAAAATGTCAAGTTTTAATTTATTATTTAATTTTCTTTTAATTTTTTTATTCTTTAATGTTTATTACATTTCTGTCTTTTTTTTATTCTAATTTAATAACTATATTATAGTTAAATTATTAAATAAAATAATTTTTTATAAATTTTTCTTAAATAACCTTTTTATTACAATCCTTTAAAACTAAAATTTGCAGAAATCAATCTTAAATATCTTTTTTATATTAAATTTTTTTTTGTTTATTTTCCGATATATTATTAAACTTATTTATTATATTATGAAAAATGAAAAAAATTATAAAAAAAATAGTTTATTTTTTAAGTTTATCGATAACAAAATTTTTTCTTCTTTTTTTATTTTTAATCTTGCTTTTCTCATTAGTAATACTAATTACTGAAAAAAACAACTCTGATATAAATAATTTTTTTGATTCTCTATGGTTTATAATTGTCTCACTAACTACAACTGGATATGGAGATATTATCCCTTCAACTAATAATGGCAAACTTATAACATTAATAGCAATTCTTGCTGGAATAATTTTAACAGCAATAATAACAGGTGAACTTGCTTCAATAATAATTGAAATAAGAGAAAAAAGAGGAAAAGGTCTTATGAATTTTAGCAAAAAAAAAAATCATATTATTATATGTGGCTGGAAAAATGATTTTGCAAATTTTTTAAAAGAATTAATAAACAAAAATGAAAATTTAAATATTTCAGACATTGTTCTTATAAATAATGAACAACTTGAAAATATACAATCAATTCTTGCAGATCCATTTTTGTCTTCTATAAACTATGTTCATGGAGAATATTTTGATGAAGGTGTATTAATTCGTGGAGGAATAATTAATGCCAAAAAAGTTTTAATACTTGCAGATGATACAGGTAGATATTCTCAATCTGAAATTGATTCAAAAAATGTTATGGCAGTTCTTACAATAGAAAAAATAAATAAGAACATATATATATGTGCTGAAATTTTTGATCCAAAATTCAAAAAATATTTACAACAATCTCATTGTGATGAAATAATTTTATCAAAAGATTTTTCTAAAAATATAATTATAAATTCTATTTCTGAAAGTGGATTCTCAAATATTATCCAAGAATTCATAAATCCTAATAAAGACACAAGATTAAAAACTGAAATAATTGATGAAAAATTTATAGGAAAAATATTTTTAGAACTCTTTAACTATTATCTTGAAAAAAATATTATTCTCATAGGTATTTTAGAAAATATAGGTAATTTTTATATAAGAAAAACTGAAGCCATTAATGAGGCTCAAAAAACACCAGATATTTCAAAACTTGTTGAAAATTTAAAATTAATAAAAAAATTAAAAGCAAATGAACCTATTTTGAATCCACCTAAAGATTATATTATAAAGCCAAAAAGTTCTGCTATTGTTTTAAAAAGAGTATAATATTTTAATAAAGGTCACCTTATGGAAAAAAACAGTAAATTAGATAAAAATATAATCACTAAACTCACTAAAATATCCATTTTTAATGGTCTATCTGAAGATGAGATAGAAAAATTGGTCACAAACTCAAAAATAGTAAATTACAAAAAAAACAACTTTATAATTGAAGAAGGTAGTTCTGGAAATGAAATGTTTATAATTTTAGAAGGAAAAGTTAGAGTATACAAAAAAACTTTTTCTAATGAACTATATACTGTAATAGATCTTTCTGAAAATGATAACCCTTTTTTTGGTGAAATTGCTCTTCTTGATAGTGATAAAAGATCAGCCTCAATTTTAACTTTAACAGATACCATTTGTCTTGTTATAGATAAAGAATCATTTGAAAAAACTGCAAATGAAAATTATAAAATAGGATATTTTGTAATAAAAAACATTGCTAAAATTTTGTCATTAAGATTAAGATCTGCGAATAAAGATATAATAACATTATTTGAAGCATTAAAAAATGAAATAGAATTTGAAGATTAAGCTTTATTAAAACTTGACAAAATAAAATTATTAATTATATAATATATTTAAAATGGGGGGAATTTATGGAACTTGATTTTATAAAAAATCTTTTTTCAAAATATAAAAAAATTGAAAATAAAGAAGATCTAATAAATCAATTAAAAAAATTTTATCAAAAAAATAATATTAAAAACAATGAAATTTTTGAAAAAATAGATTCATATTTTGATTCTTTGAAAAAATTTTCAAAAAATGAAATAGATCAAATAGAAAATATTTTTGATATGTTTGAATTTGATAAGGTTAAAAGTGAGAAGGATATTTATAAACAATTAAAAAGTTGGGTAAATTTATATTTCAAAATAAAACTTGATGACATAAAATTAAAAGATAATGAACTTTTTTCTCAAATAGAAAATTTAATTGAAAAGGAAGATATAAATATAACAAAAAATCTTAAACTTTCATTAAAAGAGTGGTTTAAAGAAGAAATTTATGAAAAAGAAAAATTAATACAATTAAATAATTTAAAGGAAAAAATCTATAATTTAAATCAATATGAATTAATTTTGCTATTCTTTATTATTAGTTACTGTAAAAATCCTTACATCTTTCTTGAAATTTAATTTCTTAGTAAATTTTCTATTTCTTTTATATAACTTTCTAAATTTAAATAAATAGCAAGAAGCAAAGCTTTATAAAGATAATATTTTTCATTTTCTTTAAATCCCATCTCCTTATAAATATTAGCAGCTAAAAGATAATCATAAAAAATACCAATAACATTTTCATTTATATTATCAGCATCAAATGCTTTCTTTATATAAATAAGAGCTTCTTCATAATTTTTTGTTAAATAATAATACTTTGAAAGATTGTAATAACAATCACCAAGGATATTAAAATACTTAATTTCTTCTCCTATTTTTTTTGCTTCTAATAAAAATTTCAATGCATCATTATATCTCTTTAATTCAATGTATACTTTGCCAATTTTTATGTTGATAAAAGCAATTTTATCTTTTTGTTTAGAAAGATTTAGGGAATTGAAATAAAATTGAAGAGATATCTCATAATTATTTTTAATAAAATAATAATCTCCATAAATATAATTATAAAGAAATAATTCTTCGTCTGAAAGCTTTTCTTTTTCAAATTTTAATATTTCATCTATTTTTTTTGAAATATTTTCAAGATTATTTTGGTCATTTTTAAAAATATAAATAGAAAAAATATTTAGATATATTATAAATTCACTCCTCACATCATTTATTGAAAGAGCCATATTTAAAACATCATAGAATGTTATTAAAGATTTGCTTATATCTCCTTTGTTAAATTGCTTTTTACCTTCCTCAATATAATAGGAAATTTTTTTCTTTATATCATTTCTAATAGTATAATTTTTAGAAGAGCATGATGAAAATAAAAAAAGTATTAAAATAAGACAAAGTGCAAAACAATATAAATATTTTCTTCTCATAAAAGATCTCATAAATCAATTCTCTTTTTATTTATATTTTATTTTTTATCTACCACTACCACCAATACTTGTTGATGAGCTTTTTGTATCACTTTTTGGAATTAAAGGTAAATTTTCTAAAACATATTTTAACTGAATAAGGTTTTCTTGCAACATCATCATAATCTTTTTCAAATCATCAGGAGTATTTGAAAATTTAGTTAAAAGAGAATTAATATTTGATATACTGATATTTAAACTACTTATAGATTTCATAATACTATTATATAATTCATTTTCATCATTAAGTATGGAACCAATTGAATTATTTTTTGAATTTAATATTGAATTTATTTTATCAATTGAAGAATCAATTTTCTTTAATGATAAATTAATAGAATTTATCACATTAAAAATTTCATCACCCACTTTACTTTTGTCATCACCTTTTAAACTTCCAGTAATTGTTTTTATATCCTTTGTTATATCATTTATATTAACAAGTGTTCTGTATATAACTGGCTTCATTTCTAAAATCATATCAAGTACCTGTTGGGCTTTATCTGTAAGATCACCTCCTTTTTGAACTGTCATTTCAGATGCAAGTATATGCATACCTTCTTCCATATCAGAAGAATATATAAGAGAATTAGGTATTGCATTATCTTTTTTACCTACAAAAATTGTTAATCCTCCTCCACCAAGAAATCCAGAAGAAACCTTTAAAACAGAATCTTTTTTCATAAGATAATTATAACCCTCAAATATATAAAACTCTACATAAACTTGATCTATTTTTGTAAGATTTAATTTTTTAACTTTTCCTATTAATATACCTTTATACTTTATCTGAGAACCTGAACTTAATCCATAAGTTTGATTCAAAAAAGTATAATAATATACTTTCTTTTCAAACAAATTATTTCCTTTAATTATAAAAATTAAAACAACAAGAATAAGAGATATTCCAATTACAATAAATAACGCAACTGCTTTTTGAAATTTATTAAATGTAAAAGGCATAAATCTACCTTCTTATTTAATATAATTTATCTAATTTATTTTTAATTATAATATAATTTTCTAATTTTCAATATAATATATTTATAAATCATTTCAAAATCATTAAAAAATCTATTCAATTAATTTTTTAATAAAATTACTTTCAGTTTTTCCTATATTTTCAGGGGTAAATCTCTCTATAATTTTACCTTCATTTAATATTCCTACATAATCCCCTACTTTTTTAGCAAAATTAATATTATGTGTTCCAATTACAATTAATTTTTTTTTCTCTTTAAGTTTTAAAATAATATCAACAATATTATTCATTGTAATATTATCAAGATTTGAATCAGGTTCATCCATAAAAATAAAAAATGGATCATGGATAATAGCTCTTGCAAGATTTATAAGTTTGATATTTCCTATAGAAATACTAGTTGGTCTATTATTTAAAAAATTATCAAATTCAAATGTTTTTGCTATATTCAAAACAATATCTTCTATAAGCTCTTTTTTCATATTACTATGATATAAAAGCAAAAGAGACAAATTCTCTTTTATAGACATATTACTTATGAGCCCAAGTTGTTGAAATACAAAACCTGTCAATTTATGATATTCTAATATTTCTTTTTTCGAAAATTTTTCTAATTTTCTCCCCCCTATTAATATAGACCCACTTTCATAATAGATTAGTCCTGCGATTATTTTAAGTAAGGTGGTCATTCCACAACCAGATCTACCCATTATAACATAAACTTCTCCAGGATTAAAATCTTCAGAAAAATTATTTAAAACATTAAAATTTTCATAACTAAAAGATAAATTTTTAACTTCAATTTTGTACATATTTTTAAATATTATTTTTTATTTTTATTTTTTTTACAATTTTTTTAACTTTTTTTTAGTTTACTTTTCCCACACTTTTTTTAAATTTTATTTTTATATTTAATTTTTATTAATTTTTTTAATTTATTTTTTTAATATTTAGTTATTACTCTATTTTTTAAAACAACTTCTGCATCTTGCTTCATAAAGATCTTTCCCTCCAACTTTGATCTTCCCTTTCTTTTCACTACCTTTATAATAAGTAAATGCACCATACTCACTACCACATTTTGAGCATATAGCACTTAATTTGATTACTTCTTCAGCAAATGGAACAAGATTTAAAATCTCTTCAAATGGTGTTTGTTCAGATGTAGCATCAAGCCCAGCAACTATTACCTCTTTCCCCATATCTGCCCATTTATTTGCAAAAAAAGATAAATTTTGAAAAAATTGTCCTTCATCAATTCCTATAACCTCATATCTAGTACAATCAAAATTATCAAGCTTATCAATAAAAATAAATTTTATATCATTTTTAATATCAGGCTTATCAATATCATCATGAGTAAAATTTCCTCTTGTATCAATAGTTGGTTTTAATAGAATAGTCTCTTTATTTGCTATTTTTGCTCTTCTTAACCTTCTTAAAAGTTCTGTGCTTTTCCCTGAGAACATAGGACCAATTATTAAATGAATCATATTTTCCCCTTGCTTATTAATTTTTAACTCTATTCTTTAATTCTATCTTTTAAAATTTTAATATAATTTTCATCTATTTCAATAAATATGTTTTTATCATTTGTATAAATAATTTTTCCCTTCTCTTTATTTACAAATTTTAAATATTTTACCTTCGTATAAATAACATCAGCTTTACCTGCTTTTCTTCCTTTTGAGAAATAAAGTGCAAGCATAGCAGCTTCTTTTAATGTTTGAGGATCTAGATTTTTTTCCTTATTTTCTACTTTTAAAATAACATAAGAACCACTATAATCTCTAACATGAAACCAATAGTCTTCGCCTCTACTATATTTTTTAACAAGCAAAATATTTGAAGATGATGATTTACCAACAAAAACAATCTCATTGGTAGTTAATACAAATTTATAAAAAGGAAGATTCTCTCTGTTTTTTTCTTTTAATTTTATTTCTACTTTTAATATTTTTCTATATGTTTCTTCATCATATTTTTTCTCTGAATTTTTTTTATTTAGACTTTCTTTTTCATTATTTTTATTTTCTTTTATTTTTTTAAGCTTATTATTCAAATAGTTTATATAATTTAATATTTCATTTTTTTTCTTTTTTTCCTCTTTATATTTTTCATAAAAAAAATTTGCATTTTGTATTGAGGTAATTAGAGGATTGATATCTATTTCAACTTCTTCAACACCATTAAAATCTTTTAATTTAATCTTTTTTAATCTTTTTACTTCTTCATCTTTCAAAAACTTGTTTACAAGTTCAATATTTGAGATTATTAAATCCCCTTTTTTTCTTAAAAGTTCAATTTCTTCATCACTTCTTAACTCTTTTTTTAATTTATTTAATTTGTTTTCTATTTTTGAGCTTTTTTCCTCTAAATCTTTCTTAAAGAATTCAAGATAATTTTCTTCTATTTCTTTTAAATATAATTGATAGATATTTTTATAAGAGGAAAAATTTTCTCTTATTTGAAAATCCTTTTTATTATCATTACTCTTTTCTATTATATCATAAACATTACCAACATCATCTTCTCTAATTTTACTTTTCTTTTTTATAAGTTTTCCTAAAATCTTATTCTCTCTATCTGTAAGAAAAATATTTCCATCCTTTCCAAGCAATTCAAATATTAATTTAAACTCATTAAATTCAAACCAAAAAATTCTATCATTTTCGACAATGTTAATCTTTTCAATTTTTTTACCACAAATATTTTTTTTTAATAAAATAGTAAAAATTAAAGGATTTTTTGGTAAAACAACAATTGGTTTTCCTGAACAAATAAAATTATAATTATTCGATATTTTAAAAAAAAGATCAATTTTTTTATTTTTAATACCCCTAATTTTTAAAAGAAGTTCATCAAAAAAAGATTGTTTCGCTTCTTCTATAAAAAATTTATTATTTCCATTGTTATAAAAATTTAAAATTAATTGTAATTTTTTAAAATCAAAATTTTTAAAGTCATAAGAATATTCTTTATCATCATTTAAATCTAACAAATAAATAATAATATGATAAAGAATAAAATGGATCTCTTTGAAGTTTAAATTTATCATTTTTATCCTACAAATTTTTATTTTTTATTGATTTTCAATAAATATATAATAGATTTACCAAAATTATTAAGTTTTGTAAATAAAAATGAATAAAAATTTTATTTATATAAATACAAATAAAACTTTATCTCTTTCTACAACAGGTACAAATTGTTTTTTAAATTGTATTCATTGTCAAAAATTCTACTTAAAACACATGCAAAGTATTGAAATATTTGGAAACAATAATATAGAAAATGAAAAATTAATAAACAAACTACTTAACAATTATACTTCTTTTTTAATAAGTGGTGGTTTAAATGAAAATTTTGAAATTCCAATTTACAAATATGAAAAAGAAATAAAATTTCTAAAAGAAAATAATAAATTATTAAATTTTCATATAGGTTTTTTAAAAGAAAAAAATTTTTTTATATTGAATTATGCTGATGCAATATCTATAGATATTATAGGTTCTTCTATTGCAATAAAGAATATTTATGGAATTGATAAAAAACCTACTGATTATATAAATTTACTAGATCAAATATTAAAATACAAAGGTGATAACAAATTAAATTTTAAAATTGTTCCTCACATTACAATTGGTCTTGATTATGGAAAAGATTCTGGAGAGAAGGAAGTTATACAAATTTTAAAAAATTATAAAAATATTGATAAAATTGTATTTAATATACTAAAAAAAACAGAAAGTGTTAATTTTGATTTTGATATAAATTTAAACTATATCAAAGAGATTTTGATTTGTGCGAGAGAAAACTTAAAAGAAAAAATCTTATTTATTGGTTGTATGAGACCTTCTGGAATTAAAAGAAAAGAGATAGATAATTTTAGTTTTCATATAGGTTTTGACGGAATTGTAAACCCCTCATTTAAATATAAAGAATATTTTAAATTATTTAATAATTGTTGTTCACTTTTTTAGATATTAAGGTTATTATTTAATCTACTGTTGAAATATTATAAACAAATTATATAATATAATTTGAAGTCAAAAGATATAATTAAAAAAAACAAGATAATTTTTTATGAAAATTAAAAAGAGACTATTTATTTATATATTTTTCTCAAGTTTAGGAATAATTCTATTTACAATTCCACTAAATATATATATAAATAATAACATTATTTTAAAGGATTATAATTTCTCAGTTTCAACATCAAAAAATAATATTGATTTAACTATTTCAAAAGATTATATAAAACAAAATGTATTTTTCGAATCATTGATAAACATAAATGATGATTTTTTTAATTTTAACAAGGAAATAAAGCTAAAAGAAAATCCAATATATGATAATTATTTTTATAAAGAAGGAATTGATAAAATTTTTATTCTTAATTCACATAAAGAATTAATTTCTCTTATTAATTCAAATTTAATCTTAAAAGAAATTGAAAAAGAGGAAAAGGAAAAATATAGCTATATAGAAGATTATGTTTTTGAATATTTAACCAAATATGAACTATTAGCAGAAAAAAATTCAAATAAAAATTTAATCTTTTTTCAGCTTGAAAATTACAAAATTTACACTTATTATGTTTATCCATTTTTTAACAAAAAAGATACAGAATATTATATAGTAATCTTTAAAATTGACGGAATAATATGGGGAAAAAAATTATTAAAATATGAAAATTACCAATTACAATTTTCCCTTAATAAAAATGAAAATATAAGTAAAAAAACAACAAAATCTTATAAAAATATCTTTGTTGAATTTCCACTTAATTCACCTAAAGATGAAATTATTGGAAAATTATTTTTAATAAAACCATGGGAAAAATATAATTCAGTTTTTAAAATTAAACTCTATATGAATATATTTATAATTGGTGGGATAAGCATTTTTATGATTTTAGCTTTTATAATTCTATATTTACAGGTTTTAATGCCAATTACCATAATTCAAAATGTACTTGAAACTGGAAAACTCGAACTTTTTTATAACTTGAAATACCTAAGTGATGAAATAAATTCTATAATTAAATTAATAATAAATTTTTTTGAACAAAAACAAATTTTAAAAAATGAAATAGAAGAAAGAGAATATATTTCATTAATGCTTAAGCAAAGTGAAGAAAGATATAAAACTTTAATTTATAATTTACCAGATTCCATTTGTGTTATAACAAAAGGTAAAATTGTTTTTGCAAATGATAAAATTTATGATCTTTTTAAAATTGATAAAGAGAATTTTTTTAGGATAGATTTACTTAACTTTATTCACATCGATGATAAGAAAATTTTTGAAGAAATATTAATAAAATATTCAAACTCACAAAATCAAAATTCTAATAATTATAATATAAACAACTATAAATTAGATGAACCCAATCTAATTCCTAACCCTTTTGAATTAAAAATAATTGATTCAAAAAATGTTTTAAAATTTTGTTTACTTTATCATTTTGAAATAGAATTTAATAACCAAAAATCTTTAATGCTTTCATTTACGGACATATCTAAAATAAAACAGATAGAAAAAGAAATATTGATTTCTAAAAATAGATTAAATTCTATGATAAATAATATACCTTTTTTGGCATGGATGAAAGATCCAAATGGTGTTTTTGTAGAGGTAAATGATTCTTTTTGCAATTTTTATAATAAAAAAAGAGAAGAAATTATTGGAAAAACAGAGTTTGATCTTGTTTCACAAGAAAAAGCTCATAAATATAATGAAACTGATTTAGAAACATTAATTTCAAAAAAAAGAATAGCATATGAAATTATTGAAAAAATAGGTGAAAGCGAAAGATGGATTGAAGTTTTTAAAAATCCTATTCTTGATGATTTTGGAAATCCAATTGGTACTATTGGTCTTGCAAGAGATATTACTGAGAAAAAAATCATAGAAAATCAACTTAAAGAAAGTGAACAAAAATTTAGAGAAATAGCTGAAAATTTAGATGAAGCTATTTGGATTACAAATAATTCAAAAATTACTTATGCAAGTCCTGGTTTTAATAATATACTTGAAGAAAATATTTTTTTAGATGACTTAAACATTGAAAGTTTGATTCTATTTATAGATAAAAATCAAAAAAATGATATTTTAAAAAGTTATAAACATTATATAAATTCAAACAATGAAAAACTTGATACAGAAGTAAAAATAATTACAACAAATAATAAAATTAAATGGATCTGGTTAAGACTTATCAAACTGACAAAGAATGGAGATAAAATACTTGGAATTGCTGAAGATATTACAAAGAAAAAAGAAGACGAAAAAAAATTACAAGATGCACTTAAAGAGACAGAAAAAGTAAACAGAGAATTAATAAAATTAAATGAAGAACTTGCAAAAGAGATAAATGAGAGAGAAAAGGCAAGAAATATATTAAGAAAATATGAATTTATTGTAAATACTTCTCAAGAATTAATGGCTTTGATAAATAAAAATTATGTTTACGAAGCTGTAAATGACTATTTTTGTAAAGTTTTTGAATTAAAAAGAGAAGAAGTAATTGGAAAGACTATTTCACAAATATGGGGGGAAGATATTTTTGAAAATATTATAAAACCAAGGGTGGAAGATGCATTAAAAGGAATTTCAAACTCATATAACGAGTGGATAAGTCTTGGCAAGCTTGGAAATAGATTTGTTTCTTCAACTTACTATCCTTTTTATGATTTAGAAAATAACATAAACGAAGTTGTTATTATTTATCATGATATAACTGAACTTAAAGAATATTCAGATAAACTGCAAGATTTAAATTTAAATCTTGAAAGAATGGTACAAGAATCTGTTGAAGATATAAGAAAAAAAGATCAACTTATAATTCATCAATCAAGACTTGCAGCAATGGGAGAAATGATTGGTAATATTGCACATCAATGGCGTCAACCATTAAACTCTCTTGCTCTTTTAATTCAAAATATAAAAGATGCTTACGATTACAATGAACTTTCAAAAGAGTTTATGGAAAAAGCAGAAAAACAAGCACTTAAACTTATAGAACACATGTCTCATACTATTGATGATTTTAGAAATTTCTTTAAGCCAGACAAACAAAAAATTTTATTTTCTGTAAAAGAATCTATAAATAGAGTTTTAGATATTGTTTCAGCTACATTTGACAATCATAGAATATCTGTTTTCTTAGAATCAAATGAAGATTTATATATAGAAGGATATCCTAATGAATTTGGACAAGTAATTTTAAATCTTTTAACAAATGCAAAAGACCTTTTTATAGAAAAAAAGATACAACAACCTTATGTTAAAATTAAGTTATACAAAGAAAATGATAATAAAATAATTGAAGTAATCGATAATGGTGGAGGTTTCTCTGAAACTGTTTTAAAAAATCTTTTTCAACCATATTTTACAACAAAAGAACATGGAACAGGTATTGGACTTTACATGTCTAAATATATTATAGAAAAAAACATGAATGGTAAAATTATAGCATTTAACAAAGATGAAGGAGCATGTTTCAAAATTATTTTTTAGGAGAGTCTATGGCTGATATTAAAAAAAATGAAAAAATAGAAGATATAAAAATTTTAATTTGTGAAGATGATAATATTGCAAGAGAACTTTTAAAAAATATTTTGACAAGGAAATTTTCAAATATAATTGAAGCTGAAAATGGTAAAATTGGACTTGAATGTTATAAAAATGAAAATCCTGATATAATTATATCTGATATAAATATGCCTGAAATGAATGGCATTGAAATGGTTAGAGAAATTAGAAAAGAAAACAAAAAAATTCCTATAATATTTTTAACAGCTTATTCTGATACAAGTTACTTTTTAAATTCTATTGAACTTGGAATAAACAGTTATGTTATAAAACCATTAATTAAAGAAAACCTTTATGATGCTTTAGACAAAATCATTTCTAATTTAAGACTTGAAAAAAAAATTGAAGCTCAAAGAAAAGAGATAGAAGAACTTTATAACCAATTAAATTTTGAACTAAATATAGCTTCAAAAATTCACTTCTCTTTGCTTCCTCAAAAAAAAATAGTAAATAAGTTCTATTCTTTTGATTTTATTTATAAACCACTTGAAAAAATTGGTGGGGACTTTTTTGAAATTATTGATATAAATGAAAATGAAACTCTTTTATTTCTTACTGATATAACAGGTCATGGAGTGCCTGCAGCTCTCTTTTCTGCTATGTTTAAAGCTAATCTTTACTATTTAGTTCAAAAAAATACAAGTCCACAAATTATATTAAAAAATTTAAACTTAGATTTACCAAATATAATTCCACAAGATTTTTTCCCTACTTTTTTTGTTGCAATTTATGAAAAAAATGAAAAAATTCTAAGATATTCAAATTCAGCTCACCCATCACCTGTAATTTTTAATCCATTAAATAAAACCTCTAAAATTTTAAAGGAAAAAGATGCTTTCCTTGGAATTGATAAAAATTATGAGTTTAAAGAGAGAAAAGTTTTTTTAAATAGTGGTGATATAATTTTTCTTTATACAGATGGATTATATGAATTTGAAAAAACTCAAAATGAAATATTAACAGAAGAACAATTTCAAGAATTATTTATAAATTTTCTTGAAAATTTTAATTTTAATGAAAAAGATAATTTACTTGAAAAAATAGAGTCACATATGCTTGATCTTTCCCTAAATAAAAAATTTAAAGATGATTTTACATTAATAAAATTTGAAATTTCATAATAAATTTTTTCTTAATAAAATTTTTTATAAATAAAATAATAAAATTATTTTTATAAGATAAAATATTAACCAAAATATATAAAATTAACTTTAGTTTTTTAAAAAAATCCGATTATTAAAAAAATAATAAATTATTGGGGAAAATATGATTCCAAATATTTTTTCAATGTTTAATACTGCAGCAACAGGTCTTACAGCTCAAAGACTGAGAATGGATGTAATTTCAAACAACTTAGCAAATGCAGAAACAACAAGAACCCCTGAAGGTGGACCATATAAAAGAAAATTTGTTATTTTTAGACCAATGGATGAAAAAATGGAACTTCTTTCCCCATTTAAACCACCGGAAGATTTAGATAAAGGTATTGGATCTGGAGTAAAAGTTGTAAAAATAGAAGAAGATAATTCTCCTTTTAGACTTGTATGGGACCCTGAACATCCTGACGCTATTAAAACAGGCCCAAAAAAAGGTTATGTAATGCTCCCAAATATAAACATAGTTACAGAGATGACAGATTTGATTTCAGCATCAAGATCTTATGAAGCAAATGTAACTGTAATAAATACTGCTAAACAGATACATATGAAATGTCTTGAAATACTAAGATAAATTAAAATATAATAAAGATAAAATAATATCATATAATAAATAAAATGAGTTAATTTTAATAAATAAGGGAGGGGTATTTATGGGAATTAAACCAATTGATCCTGTTATAAGTTCTTTTGTAAGAGAAACTTCATCAGTTATAAAACCTAAAGAAAATCAAATTGAACCTAATGGCTACAAAGTTCAGATGAAAGCTACTTCTAAAAAACATTTCAATTTTATTGATCCCAAAGATAATACTTTAACATTTTCAAATTATTTGAAAGATTCTATTAATTCAACAAATGCTTCCATCGTAAAATCTGAAATGTTACAAGAAAAATTAATAACTGATCCTACAAGTGTTAATATTGAAGAAGTAACAATTGCTGCAAAAGAAGCTGAAGTTTCACTTAACCTTGCAAAAACAATTATAAATAAACTTATTCAGGGATACAAAGATTTAATAAATATTAGATAAAATTATTTATTAGATTAAATTAATAAAAAATAAATATTGACCAAAATAATTTGAATTTAAACTAAAATAAATAAAAAAAGATAAAAAATTATAAAATTTTATTGATTTTATATTTTTTTATAATAAAATTCTTATAAGAATTATTTCTTTTTAATTTTAAGATATTATCTTGTGTTTTCTCTTGTTTTTATTTTGGGGAGGGGGAAATGAATGAATTTTTTAAAAAATCTCTTGAATTTATCAAATCGATTTTTTCTAAACTAAATACAACTCAAAAAATAATCTTATTTTCAATATTAGGTTTATCTTTTATAACTTTAATAATAATTGCATCTTTATCTTCAAAACCAGATCAAACTTTACTATTTCAGAAACCACTTTCACTTGAAGATTTTGCAAAAATTACAAAAGCTTTAGATTCAATGCAAGCCCAATATAAAACAAAAGATGATAAATACATAATTGTAAAAGACAAAGAGACAGGTGATAAGCTTAGAATGAAGCTTGCTCAAGAAGGTATAATCCCTGGAAATGTTAAAGGATGGGAACTTTTTGATATACAAAAATGGACAACAACTGATTTCGAAAGAGAAATAAATGTTCAAAGAGCAATAAAAGGAGAAATAGAAAGGCAAATTAAACTTATAGATGGAATCCAAGAAGTTTATTTAAATATTGCTTTTCCTAAAGATACTCTTTTTACAACACAAGCTTTACCTGTAACAGCAACACTTACAATTATTCCAGAACTTGGTTCAAACATCACAGAAAACAAAAAAAGTATAGAAGGAATCAAAAAAATAGTTGCATATGGTATCCCTGGATTAACACCTGAAAATGTTATAATAACAGATCAATTTGGAAATATTATTTCTGATTTTAGTGGAGATGATATAAAAAATTTTCTTGATTTAACTAAAGAACAAATGGCAATTGTAGAAAGAGAAAGAGTAAAAAGAGAAGTTGTTCTAAGACAAAATTTAAAAAATTTTCTTGGAAATACCAAAGTTGATGTTCAATTAAATATAGATATTACATTTGACCAAATTGAACTAGAAAAAAATGAAATTATCCCAGTTGTTATAAAAAAAGATAATCCAAATACACCTTATGATGATTCTGAAATAAAAGATTCAGTTGTCGAATCTCAACAAGTTATAAATAAAGAATATAAAGCCCCAGGTACTATACCTGAAGGTCCTCCAGGAGTTGAACCAAATGTTCCACCAGGATATAAAGAAAACCTAGGACAAACAATTGTTAGTAAAGAAAGTCAGACTACAACTAACTATGCTTTTTCAACACAGAAAGTAAATGAAAAAAAGACCCCTTATCAAATTCAAAGAATTACGTGTTCAGTATGGATTGATGGAAAATGGGAAATTAAAGTTGATGAAAAAGGAAATTTTGTAATAGATAAAGCAAGAAAAAGATATGTAAGAGATTACTATCCCTATCCAGAAGAAGATTTAAAAAAACTTGCTGAAGTTGTTAAAGCAGCTATTGGATATAGTAAAGAAAGAGGAGATGTTGTAACTGTTCAAAATATACCTTTTAATCATGATGAAGAGTTTGCTAAAGAAGATGCTATATTACAAAGACAAGAAACTTTAAGAAAAGCTCTTCTAACTGGTATACTATCAATAGTTGGTTTTGTAATAATAATTTTACTATACAAGATAATTTCTGCAGAAGTCCAGAGAAGAAGAAAATTAAGAGAAGAAGAACTATTGAGAAAACAGCAAGAATTAAGAGAACAAGCCTTAAGAGCAGCTGAAAAAGAAGGTGTAGAAGTTGAACTTTCAATGGAAGAAAAAGCAAGACTTGAATTACAAGAAAATGCTATTAATATTGCAAGAGAACATCCAGAAGAAGTTGCTAAACTTATTAAAACATGGCTTGCTGAAGATCAAACTTAGTGAGGGTTAAAATATGGCAAAACAGAAAGATTCAAAGACAAAAGAAAAAATTTCAGGTAAAAGAAAAGCAGCTATTTTTCTTGTAACTGTTGGATCAGACATTGCAGCACAAATATTTAAATATTTAAAAGAAGATGAAGTTGAACAACTTACATTTGAAATAGCAAGAATAGATAAAGTTGATGCAGAAGAAAGAGATAAGGTACTTGTTGAATTTCAGGAACTTATGATGGCCCAAGATTTTATCCAAACTGGTGGTATAGATTATGCAAAAGAACTTCTTGAAAAAGCTTTAGGATCACAGAAAGCAATTGATATTATAACAAGGTTAACAACAACAATACAAGTAAGACCGTTTGATTTTATTAAAAGAACTGATCCTTCACACCTTATAAACTTTATACAAAATGAACATCCGCAGACTATTGCTCTTATTTTATCTTATCTTGAACCTAAAAAAGCCTCAAACATTATTGCAGCTTTAAATCCTGATTTACAAGCAGATGTTGCAAAAAGAATTGCAACTATGGATAGAACAAATCCTGAAGTTGTAAGAGAGGTTGAAAGAATACTTGAAAGACAAATATCTGCAATAGCAACAGAAGAGTTTGCTTCTGTTGGTGGTATTCCAACAGTTGTTGAAATCTTAAACTCAGCAGATTCTACTACAATGAAAAATATTCTTGAAAAATTAGAGGAAGAAGATCCAGACCTTGCAGAAGAAATTAAAAAGAACATGTTCGTATTTGAAGATATTGTTCAACTTGATGATAAATCAGTTCAAAGATTATTAAGAGAAGTTGACATGGCCGATGTTGCAAAAGCTTTAAAAAATGTTGACACAGAAGTTCAAGATAAAATTTTTAGAAACCTTTCAAAAAGAAGTCAAACTTTACTTAAAGAAGATATGGAATTTATGGGGCCTATTAGATTAAAAGATGTTGAAGAAGCTCAAAGTAAAATAGTTGCTGTAATAAGAAGACTTGAAGAACAAGGAGAAATACAAATTGCAAGAGGTGGAGAAGACGAAATTATATATTAAAATATACTTATAACTTACACTTGTTCACAAAAGTTAACTTTTTTAAATACATTTTAATGTTTTATACTAAATTAAATTGTTTTATTTTTTATTGTTTATACTTAAAAAATTTGATTTTAAAATTTTATTCAAAAGAGGAAAAAATGGCAAAAAATATTATCAAAAATTATAATTTAAAAGATTTAGGCAAAAAATACATTATCCCACCTCCAAAAATTGAAGTTAAAGAAATTAAAAAGGAAGAACAAACTGAAGAAGAGTCTTTAATATCAATCAAAGAACAGGTTGAAAAAGAAAGAAATGAAATAGAAAGACTAAGAAAAGAATGGTTCTATGAAAAAGATAGATTAGAAAAAGAATTATACGAAAAAAGGGAAAAAATATTAAAAGAAGCTGATGATCTCGCATTTTCAAAAATAAAATCAGCTCAAGCTCAAAGCAATATAATAGTAGAAGAAGCAAAAAAACAAGCAGAAAAGATTATAGAAGATGCAAAATTTGAAGCAAATAAAATAATAAACGAAGCTCAAGATAATTCTCAAAAAATTATAGAAGAAAATAGAAAAAAAGGATATGATGAAGGATTTGAAAAAGGTTTCAATGAAGGCTTTGAAGAAACAAAAAGATTAACCGAAATGTTACACAAAATAATTTCTGAAATCATGAATAAAAGGATTGAAATAATTGAAGGGACAGAATATCAAATTATTAGTATAGTAATGTTAATAGTGAAAAAAGTTATTAAAGTTATTTCCGAACACCAAAAAACTGTTATAATAAACAACATAATTGAAGCTCTTAAAAAAGTTAAAAATACTAAAAAAATTATCATAAGAGTAAATGTAGATGATCTTGAAGTTGCAAATCAAAATATGGAAAAATTTATAAATTTAGTTGAAGGCTTAAAAGAAATCCAATTTGTAGAAGATTCAACTGTTGATAAAGGTGGATGTATTATAGAAACAGATTTTGGTGAAATTGATGCTAGAATTTCTTTACAATTAAAAGAAATAGAAGATAAGATTCTTGAACTCGTTCCTGTAAAAAGAAAACTTATGGGTGAGGGAAAAGAATAATGTCAGTATATGATAAATATGAACAAGCAATAATGGAAATCGATCCTATAAAATATAAAGGAACAATTAAAGAAGTTATTGGTTTCTTAATAAAAAGTGTCGGACCATACTCTAAAATTGGTGAACTCTGTAAGATATTAATTGATAATAGTCTTGATAATTTTGTCAAAGCAGAAGTTGTTGGTTTTAAGGAAAATGAAGTTTTACTTATGCCACTTTCAGAAATGGTTGGCATTGAACCTGGAATGAAAGTACTTGCAACAGGGAACCCACTTTCAATTCCTGTTTCTGATAAGCTTCTTGGTAGAATATTAAATGGTCTTGGAGAACCAATAGATAATAAGGGTGAAATATTTTCACCAATAAAATATCCTATTTTTAATCCAGCTCCTTCATCACTTGTAAGGAAAAGGATTGATACTCCTTTATTTACAGGTATTAAAGCTATAGATATTCCTTTAACAATTGGTAAAGGACAAAGAATTGGTATATTTGCAGGTTCTGGAGTTGGAAAATCAACATTACTTGGAATGATTGCTCATTATACTGAGGCTGATGTAAATGTTATAGCTCTTATAGGAGAAAGAGGAAGAGAGGTAAAAGAATTTATTGAAGATATTTTAAAAGAGGATGGGCTAAAAAGATCTGTCGTCGTTGTTGCAACCTCAGATGCTTCACCTTTAGAAAGAGTTAGAGCTATCTTTACTGCTCAAACAATAGCAGAATATTTCAGAGACAGAGGAAAAGATGTATTACTTATGGCTGATTCCATAACAAGATTTGCCTGGGCTCAAAGAGAAATAGGACTTTCTATTGGGGAACCACCATCTACAAGAGGCTATCCAACATCTGTATTTACTTTACTTCCTAAAATTTTTGAAAGAGCAGGAAATTCAGATAAGGGAAGCATAACTGGAATATACACTATTTTAGTTGAAGGAGATGATTTTAATGAACCTATTTCAGATACCGTTAGAGGTATACTTGATGGCCATATTGTCTTATCAAGAAGTCTAGCAGAAAAAAACCACTTCCCTTCAATAGATATACTTAAATCTATATCAAGATTATATCCTAAACTTGCTTCTTTAGAACAAAAAGAACTTGTTGCAAAACTAAGAAAAATACTTTCAATATATTACGACAAAGAAGATTTGATAACAATCGGAGCTTATGTAAAAGGTTCAAACCCAGAAATAGATTTTGCTATTGATAATATTGATAAAATTAACCTTTTTTTGTCCCAAAATGTTGAACAAGGATATTCATATGAAGAAAGTCTCCAACTTTTAAAAAATATTTTAAGTTAATTAAAAAATTTAATTTAAATTATAACCTAATGATAAACAACTTTTTAAAATCTAATTTACCATTTTTATAAAAAAAATTTGGTTGATAAAAATGAAAAAATTTCAATACAATTTTGAAAAAATATTAAAATTAAAAGAGTTTATAAGGAAAGAAAAAGAGGAAGAATTTGTAAAAATTTCCTCAAAAATTGATTCTTTAAAAGTCCAAATAAATAAAAATATTGAAACGATGTCTACACTTAAAAGAGATAATTCTAATCCATTAATATCATATTATACAACAAAATATTTTGACAGACTTGCTAAAGAAAATGAACTATATCAAAATGAAATTGAACTGCTTATGGATGAATTCAATAAAAAAAAAGATGAATATATTAAAGCAAAAATAGAAGAAGAAAAATATAAAAAGTTAAAAGAAAAAAGATTTGAAAAATATAAAATTGAATTTTTTAAAGAAGAACAGAAATTTCTTGATGAAATATCATACGATAAATTTTTAAGGAGCTAAAATGGCTAAATCTAGCACCAAATCAGGAACACTCCAGGTTGTTTTACTTCTTGTTCTTTTAATAATTGTAATAATAGCAACGATATATTGGTTTAATTATATTGGTTTACTAAATATCCAGAGAACTGTTTTTAAATTATATCAAAAATTTCCCTCATTAAAAGTTTCAAAAGAAATAACTGATCCATTTCTTATAGAAAAAGAGTTTCTTGAAAAATTTAAAATCTCACTTGAAAATAAAGCACTTGATTTAAAGAAACTGCAAACAGATTTAAATAAAAAAGAACTAGAATTAAATAATAAAGAAGTTGAAATAAAAAAGAAAGAAACAGCTTTAGCTCAAAAAGAGGAAAATATTAATACAATTTTAAAACAATACGATAACATTAAAAATAACTTAAAAAAGCAAGCAATAGATCTAACAAACATGCCTCCCCAAAAGGCAGTAGAAATTATGAATAACATGGATATATTGCTTGTATGTGATATTTTAAGAACAATAAATGAAATTGCTGAAGAGCAAGGGGAAGCATCAATTACACCTTATTTGTTATCTCTAATGCCCCCTCAAAGAGCAGCTCAAATTCAAGAATACTTAAATGCTGGAGTGACAACTTTACCAAAATCATATTAAAAATTAAGAAGATAAATTAATATTAAAAACTTATTAAAAAATTAAAAATAAGAAATATAAAAAAATTTATAAAAGAAAGAAAATAAAAATCTATATAAAAAAATATAATTAAAAATATAAATTATTAAAAGGAGTATATTTTGGATAAGATTCTCTCTATTAATGGAGTTTCAACTCCAATTAATAGGGAGGAAGATAAAAAAAGAAGTGATAATGGGGGAGTAAATTTTTATCACTTCTTAATGTCCGCAATTAACAAGGATTCAAATAATCACTTTAACAATGCTAACAATCTAAATAATAATAATTTTAATATTAAAGATAATAATGATTTTTCTAATTTAAACTCAAAAAACGACAGCTTTATTTTAAATCAAAATACAACATTAAACGATCAAAACTATACAGATTTTAATAATAAAAACTTAAATAATTATTCACTTAAAGTAGAAAACTTTAATGAAAATAATTCTTTTTCAATTGAAGAAAATATAAATTCCAATAAATATAAAAATGGAAGTGGTTCTAATAAGATAAATCAAAATTTTTCTCAAAACCTAAATGAAAATGACCAAATTAATAATTTAAATAAATTTAAAAATAATTTTAATGAATTAAACTATAATTTTGACAAAAAAGAAGAAATTATTTTAAATAATGAAAAATTTAATTATAATGATATAAACCCTAGAAATTCAAAGAAAATGTCCAAACCAAAGAATGTAAACTCATCTATAAATGCTAATAATTCTATAAATAATAATTTAATAGATATTTCAAAAAACTTTAAAATTAACAATTTAAGAATATTATCTATTGATAAAAATTTAAATTTTAATAATAACATAAAATTAAAAGAAATAAAAGAGAATAAAAAATTAATAAATGATACTCCTAATAAATTAACAAATAAACCAAATAATAACTTTTTAAATGACATAAAAAACGAAAATAATAAGGATAAATTAAATTTTTCAGAAAATACAAAAAATAATAATTTGAATAGTTTTTCAAATTTAAGTAAAAATGGGAAAGAACTAAATATATTTAATTCTCCATTAAATAAAAATCAAAATGATTTTTATCAAAACATAAATAGCGAAAAATTATCAAAAATTGAAGAAATTATGCTCAAAAACCTACTAACAAGAAAAGATCTTTCTAAAAAAATTGAGAAATTAAATAAAAATAAAGATATTATTGATAAAAATGCTAATTTAAAATTAAATAATTTAAATGATAAAATTGTTAATAATTTAAATAATCAAATTAATAATATAAATTTTAATAAAGATCAATTTTCAAAAACTTTTATAAAAGAATTAAAAACAATTATTCCTCTTAATGAAAATAATTATATAAATACATTAAATTCCGTTAAATGGAATTCAAATGGTAAAGATTATATTTTAAAAATAGATTTATTCCCTGAAAACCTAGGTAAAATAGAAATTATATTAAGTAAAACAGATAATTCAATAATTGGAAAAATAATCTCAGATTCAGATTTTATAAATGAAAAAATAAAAACAAATATTGAAAATATCTTAAACTCCCTAAACTCAAAAGGAATAAATATCTCAAATTTAAATATTTCAACATTTTCTTTTGAAAATAATAATTCAAAAGATTTTAAATTTGAAAACTCCTTTGAAAAAGGCAATAATTTTAATTTAAGTATTAAAAATAAAGAAAATAATATTGTAAATAATGACTTAATAAATTTATACTATTCCGATTTATACATTGGAAGGAAAATAAATAAGAGAATTTAATTTTTTATAAAATTTTAAAATAAAAAGAGGTAAAAAATGGATTTAAATAGCTTAACCTTAGATAAAGAAAGTATGGTAAAAACAATGCTTGAAGTTGAATCTTTTAATAAAAAAATTTTAAATGGAAGAGAATTTAAAAAAGAGCTTGGGAAAGATGATTTTTTAAAACTTTTAATTACACAATTAAGATATCAAGATCCAACAAAACCTCTTGAAGATAAAGAGTTTATTGCTCAAACAGCTCAATTTTCTTCTTTAGAAGCATTAAACAACATCAGTTCAAATATATCTATGCTTCAAAAAGGTTTCCTTGTTACTCAAACTTTATCTTTACTTGGAGCAGATGTAACTCTTCAAATTGGTTCAGAACTTGTAGATGGAACTGTTTCAAAGATTGTTTTTATAAATGGACTCCCTCAAATAGAAGTAAATGGAGAACTTTATTCTACAGCAAATATTATAAAAGTTGGAATTAATCCAAATCTATTTAATTTTGAAAATAATGAAAAAATAAAAAATGATAAAAATGATGAATCACTAAAAGTTAATCAAAAATCAACAGAGGCTATAAATATTAACAATTCTAAAGAAGAAAATATTGATAATATTTATTCTCAACAAACTAATAATGAAAATATATCCTTACCAAATGAAAATAATGCAGGTAATGATAATGAACCTAATAACTCAAATAAATAAAATAAATTAGAAAATAATATAATAATAAATAAAAATTATTAAATAAAATTCTTAAAAGGAGAAAAAAATGCTAAGATGTTTATTTGCAGGAGTATCAGGCTTAAAAAATCATCAAGTAAGAATGGATGTTATTGGTAACAATATTTCAAACATTAATACCCACGGATTTAAGAAAAATAGAGTTACATTTCAGGATCTTTTATATCAAAATTTAGCTGGTGCTGCTGCTCCTTCTGATGAACTCGGTGGTATTAACCCACAACAGGTTGGTTTAGGTATGAAAATTGCTTCAATTGATACTATTTTTACGCAAGGAGCTCTTGAAACTACAGGAAGAAATTTGGACCTAGCAATAATGGGAGAAGGATTTTTTATACTGAAAAATGGGGATAAAACTTTATTTTCAAGAAATGGTGCCTTTGGTATAGATAAAAATGGTACACTTGTTTATCCTGCAAATGGTTTTAGAGTGCAAGGCTGGAGTTCAAAGTTTGAAGGTGGAAAATGGTTTATAAACAATTCAGATCCTATTGGAGATATCATTATTCCTGTAGGAAGCAAATCACCTGCAAAAGCCACTGAAACAGTTTGGTATAAATCAAATTTAAATTCAGAAACTCCATTTTTACCGGAAGGAAGAGAACCTACTCCTGAAGAAATAGCTAAAGCTGTTCATAAAACAACAATAGATATTTATGATTCCAAGGGAAATGTTCATCAATTAGAATTATCTTTTGAAAGAGTTCAAGGAACTGAAAATCAATGGAGAGTTTCAGCAAAACTTTTAGATCAGCCTGATATCCAAATAAATCTTGATGTACCTGGAAACAATATGAACAATTCAAATTCAATACTTATCCAATTTAATAATGAAGGTGCAATTGTTTCAGCATCAGATTTACCAGGAGTTGCTGGTGCTCCTTTTGATATTATTACAAATGGAATATTAAATGCAAATGTTTCATTTACTTTACCAGATGGTCAACAACAAACAATAAACTTGAATCTTGGTACAAGTGGTAAATATGATGGTATAACTCAATTTGCATCACCTACATCAACAAAAGCTATTGATCAAGACGGATATCCAATGGGTTATCTTGAAACATTTATAATCGATAATAAAGGTGTTATCACAGGTATTTACTCCAATGGTGAAAAAATTCCATTAGGACAAATTGCTTTAGCAACTTTTACAAATCCAGAAGGTTTAGAAAAGGCTGGGGATAATATGTTTGTTCAGACAAATAACTCCGGTATTGCACTAGTTGGAGCAGCAAATACTGCAGGGAAGGGATCATTACAAGCTGGTACTCTTGAAATGAGTAATGTTGATCTCTCAGAAGAATTTACATCAATGATAATTACTCAGAGAGGTTTTGAAGCTAACTCAAGAACTATAGTAACTGGTGATCAAATGATTCAAACTATTTTAGGGTTAAAAAGATAGTAGAATATTAAATTATAAATTAGAATAATAAAACATAAAAAATTAAATTATAATTAAAAAACAAAAGTTATAATAAAAATAAATTATAAATTTTATTTAAATAATTTATGATTTTATTTTATATTTACAAATTTTTAGAGGCTTTATGATAAAATTAACAAAATTAAACGGTGAGGAATTTTATGTAAATCCTCACCAAATTGAATTTATAGAAAAAGTACCTGAAACTATATTAAGAATGCTTTCTGGAAAAACAATATATGTTAGAGAAACAGTTGAAGAGGTTATTGATAAAATAATAGAATATAGAAAAAAAATAACCTATTTTAAGGATGTTTTTTAATTTATATAATACTTTATTTTTATTTGATATAGAAATTTTTTATAAAAATAAAACCTAATTTTTTTAAATACTTATAATTAGTTTTATAAAGATGGAGGATATATGGATCTTGCTACACTGATAGGTGTTATAGGTGGTTTTGGAATGGTTCTTTTTGGAATATTATCAGCAAGAGGAGACATGAGACTTTTTATAGACATCCCATCTGTTTTTATTACATTTGGGGGTGGATTGTTTGCTACTCTTGTAGGAACTCCATTAAAAGATTTTTTAAATATTATAAAACTTGTTAAACTAGTTCTTTTTGTCCAACCATTCGATCCAGCGGCAACAATAAGAATGCTTATTACATTTTCAGAAAAAGCAAGAAGAGAAGGAGTATTAGCATTAGAAGATGATATTCAAGAGCTTGATGATCAATTTTTAAAAAAAGCAATACAGTTAGTTGTTGATGGTACAGAACCAGAAAAAATAAAAAATATATTATATACAGAAATGGAATATATTAATCAAAGACATCAGGTTGGAATAAATATATTTTCAGAATTAGATTCATTATTTCCTGCTTTCGGAATGATTGGAACACTTATAGGACTTATAATAATGCTTGCAAATATGAACAATAAAGCAGCATTAACTCAAGGTCTTGCAACAGCTTTAATTACTACATTATATGGTTCAATTCTTGCAAATATAATTGCACATCCATTTTCTTCAAAATTGAAAGAAAGAAATGATAAAGAGATGCTTATAAAAGAACTTATGATAGAAGGTACTCTTTCTATTCAATCAGGGGAAAATCCAAGATTATTAAAAGACAAATTGATATCTTTCTTACCTAATGAATTAAGAGAACAATTACAGAAAGAACTTGGAGATTAGTTTATGCCCAAAAAAAAGGAAGAAGAAAAAGGAAAAGCACCATCCTGGTTAACTACCTTTGGAGATATGAATAATTTATTATTAACCTTCTTTGTTCTTATGTTTACAACAGCAGAAGTAGAAGGTGAAAAGATGAGACTTATACTTTCTCCTTTCACTGGTGGACTTGGACCATTAAAAGGAGGTATGACTCTTGAGGCTGGTCAATTTGCTGAAATGGGCAATAGCATAGAAAAATTACCATCTAAAGAAAAAGGACAAAAACTTTCAACAAGTATAGATAGAGCAATATCATACCTTTCACCAGAAATTATTTCTAAAAGAATTCAAGTTAGAATAGATGAAAGAGGTGTAGTTATAACAATTGGTTCAGATTTTTACTTTAAACCAGGATCAGCTGAATTAAATGACGATGCAAAGGAGGTTTTGCAAAACATTTTCAAAGTTCTTACAATGATTCCAAATCTAATAAGAGTTGAAGGACATACAGATAATTTGCAAATTCCTTTTGGTTCTGATCTTTTTCAAAAATTTAAGGATAATTGGGAACTCTCAGGAGAAAGAGCTTTATCTGTTTTAAGATATTTAACTGATCTGGGACTTGATCCTTCGAGAATTTCTTATGCTGGTTACGCTGAAACAAGACCAATCGAATCTAATGATACACCAGAAGGAAGAGCATATAATAGAAGAGTTGAAATAATTATACTAAGAGAATACAAATAAAATATTGTAATTTTAATATTCAATAGTTTTAAATTTTTTAATCTTAATAGAAGTTCTTAATTAATAATTTTTATTTATTAAAATTATTATAAATCACTTTAATTTATAATTCAATATTTATCCATTTTTTAATGCTTTATTTTTTCATTAATTTGACATTTTTATAATATTATTTAAATTTAAAATAGTTCGATAATATAATTGATATATAACTATTTTTTAATTACACTAATATTTTTTTATTTTATTTATACTTTTCTTAAAAAAAATAATTTTATATTTAATTTTAATAAAGGCATTTTTAATATTTTAACAATAGGGAGGTTATAATATGGCTGACAAATTAGATGATCTCAATAAAGATGAGGAAGCACTTGAAGAAGAAGATACTGAAGGTGAAGAAAGGAAAGAAGAGGAAAAAAAAGCCAAAAAAGGGATAAAATTAGTTGGTCCTGGTTTTATAAAAATTATTCTTATAATAATAGGTTTAATATTACTAATTGCTATTTCTGTCACAGTTTCATATTTTGTTACAAAAAGTATGGTTGAAAAACCTCAAATTGAAAGTACCTACGAATCTACAACAGCAAAACTAGAACCTTATTCTACATGGGAACCAGGTGAATTTTCAATAAATACAGCAGATATAGATGAAGTGCATTTTATTTCTGTTAAAATTGCTCTTGCTTTTGATAAAAATAATACAATCTTATCATCTGAACTTGATAGTAGAAAAGCACAAATAAGAGATATTATAAATATTATTTTAAGTTCAAAATATATGAGAGAACTTGTAACAACAGAAGGAAAAAATAATTTAAAACTTGAAATAAAAAACTCTATCAATAATATTTTAAAAAATGGTAGAATAAGTGATATTTATTTTGTTGATTTTGTTGTACAATAAATTATAATTTTATAAAAGATAAATAAAATTAAAATTTAAAGAAAAATATATTAATAGAATAGGAATTAATTTTTATGACAGAAGTTTTATCACAAGATGAAATTGACCAATTATTAAATGCTATTTCTACGGGTGATACAAGTATAGAAACTGTTTCAAAGACAACAGTACAGAAAAAAATTAGAATATATGATTTTAAAAGACCCTCAAGGTTTTCAAAAGAGCAACAAAGAGCTATAAATATGATATATGATTCTTTTTCTAGATTCTGTCAAACTACTCTTTCTGCACTTTTAAGAACCCCAATTCACTTTAGAGTGGCTTCTGTTGATGAACTTACCTATGAAGAATTCACAAGATCGATTCCAAATCCTACAACTATGGCAATTTTAAATATGGACCCATTAAAAGGTAATGCTATTTTTGAAATAGATCCATCAATCTCATTTGCAATTATTGATAGAATATTTGGAGGACAAGGGAAAAGTTTTGAAAATGCAAATAGAGAACTAACTGATATTGAAATTGCTGTTATTGAATCAATTATAGTAAAATTACTTTCAAATTTAAGGGAAGCTTGGGCTAATTTTGTTGATCTTAGACCAAGATTAAGTACCATTGAAACCAATCCATCTTTTGCAACAATTGTACCACCTACAGATATGACTATTCTTGTTACTCTTGAATCTAAAATTGGAGATATTGAAGGAATGAGTAATTTTTGTTTGCCTCACTTAACTTTAGAGCCTATATTAAACAAATTAACTCCTCAAATATGGTTTTCATCCATTTCAAAAACAACTACAGCTGAAAATTTTACTGCTTTAAAAAGTAACATTGAAAATGTACCTGTTGAAATGAGCGCTATACTTGGTACTAATAGACTAAAAATAAAGGATATTCTTGAGTTTGATATTAATGATGTCATTGTTTTAAATAAAGATACAAATAGCGATGTTGATATATTTGTAGGAGATAAATTAAAATTTAAAGGAAAACCTGGTATTCACCAGGGAAATTTATCTATCCAAATAACTAAAGTTTTAGAAAATAAAGAATTAGATGAAATTATTACGGAGGATGATAATGGGTGATCAAGCTTTATCACAAGATGAAATAGATGCTTTATTGCAAGGTTCTGATGAAACTTTTGAAGACTCTACTTCTTCTTTTACAAGTGATATAGAGTTATTTTCTGCTGATGACATTCAGAAATTAAGAACATTTTTTTTAGATTTTCTAGACGCTCAATCTACAGCCCTTTCCACACTTTTTCAAAAAGATGTTGTAATTAGTTCTCCTGGTATAGAGACAATTAACAAAGACTCATTCATGGATAGAATTCCAGTACCTTTTTTAGAAATTTCTATTCCTTTTATAGACCCCATAAGTGGTGAAAACATTTACATGTTTTTAGAAAATGATGCTATAAAAATTGGTTCAATAATGATGGGGCAAGATGTTGCAGAACTAACAGAAATGTTAATCTCAGCTGTTACAGAATCAACTTCACAATTACTTGGAACAACAGTTACAAATATAGCCAATAAATATAAAACTCAAATAAAAACAGGAGCTCCAAATCAAATTTTAGTCAGAAATTATCCTGATGCATTATTACCACCTGAAGATTCCTTTTTACTTATAACTTACAACATAAAAATAGATAACTATTCAACTAAATTTTACCAAATTATTTCCCTAAGTGTTGCAAAAGGACTTATAAATTTATCTTCACCTATTCCTGCATCAAAACCATCTTTTTCTCAAACAGCAGAAAAGTCGCAAACTTATCATCAAACTCAACAACCTACAGGAACTCAATTCCAGACAGCTCAATTCTCAAGATTAGAACCTGTTTTAACCCCAGAAGAAAAGAAAAATATTTCTCTTATTTTAGATGTTGAAATGGAAGTTACAGTTGAACTTGGAAGAACTAAAAAAACAATTAAAGAGATATTATCAATGGGTGAAGGGACAATTGTAGAACTTGATAGATTAGCAGGTGAAGCAGTTGATTTACTTGTAAATGGTAAAAAAATAGCTAAAGGCGAAGTAATAGTTATTGAAGAAAATTTCGGTCTTAGAATTACAGAGATTTTAAGTAAAAGTGAAAGACTTAATTCACTTAGTTAATAAGGGGTTAAAATTGAAAAATAACTTTAAATCTACTTCTATTAAATTAATAAAATTTAATAAGTTTTTTTTATATTTTATTTTAATTTTTTTATTAATTAATATTTTTTCTCATCAACTTTTATCTCAACAATCAGATAATGATATAAATAACAAAATTAAAGAATTAAACAAGAGTTTTGAAATCCAAAACAATACCACAGAGGAAAATATTAATATTGTTCAAGGACAAGCTTTATTTAGAACTATTATTGTTTTAATTATTATAATTATAATATTTTTAGTTTTACAATATTTTATAAAGAAAAAAAATTTAAATATAACCATAAAAAATGAAATTTCAGATATAATATATAGAGAACCACTAACAAACAAAGTAAATTTGGGAATCTTAAAAATATTTGATAGATATTTTTTAGCATTTATTTCAGAAAAAATTGAAATAATTTATGAAATAACATCAAAAGAAGAACTTGACCAAATTGAATTAATTAAATCTAAAAAATCAAACTTAAATCAAAGTTTTATTGAACTTTTAAGAGAAAAGGTAAAAAATACACATGTTGATTACAAAGATAGTTTAACTAAATTGAAAGAGAAGTTAAATTCCTTGAAACGAGGAAAAGATGAGTAACCTCCAATTAAATATTGTTAAACATAAAGCTAATTCTTATATAATGATAGAAGGAGATCAAAATTCAAGCTTATTCTATATAATTCAGGATGGAATAGTTAAAGTAAATGATACTGTTTCTAAACTTCTTGGATACGGGGAACAAACTTTACAAAAAGGGGATTTTTTTGGTGTAGTTTCCTCAATGAGTAAATTTCCAAGAATAGAAACTGCTTATGCACAAACAGATACTGTTCTAATAGCTATAAAAAATGACCAATTTCCAACACTACTTCAAAAATCACCAAATATAGCATTAAAAATTATAAAAAAATTTTCCACAGATTTAAGACATTATGATGAATACATTGCAAAATCAAATATAAAATCAAATCCAACACTTTTAGTAAATGAAGAAGATACTCTATTTAATAATGGGAATTATTATTTAAACAAAAATAACTATAATTTTGCATATAGAATATTCAATAATTATTTAATTAGTTACCCAAATGGAAAATATACAAATCAAGCAAAAGAAAAATTAAATTTAATAAAACCTTATATTGATAATTCTAAAACAACATTAAATCTTCAAGGATTAAATGCAATTGTTCCTGAAAATTTTCTTATATTTTCGGAAGGTGAAATTGGTGATAAACTTTATATCATACAAAAAGGTAAAATTAATATTACAAAAATAATTAATAATAATGAAATTCTAATTGCTGTTTTAAAAGATGGTGACATTTTTGGAGAGATGGCTCTCCTTGAAGATAAACCAAGAACTGCAAATGCTATTACATCAGAAAAAACAAATCTTCTTGTTGTTGATAGAAAAAATTTTAATTTTATGGTAATAAATCAACCTGCAATGGCTACAAAACTTATCGAACTTTTATCAGAAAGAATATGGGTTGCATATAGACAAATCCAAAATACTTTTATATCTGACCCTATGGGGAAATTATGGGATATGTTACTAATACAACTTCAAAAAAATAGAGTACAAATTATACCAAAAGGTCAATTTCAATGCCCTTTTGGAGTTAAAGATCTAATAAAAATGATTGGGTTACCAGAAGCTAACATAAGTAAATATTATGCTGAACTTATGAATACAAAAAAAATTGAAGAAGTTGGTGGTAATCTTGTTATAAAAGATGTTTCAATTGTTGAAAAACAAGCAGAGTATTATAAAAAGATACTAGAAATACAAAGCAAAATAAGAAAAACATAAGGAGTTAATTTTGGTTAACTTTGATTCTAGAATTTTACAGAAAAATTTAACTTTCCCAAAAGGTAGTATTATAATTAATAGTAAAGAAAAAATTAACAAATTGAATTATATTTCAAAAGGAACTATTTCATTTTTTTTTGAAAATATTTCAAATCAAGATAAATTTGTATTTCAAACTCAAGCTAAAAATGTTTTACTTCCATCTATCTTATTAACAAATGAAGATAATTTCTTAAAAATAATTGCTTCTGATTATGTGGAAATAGATTCATATCCTTTTCAAATAAACCCAATTACTTTTTTTAAACAAAATTCAAGTTTTACTAAAGTTTTAACATACTCGATATTGACTGACTTTAATAGTGTAATTAGACAAATAAAATCTTTCATGCAAATATATTTTCTTGTTGAAAGAATTTTTGATAATTTCCTAATTTTTTTAGGAAACATTGGTTCCTCAATACTTTATTATAATCTTTCTAATTACGATCCAAATATTTTGTCAAAAATTGATAATTATAAAAACTTATTTGTAAAAAATGGAGGTTTTTTCCCTCAAGATTTTAAGATAAATTTCTTTGATCAAGATCTTTCAAAATTTCTCAATAAAAAATATGTCTTTAACATTGAACATTTAAATTGTGATCCTGAAGGAATTTCTTTGATGATTTCATACTCAAAAATATCTAAAGAAATTATTGACTCATTAACAACAAATAACCCAGATTTCGTATATTATCTTTTTAAATCTTTTTCAAACGATTTAAATTCAATATTAAAATACATAAAAGAATATTATATAGACCTTGATAATAAATTAAATATCCTTTTTTCAGTTGAAAACAACCTAACAAATATAATTTGTAATTATTTTGAAAACTATAAAAACAATAAAGATTTAAAAAATGAATTTAAAAAATTTATATTTGATAATTTTTCTAAAATTTCATCATTATACAAAAATTATTTTAATATAATATCTTTACCATTCAATTTAAACCATAAAACTAATTCTATCATTTTATCTTTTAAAGAAAATAAAGATAAAGAAGAATCTTCCTCAAAAGATAATCTAATTAAAAAAGAATCAGAAAAAACCATTTCAAAAGAAGATAAATTAATAAACGAAATAGAATCAATTACTGGAATAAGTTCAAAAGAAGAACCAAAAAAAATTGATATAGATTCTATTATAGAAAAGCAAATAGAAGGTTCAAAAGTTTCTACTTCTAATTTTTTAAATATTATAGCAAATTATGCTGATTATAACAAAAATGAAACTGCTAATCTAGCAAAAGCTTTAAATAAACTATTAAGCTTTTCTGATAAATTTTCTGATAATTCTGAACTTCGTAAAATTAGAAAATTAGTTCAAAAAGCAACTTGGGAAATATATTTTCATACATTATTAAAAATTTTTAAAAATAATTCCACTCCACCTAAACAAGTTGAGCTTTTTTTAAATTATTGCATTTTAGATGAAAGATTTATTAAACCTGAACATTTTGATTTTTTAAGCAATTTTTCTGATAAAACATGTTCAAAATACCCTGTTTTTTTCGGTAAAGAGTGGCTGAAGTTTATTTATAATGGAGATAAAGTTCCTTCTGTAAATGACCTTGGTCAAACTTTTGAAGAACTTCTTAAAGAAGAAGAAAAAAGAATTTTAAAAGTAAAGGATAACACACCTATAGAAATAAAAAGATTAAAGTATGAAATAGAAAATATATTTGAAAAAGGTTATAGAATTTTAACAGACTCTCCTTTAACATCTATACCAATTTTTTTATCAGAAAGATTACCACAGGATTTAAATTCAACAATTATAACAAGAAAATTTATAGAAGAAGAAGTTCAAAAAATTGTAGATATAGATTATTCAATCTTCTATAAAGAATCACTATTTAGAAGAGGAGACAAACAGGAAATATTCTATCAAGAAATTAAACCAGAATTTATAGTTTTACCAACATTTGGTTCAAAAGTTATAATATGGCAAGATTCATCAGGAAATAAGTATGGACCTGCAAGATTTTTAATTCCATTATTTTTCATGGGTGATTTTCATAAATCATTATTAAGAGCTTTTGGTCAATATAGATGGGAAATCAATAAAACTTTCAAAGGTCCTTTATGGGCTGATCCTGTTGATGGAGGTATTACAGGCAAATATCTTGATTATATTAATTTCTATCAGAAGAGCCAGAGACTTGTTCAAGAAGTTAAAGAAAAAGTAAAAGAAAAGTTTACCCAATTTAGAAATGATAGAGATAAATTTGCATCAGATTATATGGATTGGATTGATAGTGAATCAAAAGGTATACTTAAAGTTAATACTCTTGTAAGAGAAATATTTATATTTGAAATACCTTTTAAAAAAGATACTATGCTAAAATTACAAAGAATTCCTGTTTATGAAAAACTTGTAACTCAATTTATCAACAGAAGAAGACAATTAATACTTAAAGAACAGAGTAAATTTAAAAAATTTGCAGATGAAAATGGTAACTTGCCAAGTGAAATTGAAAAATATTTTAATTTTCTTAAATCTTAAATTTTATTTAATAAATTTTTAAAAATTTTGTGCTATAATAATTATTATAAAATAATTTAATATATTACTTTTTACTTATTTATTTTTAATTTTTTATTTCTTTTTAATAATATGTGCTATTATTAATATAGATTAATTATAAATTTGAACTTTAATTTATTTTTAATCTTTTTAATTTAAATTTTTTGTAAATATTATCCTTTTATTAAATTTATTTTATTTCGATAATATAATGAGGATTTTTGTCATGGAGGACAAAAATGGCAAAAGTAACAATAAACAATTTATCTAATTCTGGTATAGATGTTGAACAAATAATATCTAAACTTATTGAAGTAAAAACTATTCCTATTAATGATTTAAAAGAAACAAATAATATAATTTCAAAAAAAATAAAATTGATGCAAGACTTTTTATCCCAACTCAAGCAATTTCAGGATTTAACAAAATCTCTATATGATTATAGATCTCCTTTTGAAGAAAAAAAAGGTATAAGCTCAAACGAAGCAATATTAAAAGCTATTGCCTCAAGAAATGCTGATATTGGACAAAAAAATATAAAAGTTATTCAAATAGCAAAAAGTGAAAGATTATCTTCTGATTTGCTTTCAAGTACTCAAAAAATAGATAAAATCTCTTTTACAATAACAAGCGGAGATATTACAAAAAAAGTTATTTTTAATGGGGGTTCAATAACTGATTTTGTAAATGAAATCAAAAAACAGGCCAGAGAAATTGTTAATATATCTATTATAAACAAAGATAAAGATAACATCTATATAACAATTGAGTCAAAAAATGAAGGTATAAAAAATAAACTTGTATTTTCTGAAGAAGCTTATCAATTATTAGAAAAATTAGGTTTTTATACAAAAGCAACAAAATCTGAAGATATTTTTGGTCTAAATGACTTTAGTTTAGTAAAAGATCCATTATCAATTGTTTCAAATAACTCATTAATTTTATCTAAATCATCAAATGTTGCAATTGATTTTAATAATAAATTAAAAAATTATGATAATATAATAATATCTTTTGATATAAAAAAAGAAGAAACAAAACCACAACAAGGTGCTTCTGTTTATGCTGAAGAAGCAATAGTTGAAGGTATAAGTGTAAATGAAATATCTGTAGAATCAGATCCTCTCTTTAAGGATAAACCTGCAGAACCTAAAATAACAGGCCCACTACAAATCAAAATAATTGGTAGCTCTGGTGAAAAAATAATTACAATTGATAACCCTCAAAAAGGATTTAAAATTGATAAATCTAATTTAAATATTGGAGATATTACAAAAATAGAAATATTAAACACATCAAGTGATAAATATAATATTGAAAATTTTAAAGTTGAAGGATTAAAAACAAAAGAAGGATATGTTGGAAAAAATATTTTGCAGGATGCTCAAAATTCTATTATTGAAGTTGATGGTATTAGACTTGAAAAATCAACAAATAAAATTGATGATGTAATAAAAGGTGTAACCCTTGAACTAAAAAAAGCATCCGAAGAAGAGGTTCAAATAAATATTGAAAATAATTACGATTTTATAAAAGAAAAAATAATTGAATGGGTTGGAAAATACAATAATATCATCCAATTTATTAAAGATGAAATGAATACTGATAAAGGAGAAGATGGGAAACCCAAAGGAAATTTTACTGGTGATATTACACTTATGATGTTACATAACAGTTTACAAAGAACAATGGCAAGTTTCTATCCTACTGAAGGTAAAATAAATCTCTTATCACAACTTGGAATTTCAACAGGCAAACCAGGATCTAATCCTCAAGAAAAAGGTGGTTTTTTAGAAATTGATGAAGAAAGGCTTGACAAAGCTTTAAAAGAAAATATTAATGATGTGAAAAAATTTTTTGGATATGATTCAGATAATGATCTATTGCCAGATTCTGGTTTAGGTGTAAAGATTTTTAACATTATGAATGGTATGACAGATTTTGGAAATGGTGCAATAAGACAGCGAATAAATTACTTTACAAAAACATATGAAGGAAATCAAAAAAGAATAGAAACTCTATCATCAAAACTTGAAGATTATAGGGATATGTTAATATATAAATTTTCAACAATGGAACAAATGATAAGTAGCTTGAAAAGTCAAGGGCAATATTTGTCAAATTATTTTAATGCAGTTCAAAACAATTCAAAACAATAATTTATTTTATATTTATTTTTTATTCTTTGACTATTTTTGTTTCAAAAGCCTTTTTTACCAATTCAGTGGATACATCTGATATTTTTTTAGCTAATTTTTCAAAACTTTCAGATATTACAACTGTATACTCTGTATTTTTTGAGATTTCATCAAGTAGATTTATTATATCACCTGTTGATTTTGATTCTTCCTCAGTAGCTTCTGTTATACTTGAAAATTTTTTAGAAACCTCAACTATCTTATTTATTATATCATTAAAAATTTTATAAGTCTTTTTATTTTTTTCCTGAGTATCTATTATATTTTTATTTGCTTCATTTATAACAGTTTCAATCTCTTTAACTACACTATTTGACTTATCTGCCAATTTTTGTATTTCTTTAGCAACAACAGAAAAACTTTTTCCCATCTCTCCAGCCCTTGCTGCTTCAATTGCAGCATTTAAAGATATCAAGGAGGTTTGTTCTGTTATTTCAAAAATTTGAGAAATTGCATCTTTTATACTACCAATTGATGCTACAAGATGCTCAAAAGCCTCAGTACTCTCTTTCATGTATTGAAGACCAACTTCTGAAAGTCTAACATTATCATTCATTGCTTCTGAAGTAATCTTTGTACTTTCAGCTATAGATCCTGTTGAAACATTCCATTCCTCAATAGTTGCAGAAATCTCCTCAACTGAAGCTGCAACATCTTTTGAATTTTTAGAAAGGTTAATCACATATTCTGATATATCATTTTTTATATTGTTTAAGATCTCTATATTATTTTTTATAGAATTAACCATTTCTGAATTTTGAATATTTTGTATTTCAAGTTCTTCTTCTTTAATAACAATATTATTTAATAATTCCCTTGCTATTTTATTAACAAAAAACAAAATAAATCCAAAAGCAACTATAGCAAAATAAGTCATTGCAAAATTATTCAGTAAATTCCATGATGGTATAAGTTTTGGATTAACAATCATTTGAACAATACTAACTATTATCCCAAGAATAGTTGTTAAAATAACAACTTTGGGATCAAAATAACCTGCAGAAAAAGCAATTAAAACATAAACAAGAGTAAATGATCTATCATTTGATAATCTTGAAAAGTATGAAAATAAAACAATATCTACGGCAAGAGATAAAATAACTATTACTTTAACTATAAAAGCATTTCTTTTTTTAAATAAAATAATTGTTGCTGGTAATAAACCTAAAATTCCTGTAAAAAAAAATAAAAATGGGGCTTCTATAGGAGCAGTTTTTTTCAAAAATGTATCAACTAAAAAAACCAATGAACCACTAATTAAAACCACATAAGCTATAAATAATACAATTTTATTTACTTTAAATTCATAATCTTCAAGAATTTTACTTTTATTCATAGTTTTTATTCCTTTATTAAAATAACCATAATTTTATTGTTAAAATTTTATTAATAAATAAAAAACTTTAATAAATATTTTATTTTATTTTATTTTAATATATAAATTAATTAAATCAAGATAGTATAAACTTCTATAATTTTTTATCGTCAATTTATCCTTATTTTTTCAAAATTTCATTATAAAAAAGATATTTATAATTTTCTATAAATTTTGTCTCACTAAAATTGCAAAAAGCATAATCTTTTATCTTTTTTTTATCATAATTATTTTTCCCCTCTACACTATTTATTAGTTCTTTGGAAAATCTTTCTATATTTCTATTTTCTATTATTACCCCAGAAAAATTGTTTAATATCTCTTTAGATGTTCCACAATCTGTCGTAATAACAGGCAATCCCTTTGCTAAAGCTTCAGCAATAACAATTCCAAATGTTTCATATTCACTTCCATAAATAAAACAATTTGAAATTTCAAGAATATACTCAACTTCTTCTCTTGAGAGTTTTCCTAAAAGTTTAATATTATTTTCAAGCTTATAATTTTTTATCTTATTTTCAATAGCTAATCTATATGGCCCCTCCCCTCCAATTAATAATAAAACTTTATTAATAATCTCACTATTATTAAAAGCTTTATAAAAAACATCTATTAACAAATCATAACCTTTTGCTCTTTTTAAATTCGATATTGAACAAAAAATAAATTTATTTTTATCAATATTAAATTTTTCATAAAATTTTTTTTCAATAATTTTATATAATTCTTGTGATTTTTCCTGTAATGATACAAAAAAATTATCAGGGACAAGATTTGGAATAACTGAAAATTTATTTAAATAATAATTATCTTTATCACTTAAATTAGAACAATGATTATAACCATTGTTTTTTAATATATTTTTTATAAAACCTTCTTTTAAGAAATTTGAAACAAAAACAATTTTTGAACTTATCTCACTTGTTTCTATAATTTTTCTGATAATTTTTGTATTCTCTTTTTTTAATATAAATCTTGAATGATGTTCTGTAATTATTAAAGGAATATTATATTTTTTTGAAATTATTGCACAATTAACTCCTGCCCATAAAAATGACTGAGCGTGTATTATATCTATTTTTCCAAATTTTTTTAATATCTTTTTAATATAAAAATCTAAGAAATTATAAAAGAAAAATGTCTTTTTATAATGTATTTTAATAAAAGGGAAAAAATGGATATTTTTTTCATTTTCAAATTTTTTCTTATTAAATTCAAGTTCCTGTGGATAGATAATAAATAGATTATCACATAATTTTGATAAAGCTTTTGCCTGTTCTAAGAAATATAACCCATTATATGGTTTCCTTCTACTTGGAAACCATGATGGTACATAAAGAATATTCATAAAACCCTGCTTATTTTTATAACAATTTATCAAATATTATTTTATTTTAAATTTTAATTTAATTTGTTATTTTATATCTTTTTATTTTTTTATTTATAACTTCTTAATTTTTTTTATTTTATTTATCTTTAATTTTTTATTTTCTAAATTTTTGTTATATTTCTTTAATCTTTATTTTTTTTTTTATTAGTATAAAATATTAAAAAAAGGAGTAAACATGAAAAAAGAAGTAATTTTATCAAAAAATGCTCCTCTACCAATTGGGCCTTATTCTCAAGCAATAAGTATAAGTAATTTTATATTCATTTCTGGACAGCTACCTATCAAACCATTAACAAATGAATTAATAATAAATGATATTAAAAAAGCAACAGAACAAATTATTATAAACATTTCAAGTATTTTAAAAGAAGCTGGTTTGACACTTGAAAATATTGTTAAAACAACAATTTTTATTAAAGATATTTCTAAATTTTCAGAAGTAAATGAAATCTATTCGAAATATTTTAATAATAATCCACCTGCAAGAAGTACAATAGAAGTTTCAAACCTTCCAAAAAATTCTGAAATCGAAATTGAAGCAATAGCATACAAAAATTAACAAAAAATAATTTTAAAAAATAGGATGTTTTATGAAATTAAAAGAACTTCAAGAAAAATTAAATCTTCAATTACTAAATAATGAAGTTGATATAACTTCAAAAGAAGTTTCATGGGCTTATTGTTCTGATTTGCTTTCTGATGTTATTGCTAATATTGAAGCAAACTATCTTTGGATAACTATCCAAAAACATCCAAATATTATTGCTGTTGCTACATTAAAAGATATTTCTGGAATTATACTTACAAATAATACTGATGCTGACCCTGAAACTTTATCCAAGGCTAATGAAAATGATATACCTGTTTTCAAAACACCAAAAAGTAGCTTTGAAATCTGTGGTGAAATATATAAATTATTGACTTAAATATAAAAATTTCCCTATTTTATGCTTATACAATTTGAAAATAGATTTAAAAAATTTATCATTATTATAATTATTCTTTTTTTAATTACAATATTTAGAAATATATATATACTTATAAAGTATGATTATTTAAAAAATGAAAGTATTAATTTTACAGATAGTATCAAAAGAGGTTCAATTTATGATAGAAATGGTAATTTAATTGCAGGTATATATAAATACAAATCTGTATTTATTGATCCTTTTAATATAAATCAAAATGAATTAGATAGGCTTCTTTCTATTTTAGAAGAAACACTTTCAATAAACAAAAATGAATTAAAAAATGAAATTTTAACCAAAAAAAAATCAAGATTTTTATGGGTTAAAAGATTTATTAGTGAAGATGAATATAACAAATTGAAAGATAAAAAGACAAAAAATATATTTTTTAAAGATGAATATAAAAGATACTACATAAATGGAAAGATCTATTCAAATTTTTTAGGTTTTTGTAATAATTACCTTAAAGGAATTGAAGGTCTTGAATATCAATTTGATAAAATTTTATACAATTCAGAAAACAATATTTATCTTACAATTGATTCCAATATTCAATTAATAGTTTATAACATATTAAATGAACACTTTTTAAAAGAAACCCCTCTTTGGTGTTCTGCTATTATTCAGGATGCAACAAATGGAGATATATTAAGTTTTGTTAAATTTCCTTCATATGACCCTGAATTATATTATCTTTATGAACAATCTACTATAAAAAACAACCCTTTATCTGATAGCTTTGAACCTGGATCAGCTTTTAAAGTTTTTACCTTTTCTTGCCTAAAAGAACTAAACAAATTAGATTTAAATTTTCATGACTATTGTAACGGATATTACGAATTAACAAAAAATATAAAAATCCAAGATTTAAAACCACATGGTTATATCGATATAATAAAAACTTTTAAATATTCATGCAATTATGGAACAATTAAACTTGCTGAAAACTTATCAAAAACTGAATTTTTTCAATTTTTGCAATCTTTAAATTTTGGAGCATTAACAGGAATTGAATTACCTGGAGAAAGTAAAGGAATATTGAAAACACCTAAAGAATGGACAAAAATGTCAAAAGCAATAATTAATATAGGACAAGAAATAACTGTAAATGCAATACAAATGATTTCTGCTTTTTCATCAATAATAAATGGGGGAAATTATTACCAACCCAAAATTATAAATAAAATTGATTATGAAGGTGGTGGTAAAAAAAATAATACCCCTATAGTATTACATAATCCTATTTCTAAAGAAACTTCAAATTTTATTTTAAACCTATTAAAAGAGGGGATTTCAGATGATTCAACTGGAAAAGAAGCTAATCCAAAAATCGAAACTGTTTTAGTTGGAGGAAAGACTGGAACAGCACAAATTCCAAATCCTAAAGGTGGTTATTATAAAGATAAAAATTTAGCATCATTTATTGGTTATTTTATTTATAAAAATAAAATTTATTCTATATATATAGTTTTTTATGATCCTAAAACAAATGTTTATGGAGGACAAGTTGCAGCACCTATTTTCAAGGAAATAGTATTAAAACTAAAAAACTACTTTGACATTAATTCAAATATTTTAATCTTAAAAGATTTTAAAATAGATGACAAAACTATCTCAGAATTAATAAATAATAATTATATAAAATTGAATAATATTTATAAAAATTCCAATGGGAAGCTCCCTTCTTTTATTGGATTAAACTTAAAAGAAGCAATCTATCTTGCAAACTTATTAAAAATTAAGTTAAAGATATATGGTTCAGGTTATGTCTATTTTCAAGATATTGAACCTGGAAAAAACTTATCAGAAATTAAAGTTTTAACATTAAAATTAAAAGAAGAATAAATAAGATAACTATAAAATTACAAAAATATTTATAAATAATTTTATAAATAAAAAAGGTAAAAAATGTTTAATGTAATTTTAAAAATATTAAATTTAAATATAAAAAGAGAAATAGAAAATAATAAAAATTTTGATAAAAATTTTGAATATTTTTATTCAAAACTTGTAGGAATAGATAATTCTCAAAATGATTTTAATATCCAAATGAATAAAATTAATTTTTTGAAAATATTTAATTCTGAAGCTTATACAAATATTATTTTTACAAAAAATACTGAATTTATATTTAATTTTATCATTTTTGCTATAAATAAAAAGATAATAAGTGATAAAAAAATTATATTTCTTTTTTTTAAAAATATTGAAAATTTTAATTTAATTAAAGAAGAGTTTTCACCTTATATAGAAAAAATAAAAGATTTTAATAAAAATCTATCTTTTAATTATGAAATTATAAATATTGAAAATGATGATAATTTAAAAAATATCAATATTTATGAATCTTATGATACAAATAATTTTTCTAATTTTATAATAATTTTTTCAAAAAATTTTGAAGGATTAAAACTTTTTATTGAATCAATAAAATTTCCTTCAATTGATATATTTTATTCAAACGAAATGATTAAAAATATAAATCTTTTTAAACCATTATATGATGAAATTTATAATATTATAAATAAAAATAAAATAAATTTAGAAACTGCAAAAAAGTTCGGAGCAAAATGGATCTTAAATATATTAAAAAATAGAGAATATTATTTAAAATATAATAATATTTCAATTATAAAGAATTGTTCTAACAATATTCCTTCAATTATTATAGGAGCTGGAAACTCACTTTTTAAAAATATTGATAATATAAAAAAACTCAAAGATTATTTTATTATTATTTCTGTTGATACTTCTTTTAGAGTACTTTTTAAAAATGGAATTATTCCAGATTTTATTATATCTTATGATGCCCAAAGTATCAATAATTCTTATATTTTATCCATTCAGGATAAAATTGATAAAGAAAATTTACCTGTACTTATTGTCCCTCCTACAATAAACAATATACTTATTAAAAAATATAATGGTCCAATCATTTTTTCATCTCTATTTTTTTTTCCAATCAAAATTTTTAATGAATTTAAAAATGAGAAGATCTATGAACTTTCATCAGGCGGAACCGTAACTTCTGCTGCATATGATCTTGCTAATTTTATTGGTTCAGAGTATAAATTCATTGCAGGGCTTGATCTTTGTTATTCTGATAATCTTTTACATTCAAAAGGTTCTCTTTATGAGGATATATTTTATTTAAAACAAAATTATACAAATACCTCTTTATCATTTATCTCAAAAATAATGCTTAAAAGTTTTCCCTTTTTTTCTCTTAATTTAAATAATAAAAAAGTTAGAACAGATGTTAAATTCGAAATGTTTACATTTTGGTTTTCAAATTATATTGATGATAAGACATACTTTATAACATCAGATACACTTTTAAATGAAAAATTTAAATATATAGAAACAAATAAAATTTTTAAAAATGAAATCAATAATTTATTTTTTGATGATAAATTAAAAGAAAAAAAAACAATTTTTATAAAAAACTTAAGTAATTTAAAAAAACAATTTTTTTTATTAAAATATGAAAATATAAAAAAATTAAAAAATATAGACCTTATTAATTATGAAAATTATATAAATAATTTAAAAAAAGATTTAAATGAATTAAAAACAATTCTTGAAAATATTGTTATTATAAATAATAAAATAATTCAATATAGAAGTGAGAATTTAAAAATTGATTCACTTCTTATACAACTTGATTTTCTTGAAAATAAGCTAAAAGATTATAGTGAAGGATTTAATTTATTAAATTTAGCTTTACAAAAAGAAATACTTGAAATTGAATTTTTTAAATTTTCAGATGAAGAGAATTATATTTACAAATCTTTAAATTTTTTTAATAAATTACTAAAAGTTACTAATAAAATACTTTACATTTTATCAAATTAATTTAAATAGTTTTCAAATTAGAAAATAAATAATAAATATATAGGAGTAAAAATAATGGATTACCTTGAGATACTTGATAAAGATAAAAATCAAAGAGTTGTAAGAAAACTTTTAATTGCAAATGAACTTATTAAAAAACATACAACCCCGTTTTTAATAATTCAACAAAAAGAGATTTTAAAATCAATCAATCTATTTAGGAATTATTTGCCAAAAGTTAAACCATTTTTTGCTGTAAAATCAAATGCAGATAAATATATAATAGAACTTTTAAAAAAGTATAATTTTAATTTTGATGTAGCATCAGCAGGAGAAATTGAATTACTTGACAAGCTAAAAATTCCAGGGAATAGAATGATACTTGCAAACCCAATAAAAAATAAAAAAAGCATTGATAGTGCTTGTAGACACAGAGTTTGGGCTTTTACATTTGATAATATTCATGAACTTGTTAAATTAAAAAACTATCTTTTTGAAATTAACTCTAAATTTATTCCTGATGCAATTGTTAGAATTTTTACAAAATCAGAAGGTGTGCAAACAGATCTTTCTCAAAAATTTGGTGCCCCTATAGATGATTCTATAGAACTTATATATTTTGCAAAAGAATTAGGTTTTAATCCTATTGGTGTCGCATTCCATGTGGGGACTCAAAGTTTCTCTTCAAGAAATTATGAGAAGTGCATTCAAGATGCTCTTTATGTTATAGAAAATGTTTATAATAGATACAATATTGAATTAAATGTTATTGATATAGGTGGTGGTTTTCCTATTGATACAATTGGAGGCACAGGAACAGATAACCTTGAACCATTCTTCAATGAACTTTATGAACTTTACAATAAATATGATCTTTCAAGATTCAAGGTTATTGCAGAACCTGGAAGAATTATTTCAGGACCTTGTGGGACTCTTATTACCAAAGTTATTGGTAAATCCAAAAGATTTGGAAGAAATTTTCTTTTCCTTGATGATGGTGTTTATGGGTGCTATTCTGGCGTAATTTATGATCATGCAAAGTTTAACTTTATACCACTTGATAAAAAATTTATAGATATATCATATAAAAATAGACTTGTTCCATATACACTTGCAGGCCCAACTTGCGATTCCATCGATATTATTGACGAAAATGTAATGCTTCCTGAAAATATTGAAATTGGAGATTATATAATGTCAACTGATATTGGAGCATATAGTATTATGTCAGCTACTACTTTTAATGGTTTTAAACCTGCAAAAGTTCTATATCTAAACAATAATGACAAACTTGAAAATGAACATATAGGAATTGATTTTGATATTTATTCTTTAAATATAAATTCTGAAAATTATAATGAAAATTAAGATAAAAAGGTGAGATTTTTCTCACCTTTTTTAAATTTTTTCAAATACTTTATTTTTTCAAATAGATTTTAAAAAAACTCAGTAAATTATTAAAATGATTTATCAAATTAAAAAATTTAATTTAATCTTTTTCAAACTTTTTTAACTCTTCAATAAGATTTATATTCAATAGTTTTGCTCTCTTTACTATAAAAGGCAAATAAATATTAAAAAATTCCTCTTTCTTTATCTGCAAAACTTTTTCATAAGCTCCTTCCTTTACGAAAAAACCTATTCCTCTTTTATTTTCTAAGATTTCAAGTTCTTGAAGTTTGTTTATACTTTTCATTATAGTATTTGGATTTACCTCCATCTTAACGGCAATCTCTCTTATAGATGGAATTTTTTCATTCTCTTTCCACTCTTTATTTAAAATATTTTCCAAAATAATTTCATATATTTTCCCATATATGGGAACCTTATCTAAAATATTCATTATTATCTCCTTGACACTTGCTTTTTCTTAAATGAAAAATAGGTTAAAATATAAAAAGCAAATGGAATAAAATAATATAATATTTTTGATATTATTAATAAAAATTTATTATTATAAATATTAATCCAGAATTTACCTGAAAAAGAAAATTTATAAATATCAATTATATTTGACTTAATCAATATGTTTAAAATTAATGTAATAGAAATAGCTATAAAAATAAAAAATAAGACAATAGAGATTAGTGTTGAAATAAAAGAATTTTTTTCCCATAAAGTTGAAAAGAAAAAGAAAATAGAACTAACATAAAAATATACCCAAAATGAATTTATAAAAAGATTTAAAAAATAACTAAAATCATAAATCTTTAAGTTTATTGGTAATCCAATCAAAATCAACAAAATAATAAAATAATATACTAAAATTAATACTAAAAAATTTAATATAAAAAATAAAATAATAGAAAATAAAAATTTTGAAAAAACTTTTTCAAATAAAGTACCAGGAAGTGTAAAATAAAAAATGGTAAGTTTTTTTTCATAAATTTGAGTAAAAATATTTGAAACAATAATTACGCCAAAAAATAAAGATATATAGTAGAAAGGTATAACATTTATAAAATAGTTTTTATTAAATTTATTAAAAATTAAATTTACTAAAAGATTTAAAAATATTATTCCATAAATAATCCCAAAAGTTATGAATAGTTCATTTATCTTTTGTAAAAATTCCATCTTAGTAAAATTATATATTCTTTTTATGCTTTTTAAATTTATATTATTCATAAAAAAACCTCCTATTCATTAATAGAGTTAATATAGATATCCCCAGATACACTTTTTATATTTATGGTTTTTTCATTAACATTTTCATTAACAATAATTTTTGAGTTTATATTTTTTAATACCTTTTGGCCATACTCTATTTTTCCAGAATTTGTTTCAATAATAGTATTGTAGTTTTTTAAATTATTATCTCCCTTTATTAATAGATTTATGTCTCCAGATACAGTTGAAAATTTTGAGTTTTTAATATTTAAATCTCTACAAGCAATACTATCAAATATTAGGTCTCCAGATACAGTTGAGAGATCAACTATCTTATAAATTTTTACATTTTCTATCTTGCAACTACCAGAAATATTTTCAATATTTAATGAATCTACATTTAATTTTGAAGATAAATAAAGAGCTATGTCTCCAATAATAACTAATTTATTTGATAAATTTATATTTTTATCTTTAATAGAATAATCAATTTTTAAATTATTTTCTTTTAAAATAATTTCTCTATTATAGTAATTCAAATATTTTAAATAATCTTGTTCTGATTTTGCATAGTAAATAACATTTGTTTTTGCATATGATTTATTTTCATTTGTTAATATAACTTTAAAATTAATTGAAATTAAACTTACATTTATCTCATTTAATTTATTTATATTATCAATTTCAAAATAATTTGTTTCTTCTTTTTTAAAACTAAAATTTTTTTCATAATATTCAATTGAATAATCATTTACTGTTCCATTAAGATTTTGAGAAAATTTATTAATTAAATCGATAATATTTCTATTATTATTTTTATTTTCCGGAATAATAATTAATATTAAACCTAATATACTAATAAAAATAAATCCGCTTATAAATAAATATTTTATACCTTTATTCATTTTACTTTCTCTCCTTATTTAAATTTTCATTTATTTTTATTTTTTTTTAATTTTACTTTTATTATTTTACTTGTTTTTTAATTAAATTTTATTTAAATAATTTTCTTTATATTAATAGTTCAATTTTCTCTTTTGAATTTACTATAAAATTAAATAAAATTTCAAGATCAATATCCTGTATATTTTGAATAGAATTTTCATTTTTAAATTTTCTCTTATCTACAATACACATACTACCATTTAAAACTTCTTCTTTATATAATATCCCTTCATTTTCTTCAAAACCTTTCTGTAAAAAAATAACTCCAAAATTTTCATTTATAAATTCCATATCATTTTTATAAAGAATATTTCCACTATCAATTATAATTACCTCATCAAGTAGAAGATTAAAATCTTTTATTTGGTGAGAAGAAATTATAAACAATTTTTCTTCATTCAATGAGTTTAAAATTGTTTTTCTAAATTGACTTTTAGATGGAATATCAAGTCCAATTGTTGGTTCATCAAGCAAATAAATTTTTGATTCTGTTGCAAGACCAAAAACAAGGTAAAATTTTTTTTTCATCCCAAGAGAGAGTTTTGATATATCTAAATCAGGCTTAATTTCCATTGATTCAAGCAATGAATAAAATTTTTCTTTATTAAACTTTTCATAAAAAACAGAATAAATATCAACAAATTTTTTAATTTGCATTTCAGGGATAAATATCTCTTCTGGATAAAAGAATATATCCCTATAAATTAAAAAAGATCTTGAATTTGAATTAATACCATTAATACTTATTTCTCCTTTATCTGGAAATAAAATACCTGAAATTAATTTAAAAAGCGTTGTCTTTCCTGATCCATTTTTCCCAAGTAATCCATAAATTTTCCCTTCTGAGAGTGATAGATTCAAATTATTAAATAAATTTTTCTTTGAATAAGAGAAAGATAGATTTTTAATTTCTATCATATTACCTCCTTATAGTCTTATATATATACATATCTATATATGTAATACACATTTAAAATTTGTCAACTTTTAATTTTAAAAATTTGCATATTTTAAAATTTTTTTTACTATTATCTATTTTATTTATTTTTTTTCTTTAATAATTATTTTATTATTTTTTATTACTGTTGTTTTTTTTAATAATTGATTTAATAATTAATTAGGAAAAATTATTAAAAAAGGACTAATTTTATGAAAAAAAACTCTTTATTTAAATTATCCAATCATTTTATTTTATTTCTTATAATTAATTTATTATTTATTTTTTCACCATATTCAATTTTATCTCAACAAAATTCATCAGAAACATTCGCAAAAATAACATTTTTTTCAGGTAATGGAAAAGTTATTAAAACAAAAGTTAATAAAGAATATAACTTAGAATTAAATCAATTAATTGATAAAGATGATACTATACAAACATTTAAAGAATCTAAAGTTGAAATTACAATTATAGAAAAAGGTACAGTTATCACAATTTATGAAAATTCTAAATTATCAATTTCAAATATATTAAATCAATACAATGATAAAACCACATTAATTAATTTATTTTATGGTAAAATTAAACTTATTGTTTCTAAATTAACAGGAAAAGAAGAATTTATTGTTAATACACCAACAGGTATTGCATCTGTTAGAGGAACTGAATTTGAAGTTGCAGCATCAGATTTAGGGGACTCTTTAATTAAAGTTAATGAAGGAAAAGTTGAAGTTTTTGATGATGATGAAAAATATTCAATATACACAAATGAAAATGAATCAACTTATATTGAATTTAGTAAAAAACCAACTAAAGTTGATGATCCTTTAATAAAAGATACTGATAATTTTTTAAATTATAAAAATATATATTCAGCACAAATAGCTAAAATTAGATTAAAATTAATATTTACCTTTTTAAATAATTTAGACAAAAATCTTAAATTAATTGAAAAGAGGATAGATGAAATTTATAATAATAAATTTTTTCAAAAAATTATCGAATTAAGGAGAGAAGGTAAAATGCTGGGGTCAATAGAATTAGGCTATCTTCAAACATTTAGAAATATTCTTTCTCAAATAAACTATTTATCTTTCAAAAATATATATAAAGCAAAAATACTTTATGAACTTATCAATAACCTAATTTCAAAAGCAGAACTAACTGAAAAAGAAAAAAATGAATATATTAAATCTTTAAAAAATTTTAATAATAACATTCAAAGGATTTTTACAAAACTTTTAATAATTAATAAATATCTTGAATAATAAAAACAAAATATTAATAATAATTTTATAATAAAAGATAAAATTATACTGGATAATTAAATTCTGAAAGACAAACTTTTTGAGATATTTTTACAGCATTATTTATCAACCTTTCTAATTCTACTTTTATATCATTATTTTTAATAAAAATACTTTCTTTTAATTTAAAATAATCAGAAATTATGGAAGCATTAAAAGTATCCCCTGCTCCAATAGTACTTATTGGTTCGATTGTAGGAATAGAATATTTTATAAAATTATTATTAAAAAAAGCAAAAATATCATTTTCTCCATCTGTTACAACAACTAATTTTTCATTTAAATTCTTAAAAAGATCAAAGAATGATTTAATTATTTGCTCCTTATAATATTTTCTAATCTTTTTAAAATCATAAATTATTAAATAATCTAAAAAAGTTTCATCAAAAACAAAACTTGATATAAAATTATTTATTATATTAAAATTCATAAATTTTATTTTTAAGTAAATTTTAAAAAGTTTTCCATAAATTTTCTTTATTAATTTAAATTTATAAAATCTTTTATAAAAAAAGATAAGATTTTTAAAAATATAATAAACCAAATTTATAAGATCCTCAAAACTTAATCTCAAAATATCACTGCTAATAATAAGTTTAAGAGATTGTATTATTTTTGTCCTACTTTCATTTAAATGATGTAGCCTTATATTTGGATCAAAAAATATTTTTATTTTTTTTTCTCTTTTCTTTTTTAATATATAATTAACTATTTTTTTGTTTCTTCTATCTGATGAAAAAAATGATGCAAAACAGAAAATATCATCTTCTTTAAGATTTACATTTTTTAAATTATTTAAAAGAAAAGGTTTATTATAGTAGCTTTTATAAAAATCATATTTTGCTTCTTTAAACTCATTTAAAAGGGCAATTGATATTGTTGTTTTGATAGAATTTAGTTTTAATATATAGCTTGTATCTATACCTTTGTTTTTTAAAAAATTTTCTACAATCTTTGCGGCATTGTCGTTTCCTATTTCAGAAAAGAAAATAGGATCACTGCCCAAATATTTAAGGGCAACTGTTGTATTAAGTGCACTTCCTCCTGCAATAGGCAAAAAATACTCCTGTTTATTTTCTATTTCATTATTTAATATTTTATTATTTTGTTTATATAATAAATCAAGAACAATTTCACCTATTAAATAAATTTTATTCATTCTTTATTTTGAATTTTTTATTTATCTTCTTTTCTTAATATTTTTTTTCGCAAATAAATTCTAAAGCTTCTCTTACTGAATTAATCGTATATTCTATATCTTCTTCAGTGTGTCTTGCCATTACATACCCATGATGATAAGGTTGCATAAATACTCTTCTTCTTATAAGCTGAGTATAAAAATCTGTTCTTTTTAATTTATAAATTCCTTTTTCATCTTTATTAAAAGTAATATAAGGCATTGGAGGAATTCCTGACAAATGAGCTTGAGATTCTTTATATTTAGAAATAACTTCTTTTAGACCATCAAGCAACTTTTTCCCTTTTTCCCATACTTTTTGTATAATATTATCTCTTTCAATAATTTCTATAGTTTTAATTGAAGCTACATAAGATAAACTATTTGGGAAAAAAGTAGATGAAACAAAAACCTCTTTTTCAGCCATATTCATTATTTCTTTTTTACCAACAACAACAGAAATAGCATAACCATTTGCCATAGCTTTACCAAACACGGATAGATCTGGAATCACATTGTAATATTTTTGAGCACCTCCTATAGAAACTCTAAAACCACTTCTTATCTCATCAAAAATTAATACTACTCCATATTTTTCTGTTAATTTTCTTATTTTATTTAGAAAATCATTTTTAGGTTCTTCAACTGGTTTTGCAAGTGAATGTCCAACGGGAGTTACTATAATAGCAGCAAGATCATCTTTATTTTCTATTACTATTTTTTCAACAGCATCATAATCATTATATTCAAATTCTAAAATATCTTCATATAATTTTTTAGGGATACCTCCTTTTACTTCAACACACCAATCATGCCATCCATGGTATCCACATCTTGCTATTTTTGTTTTTTTTGTATAAGCTCTTGCAAGTCTTATTGCAAGTGTTGTTGCATCAGAACCAGTTTTAACAAAAATTGCTTTTTCTGCTGATGGTATCAATGAAATAATTTTCTCAGCAAGATCATTTTGAATTTTTTGACTCAAAGAAAAGCAAAAACCTTTATCTCTAATTTGTTTAATAACAGCTTCATCTATTTCTTCTTCTCTATAACCAATAATTATAGGACCATAAGCTGCAAGATAATCTATATATTCATTGCCATCAATATCAAAAACTTTTGCTCCTTTTCCATGATCAAAATATATAGGATATTCACCTTCTACAAAGTTATATGGTCTTCTTATTCCTAAAACACCACCCGGTATTAATCTTTTACCTCTTTCGAATTCTTCAAAACTTTTTATTAAATTTAATTTTTCAGCATTTTTCATATTTAATCTCCATAATTTTTATTTTTTCTTAATTATTTTATTTCTTTATTTTAATTTTTTTTATTTTATCTTTTTAATTTTCTATCTTTTATTATATTTCATTTATACTATTTTATTTATATTTTATTTTATAATTTTTCTTTATAAGTAAAAACAATATCCATTAGAAAACCTTCATTGGAAAAATAGTTTCTTGATTTCCCTTCAATATAAATAATTACACCTTTAACATTTTCAAACTGCATAACTGTATTTACAACTTGATAGATTTGTGCTTCAACCGCTTTATACCCCAAATTATTATTTAAAAAATTTTTATTAAAATCTAGATAACAAATTCCATTTTTTATCCAAGCTCCTTTCAATATAGTTCCTTCAGGAATGAGGTTTTTTAATGTAGAGTCTTTATAAGAAATTAAAGTTTTTATAACTTCAAAAATAGGTGAATCAGTATATGTAACATTTACTTTAACTTTTTTAAAAACAACATTCCCATTATCATCAACATCAATTAAAAATAAATAAAAATCTTTTTGAATTGTTTTATTTTGTTCTGTTTTATTTGAACTAGTATCCTTTGAATTTAATTTTTCATTTGTATTTGCTAAAGTTTTTGTTTCTTCTTTAATTTTATCTGTACTATTTTCTTTTTTATTACTTTCTATATTGTTTTCCTTAGAATTTCGAAAATCATTAGAATTAGTATCATTAGAAGAATCGACAGCTAAGACTGAATCATCATTTTTATTTTCATTATTTTGAATTGTTTTATTACTATCTTTATTATTAATAGAATAATTCTTTTTTTCGTTTAAACTATTTAATAAGTTTTTAAAAAAATTATAGATTTTATTTTCACTATTATTTTTATTTTCATTTTTTAGTTCATTATTTTTTTCATTATTTATACTATTCACATTATTGCTTGATATATTTTTATCCGAAACAATCTTTTTCCTACCCTCTATAATTCCATAATTAACAAGAAAATTATAAAACATATATCCTGTAAATATCAAAAATGATATAAGAACAAATGGTAATAAAATATCTCTAATAAAAGAAAAATTCTTGTTTTTTTCTTTACCCATCTTTGCAACTTAATTATATTCAAATCTTTATTTTAATCAATAAAAAAGTAAATAATTTTATATCTTGACAATATTATTATATTAAATATTATTTTAAATATGAGAAAAGATAATAAAAATTACAATTTTAAAGACTCTTTTATTTTAACTAAATTAATTTTTTTAATTTTATTAATTTTATTTATTTTAATTTTTTTAATAGGTTGTACAAATTCTCATTATATCAAAATCAAAGATAAAAAAATCTATATTGAGATCGCTCTAACCCCAGAAGAAAGACAAAAAGGATTAATGGGTAGAGATTTCTTACCAGAAGAAAATGGTATGCTTTTTGTTTTTGAAAGTGATATGATTGTTTCTTTCTGGATGAAAGATACAAAAATTCCTCTATCAATAGCTTTTATAACAAAAGATGGAGTTATAATTGGCATATATGATATGGAACCATATTCTCTTGCACCTGTTAGTTCAATTTATCCTGTTAGATTTGCTTTAGAAGTAAATAAAGGATTATTTAATAAACTAGGAATAACAGCTGGTGACAAAATTGATTTGCCACCACCCGAAATTATACAAAAATGGCATGACCAACAAAAAAAATAATTTAAATATTTTAATATTATGCTTTTTAATAATATTCTTTATAAAGTATATAAAAAATTTGATGATAAAGATTTTGAATCCCTTATTCAAAATAAAGAAAATAATTTGTATTTAAATATTATATTTTTAACTAAAAATTATTCAAATATTATAGAAAAATATTTTCAAAATATAAATAGAAATATTTTTTCCGAAAATAATAAAATTTCTGATAACAATATTTTTCTGGATAATTACATTTTTATAATTACAAAGGATCTTGTTATTGATGGAATTTTAAAAGAGGATGGAATTATCCATTACAAATTACCTAAAGAAACAAAATCTATTATATATAAAACAAGTGATCCTGATATAAAAATAAGACTTTTAAATGATCAGATTACTCAAAGTAACTTTTTGATATTAACAAACTCTATTAATCCTGATTTAATGTTTAAATTTACATATGATTTTTCAAATTTAAGTAAAGTTAAAAATTATTTTATAATAAATGTTAATAAAGATAATAATTACTTGATTTATAAAGGGGAAATCTATAATATATTTTTTATTATTTTATGCTTGGAAAAAAAATTTGACCTTGAACTTTACAATAATTTTTGGGATATTTATAATGAAATTATAACTATTACTGATATCGAGAATGGAAAGATAAAATCAATTAATATGGAAGATTCTAAAAACTTTTTTTTAAATCTATTTGGTAGAAAAAATATATATGAGCTTGAAGATATTTTTAAAAATAAACTTTTCAAATTAAATTTATATAGAAAGGTTGATCTTTTTTCAAGATTTTACATTAAAATTGAAAATAATGACTACTCTATTTGTTCAAAAATTTACCCTTCTAAGTTTCAATTTTTTAACCTTTGTAATTTTTCAAAACCAAAATTTTTAAATTCTATTATAAAATTATCTAAAAATTTAAATAGATTTCATATATCTTTTATCGATGAAACATTAAAGGATTATTTTAATATTAAAAGAAAAAAATTTAATTTTATAATTTCTGAAACTATTTTTTTTCAAAATATAACTAAAATTGCTTTACCTTCAAATGGATATATTGGAAAAATAATTATATAAATTAAATATACAATATATTAAAAATCTTATTAATTATAATATGATTATAAAAATAAAGAAAAAACATACTTTTACTAATATAACTCTTGACAAGTCAACAAATATTATTCTTGAAATTATTTCTGAAATTAACTCTATAAATTTTGTAAATGAAATAGCAAAATCATTTCTATTAAAAATATCTGTCCATTTTTTAATAGATAATGCAGCAATATATTTAAAAGATTTTGATGATAATTCATTTTATCTAATATCTTATTATGGTAACGAAAACTTAAAAACTTGTTATTTTTTAAATGATGAAGGTATATCAGATATTTATAATTTAAAATCATACCTTATTTTTAATAAAATCTATCCAAATGATAAAAATGTTTTTGACTTTTTAAGGTTTAATGAAAAAGCATTAATATCTCCATTAATTTATAATGAAACCATAATAGGGATAACATTCTTTGGTAGAGAAAATAATTTTAATTTTAATGATGATGAGATCAATTTAATATTAGCATGTAGTAATGAACTAGCAAAAACATTACATAATATAATTTTGATAAGAAAAAATCAAATTTCTCAGGCTAAATTAATAGAAACACATGAATTATTAAAATCTTTTGAAACTTTAAAAAATTCATTTATTTATAACATTACTCATGAATTTAGAACACCTCTTGTAACAATAAAAGGTTATCTTGATATGTTAAAAGATGAAGACCTTGGAAATCTTAATTCACAACAAAAGAAGGCAATTAATGTAATTTTTAAAAACTCAAATCAACTATCATTTATGATTGATAATCTTTTACTTTTTATTCAATTATCAGATAAGATTAAACAATTCAATAAAGAAAAAGTTAATTTTCCAGAATTTGTAAGAGAAATAATAAATGAATATGAGAATTCTCCAACTCCTATAATTTTATTTACTTCCACAAATGAATTATTTTTATCATTAAATTGTGAACTTTTAAAAGTTGCAATAAAACAACTTATAGATAATGCAATTAAATTTAATAAAGATAATAAACCAATTATGATTTCTATCGAAAAAAAAGATGATAATATTTATTTTTTAGTCATTGATAAAGGTATTGGAATGGATGAAGAAACTATAAAAAATATCACTACTCTTTTTTATCAACAATCAAGAGATTTAGCAAGAAAATACGGAGGCCTTGGTTTTGGTCTTGCACTTACAAATAAAATTTTTGAATTACATAATTTTAAACTAATAATTGAATCTAAAATAAATGAAGGAACCAAAATTGGATTTAAAGTACATATTTCAGAAAATTGAATATATTTTTAATTCTCAAAATATTAAAGAAAAAAATGATTTTGAACCCCAAGAAGAGAAAATAAAGAAGATATGTGATCAAGTTTTCGAAATACTTTATCCATACTTGATAATTTTTTGCAAATCAAATGGAGTAAAAGATGATGATTTGATAAATGATTTTGCTCTTTATTTCTATGAAAAATTATCCTATATTGTAAAGCATTTTGATCCTGAAAAAAGCAGTATTACCACTTACATTATACTTGTAATAAAAAGCAAATTTAAGGAATTTTTAAGATTAAATAAAAATAATAATTTTTTACTTGAATATCGTGATAATATTTCTTATGATAAAAATAGTTCAATAGATTATGATTATTACCAGAATAATTTTGAAACTGAAAATGATTTTAATGAAATTGATGTAAAACAGAAAAATATTTATGATACGATAGATAATGAAATTATAAATGATAAAAATAGATATAGAGACATGATATACAATTTTATTAATAAATTGGATGATATCGATAAAGTTATTTTTTATCTATATTATTATGAATTAATAGATGAAGAGATTTTAAAAAAATTATCAATAATTTTAAACATAACTACAATTGATCTCCTAAAAATATTAAATGATTTCAGAAATTTGAATAATTCAAAATATGAAAATTTTGAAACTTTAAAAATAAAACTTAATAAAACAATTGAAAAAACAAAAAAAGAAGAAATATATAATAAACTAACAAGATACAATATAACTGGAGATATTCAAACTATTTCTAAGATTATTAACCTATCAGAAAATGCTATTAGGATTAAATTATCAAGATTAAGAGATAAATTTCATGAAACATATAAAGATTATAAAAATTTTTGAAATATTTTTGTAAAAAAAATAGTATAATAATAAAACAATTATTTAAAAATTACAATACTTTCTTAATTAAAAAGCTTATAAATGAAATTTTTATTTATATAATAGATATATATAATTAATTTATAAAAAAGGATAATTTAAAAATGGAAAATAAACATTTAAATATAGAAGATTTTTACAAAATACTTACAAATAATTTAAATGAAAGTGAAAAAATCGAATATGAAAATCATTTAAAAAATTGCAAATATTGTTTAAATGCAATTATTGAATTTAATGATACTTTATTTTTTTATAATAAAAACATGATCTCTGAATATATAATCAATCTATCTATTTATAAAATAATTTCAAAAATCACTTTTATTAACTTTTTGAATAATCCTTCATATTCTATCTCAAAATTAGAATATAGAGGCTCAACTACAAAAGAATATTTAAAGATTAATTTCGATACCGAAAAGGCCAAAATAATAGTAAATTATATCCCAGAAAATAATGAAACTATTTTAAACTTAAATATAATAAAACCTTTAAATCTTATTAGAATAATAAATAAAGAAGAAAAAATTATTTTTTTTGAAAAAAATGTAGATAAAGATATACAAAATTTACATATAAACAATTTACCTTTTAAACTTTACATTGATGATAAAATTTACAACTTTTTTTAATATATCAGATATTTTCCCCTATCAAAAAGTTTTAAAAAATTATTTTCATTATAAAAATTAAAATATTTAAAAAATTGAAATCCTTCTTCAAATCTATTATCAAAAATATATAAATAATTTAAAAAAGGGTCATTGTAATATGCTATATCAGATATAAAATTCTTAAAAAAATTAAAAGCAATATTATCTTTTATAATAAAGGAACTAAAAATAGATTCATTCAAACCTTTTGATATTAAACTTGCTAAAATATTATTTTTTTTATATGCAGCAATTGTTAAAAGACATGAAAGAAAAATAATAAAAAAAGGTATTTTATTCAATGTTTCAATAATATCTATATTAATCGGTTTTGAGTTCAATATTAAAGTATTAACTCCACCTTTTAAAAATCCATGAGAAGATATAATTGTTATTAAATTATTATTTAAATTATTTAAAAACTGATCTTCATTTTCTATAAAAACTATTTTATCAATATTGTTTTTTAATGCTTCTTCTTTTTCTAAAGAAGAACTTTTTGTTTCAGGAGAAAAATAAAAATATGAAATTTTTTTATTATAAAACTCTTTCAAATTATTTAAATCATCTCTTTCTAATATTTTGTTTGTACTTTCATCTAAATAATTAAATGAAAAGGTAATCTTATTTTTATGATATTTTTTTTGTAAAAGCTCCCATGGAATCATAGAACTTAGGTTATTTAATTTAAGAAGTATATGAATATTATAATGCTTATTAAGGTCTATTTCAGTTAATTTATAAAATAGTTTATCAACCTCCTCTTCAATAAATGAATAATTTTCGGAAAAATTATATTCTTCCTTATTTAATTTTTGATTCCAATCAACTTTTTTAGAAATTATATAATTAAATTTATCAACAGATAATGGATAAACTTTTAAATTTAACCCATTTATATTATCTTTAAAAACAATATAAAAATTAACATTATCATAATAAATCAAAAAAATAAAAATTCTTTTTGGATTCACCAAAAGATTTAAAAAATATTTACATTTGTCCTTTTCTAAATATGAATCATCAAAATTTATTGACTTTTCAAAGGAAAATTCATCATCCCATTCAAATGGGCCATAAAATTTATCTAATTTTATAATATATCTTGAATTAATGATTTTATCTAAATTTAAATAATTAATTTTTTCTTTATTATAATAATATGATATTATCTCGCAAACATTCAAACCATTTTTAATAAAATTATTTTTAAGATTCTCATTTTTAAAATATAAAATATTAAAATCATAAAAATTTTTCATAAGCATCTGGTTCTCTTAAATAAAAAGGATCGATCTCTGATAGTTTTTTATATAAAATCTTATCGCTATTATTAGCAAAAAAATTAAATATTTTTTCAATATCTATATTAAATTTTATTATTTCAAAATTTATATCTAATTTTTCAAATTTTTCTTTTACTTCATTAATATCAATATCTTTATCATAATATGCTTGATTTAAAACCTCATTGTCTAAATAAATATTGAATTTACTACGACTATTAATTATAGAATTTTTTTCTAAATTATCAATTATATCTTTTAATGATAAATCAAAAAAATTAAATTCATTTTTAAAATCTATTTTTTGTTCATTATTTTTAATCTTTAAAAAAAATTCTTCTATTTTTATAATTGAACCAAAAAACCTCTTTTTTTTTCCAAAAATAAGTGGAATAATAATATCTTCATTTTTAATTTTTGAATTATCTTCAATAAAGCTAATAGTTTTGCATATGATTCCCGGTACTTCATAAAATTTCACATCACTTTTTATAAATAAACCTTTTATAAATGAATAAATAATTCTAACCCCTGTAAATGAACCCGGTCCTGAAACAAGGATAACATTTTCAATATCTTCAAAACTATTTAATTTTGATATTGAAATTAAAGATTTAAAGGCACTATAAAGATTTTCAGTATGGTTAAACCCAGAATTTATAGAAATTGAATATATTTCATTATTTATTTTATTATTTTCAATTTTTTTATATAATCCTAAAATCAATTTTTCTGTTGAGCTATCTGCAAATAAAAAATTCATGGTAATCCTTAAATTTTAATTTTTTTATTTTTTAATTTTTTTAATTAATTATTTTTATTATCATTATTCTTATTTTATTTTTTCTACTTCTATTTCTCTTTCATCTTCTGAAACTATTTTTATTTTAATAATAAAAATATTGGGAACATTATATGAAATAAAGTAATCAATAAACTTCATACCCCATTCAAAAATGTTTATATTACCTTTATTTTCAAGATATTCTTCAATTCCAATATAATAAAGCTCATCAAAATCTTCAATTTTATATAAATCAAAATGATTCAATTTTATATTTTTTCCATAATATGAATTTACAATTAAGAAAGTTGGGGAAATAATATCATCATAAATAGAAAAACCCTTAGCCAAACCCTTAACAAAAATTGTTTTTCCAGATCCTAGATTTCCTTCTAAAATTAAAATATCATTATCTTTTAAATTTTTTGAAAAAGAAAATGCAAAATTAATAGTTTCAATTTCTGATTTACTAAAGTAACTTATTTTTCTTTCCATATTTTTTATTTACTTTTTCTTGTTAAAATGTATTTTTAATAAAAATTTAATTTTATAAAATGTTAATTTTTTAAATTTATCAAAAATTTAATAATTTTTAAGCTAAAATAAATATTTTAAAATGTTTATTAAAGAAAAATTTTATAAAAATATTTTTATCAATTTTACTTTAGCAAATCTTTCTTCTTTACTTTTAAATTTTTCTGTAACATCTGACACAAACCTCATAGTAATCTTTACTATTCCCATATTTTTTTTATATTATAAATTTCTAATAAATAAAGATCAACTCTTTTTTATTTTAATTCTTATATTTTTTTCTATAACTTCTGGAACTTATTATTTTGCTTGGATGAATGTTTATTCAAAAATGCTTTATCCACTTGCAACTTTTGTATTTCTGATTTTCTTCTCTTTATCTTTTATTGGAGATTACCTTATAAATAAATATATAACAAATAAAATTATTTTTAAAAGTAAAAAAAATTATAAACAAAAATTAATTCCATTTTTCCCATTTATATGGATTATTCTTATTTATTTACTTGATAAAACAACCATTGGAGCATTTCTATATACATTTACCTATTTTTTCCCTCTTTCATCCCCTTTCATAAAAATATTTAAAGTCTATGGAATAACTTTTATTATACTTATTTTTTCTCAAATAATTGCCTATAATTTGGTTTTTAAAAACAAAAAATTAATATTTATTTCAATTTTTTTATATATTCTTTTCATTTCTTTTTCAATTTTTTATTCTTTATATTACAAAGATTTATTATATAATAATTTTTCAAAAAATTATTCTGATAACAAAAAAATTATAAAATTAAGATTTGCCCTTATTCAAGGTAACTTCAGAGAAAGCTGGGAAATAAGAAAAAATAATGTTAAACTTATTTTACTAACATATATTAACCTTACAAAAGAAGCTTTTATTAAAGAAAGATTTGACATTGCCATTTGGCCAGAATATGCTATACCAGGAGATATAATAAATGATGAATCACTTAAAAATGAAATATCGAACCTAGCTAAAGAACTAAACATCTATATATTAACGGGATGTTCTCCTTGGATCTACAATGATCCTCCATATCAAAATTATAATACAGCTGTTCTTTTTGATAATAATGGGAAAATAATCAAATCTTACTATTCTGTAAATCCTTTACCTTTTGATTACGATGTAAAACCCGGAAAATCTTATGAAATATTCGAAATAAAAGGATTAAAATTTGCAGTTCAGATGTGTTATGAAGAAGTATTTGACAGAATCACAAAAATTTTTATAAATAAGTATAAAGTTGATTTTATTGTAGTCCTTACTAATCATGCTTTATTTGATAATTTAAAAGGTGCTTATCAAACAACATTACTTTCAAGAATTCATGCATCAACATATGGAAAATACATTTTAAGAGCTACAAATTCAGGTTATACTATGGTAATATCTCCAACTGGAAAAATTAAATCCAAAATACCAAAGCAAAAAAGAGATTATTTAGTAGATGAAATTTCAATAATCAAAGATAACTCTATTATTAATTATTAAAAATCTATTCAAAATTATTACCTATATAAGCAATTTAAAATTATTACAAAAATAATTTTTTTTAAAATTATTTTAAAATTTAAATTATCTATAAAATTATCTTTTAGTTTATTAAAAATAAAATATGAAAAAATTTAATACCTCAATCTAAAATCAAAATCTCTATATTTTTTCAAATATTTATTTCTACCAAGTAGTGCATAAATCAATCCAAACACAAATCCTCCAATATGTGCCCAATAAGCTACATTATTTATTTCTCCCACATAGATCTGTGCAACCCCTGAAAAAAATTGTAATATGAACCAAACCCCTAAAAATATTATAGCTGGTAACCTAATACTATAAAGAAAAATAAAAACTGGAATAACTGTTAAAACTTTTGCACCTGGGAATAAAATCATATAAGCAGCAATTACAGCTGAAATAGCCCCTGAAGCTCCAATATTAGGAACTGAAAGATCTGGGGAAAAAAACATTTGAGTAAAAATTGCTATTATTCCACCAATAAAATAAAATACAATATACCTAAAATGACCCAATGCATCTTCTACATTATCACCAAAAACATATAAAAAAAGCATATTTCCAATTAGATGAACAAAACCTCCATGAAGAAAAATAGAAGTAAATAAAGTATAAAAATAGGTAATAGGATCCTTTAAAAATCTAGCAGGAATAAAACTATAATTTATAATAAATTGATTTAATTCATATTCATTCATCATTGTTTGAAAAACAAAAACAACAACATTTGTAATAATTAAAAGCCAGTTAAAAAATGAAAACCCTTTAGTTTTATTATAGTCTCCAAGTGGTATCATATTTATTCCTTTCTTAAATTAATTTTTATTGTTTATTATTAACTTTATATTATTTTTCTTAATTTTTTTGATTTCTTTTTTTTAATTTTTTTTAATTTCTTTTATCTTTTTCTTTTATTAAACCACTTCTATAACCTTCGATTAAATTTTTCAAATCTTTTATCTGTATTTTTAATTCTTTTCCTATATCGGTATCTTTTATATATAATCTTTTTTTCAATCTCTCTATAACAATATTTTCTGGTAAAGAATCATAGCCTTCATAGATTGCTTTTTTCAAAGATTCAAATGGTTTATGAACGCCAAGAACATATTCTCTTGAATTGAATATAAGAGTATATCCAGCAATTCCTGTCTCTGGTTGATATGCCTTCGAAAATCCACCATCTATATTTATTAATTTTCCATTTGCTTTTACTGGAGATTCTCCCTTTTTAACTTTAACAGGCATATGCCCATTAATTATATGGCCTCTTTTAGGATCAAGCCCAAACATTTTCAAAATTTCTAATGCTGTTTCTTCTTTTTCTCTAAAATCATAATATGGATTTTTAGGTTCTTTATGGGTTTCTTTATCATCTATAAAATATCTTTCAAATGTCTTCATAGCATATTTTCCAAAAAGTGGAGAAGATGGACCACACCATAAATACCACATAATATCTTGCCCATATTCTTTTTCTTCTTTGTTTTCCGAAAAATAACCTGCTCTTACATAATCAGAAAGCAAATCTATAAATTCTTTAAAATTTAAATCTTTACCTTCTACTTTAAATTTTTTAAATTCTCCATTTTTTTCCATAGGTATACAACCATGAAACAATAAATTTCCATTATAAATTAAAAGAATAGAACCATTAGCAAGTAAAAATCTAACATGCTTTGCAAGTCTTTCACTGTTAATAAAAGAAGCTATAAGTTTATCCATTACTTTTTTTTCTTCTTCTATCAAATTTTCAGGGTTGTCAATATCTATAGTAGGAAAATTTTTATCATTTAAATCATAATATTTCCCATCTATATTTATATTATGATTCTTATAATCTATCTTAGAAAGCAATAATCTATCTTCCATCTCAAACTCAGGTCTTTTTCTAATAAGTTGGCTTTCTAATTTAAATTGAATAATAGAAATAGCTTTATGCATTTTAGCAATTAGATCTATTTCATTTTTTGTAAACTCATCATCTTTTACTTTTGGAATAAAGTTTAAGCAAGGATCATCTTTATAAAATTGAAGAGCAAAAGTTGCAAGTGGAAGCAAATCTATTCCATATCCTTCTCTTAAAGTATCAAGATTGCCATACCTTAAAGAAATTCTTATTACATTTGCAATACAAGCAGGATGGCCTGAAGCAGCACCAATCCATAAAATATCATGGTTACCCCATGTTATATCAACTGAATGATAATTAACAAGTTCTTCCATTATTATATCAGAACCAGGTCCTCTATCAAAAATATCTCCTAGTACATGAACTCTTCCTACTACAAATCTTTTAATTAGATTAGAAAGAGCTATTATAAAATCATTAGCTTTATTTAATTTTATAATTTCATCAATTATTGAATTATAATATCTTTTTTTATGTCTTTTATCTTTATCTTCATACAATAATTCTTCAATTACATAACTAAACTCTGAAGGTAATGCTTTTCTTACTTTTGATCTTGTATATTTAGAAGAAACATATCTACATAATAATATTAAATTATATAGAGTTTTTTTATACCAATTTATTATTTTTAAACTATTTTCATTATGATTCTTTTCAAAAAATTTAATTGTAGAATCTATTTTTTCTTTGGGGTAATAAACTAAACTTGCAAATTCTTTTCTTTCAGATTCATTCATTTTTTCACCAAAAAGTGCATCAATTTTTCGTTTTACTTCCCCAGATGCATTATTTTTAACATGAATAAAAGCTTCATACTCTCCATGAAGATCAGAAATAAAATGTTCAGTTTCTTTTGGTAAATTTAATATTGCATTTAAATTAATAATTTCAGTTACTGCACTTTCAATAGTAGGAAATTGCTTAGAAAGCATTATAAGATAATCAATATCCTTTTTTGTTAATTTTTTCTCTATTTTCTTTTTTATAATCATTTTATAATTCTCCTACATAACATTTTTTGTAGAACTACATATAAGAGTAATTGCATTTAAATATCTATAAAAGTAATCCATATTTTTGCAAGTAAATTCAACTTTACGAGGATTAATCAAATTAAATTCAGGTAATATAGAGGTTACCTTTGCCTTTGCACTATCAGTAAATTCTATTTCAACATAAAGAGGATATATTTCTCCATTATCTTTTGGATTTGGTATGAGTAATTTTCTCTTTTTCCCCAAATTTTTTCCTTTTTCATATAATTCATCTAACAATTCTTTTCTTGGTCTCATAAGTCCAGAAAATCTTGATATTGCTTCTTTTGAAATACAATAATCAATCTCAGGATAAGCAGGGGACGAAATTACTGTTTGTTTATCACCATAAATAAAAGAAAGAGGAACATTTAATTCTCCTGCAAAATATGAATTTATTCTTGCTTCATCTAAATATTCTCCATTTATTTTAATACTATAAATAGAAGATGAAGAATAAGAATGATCCATCATACCACTTCCACCAATAGCAGTATGATAACCAAAAAGAACAAGATCTGTAAAACTATTATCAAGCCCTTCAACCATATAATAAATTCTTGGCCATCCTCTTATTAATTTAACTCCTTCGAGCTCCTCCCAAATTAGTGATGTTCCAAATGAATGCGAATCAGATATTAATATTTCTGCATCTTTATCTTGTGCTTTTATACCATCAATAAATGCTTTTAATTGTTCTGTTGCTATTCTATTCCATCTCATATCCCCATCTGTTTCTTTCCAGAATGAGACCCCACCAATCCCTTCAAAATCAAATGAAATATATATCTTTTTATTTTTCCCCATAATTCTACTCTCTTATCTGTTTTCATAAATAATTATTTCTTTTAGAAATTTTAATTTTTTTATAAAATTTTTCAAATTTTAATTAGTTTTAAACTAAAATTTATGCTAATTTTAAAGATAAAAAAATTACAATTTTTTTTATTATAATATTTTAAGATTAAATTTCAATTATCAAAAAATTCATAATTATTTTCTCCTTTGTAATTGATAATATTTTTAAATATTTTATATTTTTTTTGTTATTTAGTATACTAATTATAAATATACTAATTATTAGTATACTACAATAGTTTATCTATAATATTTCTATAAGAGGTAAAAATGTTTTATAATGATAAAGATTCATTATTAAACTCATTTTTTTCAATATCTAGAAAACTTTTTTTATACCTTTATTCAAAATTCGAAAAAGATAAATTATATCCTGGGCAACATCAAATTCTTATTTTGTTATTAAAAGAAAATAAATTAACCCAAAAAGAGATTTCAGAAAGAGTTTGTGTTAAACCATCTACAATTACTGTTACTATTGATAATCTTTTAAAAAATGGGTTAATATCAAAAAATCCTTCAGAAAAAGACAGAAGAATCTATTATATAACCTTAACAAAAAAAGGTGAAGAATTAGCCAACTCAGCATTAAATGTTTTAAATCAAATCGAAAATTACTTAAATTCATTATTAAATGAAGATGAAAAAAAAATAGTTCTTTCTTTTTTTAATAAAATAATAGATAGATTTAGTAAAGAATTAAAATGTGAAAAAAATAAATAAATTAAGTAAAATTAAAAGATTAATAAAATTACCTAAAATTAATATAAAATGAAATAAAAATAAAAAATATTTTTAAAAATAAAATAAAACAGGAAAAAATATGAAAAATGTTATTAAAATTTTTAAAAAGTATACTTTTATTGCTTTAATTACAATAATTCTTACAGGTACATCAGCCATTTTAAATTTATATTTACCAAATTATATGTCACAGATCATTAATAAAGGAATAATAACAAAGGATATTAATTTTATTTACAAAATTGCTTTAAACATGGTTTTTATTGTTTTACTAAGTCTTTTTTTATCCCTTATTTCTCATTTAACTTCTGCAAAAATTGCTACTTCTTATGCTAAAGATCTTAGAAAAGAGGTTTTCAATAAAGTAATAAAATTTTCTCTACCTGAATTTGATTCATTCTCAATTGCATCATTAATTACAAGAAATACAAATGATATAAATCAAATCCAACAATTTACTATTATGATGATGAGAATGGTTATTAGAGCTCCTATTCTTGCTATTGGTGGAGCATTTATGGCATTTTCATTAAATTCTCAGATCTCGAGTATCTTATTTATTTCTATACCTGTATTAATTGCTGGAATTTTTCTTTTAATAAAAAAGACTATGCCTCTTTTCAAAGATTTACAAAATAAAATAGATAAAATAAATCTTATAGTTAGAGAAAATTTATTAGGAATTAGAGTTATTAGAGCATTTAATAAAGAAGATTATGAAACTTCTAGGTTTTCTAATGCTAATCTTGATTTTACAAAAACAGCAAAAAAATTGTATAGAATAAATGCTTTAATATTCCCTTTGATGACTTTTGTTATGAGTTTTACCACAATTTCTGTCATTTTTTATGGGGCTTTTCTTATAGATAAAAATAAATTTAATCTTGGTAATTTAATGGCAGTAATGCAATATGTAATGCAAATACTCTTTTCTTTTGCTATGATTTCATTTATATTTACTTTTCTACCAAGAGCATTAACCTCAATTAATAGAATAGAAGAAATATTAATAAAAAACAATTCAATTTTAAATAAAAAAGAAACAAAATCTATAAATTTAATATCAAAAAATAAAAATATTATTTTTGAAAATGTTTCATTTTATTATCCAGCTAGTAAGGAACCTGTATTAATAGATATAAATTTTGAAATACCAGAAGGTAAAACAACTGCAATTATTGGGAATACAGGTTCAGGTAAATCAACACTTATTTTACTTCTTTTAAGACTATATGATGTTTCTTCTGGTTCTATAAAAATAGGTAATATTGATATAAGAGATATTAATCAGGAAGAATTACATAATCTTTTTGGTTATGCTCCATCAAAACCAATAATATTTAATGATACAATATTTGAAAATATTAGATATGGTAGAAATATCGAAGAAAAAGATGTTTTAGAAGCTGCTCGAATAAGTGAGGTTTTAGAATTTGTTGGCAATAAACCCGAAGGAATAAATACAATTGTATCTCAAAATGGAACTGATCTTTCCGGTGGACAAAAACAAAGAATCTCTATTGCAAGAGCAATTGCAGAAAAAAAACCTTTCTATATTTTTGATGATACTTTTTCTGCACTTGATTTTAAAACTGATAGTAAAATAAGAAAAGAAATTTCTGAAATTTACAAAGATTCTACCAATATTATTATTTCTCAAAGAATTACAACAATTATGAATTCACATCAGATTATTGTTTTGCATGATGGGAAAATTTCTGGAATTGGTACTCATCAGTCTCTATTAAGAGATTGTGATGTTTATCAACAATTTGTTCAATCACAACTTTCAGAAAAGGAAATTAAAGAATTTATTAAATAAACCTTATTCATTATTTAAATACTTTTACTATTTAATATAAATAATTTTAAGGAGAAATTATGTCAAATTTTCATAGAGAAAATAAAGATTCAAAACAAGATTTTAGACCTACATTTAGACCAGGATTTAGAGGTGGCCCTTTTTCTCAAATTGTTGAAAAACCAAAAGATTTTAAAAAGACATTAAATAGATTACTAAAAGAGCTTTCAACTTATAAAATTCTTCTTTTTTCTGTTTTATTATTAACAATTTTAGCAACCATTCTTTCAATTATAGCACCAAAAGTATTAGGACAAGCTATTAATGTTATATTTGAAGGGCTGATTTTTAAATTTAAAAATCCAAATTCACAAATAAATTTTACAAAATTATTTAATATATTATTTAAAGTTGCTTTAATTTATATTTTTATAATAATCTTCAATTATTTACAACAATTTATAATGGCTGATGTATCTCAAAATGTTGTAAAAAAATTAAGAGAAAAATTATTTAAAAAATTAAATAATTTACCTTTAAAATATTTTGATTCTAATCCTCATGGAGATATTTTAAGTAGATTTACAAATGATATTGACAATATTAGTTCAACCTTACAACAAGGTGTTGTACAAATTTTATCTTCAACCATTTCTATAATTGGTGTAACTATAATGATGATTACCATAAATCCACTTTTAACTCTTTTTACCATTTTAACTTTACCTTTAAGTATTTTAGCAACTTCTTTTATTGCAAAACAATCTCAAAAACAATTCAGAAATCAGCAAAAATTATTAGGAGAAATAAATTCCCACATAGAAGAATCTTTTTCAGGATATTTAGTTATAAAATCATATAATAGGGAAAAAGATGTTATAGAAAAATTTCAAAAAATTAATGAAAAATTATTCAATGTTGCCTGGAAAGCTCAATTTTACTCAGGGGTTATTATGCCTATTATGAATTCAATTACAAACATAGGATATATAGCTGTTGCCGTAGCTGGAGGAATTTTTGCTATAAAAAGATTGATAACAATTGGAGATATTCAAGCATTTATTCAATACTCTAACCAATTTACCCAACCTATAGTAAATATATCCAATATTATAAATCTTATTCAATCAACTATTGCTTCATCAGAAAGAATATTTGAGGTACTTGATGAAAAGGAAGAGGAAAAAGATCCAGAATCCCCAATAATTTTAAAAGAAGTAAAAGGTGATGTTGAATTTGATTCTATCTATTTTTCATATATAGAGAACAAAAAATTAATAGAGAATTTTTCATTAAAAATTAATAGTGGAAATGTAATTGCTATTGTCGGTCCAACTGGAGCTGGAAAAACTACACTTGTTAACCTTCTCCTAAGATTTTATGAATTAAATAAAGGGAAAATTTTAATTGATGGAGTAAATATAACAAACCTTACAAAACACAATTTAAGAGAACATTTTGGTATGGTTTTACAAGATACTTGGCTTTTCAATGGAACAATAAAAGAAAATATCGCATATGGTAAAAATAATGCTACAGATGAAGAAATTATTGAAGCATCTATTAATGCAAATGCCCATCATTTTATTAAACTCCTCCCTGATGGTTACAATACTTTAATAAATGAAGATTCAACTAATATATCTGCTGGCGAAAAGCAATTAATAACAATTGCAAGAGCTTTTTTAAAAAATCCCGATATTATTATACTCGATGAAGCAACAAGTAATGTTGATACTTTAACTGAAATACACATTCAAAATGGATTAAAAAAACTTATGAAAAATAGAACTTGTTTTATAATTGCTCATAGACTTTCTACAATAAAAAATGCTGATACAATAATTGTTTTAAATAACGGTCAAATTATTGAAACAGGAACACATGATTATTTAATTAAAAGAAAAGGTTTTTATTATGAATTATATGCAAGTCAATTTCAGGGGATTCAGATATAAAAAAAAATCGGGCCGACTGGATTTGAACCAGCGACCCCTACTACCCCAAAGTAGTGCGCTAGCCAACTGCGCTACGGCCCGACTAATTTTGCATTTTATATAATTATATTTTATTATTAAAAATTATTCAAATAAACTAAAATTGTTTTTTGAAAATTTATACACTAAATTTTCTGTAAGAAAAAATAAAATATTAATTGCAAAAGTCAATATTTATAATAAAATAATATAGAATTATGGAATTAAATAGAAATATTTTTTTAATAAAAAATTTTTCTTACGAAGAATACCTAAAAATCAAAGAGTATCTTTATAATTTTTTCAACACCTTTAACTTTATTCTTGATTATTTCCCTGAAAATGAAAATATTACACTAAACGAAACTATAAATGATGCAATAGAAGAATTTTCCTTTTTCCCACAAGAACAAAGACTTGATTATTTTTTAAAATCATCAGATAATACTAAAGAGTCTTTTGTATTAATTTATTTAATCAATCAAGATGATATTCTTAAAATTATTAAAAGCTTTCCTTTAAAAAAAGAAAAAAAAATAATTTTTTTCACTCTTACAAAACAGAATTTACTTTGGGATTTAAATAGACTTTTTAAACATTTAAAAGAAGAATATTTAAATTCAAAAAGTTAGTATTATTTTTTTTAAACTTTATTCCTCTTTTTCCTCATTTTTAATTTTATTTTGTTTTTTACTTAACTGAGAAATTATCATACCTGAAAACATTAGTATAATTCCTAAAAATTCTCTTTTTAATAAAAATTCATTTAATATAATTATCCCACCAAGTAGAGCAAAAACACTCTCCATACTTAGAATAATTGCAGCATGAGAAGGGTGCGCTTTTTTTTGTCCAATAACCTGAAGCGTATATGCAACTCCTACAGATAAAATTCCTCCATAAAGAATTGGAATAACTGCATACTTTATAGAAGCAATCTCAATTTTTTCAAAAAGAAATGCAAAAATAAAAGATAATATTGAACAAACATAGAATTGAACAATTGAAATAAAAATTGGATTAAATTTCTTTGAAAGAAAATCTATGTATAAAACATGAATAGCCCAAAAAAATGCTCCAATTAAAACTAGAAGATCTCCATATGAAATAAAAAATCTATTTGTTATATTAATTGATAAAAGAAATAACCCAACCGAAGATATAATTGCTGCAATAAAATTTACAATAGTTGTTTTTCTTCCAATTATCAACCCAAATAATGGAACAAAAACAATATAAAGTCCTGTTATAAAACCTGCTTTACCAGCATCAGTATATACTATACCTATCTGTTGTAATGAACCAGCAATAAATAATACAATTCCTAGTAAAAATAATTTATAAAAATTATTTACTTTATTAATTTTTTTATTTATTTTTTTTTCTTTATTTATAAAAAATAGGGGTAAAAGAGAAGTTGCCCCTAAAAAGAATCTTATAGCATTGAATAAAAAAGGGCCAATATTCTCCATTGCTTTTCTCTGTGCTACAAAGGCAAATCCCCAAATTATTGCAGCAAGTAATAAAATCAAATCTGATTTAAAATCTTTTAAAAAATTTATAATAATTTTTCTTTTCATAAAATTTTCCAAAATAATTATTAAAACAAATAATTTCCCATAAAAAATTTATATTAAATAAAATTTTAATAAAGTCTTTATTTAAATTAAATATTAAATTAAAATGTTTAATATTTTAATTAGATTTACTTAATTAATTAAGCCTATATTTTTAAAAACTATTGAAAATTATTTATAAAATAATAAAATTATTATATGAAAATCATAAATGAAAAATATGAAATTTTAGAAGATATTTATTTTTTCAATAAAGGTTCATTTCATATTGTCTATGATCATAAAGAAAATAAAAGGTATCTATCCCTTATATTAAATGATATTTCAAAAGAGTTTTTTAGTGAAATTTTTGAATTATATTTAAAAAATAAATTTATATCTCATCCTGTTATTTTTAATCCAATTAATTTAGAAAAAATATATTTTTTTGATGAATATTATATAAACATAAATTCGATTATTATTAATTTTAATTATTTAAACTTATTACCTCTTCCAAAATTTGAATTTAATAATATAAATACAAAAATAAATATTTTTAAAACTTTAAATATAATTACAAAATGGCTTAATAACAATGGTTACTCAATTGGAAATATTTCTCATGAATTTATTTTAGTTGATAATTTTGGATTCCCTTATTTCATACTCATAAAAAATAACTCAAATTATGAAAAAGATATATATTTTCTATCTATTCTTGCAAAAGATTTTCTTAGTATACCCAATTATGAAAATATTTTAAAAGAAAATACTTCAAATAATGAAGAATTTTTTAATATATTATCTCATTATTTAAATTTTAACTTCAATATATCATTTGATTTTTATGAAGAAATAAAAGAATCAATCATAAATGATTTTAATAATTTTATAAATAAAAATAATGAAAACATTTTTAATTTTAATAATAATATTTCTAAAAATTTCAATAAGATTAAAAATAACAATTTTATTATTAATCTTTCTCAATTCCCTCCAAATTTATATACTTTAGCTTCTGATCTATTGTCAGATCTTTCATATTTTAATGAAATTGTTTTTTTAAGACTCAATCCCACACCTGATTATTTTTCAATATTTTATGAAATTGTAGAAAAATTATATAATAATCCCATTTCTAAACCTTATATTGATCTTGAAAATATTATTATAAACAAAATATTTTATAAACTTGAAGATCTTCACAATATTCAATTTAAATTATTAACAAATGAAATAATTAATCTACTTCAATATATCTCAAACTTTTATAAGATCATCATATTTATAAATAACTTTGATTTTATTGATAAGTATAGTTTAGAACTTTTATATGAACTTATTAATTTTAATAACAATAACTTACTTTTTTTTATAAACAGCAATAATGATAAGAAATTGAATTTTAATCTAATTACATACAATAATTTTATAAATATAGATAATTACTATAAAACCAAAAATTTTTTTATAAATAAAATTATAGATCTTTTTTCTCTTTCAAATAAAGAAGAAGAGATTAATTTTCTAAATAATTTTACAATTGAGAAACTTTACTATATTCTATCAAATAATTTTAATAATTATTTAATATTTGAAAATAATAATATTACTCTTAATCAAAAAAGTATAGCTAATTTCCTTATAAATCAAGAAACAAATATTATTTCTTCAATCTTAAAAAATATTGACTTAAATCTTTTCTCTCTTTATCTTTATTATTTTGATAAACCTCCAAAAATTGAATATTTTAAAGATATAGAAGGGCATAATCTTATTCCTATTATTAATTTTTTTATTAAAAATAAAATATTTATAAAGGTTGAAGATGAAAGATTTCTTCCTGTTGATATTAGATTATCAAGAATGATTACTCTTGAATATGTTTCACAAAAACATAATAAAAAGAAAATTTTTAATAATATTATATCAATATATTTAAAAAATATTGATAAATTAAATAATACTGAAATCTATGCTTTAATTTTCTATTTAAATGAGTTAAAAAACTATAAATTTTTAGGTGAAATATTTTATAATAAAGTTTTATATTATTCTTTTATTAAAAATAATATTATTTTACAGGATGAATATTTTAAATTAATAAATAAAATTAAAAATAAAACAAAAAATTTTACAAAAATTGACGATGAACTTACTAAAATTGTTTTTATAATTTATCTTCTTAGAATTTATCAAAAAAATAAAAGTAAATTATACTTAAAATATTTAAATAAGGAACTAGAAAATAATAAAAATTCTAAGTATTTTTATATACTATTATTCGAAAAAATATTATACTTAATTTCTATTGGTAAAATAATTGATTCGAAAGAATACCTTAATATCATAGAAAAATACAGAAATAATTTTAATTTAACTGATTTTAAGATCTATTATCTAATTTATATAAGTTATTATAATTTAAATTATGAACATAAACAATGTTTTTATGAAGGTAAAAATTTTTTAAAATTTATTATAAATATAAATGAATATAATAAGGAAAAAGATCTTGTTTTATTCATTCTATCTAAGGTTGCGAATTCTTCTATTTATATTTTACCTTATAAAAAATCTTTAGGTTATTTAAAATATTTTTTAAAAACTGCCCTAAATTATAATGATATTAAATATACTTTTTATGCATATTCTTATATTGGATCTTTAAATTATAGAAACAAATACTTCAAAGAAGCATCATATTTTTTAAATCAAGCTTATGAACTTTCATTAAAATTATATGACCAAAATCTATACTTTATGGCTTTAAATAATAAAAATATTCTTGAATTAAATTATAAAAATAAAATAAAAAATTCTATCTTAGCATTAAAATTTTCATTTAAAATTAAAAATCCTGTAAATACTACTCTTTCTCTATGCAACTTATTTTTAAATTTAGTTGAACAAAATGACTTAAATCTTGTAAAAAAATTTATAAATGATTATAATAATTATTTCTTAAAAATTGATAATATTTCTGGTAAACTTTTTTTACGTAGATTGTTACATCTATACATTATTTTATCTCAAATTCTACTTTATCTAAACTTAAATCAATTTATTAAAAATATTTTCCAAAATTTAATTAAAATATATGATCTTTTTCTTATTGGAGAAAAAAATCCAGAAGAAATAAATGATTTATATTTTTTCACTCTTTCTTTATACAAATATATAATAATTGATATACTAAAAGAAGATATCAATGAAATAAAATTTAATGATGATAAAACAAAAAATTTAATTATAAATAATTATAATTTTAAAGAAACTCTAATTGAGTATTTTAATAATAAAAATAAAATTTTAAATGTCGATTTTATATTTTCAATCTTTTTTGATTTTACTTTTAATCTTTTTAATAAAAATGAATTAAATAATCTTACAATAAAAATTATAGAAAACTTCAAAAATAATCTTTTACTACTTCCAAAAGATTTCATTATTTATTATAGAATTTTAAATTTTAATAAAGATAATTCTGATTATAAAATTATCATTCTATTAAATTATATTGAGAAATATTTTAAGTTGTATGATATTGATTTATGGTCCTCTGCTGGAAAATACTTAAAATTATTTATAATTTTAAATTATTTAAAATTAAATTCAAAATTAAACCTGAAAATAAATAATGAACTAATTTATAGTTTTATTAATTTTATAAATTACATAAAGAAAATAGTCTCAAATTCTACAAATTTTTCCCATATAAAAAATATTATTAAAGAAATTGAAGAAATAGTTGAAAACAATTATAATATTAAAAAATTTCATTTTAAAAATATTAAATATAAACTTCTAATTTCTGAAGATAATTTATTTAATTTACTTTTTGAAAATTACAAAAATAATTCTTTTAATTATTTTCTTGATAATTTATTAAATATAACCAGTTTTCATAGATTAATATTTTTTAAAATTGAAAATAATAAAGATATTAAAATTATTATTGAAATTTCTAAAAATAAAATATTATACAATGAAAATGAACCAATTTACAATTTTTGGGAAAAAGATTTTAATAAATTAATCTTCCCAAATAACATTTATTTCAAAAAATCCCAAATAAATCAAATAATAACAATCCCTATTTATAATAACAACCTAATTAAAAGATATCAATTTTTAAAAAAAATAAAAAACGCCAAAATTGATATTCTACTCTATGGTTTTATTTATATTGACAAAAAATCACCAATTAAAACATTAATAAATGAAAATGAATTATATTTATTAACTTTATTATTTTCAAATTACTTTATACAATATAAAAATGAACTTTATTATATGAAAGATAAACTTACTGAGACTTTATTAAGAGATGTTTTTTATAATAAAGTAAATGAAATTATAGAAAAAAGAGAAACAAGTAAATCTCATGTTTTAATGATGATTGATATTGATAATTTTAAAAAAATAAATGATTATTTTGGTCATAATATTGGAGATCAAGTTCTAAAAAATATTGCTAAAATTATATTAAATTCTACAAGAAATTCCGACTTTGTTGGTAGATATGGTGGAGAAGAATTTCTTGTTTTCTTACCGTATACTGATATAAAAAATGGATTTTTTATTGCTGAAAGAATAAGAAAATCAACAGAAAACTATGCAATACAATCAATTAAGCAAACTGTTTCAGTAAGTATTGGAATCTCTATCTTTCCTGAAAATGGTTTAATTCTTGACGAACTTATTAAAAAAGCAGATAAAGCTATGTACTTTGCAAAAAATTTAGGGAAAAACAGAACAATTGTCTATCAAGAATAAAAATAGAACAAAATAAAATACATTAATAAATTATAAAAAATAATGATAAAAAATAGTTAATTATAAAAAATAACTTTTTAATTAAAACATTAATTATTTATTACAAACAAATTCAGGTAATTCCTTATACCTTCTACATGAATGTGAATGACCATTTCCAATATCTATCAATTGTGGTTCTTCCTTTTCCCAGCATTCTTCTTTTGCAAAAAGACATCTTGTATGGAATCTACAACCTGATGGTATCTTTGCTGCAGAAGGTATTTCTCCTTTTATTTTTATATCTTTAAATACTTTTACTTTGCCAGGAAGTGGTTCACATACAGCATTAATCAAAGTTCTTGTATAAGGGTGAACTGGATTATCTATAACTTCATCAATATTACCCATTTCAACAATTTTACCTAAATACATTACAGCTACTCTATCTGCAAAATATCTTGCAGTAGAAAGGTCATGAGTAATATAAATATAAGTTAAATTCATATCTTTTTGTAAACTTCTCATCATTGCAAGAATTTCTGCTCTTGTTGATAAATCAATCATCGAAACAGGCTCATCAGCAACAACAATCTGTGGTTTAAGAGAAATTCCTCTAGCAATTGCAACTCTTTGTCTCTGTCCACCAGATAACATATGTGGAAACCTATCAAGATATTCTTCTGGAGGTACTATTTTTACATTTCTTAAAAGTTCTTTAGATAAATCTTCTCTATATTTTAAATCACCAATTCTATGAATTATAAGAGGCTCATATAAAACTTTTTTTATTTTAAATCTTGGATTCATTGAAGCATATGGATCTTGAAAAATCATCTGGCACATTCTTCTATATTCTTTTAACTCTTTTCCTTTTATATGTGTTATATCTTTATCATTAAAAATTATTTTTCCATCTGTTGGTTCAAGCAATCTCATTATTAATTTTCCTGTTGTTGTTTTTCCTGATCCTGATTCACCAATTATAGCAAAAGTTTCACCTCTTTTAACTTCAAAACTTATACCATCTACCGCATGTACATACTTCTTTTCTTTTGCTATCAAAGCTTCTAATCCGTGTTGAACAGGAAATAATTTTTTTAAATTTTCAACTTTTAATATTATATCATTATTCATATACTTTCTCCTATCTGAAAAGTTTAACTTCTAACCCAGCAAGCTATATAATGATTTTTTTCAACCTCTTTAATAGGAGGCTCTTGATCTTTACATTTATCAATTCTAACATGACATCTATCATAAAATCTACATCCTTTTGGTGGATTTAACAAATCAGGTGGTGTTCCTGGAATAAATGACAACTCATCAACTTTATGATGAAGTAAAGGGGTAGCTTTTAATAATTTTTCGGTATAAGGATGAATACCTTCATTTCTTCCATATATTTGTTCATTTAAGCCAATTTCCATTATTTTTCCACCATACATAACACAAAGCCTATCAGCAATTTCAGCTTCAGTTGCAAGATCATGGGTAATAAAAATTGATGCTACGTTTATTTTTTGTTTAAGATCTTTAATTAAATTTAATATTTGAGCCTGAACAACTACATCAAGACCTGTTGTAGGTTCATCAAGAATAACAATATGTGGTTCAAGAAATAAAGCCATTGCAATTACAACTCTTTGTTTCATCCCACCTGATAATTCATGAGGATATCTCCCAAAAATATCATCAGAAAGTCCAACTAGATTTAAATATTTTATAATTTTTTTATTTGCTTCTTTTTTATCAAAATCTGGATAATGTTGAAATAAAGTTTCGAGCATTAAATTTCCTACAGTATATACTGGAGTTAAACAGTTCATTGCACCTTGAAATACCATAGAAATTTTTTTCCATCTAATTTTTCTTCTTAATTCAATTTCACTAAATCTAGCAATATTTTCATTTTCAATAAAAATATTTCCTCCTGCTATTTTTCCAGGCGGAGTTGGCATTCCAAGTAGTGCAAATCCTGTGGTAGTTTTACCACATCCAGATTCACCAACAAGCCCTAAAGTTTCACCTTTAGATAAATCAAAGGATATATCATCAACAGCTTTTACAATGCCACTTGATGTATAATAATAAACCTTTAAATTTTCAATTTTTAATATTTTATCCATAATCATCCCTTTAAATTAAAATAAATAACACAACTATTAAATTATCTCGTCCTCAATTTTGGATGTAAAATTTTATCCATAGCCCATCCAACAAATACAAAACTACTTGCAAGTAAAGACATAACAAGACCTGGAGGAATAATCCACCACCAAAGACCATTTATAAACGCTCCTCCTGTTTGAGCATCATGGAGTATAGAACCCCATGTTACTATCGTAGGATCACCAAGCCCAAGCAAACTTAACCCTGCTTCAGAAAGTATCGCTCCAGGAACTGCAAAAGCCATATTTGCAAATGTTAATGGTAATATTAAAGGCATTATATGTTTAAAAATAATTCTCCAATGTCCTGCACCTAAAGACTTAGATGCTTCAACAAAAACTTCTTCTTTTAATTGTAAAGAAATTGCCATTATTGTCCTTACAGAACCTGTCCAACTGAAAATACAAAGAAGAAGAATCAATACCCATATATTAATCTTAAATACTGCAGAAATAGCTATTAAAATAGGTAACATAGGCAAATTTATAAAAAACTCATATATTCTATTCATTAAATTACCAACAAAACCGCCAAAATATGCACTTGTTACACCCCAAAATAATCCAATAAATACTGAAATAACTGCTGTCATTAGTCCTATAGTTAATGCCCATTTTATACCGGCTATTAATCCTGAAAATATATCTCTTTTTGCATTATCAGTACCAAGTAATCCAGAAACTTTACCAGGAATCACTATATAAGGATCTCTAATAATTGTATCATCTTTGATTACTGTTTTTAATGCAATTTTATAATCACCATGTAAAGGAATAGAATTATTTAAAATGTTAGAATCTTTTTTACTAAATAAAATTAAAAAAGTTTTTAATTGCTTCATATCTATTTTTTCTAAAACATCTTCATTTAAAAAGGTTTTTAAAAATTCAAAAACATTATTTTTAGATTCTACATTATCAAGAGTTAATCTTAAATTTTCATTTTCAAAAAGAGAAGTTTGTTTATATAAAACAACTTCTTCATCATCAGGTCTTACTAAAGTAACTTGAATGGAAGCTAATCCATCAACATTTAAATGCATTATTATGTTATCAGGACCAACAGAATATTTAAAATTATAATCAAAGTAATAGTTTCTATAAATTAAACCATTTTCGTTGGTTTCCTCAATTTCATACTTTTTAATAAATTCAGTTTTTGGTTTTTTAATTTTTGAAAAAGTTTGAACCCAAACTGGTGGAGCCCCTACAGGATTATCTTCCCAATATTTAATATCTCTCCATCTTTTATTTGTTTCTTTATATGGTAAAATATAAGGTTCTAATATCAATAAAATTAAGAACAAAGCAATAATAACAAGTCCTATAATACCAATCCTAACTTTTATAAATTCATTAAAAAACTCTTTTAATTCAGCAAATAATTCTTTTATCTTCATGCCTTTCCTCCAACTTTAATTCGAGGATCAAGAAATCCATAAATAATATCAAGTATAACCAATCCTATCATAAACAAAAATATATTAATTGAAACATTGCCCATTACTACAGCTAAATCATTTTGTTGTAATGCTATCCAGTATAAATTTCCCATCCCAGGCCAGCTAAATATACCTTCAAATATTATAGCTCCACCTATTGAACCGAAAAGTCCTAATAAAACCATAGTTACAATTGGTGGTGCAGCAGATCTTAAAACATGACTATATAATATCTTTCTCTCTGATAAACCTCTTGCTCTTGCTGACATAATATAATCTTCATTCATTGTTCCTAAAACAATTTGTCTAATATAATATGCACTACCCCAAATTTGTGCAATAACAAGAGTTAATAAAGGTAATGCCATATGCCATAATAAATCTATAAAAGCTAATATTCCATCTGGTTTTGGATTAGAATAAATACCACCTGATGGGAATAATTTAATTGCATAAGAAAAGAAGAATATAAAAACCATTGCAAGCCACCATAAAGGAAGACCATTACTTGCAAGAGCTATAAAACTTACACCCCTATCAAGTGCTCCTCCTGGTTTTCTTGCCATTTTTAATCCAATTATTATTCCTAAAATTGTTGTAATAATGAAATCTGTTGTAAATATTAATATTGTATTTGGTAAAGCTTCTTTAATAATTCTCCATACAGATCTACTTCCAGAAGAAGATTTCATAATCATAGAATTTCCAAAATCAAGAGTAAATGCTTTATAAGCTCTATAAAATACTCTAAAAATAAATGGTCTATCAAGCCAATTTAAATGATATAACTCCTGTTTTCTTTTTTCTTTCCATTGTAACAATTGTTCAGAATTCATTCTTGCTGATTTCATTATTGCTTGAGATTCTGCTTTTAACCTTTCATCAATATCTTGCCTAACTACATACTCAGCTTGATTGTTAAAAATATAAGAAACAGCAATTAAAATAATAGCATACATTACTAGAGCATTTAGAAATCTTTTTAATATAAATCTCCAATACATATCAAACCTCAAAAAATTATATATACTTTTTATATACCATAAATAATTAAAAAATCAACATTTTAAAAATAAAAATAGGGGATTTTTAAATCCCCTCTTTTTAAGAATTTTATAAACCAATTTAAATATTAAAAGAAAACTAAGAAAGTAGTTTCAACAGCAGGAGCTTCATTTCCATACTGAGCTTCAATAACAAGTACATATGAACCAGCTGATAATTCCTTTGTATCTCCAGCAGGAATAGTAATTGTAAATACACCTTTTGCTGTAAATTTACCAATATAAACTTTTTCTTTTCCATCTGGTAAAACAAGTATAGCTTTAACATTACCCTTATCAGCATCAACAGCTGTATCTTTTGGATAATTAATTACCGAAACATTTACTGTAATTGTTGTTGGTTTATTTTTATCAAGAGTTTGAGGTAATGTTATCTTATTAATTCTCATTCTCATACCAACAAGCAATTTCTTCCAATAATATGGATCATATGGATAAGATGCATCTCTATATGCTCTTAATTCCATTTGATTTGATTTTGGATCATATTTGTGTAAATAGAAAGGACCATCAGAAATAAATGCATGGTTATATTTCCTAATCCAATTAATTGCAAGATCATATGCAACTATTGCATCTTTTTCATTAATATAACTTTCCATACCAAAAGGTATATATTTCTTAGCCTTAAATTCTTCAAGTCTTGCAAGTATATCTTGAACACAAGTTTCATTTAATAAATCTGGTTCAACAACACCTTCTCCGCCAGCAGTAAATGAATAAACAGTTTTTGATTTTGCATTTCCATTAGCAACAAGGTCAGCCAATGCTTCATAAATTGGCCATGGTGTTAATGGAGTCCAGAAAGCACCTGCAGATGCAACTCTTGCTTTTTCCATTGGCCAGTTATAATCAAAATATGTTGTAATAGTACCATCTTTGTTTATAACAATACCTTTTATGATATCAAGCCCTGGTTTAATTTGTGATGAATATTGATCATCATAATATTTATCATTATCACCATCTTTTGTAGCCCATTCAACTGAGAATCTAATTGAATATAAAATATCTGCTAATTTTTCTTGATGACCATTATGATATTTTGAATAAACAAAGCTATATGTACCTTTTGAAAAGGATGTTTTTCCTTTACCTACTGGTTCCCATTTTTTTGTAGCAGAATTATACCAAATAGCATTTTCTGGAACAGGTATCTGACCAACAAGATTTCCATCTTTATCTTTTACAACCTTTGTTTCAATATTTTTTGGATCCCATTTTACTCTCCACATCATTGTTTCAGCTGAATATGGAGATTCGAAAGTTCCAAAATCTCTCATTGGTTCCATTAATACTCTACTATATACATCTGCGAAACCATCTACACCAATTGGATCCCATGATGACATAAAAAGTGCACCTTTTGCTGAAAATTCAGTCATTCTTAAAACTTTTCGACCACTTCTATCTGGTTTAATATCAGCAGTTCTTAAAGACCAATGATTCATACCATCACCAACACCATAAGCCATTCTATCAATAAATTTATCTTTATTAACTACATAGTATTGCTCCTGTGAACAAATATATATTCTCATAGCTTCTTTTAATGCAATTTCAATTGATTTTAAAGCTATATCCCAATATTCCTGTTCTGTAGCAAATTGACCATTTACAAGTTTTTTAGTTAAATCATCAAGTTCAGCATTTTCATAATTCCAGTTTGCTGGATCAGCACCACCTGGCATATATCCATACCATGGTGCATACATTTGAGCAATTATTAATTCCCACCATTGCCTTGTAGAACCAGCTCCCCAACCTTCCGTATAAAGATGCCACTTCATATCAGCTGGATTTGAATAATATGATGTTGTAATAGCTTTTCTTCTATCCCATTCAAGTCTTTCAACTTTTATACCAGCTTTTTCGATCTGATCAGCAATATATCTACCTGATCTAAGTCTACCATTTGGATCATCAACTCTTATTAAAAATTTAATAGTTACTGGTTCATTGTTGAAATACCAGAAATTATCTTTTTTAACCAATTTACCTTTAAGTTCTGGTAAATTAGAAGCTTCTGTTAATGCATCTGTTATATCTTTAATAGCTTTAGCTTCATCTCCAGTTGCTTTCATACCTAATTTTGAAGCAATAAGATTATACCTATATGTTCCTGGCTGTCCTGGAGTTGCCATTGTAAACATTGGTTCACCATCACCACCTAAAATTTCATCGATGATATATTTTCTGTTTATTAACCAGTTTAATGCAAATCTAACTTTTTGGATAGCAAATGGGTTAAATTGCTCCTTATTTTCTACTTTAGCAATATAAGGTGCTTTATGTGGATAAGAATTGATATTAATTGACCAAGTACCTGAAGGTATTCTGTAAACATCAAGTTTTGATTTTACATTTTCTGGTAAAGCTTTAAATACATTACCCTGAACACCCCAGAAAAAAATATCTGTTTTCCCTTCTGCAGTATCCTTTAATCCGATATCTTCTTGCATTCTAACATCAACAAGAATAGTATCAACAATTGGCCCTTTTTTAGCAGCTTGTCCAAAAGAGAATAAAATAGCAAACATCATAATAAAAACAACAAAAAAAGGTAATAACCTTTTCATCCTCATACCTCCTCTTAATTTTTTCAGAGTTTTTACTCTGATTAATTTATATATACATATAATATATTTTTCAAAAAAGTAAATATTTTTTTTAATTTTTTTTTTATTTTTATAAATAATTTATCATTAAAAAATAATATTTTAATATCTTTTTTAATTTAATTTAACAGAAATAAAAAATTATTATTTTTTTTAAATAATTTTGATTTAAAATTTAAATTTGAGTTACAATTTTATAGATTTCATCAACATTTTTAGCTCTCAATAATGCATTTCTTCTTTCTTCAGTTAAAATAGAGGCAATATAAGCCATAAATTTTAAATGAGGAACATTTTCACCTAATGGAGTTAAAACAAGAAAGAATATATGTGAAATTTTTTTGTCAATTGAGTTAAAATCAATTCCTTTTTTACTAATTCCTATTACACATATTAATTTATCTACTCCTTCAGTTTTTGCATGTGGTAATGCAATTCCATATTGCATACCAGTACTCATACTTCTTTCTCGTTCCATAACATCTTTTAATATTTTATCCTTATCAAAATGGGGATTAAAAAGAACTGCTCTATCAATAAGTTCTTTTATTGCATCTTCTTTACTCGTTGATTTTAATTCTGGTATTATTAATAATTTTGAAAAATAATTTGAAAATTCATTTACATTTTTATTTTCTTGAATATTTTCTTTGCTAAGAAATTGTTCTACTAATTTTTTAGCATCTATTGGCTTGTCTAGAGATTTAATCATTTTTTCAACATTTGCAATAACTTCTATAAAAAGAGCATTGATAAGTTGTTTATCTTTTTTATTTATATAATAAAATATTACTTCATTATTATTTTTTTCTATTGTAATAAACGAATTGTCTTTTCTTACATTGTATATTTCATCTTCTTTATTAATTATGTGAACAAAAAAACCTTCATCTTCAAATATTTTTAAAATATAATTAATAACAAGAGTTGCAACATCATAATTAGGAAATTGATAACTTAACCTATAGTAATCTTCTTCCCCTGATATAATTCTTTTTGAACCAGGTTTTGGGTTGTTGAACAAAGAAACAAGAATTAAAGGGGATAAAATTGTTGTTATTAATGTCATCATTATTGAAACCCCAAATATTTCTTGTTTTACAAATCCAGAAGCAAGTCCTATACCTGCTATAATTAAAGCAACTTCTCCTCTTGGAACCATTCCTACACCTATTCTAAGAGCACCAATAGGATTAAATTTAAAAAAGAAAGATGGCATACCACATCCAATAACTTTTCCTAAAATTGCGAGCAAAACATAAATAGAACCAAAAATTAACACATTTGGATTTATTAACTCTTTAACATTAACAAGCATGCCCATAACACAAAAAAATATTGGTATTAAAAATTCTGAAATTGGATGAAGTATTTCCCTAACCAAAATACTTATATCAGTATTTGATAAAGAAATACCAGTTACATAAGCACCAATAATTAACGCAAGACCAGCTTCCTCAAAAAGTCCCGATACTATTAATGCAAGACCAAGAGACATAATAGCTATAGTTGTTTTGTGTTTAAAAAGTTTTAAAGTTTTACTTAATTTCTGAGACAATGTAAGACCAATTAAAGTTGCTGATAGCCATACAATTAAAGCCTTTGCTCCGACAATCATTATTTTATTCCAGTCTATTTTATTTAAACCTTTTGAACTATTTACAATACTTAAAACTATTGCTAAACAAATAATTCCAAGAACATCATCAAATACTGCAGCAGCAATTATAGATACTCCTTCAGGAGTTTCTAATTTTTTCCTTTCAGAAAGAATCCTTGCAGTAATACCTACAGAAGTTGCAGTACTAATAACACCAAGAAATAACACTTGTGGGTCCATTATATTGAAATATTCTTTTATTATATAAACATCATAAATATAAGCTGCTAGTATACCAAAAAGAAAAGAACCTAATACACCTCCAATTCCAACAACTGATCCTGCAACAGAATATTTTATAAAAAGTTTAATATCTGTTTCAAGACCAACATTAAAAAGTAAAACAATTGAAGCAAGACTGCATAAGGCATATAATTCTTTAGATACTGCAAAATTATTTTCTATTGGAAATAAACCTTCTTTTAAACCTGGAAGTGGAATCCCTCCTAAAAGATAAGGCCCAATAATAATTCCACCAATTAATTCACCAAGTAATCCCGGTAACTTTAATTTTTCAAATATTATATTTCCTAATTTTGCAGCAAATATTATTACTCCAAGTTGTAAAACAAAAATCAGCATTGCTTCAGTCATAAACCCCTCTAATTTTTCTTTAAGTAAATATTACTAAAATTAATTTTTGTCAATAAATATAATTGTTTTAATTATTTTTATTTTTATAAATTCAAAAATTAAAATTTAATGTTAAAAATTATATATTGATTTTACAAAATATTAAATTAAAATTTTCTAAAATTAATTTTGGAGGTTTTTATGCCTATAGATTATTTTCTTGCTTTAGATGCTGGAACAACATCTTCTAGATCTATTATTTTTGATTCTAAAGGAGATATCATAGCAATAGATCAAATTGAATTTAATCAAATTTTCCCCCAGAAAGGTTGGGTTGAGCATAATCCCAAAGAAATTTGGGAAACCCAACTTAGAACAATAAAAAGAGTTGTCCAAAAAGCAAATATAAATCCAAATCAAATTGTTTCTATTGGAATTACAAATCAAAGAGAAACTACTGTTATGTGGAATAAAGAAACAGGGAAACCTGTTTATAATGCTATTGTTTGGCAATGTAGAAGAACAACCCCTCTTTGTAATGAAATTAAAGCAAAAGGAGATGACAAAATAATTTTTGAAAAAACTGGTCTTGTTGTTGACCCATATTTTAGTGCAACTAAAATAAAATGGATTTTAGACAATGTAGAAGAAGCAAAAAAACTTCAAAAACTAAATAATCTCTCATTTGGAACAATAGATAGTTGGTTATTATATAAATTAACAGGAGGTAAATCTCATAAAACCGATCATTCAAACGCTTCTAGAACAATGTTATTCAATATAAATTCATGCAAGTGGGATGAAGACCTCTTAAAATACTTTGGAATTTCTCCATCTATTTTACCAGATGCCATAGATTCAAATTCAAACTTTGGGACATTGGATAAATCAATTCTTGGGGTAGAAATACCAATTACTGGTATTCTTGGAGATCAACAAGCAGCCTTATTTGGTCAAACTTGTTTTTCTGAATGTGAAGCTAAAATGACATATGGTACTGGAGGTTTTATACTTTTTAATATTGGTAAAAACATTTATTTATCTAAAAATAAATTACTTACTACTGTTGCTTGGACAATCAATAATGAAACTATAAGAGCATTAGAAGGGTCTATTTTTATAGCAGGTGCTGCTATACAATGGCTTAGAGATAATCTTCAAATAATCCCAAACTCTGCTTCTTCAGAACTCTCCGCAAATGCTGTTTCTGACAATGGAGGAATATATTTTATACCTGCTTTTACTGGTCTTGGAGCTCCATATTGGGATCCTGATTCAAAAGGAGCCATTTTTGGAATTACAAGAGATACTACAAAAGATCATATCGTAAGAGCTGCTTTAGAATCAATAGTTTACTCCACTAAGGATGTAGTAAATGCTATAGAAAAAGATATTGATAAAAAATTGATCTCTTTGAAAGTTGATGGAGGGGCTTCAAAAAATAACTTTTTACTCCATTTTCTT